>OJJV01000023.1_pt1 | contig 181732 bp, 162 predicted proteins | sample 1596391 | NCBI WGS metagenome assembly OJJV01 (sample SAMEA4350164, study PRJEB24818) | metagenome | biome: human; feature: gut; material: faeces | place: Denmark | collected 2013-09
GCACGACGCCGTTCACGGACCTGACGAACGACTGGTACAAGGACGCTGTCCTCTGGGCATACCAGACCGGCGTTGTTGCTGGCACCTCCGGTACGACGTTCGCGCCGGACCAGCCGGTGACGCGCGAACAGATCGCGGTCATCCTCATGGAATACATGACGCGCGTGCTCAAACTTGAGCGCACGTGGACGCCCGCTGACCTGAGCATCTTCCCGGATGCGGACAGCGTGTCCGACTGGGCGAAGGATGCCATGGCGGACGCGGTCGCACTCGGTCTGATCTCCGGCGCGAGCAACGGCGGCCAGACTCTCCTTGAGCCGCAGGGCAGCGCGACCCGTGAACAGGTCGCGACGATCCTGATGGAGTTCTGCAAAAACGTGAAGAAGTAATCGTAAAAATGCAGTCCCCCTCTGATCCTGGAAGAATCAGAGGGGGACTGTTTGTCTTGTTAAAAAAAGAAGAAAAAGTCCTGTATTCCTTGAGAATACAGGACTTTTTGCTGGTCCGAGTGAGAAGATTCGAACTTCCGGCCTCTTGAACCCCATTCAAGCACGCTACCAACTGCGCTACACCCGGATATTTTATTTGCTCAAATAATATAGCACACCGCGCAAAAAAATGCAAGAGGGAAATGCGGCTTTTGGGCAGAAAGTTTTTCGTTATATTTCTTTACGATTGTATCAGAATTTCGAATAGATAGGTTTCGAAATAAGCATAAAATTTTTTAAATAAATAAATTGAAATTTTTTGGCTGATTTGTTAACGTGTTCTTAACACCTATATGGGATGATAGAGTCCCATGCATGCGCGGGCATGCAAGACCAACGTGGCAAAATGGAAACAAAACAAAGGAGGAAACATCATGACAGGTAAGAAACTGCAGCGGGTGCTGGCGTGCCTGCTGGCGGTGCTGCTGCTGTCGCAGGTCGGTGCGTTCTCGCCGGTCGTGTTCGCGGCGGATGCCAGCGGCTACACGCTGCAAGACGGTACGGCCATCATCAAGTCCACGATGACGACCGATGAAGTGAACCATGCGCTGACGCGCGCGCTGGTCGTCGGCTTTGACCAGATGAGCGAGGCAGATCAGAACGCGCTTCTCGACAGCCTTCAGTGGGAGTATAAGTGCGAGGGCAAGGGCAAGGGTCTTTTTGGCGTCTCTGTCACGCGTACCGACTGGGGTTCCATTAATGGGTTTACTAGCGCAGATAAGAGAACCAATTATACCCACCCCGCGCTGGCCGATAACAAGGATGGCGACTACAAGGTCCGCCTTGCCGGCACGACAGCGGAAGTGACGCTGACGAAGGCGGAGAAGCTCTCTTCGTCCATCGCGCTTAAAGAGGGCGTCAGCATTGCGCTGCCGTACAATGAAGACGGCACGCTGAATGCTGACGCGCTGCGCGCGGCCATCTTTGCTCAGGTCGTGGAGAACACCATACCCGAGTTGACGGTCAGCAACGTGACCATCGAGTATTATGCTACGGCTAAGAGCGGATCTTTTGTCGGCGTCGGCGAAGCATGGATGCCGCTGGAAGGCGGCACAAAAGATTTGCTGACCTATCCCGCCATTTCTGCGGGTGAGCAGCAGATCCAGATCAGCTTCAAGGGCGACAAAACTTACAAGGCGTCCTCTAAAACGACGACGGTGACCTTCACCGAGCGCGCGGATTCCCACATCGTTCTTAAGCCTGACCAGCAGGTCGCGCTGCCGTATACGGACGCCACGACCGTTGATTACGACGTGCTGCGCGCGGCCATTCTCCGGCAGGTCGTGGACGAGGACACCACTCCGGCTCTGACGACGGAGAATACGGAGATCAAGTACTATGCGACGTCTTCAACGGGGCTGGCTCATGAATGGGTGAAGCTGGATGGCGATAAGGTCAATCTTGCAACTTATCCCGCCATTTCTGCGGGTGACCAGCAGATCCAGATCAGCTTCAAGGGTGACAATACTTACAAGGCGTCCTCTGCCACGACGACGGTGACCTTCACCGAGCGCCCGGCCGTGAGCGTGACGCGAAACGACAGCCCGACGTTTCAGCTTAACTATAATGACAACGGCGATGCGATCTACGACAACATCCAGCAGCAGGTCTTTGATGCTGTAATCCAGAGCACAGATCCTACGCTGACGGCGGGTGATGTCAGCATCAAGTATCTGGCAACGGAAAAGGTTCTCGGCGTTGACAGTCATGAATGGATGCCGCTTACCGGCGGTAAAAAGAACGGAACTTCTTACCCCGCCATCGGTGAGGGCACGCAGAAGGTGCGCATCTCTTGGGGCGGAAACCGCTACTATGCGCCCATGGATCTGGAAGCCGAAGTGCTTGTCACCGGCCGTCCGGCTCTGCAGGTGACGCTCAAGGATAGTCCGTCTGTCAAGCTTGTGTTCAATGACGACGGCAAGGTGATCTATGACAACATCTATCAGCAGGTTTGGGACGCTGTGATCGAGCGCACCGAACCGGAGCTGACGTTGGAGCAGGCTACGCTTGAGTATTATGCCGACTCGAAGGCGACCGGTTGGGTCTCCGAGTGGGTGCCTCTTGAGGGTGGCAAGAAAAATTCCATCTCTTATCCCGGTGTCAGCGAGGGCACGCAGAAAGTGCGTGTTTCCTGGCGTGGTACGAGCGTCTATGCGCCCGGCCATGTGGACGTGGATGTAGTCTTCCTCGACCGCGATCCCGCTCCGTTCCACCTCAAGACTGGTGTGACCAAGGTCGGTATCGTCTACAACCCAGACCAGAGCATCAACTACGAGGCAACCGAGCAGGCGCTGCGCGAGGCGCTCATCGAGAGCACCGATCCGGGCTACCCGGTCGATCTGGTGAAGGTGCAGTATAATATTTACGGCACCTCCATTACGGATGATTGGATCGCCAACTATAAGGACCTCAGTTACAAGGTGCTCGACAGCGATCTGTTCAATGGGATCAAGGCCGGAAAGTTTGGTCTCGGCGATCAGCTCCTGCGCCTGTCCTGGCGCGGCAATGCGGACTACAAGCCGTTTGAGGAGACGCGCGTCCGGGTCAAGATGGTCGATAACCGTCAGCCGACCGAGGTCGTGCTCAAATCTGGCGCTTCCATCACCTACAACATGGATGCCGATGTCATGCTGCAGGCGATCTTTGAAAACCTCATCGACTGGGACGCCTCCACGCTGCCCGAAAAGAGCACACTGAGCGTGGCTGACTTCACGATTGAGTACTATGCAGAAAACGAGGTCGAGATTGACGGCATGACGACCGGCGGCGGAGCACATCTGTATATGCCGATCGAAGGCGGTAAGGGCGGCGCATTTGAAGGCGATTTGGTGAAGTCTCTTACTTATCCCCAGATGGGCACAGGCGAGCAGCAAATCCGCGTGACCTTCAATGGCGATGAGGCTTACCGTCCCAGCACGCCTATTGAGGGCAATCTGACCGTGAACAAGGCGAAGGTCTCTGTTAAGGTGCACTCGACGAGCATCTATGCCGAAGAGGCCAAAGATAAGCTCGGCAAGGGCTTTGTCACCACCGACCCTGCCGATAAGTTTGACATCTACACCATCTATGGCGGCATGACCAGCGACGTTACCACCAGCGTGTTCGTGCAGCTGCCCGAGCGTTACACGAACACAGCGCTCATCAAGGCGATCGACTGGGCACTTGAGCAGGCCGGTCAGCCGACGCTCTCCGAAATGATGAACAAGGGCACCACGGTCGGCCAGCTGCGGAAGATCCTCAGCGATGTGATCAGCAGCGGTGCGGATTTGCCGCAGTTTATTAAGGACGCACTCAAGAAAGCCAACATCGACATTGACACGCTTGTCAAGCTCAATGATGCGCTCAGCAAGCTGCCGGGTCTGCTGGACAATGTCCGTGTGGCCATCGGCACGCCGAATCAGGCGGGCCTCTATGTGGTCACGGCTGTGACGAACAACAAAAACTATGAGACCGGCGTTGGCACGGGCATGCTGCTCGTGAAGAAGCACTACTCCGGCGTGAAGCTGACGTGGAATCAGAACTTCACCAATGGCAAGATCTCCGCTGCGGACGCTGCGAAATTTGATTTCAAGGCGACGCTGAGCTATAACGGCAACAGCGATATCTCGCAGGACAACGTGCACTACCTGTACTCCGGCTTCACCAGCAAGTGGAAGCCGTATTCCAGCACCTCAACGCCTCCGACTGAGCCCGGCCGCTATGTTGTGACGGTCGTAACTCTGGGCGGCAACTATCAGGCAGCGCCCATCACGCGCGCTTTCCAGATCACAAAGTAATTTTCCCGCGTGTGTCTCCCGGGTGATTTCTGCCCGGGAGACATTTTCACGCCCGGGAAAACCGGCCGCGGCGGAAAAATGAAAAACGCCGAAAATTTTTTCAAAAATTACTTGACACCGGTCGATTCGTCTGGTATATTAAACAAGCGCTGAGGCGACGAGGCCGAGTAGTTCAGTCGGTTAGAACGCTAGCCTGTCACGCTAGAGGTCGAGGGTTCAAGTCCCTTCTCGGTCGCCACCCGCGGGGCGAAAGCTCCGCGGGCTTTGTATGCTGCTATAGCTCAGTCGGTAGAGCGCATCCTTGGTAAGGATGAGGTCCCCGGTCCGAATCCGGGTAGCAGCTCCAGAAAAATCCCTGTAACCACAATGGCTACAGGGATTTTTCATTTTCTGGGAGGCTTTTGCCCATTCTCGAAACCACTACTAAAACCACTACACAGCTCGTTGTTTAGGCGCGTTTTTCATTTAAAGCCGCTCGGAAAATATCTCCCGCTCGTTTAATGCTCTCCTTATCTGCGTGTGTATACATGCGCAGAGTGACAGCCTTGTCACTGTGGCCGAGCTTTTCCGAAACTGACGCAATGTCTGCGCCGTTTGTGATTGCAATAGAAGCGAATGAATGACGCAGTTTGTGCGGATGTAGATTTGCTATTCCATATCTGTTGCCGAAGTCTTTCAGGTATTCAGTTGGCGTTTGTGGATGCATGACGGCTCCACTATTCTCTTGCGTAAAAACAAACTCTGAAAGTATGCAGTTATTGATTTGCTCTTTGCGCAATAGCTGCAATTTCTGCATGACCTCCGGGCAAACATCAATTACTCTTGATTTCCCGTTTTTGGGGGTATCGAGATACACGCCTTTTTGTGGCGTATAGCAAAGGTTTTTTTCAACCGTTATTGTACCATCGGCAAAATTGACATCTGACCATCTGAGCGCGCAGCATTCGCCACGGCGCATTCCTGTGTCAATAAGGAGAGAAACAAGCGCTTGCCATTTGAGCGGCTCATTCGACAAGCAATCTTTGATATGCACAATTTCTTCGACAGTGAATGCATCTACTGCGGCCCCACGGATTTCGCCTTTTCGCGGCTTCGGCCGCTCCACTTTGTCCATTGGATTCCGTGTGATTGTATCGTCAAGATACGCCATCTTAAAAAGAGAATGTAGAACAGTGTAGTATTTAATAACTGTGCTGTGGGCTTTTCCGTCTGATTGGATAGAGAGAAGTAGAGCAGAAATGTTTGCTGGTGTAATGTCCGGCATTTTTAGATTGCCTATCGCGGGATATATACGGCTGTTTAAGCACTGCTGATAACATGTGCGCGAATTCTCACTAAAAGTTACGGTCTTGTTTGGCATAAACACTTTTTCGCCATACTCGAAAAGCGTTTGCACCTTGGCAGCTTCTCTTTGACGCTCAATTTCTAACGCTTTGCGTTCTTTGCGGGGGACAGCCGCTCCGCTTTGCACTTCTTTTTCAAAGTCCCGAGCGGCTTTATTTAATTCCCTCTGCGTTGTGCGGGCACTCCATCCTTCATGCGGATAGAACGTCATATAGGCTTTAGGGATGCCTCGGCCGCGGCTAACACCTATTTCGTAAAAAAGCACCCCGGATTTTGTATGTTTTTCTCGGATTGCGGGCAAATTTTCAGACCTCCTTAAAAAAGTGTTGACATCCATCCCACAAAATAGCATAATACAAGAAAAGCCATAAAGCAACCGCAAAATAAGCAGATTGCCACAAATGGCGTTATATAATCTATCAGCAAACAGTCCGGTTATAGTATCCGGTGCGCGAAGTACTATCCAGAGCAAAACAATGCGCCACATAAAACAAGTGATTAGTGATTCTTGTATTTATGGGGGGCTGATTCAAATGCTTCACCACACTTTAATGAGTGGTGGAGTATTTGAATCAGCCCCTCTTTTTATTTTCGAGGAGGAAAACAATGGATAAGAAATCAATGTATCAGACAATTCAGGAAACAAGCCGCACAACAGGGCTATCACAATATTATTTGCGACAGGGCGTTAAGAACGGTACGATTCCGCATGTAAATTGCGGGCGAAAGTATTATATTAACGTTCCTGCCATGCTTGAGCGGCTTGCATCATGTGAAGCAGCGCAGCCGCTCGGAGAGGAATAATAGAATGGGCAGAACGAAGAAAAAGAAAACGGTCAAGTCGGGGCCGCTTGTAGAGGTCGTTTGCTATAGTCAGGCGTTTCCGAGGGACACGAAACAGGAGCGAGCTATCAAAACGAAAAGTAGTAGCGAGGCGCGGAAACGCTTAAATGATATTGCGTCTTGGAAGAAACTTGAGCGGCTCATATGCTGCAATTTCCTGCATGGCTGCTATTTTGTTACGCTGACATACTCAGATAAGAGGTATATAGCAAGCGAGAAAATTGCAAAGGATGATGTACGGCAGTTTATAAAGCGTGTGAGGTACCACAGAAAACAGGAAGGGGATGCGCTGTCTTATATTTACGTGACTGAGGGCAAACATGGCGACCACAGGCTGCACCATCATTTGATTTTGAATAAAGCAAGCGGCGACCTATTGCAAGAGTTGTGCGCGCTTTGGCCTTATGGCGGCGTTGACATAGAGGGGGAGATAGATGTCGAATTTGTTTCTAACCTCTCGAAATATCTAACGAAAGAGCGCGTGCATGATGGGGCGCGAGCGTGGACAACCTCGCGCGGCTTAAAGCGCCCAATGGAAACCTCGGAATTCGTAAATGACAGATACGCCAATCTTGCGCCGCCAGGTGCGTATATTATCGAATCCACAAGCAGCATTGAAAATAGCTTTGGCCGGTATACATATCTTAAATATTTAGAGCCGAATGCCCGGCTCAAGCAGTAAAAGGGCAATAAAAAAGCGGTTAAACAACGCCGCTTTTTGGGCTTGAAACTGTGTATATTATAGAGTGAGAAAGACGTGAAAGCATTGAAAACACAAGGAAATTGTGAGATACTCAAAATCGTGGACGGGAAAAGTAATTGCCCGATATGCGGTGCGCGGATTCGATGCAGGGCGCAGGATGGTGCATCACGGGTTTCGTTTTATTGCAAGCGCTGCAAGCATGTTTGCACACTGGACGTGGAAACAGGCGACATTTGAGGCCGGGCCGAGCGGCTTGGATGCCAGATAACCGCGGAAAATTCAGTGCTAAACGCTTTCGCGAGGATATGCCCCCCCTGTGTTCGGGCCGTCTGAAAAACGGAGCGAGGAACGGTGTGGGGCGGTACTTCCAAGCGCGTATGGCTTTTTGCTCGGGGGGTCGCGCGCGGTAAGAATCTAACGCGTGTGCGCACGGGAGCAATATAAGCGCCTGTTTTTGGAGCGGATAAAAAAGCGGCTTAAAACGCGAAATTTTACGTCTGCACCGTGAAAATTACAATCAGCAAAATGGAAAGCCGAGCGGCTTTAAGCGGGGTGGAGCAGAAAATTGCCCGCTCAGAAGAACAAAACGCAAAGCCCAGCAGCGCTAATTTGAAACGCGCCACGGGGCTTTGCATTACTCAGAGCGGTCATTGGTGATTGTTTCGTCAATGGCTCTGTTTATGAACTTGTTTACGCTTTCGCCTTGCAGATGCGCATGCTTCTGAATTTCTTCTTTTTTGCCTTTGGGCACTGTTAGATTGATGCGGTCATAGGCTTTTGCAATCCATGAGTTTTGGGCTTTCATTTGAGCTTTTGATACTGTCATAGGACCTCCGTATTGTTGGGCGCGTCTCATGAGACGCTATTTCCTGCGATTTTATATACATTATACGCCGAAAATCAATATTGCGCAATGATAATTGTTCACAAATATTGCGCAATGATATTGTGCAGTGCGCTAATTGAAATATTGCGCAATATAGTATAAGCTACTATTATCGGAGCCCGAGCGCAGAAGCAAGCCGCTCGGGGAAGAAATATAACTTATTGGAGGGCTCAAGATGGATAAATTGTTTGACATCTCTGATGGACTGGAAACAGCATTGGGGGAACTCACGAAAGCACGGAGCGCCTTATCAATGGCAGCTTTTGAATTGGATAGTAACGCAACCGCAGCAGCGAATGGCGGGCCGTCTGTTGCCGAGTATTTTCTCCGCGAAAACATGCCTGACTATGTAAACGTTTTTTTCTTGGCGCTAGAATCCATTGATAAAGTAAAGGCGGGCATCGAGCGAGAACATGAGCGGCTTTGTGCATTGTCCAAAGCATCAAGAGGCAGCAATGAGGCCGCGCCAAAGGCGGCTGCGGCTGCGGCGACGTATGTCTTTAGCGCTGCTTTGATGGAAAAACAAAAGCCCAGTGTAACGCAGTAAGCAGTAAACAAAAGGAGGTGGCATCCCCTCCTTTAATTGATGGTGAGCGGCTCGGAGGTAAAACCACTACAAAACCACTACATGCGCAAAAAACCACTACACAACAAGCCGCAACGGACTACAACAAGTAAATATTTGCAAGCCGCTCAATGCATTGAAAGCACTGAGTAAATTGCGATAAACTACAAAAAGAAACGTGCGCAAATACACAGTGTAAAAGAATTGGTAAGGATGAGGTCCCCGGTCCGAATCCGGGTAGCAGCTCCAAAAAAACCTGTAACCGCAACGGTTACAGGTTTTTTGTTATTCCGTTTTCTCCAAATAGGCCAGCGCCTGCAGATAGATGCCCTTTTTCGCGGGCGCAGCGCCGTCGATCCGCCGAGTGTCGAGGTTGTGCCGCAGGTCGGCACACTTGACCCTGCGTGCGATTGGATTTTTCGCCAGCGCCTGCACGTAGTCCATATAGGGCACGCCCTCGGCGTGCGTCAGCAGCCGGAGTGCATCGAGCACGGATGCGGGAAAACCGGCGCGCTCCAGATCCGCGAAGGAATACACATCCCCGTGATCCTCAATCACGTCGTGCAGCAGCGCCACGCACGTTGATGCTTCGTCGTCCATCTGCGTGGCGAGATAAAACGGGTGGAACACGTAGGGGTAGCCGCCCTTGTCGAGATCGTCCTTGTGCGCCTGAAACAGGATGGTGCACGCTGTTTTTACGAGCTGCGAGTAGTACATATGCCAAGCCTCCGTATGACGAATATCGGCGGTGCACGTCGTATATCGATTATAGCAGGTGCGTACCCGCTGCGCAACGGCACTTTGCAGCATACAGTAAGACCCCGCCGTTCGGCGGGGTCTTGCAATTGCGAGTGAGCCTGTAAGCCGGGTTCTGTAATCGACAGCCATCTATCTAGACGCACCGTTGCCGGTGCGTTCCAGCCACCTCCATGGGACGGCCGGGCCAGCCGTATGTCCCTCCGCGGTGTTGCTCCGGATAGAGTTTACAGCGCCGCACTGTCTCCAGCCGGCGAGTGAGCTCTTACCTCACTTTTCCACCCTTACCCGATCGCTCGGGCGGTATCTTTCTGTTGCACTTGTCCGAGGGTCGCCCCTGGCGGGTGTTACCCGTTATCCTTGCCCTGCGGAGCCCGGACTTTCCTCACGCACAGCCTTTCGGCTCGTGCCCGCGGCTGTCCGGCTCACTCGCCCGACTATTTTACACATCCTGCCGCAGTACGTCAAGCGCTGCGGCGATTTATTTTCTTGTAATCGCGTCAAATGGGCGGTATAATCGCTTATAAGATTCTTTTTCTTCAAAAGGAGTGTCAGCATGACCTTTTCGGATTATATCGACTACCTGCGCGACAAGCGCATCGGCGTCATCGGCTTCGGCGTGAGCAATCAGCCGCTCGTGCGTGTGCTGCTGCGCAGCGGCTGCGACGTGACGGTGTGCGACCGGCGCGAGCGCGCGCAGCTTGGCGTGGCCGGAGACGAGGCCGCGGCGCAGGGCGCGAAGTTTGCCCTTGGCGCGGACTATCTGGAGCATCTGGACTTTGATGTCATCTTCCGCACGCCGGGCGTGCTGCCGATCGTGCCGCAGCTGCGCAAGGCTGCGCAAAACGGCGCGATCCTCACCTCCGAGATGGAGGCATTCTGCAACCTCTGCCCGTGCCGTATCCTTGCCATCACTGGCAGCGACGGCAAAACCACGACCTCGACCATCACGGCTGAGCTCCTGCGCGCGCAGGGGTACACCGTGCACCTCGGCGGCAACATCGGCACGCCGCTCTTTGATCGTATCCCGGACATCCGGCCGGAGGATTTTGCCGTGCTCGAGCTCAGCAGCTTCCAGCTGCACAGCATGCACTGCGCGCCCGATGTGGCCATCATCACGAACATTTCGCCGAACCATCTGGATGTGCATCCGGATTTTGAGGACTATGTGTCAGCCAAGCGCAGCATTTACCGTGGTCAGCGGCCGGACGGCGTACTTGTGCTCAACGCGAAGGATGCCCACACCCCGCGTTTCGCAGCCGAGGCGCCGGGGCACGTGCGCTATTTCAGCAGCATCGGCCCGGTGAAAAACGGTGTCTATTGCGCAGACGACGTCATTTACCGCGCGCATGACGGCGTGGCGGAGAAGATCCTGAATGCTGACGAGATCCGCATCCCCGGTGCGCACAACGTGGAAAACTATATGGCGGCCTTTGCCGCGACCGACGGCCTGGTTGGTAACGCGGCGTGCATTCAGGTCGCGCACACCTTCTCCGGTGTGCCGCACCGCATGGAGCGCATCCGCGAGCTCAACGGCATCACGTTCATCAACGATTCCATCGCCTCGAGCCCCTCGCGCACGATCGCGGGTCTGCATGCGCTGCCGAAGCCGCCGGTCATCATTCTCGGCGGGCACGACAAGCACATCCCGTTTGACACGCTCGGCGACGAGGTCTGCCTGCATGCAAAGGCGGCGGTCGTTGTTGGTGAGACGGCACAGCGCATTGCTTCCGCCATCCGCGCATCGAATTTCTATGACCCGGGAAAGCTGCCGCTCGTCGAGGCACCGGACTTCCGCGCGGCGGTCGAGACGGCCTACCGCCTCGCGCAGCCGGGCGATATCGTGACGCTGTCGCCTGCCTGCTCGTCGTTTGATCTCTTCAAAAACTTTGAAGAGCGCGGCAATACCTTCTGCGCCATTGTAGAATCTCTGCACTAAGTGCATGAATCGCTCTGCCGCTGCATAGCATGGCAGGGGGGATCTGCTATGATTTGTGCGTCTCGCCGCTGGAGACCGGCCGCCCGCCGCCGGCGCTCGCTGCGGCCAAACCGGAAGGCGGCGGCGCTGCTGCTGGTGCTCGTGCTGCTGGGCGGCATGGCATATTTCACCGTGTCGGTACTGCACCTGATCACGCAGCTGGCCGTCAACTCTGCCTGCGATCTCATGCAGCTGAAGATCAACGCCGCCGTCTCGGCGGCGACGGTGCAGGTGCAGGGGGACTATTATACCTACCGCACGGATGCGGACGGGACCATCACAGCCGTGAGCATCGATACCGAGCATGTGGGGCAGGTGTCCTCGCTCGTGCTCGAGCGTATGATGGACGGCGACGACGGGCAGGTCGAGCTGGATATTCCGCTCGAGACGCTCTTCGGCGTGAATTTTCTGCCCGGGCTGAAACTGCCGCTGCCGGTGCGCATCCTCGTGCTGACGACGTCGGATGTGAGCTACCATAATGAACTCATGTCGGCCGCAATCAACCAGAGCAAATATCAACTGTATCTGAATGTGAAGATGGATCTCGACATTCTGGTGCCCTGGGAGCACCAGGCCGAGACCGTGGGCACGAATGTCCTGCTGGCCGAGACGGTCATCGTCGGCAAGGTGCCCCAGACGTATGTGGAAGTGGAGTAAAAAACATGGATGTACGCGAAGAGATCCTGACGCTGCGCCGTCAGCTGGAGCATGCAAATTTTCTCTATTATGTGAAGGACGCGCCCGAGATCAGCGACTTTGAATATGATGCGCTCATGCGCAGGCTCGAGGAGCTTGAGGCGGCGCATCCGGAGTATGCCTCGCCCGATTCGCCGACACAGCGCGTCGGCGGCTACGCGCTCAACACCTTTGCGCAGGTGCGCCATCAGGTGCCGCTCGAGAGTCTGCAGGACGTGTTTTCATTCGACGAGCTGCGCGCGTTCGGCGCGCGCATGGACACCGCGCTCACGCAGGCGCATGATTATTCGGTCGAGCCGAAGATCGACGGCCTGTCCATGTCGCTCGAGTATGAAAACGGCGTGTTCGTCCGCGGCGCCACGCGCGGCGACGGCATCACCGGCGAGGACGTGACGGAAAACCTCCGTACCCTGCGCAATCTGCCGCTTAAGCTCGACAGCGCGCCCGCAAAGCTCATCGTGCGCGGCGAGGTCTATATGTCGCATGAAGTATTTGCAGCGCTCAATGCCGAGCGCGAGCTGCTTGAGCAGCCGCTGCTGGCCAATCCCCGCAACGCGGCAGCGGGCTCCGTGCGCCAGCAGGACCCGAAGGTCGCGGCGGCACGCAAGCTGGATATTATCATCTTCAACCTCCAGTTTGACAGTGACCGCACGTTCGCCACGCATACGGAAACGTTGGACTATCTGGCATCGCTGGGATTCCCGGTCGTGCCGTATCAGCGCTGTAAAACACTCGATGCCTGCTGCGCGCGCATCGACTGGATCGGCGATAACCGCGAGTCGTTCCCATTCGATATCGACGGTGCGGTCATCAAGATCAACGACCTCGCGCAGCGGCAGTATCTCGGCAGCACGGCGAAGTTCCCGCGCTGGGCAGTGGCGTATAAGTACCCGCCGGAGAAGAAGGAGAGCTGCGTGCGCGACATTGTCGTGCAGGTCGGCCGCACGGGCGTGCTCACGCCGAAGGCGGTCATCGAGCCGGTGCGTCTGGCCGGCACGACCGTCACAAATGCCACGCTGCACAATCAGGATTTCATCGATAACCTCGACCTGCGCATCGGCGACACGGTACTCGTGCAGAAGGCGGGGGAGATCATCCCTGAGATCCTCTCCGTCGTGCGTGACAAGCGGCCGGAGGGCACGGTGCCGTTTCATATGCCGGATACCTGCCCGGAGTGCGGCGCGCCCGTTGTGCGCGACCCGGACGGGGCCGCCCTGCGCTGCACGGGCGCGGAGTGCCCGGCGCAGCGGCTGCGCAACATTGCGCACTTTGCCTCGCGCGAGGCGATGGATATTGACGGCCTCGGCATCTCGCTGTGCCAGTCGCTGATCGAGGCGGGACTCGTGCACTCCCCGGCGGAGCTGTATGCGCTCGAGCCGCAGTCGGTCGCAGCACTGGACCACATGGGAAAAAAGTCGGCTGAGAACCTTATGGCCGCCATTGAAAAGAGCAAGGACGCCGGCATGGCGCGCCTGCTGTGTGCGTTCGGCATCCGGCAGGTGGGGCAGAAGGTGGCGAAGGTGCTGGCCATGCACTTCGGCACGCTGGACAAGCTCATGGCCGCGACGGAAGATGAACTCATGGCCATACCGGACGTCGGCCCGACGACGGCCGCGTACCTGCGCGCGTGGTTTGACAACACGCAGTCGCAGCACCAGATCCGGCTGCTTCGTGACGCGGGCGTCAGCTTCGATTCCAAGGAGCAGGTCGTGGACCGCCGCTTTGCCGGCAAGACGTTCGTGCTCACCGGCGCGCTCGAGCACTTTAGCCGCGACGAGGCCAGCGCCATCATTGAGCGCTTCGGCGGCAAGACGAGTTCTTCCGTGTCGAAAAAGACGTCCTATCTGCTCGCCGGGGAAAACACCGGCTCCAAGTATCAGAAGGCGCTCACACTTGGCACGCCCATCATTACGGAAGCAGAATTTCTGGCTATGATCCAGGAGTAACGAAAGAAACGGAGTGGAAATCATGCGAGATTACGCAAAAGAATTTGAAAACCGCGTCGCCTTTATCCGCGACCTGCTCAAGAGCAGCGGCGCCAAGGGCGTCATCTATGGTAACAGCGGCGGCAAGGACAGTGCGCTTGTCGGTATCCTCTGCAAGGCTGCGTGCGACAACACGGTCGGCATCATCATGCCGTGTGCCTCTAAGCGCAACTTCGGCGAGGACATGACCGACGGTCTGGCTGTGGCCGAGCAGTTCAATATCGAGACGCGCACGGTCGACCTCACGGCGGAAAAGGAGCTCGTCATGCAGACAGTCTCCGCCGTCACGACGCTCAATCAGATGGCGACGTCGAACATTGCCCCGCGCCTGCGCATGCTCACGCTCTACACCATTGGCGCGGCTGAGGGCCGTCTCGTCGCCGGCACCGGCAACCGCAGCGAGGCGTACATGGGCTATTTCACGAAGTGGGGCGACGGCGCGTATGACTTCAACCCCATTGCTGACCTGACTGTGACGGAGATCTACGAGTTTCTGACCTGGCTGCACGCGCCGGAGAACATCATCCGCAAGGCGCCGTCTGCCGGCCTCTTTGAGGGCCAGACGGATGAGCAGGAGATGGGCGTGACCTACGCCGCCATCGACAAGTACATCCTCACCGGCGAAGCCAACGAGCACGACAAGGCCATCATTGACCGCTATCATAGCCGCAGCGAGCACAAGCGCCGCCCGGCCGCGACCTATCACGCCGAATGACGCAGTATTTCGATACCCACGCGCACTACGACAGCGGAAAGTTCAACGCCGATCGCAGCGATGTGCTGCGCGCTGTGCACGAGAGCGGCGTCGCGTGCATCGTGGACCCTGGCGATTGTGCCGCGACGTCCGAGCGCGCCGTCGCCATCGCGCAGGAATATGATTTTGTTTATGCTGCCGTCGGCTGGCATCCGGAGGAGGCCGCCGGCTGGACGGATGACAGTCTGGCGCAAATCCGCGCGCTGGCATCGCAGCCGAAAGTCTGCGCCATCGGCGAGATCGGTCTGGACTATTACTGGGACACCTCCACGAAGGCAACGCAGGAGACCATGCTGCGCGCGCAGCTGGAGCTTGCGCTGGAGCTGGATCTTCCGGTCATTATCCACGACCGGGAGGCGCACGGCGACAGCCTGCGCATGGTGTGCGACTATCCGGCCCTGCGCGGTGTGTTTCACTGCTTTTCCGGCAGCGTGGAGATGGCGCGCGAGCTGCTGCGCCGCGGCTGGTATCTCGGCTTTGACGGCCCGATCACGTATAAGAACGCCGTCAAGGCGCTGGATGTGATCGCTGCCTGCCCGGCCGACCGGATGCTGCTCGAAACGGATTCACCCTATCTGGCCCCGGTGCCAAACCGCGGCAAGCGCAACGACTCGCGCAACTTGCCGTTCATCGCCGCGCGCATTGCGGAGATCAAGGGCATGACTACAGAACAAGTCGCGGAGGTGGCACTGCAAAATGGAAAACAACTCTTTGGCATTTGAGCGCTGGCTGCTGCGCGGCGCGCCGAACGCGCGCGACCTCGGCGGCCTGCCTACCATGGACGGCCGCACGGTCCGTCCGGGGTTGCTGCTGCGCAGCGGCGAGCTCGCCGGCATCACGGAGCGGGACGCGCAGACGCTCGCAGATTATCCGCTGCGCACGGTTGTGGATTTTCGCACCGACCTTGAGCGGGAGCAGAAGCCGGACCGTGTCCTCCCGGGCGTGCAGTATGTCCACTGCCCGATCGTGCAGCAGGCGGCGGCCGGTCTGACGCGCGAGGAGCATGCCGACCCTTATGCCGCCGTCGTCGCACACGCGAAAGCGATGGCCGGGCGGGAGCGGGCATTCATGTGTGAGCTGTACCGCAGCCTCGTCACGCAGGAATTCTCCATTGCGCACTACCGGCGGTTTTTTGCACTCCTGCTCGCGCAGACGGACGGCGCACTGCTCTATCACTGCACGGCGGGGAAGGACCGCGTCGGCGTCGGCACGATGCTGCTGCTCACGGTGCTGGGTGTGGACTGGCCGGTCATCGTGGAAAATTATCTGATCACGAATGAACGCATGGCCGCCTCGACCGACTGCCTGCTGACGGCGGTCGCGGACTATGACCTGAGCGAGGCGGAGCGGGAGGTCATCCGCACGTTTGACCGCGCGGACGCGGCGTTCCTGACGGCGGCGCGCGATGCGATCGCAGAGCGGTATGGCAGCGTGGACGCTTTCCTGTCGCAGGCGCTCGGTGTCGGCGCGCCCGAGCGGGAGACGCTGCGTGCGCGTTACCTGACGACCGAGTAAAAAGACGGCGTGCCGCCCGATTTTGGGCGGCACGCCATTTGCTATTTGCATTGCTTACAGCGCCTGATCCGGCATCCGGTCGGACAGGTAAATCAAAATGGGATCTTCCTGCGCGTGGACATACGGTACTTTCGGCGCGTGGAAGAGATTCGTCTCCGGCAGCACCGTGCTGAGCACGACGTGGAACGTGGTTCCGCCCCATTCGTTGCTCTCGAGCAGAATGGGGCCGTTGTGTTTTTCCGCAATGCCGAGCGCGACCGTCAGGCCGAAGCTGTTGCTGCTCAGGTCGGAAAAATCCACGCCGGTCACACGCAGCGGGATGAAGATCGTCCCGAGCTTCGACGGCGGGATGCGCACACCGTCGTCGCAGATGGTGATGTCGGCGTGCTCGCCCTCCTGCGTAACGGTAAAACGGATGCGGTCGCCGTGCTTGCAGCGCTCCGTGCAGTTGGCGAGAATGTTGAGCAGCATCCGCTGGATGAGCGCCGTGTCGAGCGCGCAGGTGATCGGCTCGTCCGGGATGCTGACCTCAAGCACGATGCCGTTGGCGTCTGTGATCGGCTGGATGTTGTCCAGCAGCGCCCGGCACTCTTTGCCCAGGTCGCACAGCTGCGGGATGAACGCGAGTGTGCCGTCGCTCAGGCCGGAGGCAGTGGAGGCATTGAGGGTAAAGCGCAGCAGCCGGTAGTAAAACTGCGTCAGTTCGGCGGCGTTGCGCCGGAAGCGCACATCGCTGAGCTGCATGGCGTAGTCCGAGAAATACGTCGTGAGCGCGCGAAAGGCGTTGAGCGATGCCAGAAACGGCGCGAACTGTGCGCCGGCCCGCAGGACGTTTTCATCTTGCGGCACGAGCGAAAACAGCCGGAACGCACCAAATGATGTTACGGAAATGATGACGTGCCGTTTTTCGATCGTCGCGGACGTTACGAATTCCGTGGCCGCGGCTTGCGTGATGTGCGCCGGCAGCAGCTCGGAGAGCTTGTGATTTGTGCGGTCGCCGCGGAAAAGCTCCTGTGCCGCCGGGTTCATAAACGCAACGAATTGCTCCTGTGCGCCGAGCACGGCAGTGTTGCTCATCGAGAACAGTGTGTTGAGCGAGTCGATGATCAAAGTATTGCTCATTTTCCAATCCCCCCTAAGATGTATTAAAAAACAGTATAGCAGAACTCGTCAATAGACACAAGTTTTAACACAAAGAAAAGGGGAAATTTGTTGCAAATATCCAGAGCTTCTTGTGGCGTTGGCAAGAATGTGGTTGCGCTTTCGGCGGAATTGTTATAGAATGTAGCCGTAAGAAATTGCGCTGCGTGCTGTGCGCAGCAGATATAACAGGAGGAATAGAGCATGATTAAAATTGGTATCAATGGCTTTGGCCGCATCGGCCGACTGGTGTTCCGTGCCGCAATCTGCGCTGACGATATCGAGGTCGTCGCCGTCAACGCACCGGATAAAACGCCGGAGCAGCTGGCGTATACCGTGAAGTATGATTCCGTGCACGGCCGCTTCAACGGCACCGTCGATTACGAGGACGGCGAGAACCCGGCCCTGATCGTCAACGGCAAGCGTGTCGCGCTGCTCAACAACCGCGACGCAAAGCTCCTGCCCTGGGGCGAGCTGGGTGTCGAGTATGTGCTCGAGTGCACTGGCGCTTTCCTAACCAAGGAAAAGGCGCAGGATCATCTGGACGCCGGCGCGCAGGTCGTCGTGCTCTCCGGCCCGTCCAAGGACGACACGCCGATGTTCGTCTGCGGTGTCAACCTCGACGCCTACACTCCGGACATCAAGATCGTGTCCAACGCTTCCTGCACCACGAACTGCCTGGCTCCGCTGGCCAAGATCATCAACGACAACTTCGGCATCGCCGAGGGCCTCATGACCACCGTCCACGCCGACACGGCTACCCAGCAGGTCGTCGACGGCTTCTCCAAGAAGAACTGGCGCCTGTCCCGCGGTGTGCACGGCAACATCATTCCGACCAGCACCGGCGCCGCCAAGGCTGTCGGCAAGGTCATCCCGGCCCTGCAGGGCAAGCTGACCGGTACTTCCATGCGTATCCCGAGCGCGGACGTGTCCATTGTCGACCTGACCTGCCGTCTCGAGAAGGCTGCAACGTATGATGAGATCTGCGCTGCCGTCAAGGCCGCTGCGGAAGGCCCGATGGCCGGTGTCGTCGAGTATGTCGACGACGAGGTCGTCTCCTCCGACTTTATCACCGACCCGCACACCAGCATCTTTGATGCCAAGGCCGGCCTCGCGCTCAACGATCATTTCGTCAAGCTCATGGCGTGGTATGACAACGAGTGGGGCTTCTCGAACAAGATGCTCGACCTGACGCGCCACATCGACTCCGTCCGCAAGGCCTGATCGGAAAAACAAACCACAAATCAGGGGAATGCAGTGCATTCCCTTGATTTTTTCTGTCCGGTAGTGTAAAGTATACCGGCACGTGAAATTTTTGCGGGGAGGGAGTGCGCTTTGCAGGAAAGCAGCAAGCAGAACTATCTCCACGGCGCGGCCATTATGGCGGCCGGCGTTGTGGTCATCAAGATCCTCGGCGCGATCTATAAGATCCCGCTCGGCAATATCCTCGGCGACGAGGGGTATGGATATTTTTCCGTTGCCTACAATATTTATAATGTCTTTCTCACCATGGCCACGGCGGGCATGCCGGTCGCGCTCTCGCGCATGATCAGCGAGGCGGACACGCTCGGCCGGCCAATGCAGGCGCGCAAGATCTTCCGTGTTGCGTGGCTGACGTTTGCCACCATCGGCCTGATCCTCGGGCTGGTCATGTTTCTGTTCCCGACGGAGCTGGCCGGCATGCTCAACAACGTCCGCGCAGCGCAGAGCATCTGGGCGCTGTCCCCGGCGCTCGTGCTCGTGTATCTGACGAGCACATACCGCGGCTATGCGCAGGGCATGAGCAACATGAAGCCGACCACTGTCTCGCAGATCCTGGAGGTCGTGGGCAAGGTCACCGTCGGCCTTGTGCTTGCGTGGAGTTTTACGCGCGCGGGAAAGAGCCTGCCGGTCGCATCGGCGGGCGCCATCTTCGGCGTCACGGCGGGCGGCGCGTTTGCGCTCCTTTATATCGCCGTCTATAAGCACCGGCATTACCCGGACAAACCGGTCGCGGACCCGGACGTGCCGGATCCTGCCGGACGCATTCTCGGCACGCTGCTGCGCATCAGTATTCCGATCGCGCTCGGCTCCAGTGTCCTGAGCATTATCAACCTTATCGACACGAAGCTTATCATGTACCGGCTGCAGACCGCGCTTGGCTATTCCGAGACATATGCAAACGTGCTCTACGGCGTCTACGGCAAGGTGCAGACGCTGTATAATCTCCCGGCTGCCTTCGTAACGCCGATGACGATCAGCATCGTCCCGGCCATTGCGGCCATGGTCGTGCAGAAAAAGTATGATCAGGGGCACACCGTCGCGGAGTCCGCGCTGCGCATTTCGGCGGCGGTCGCCATGCCGATGGGCATCGGTCTTGCGGTGCTGTCGGACCCGATCGTGAACGTGCTCTATCCGCGCAGCAATGCAGCCGGCCCCACGCTGCTGTTTTTGCTTGGCATCGCGTCTGTGTTCGTGTGCATTTCGCTCATCACCACAGCGGTCCTGCAGGCGACCGGGCATGAACTCTGCCCCGTCTGGTCGATGCTGGCCGGCGGCGTGGCCAAGGTCGCGGTCAACTGGTTTTTGATCGCGGTGCCTGAGCTCAACATCGTCGGTGCGCCGGTCGGCACGCTCGCATGCTATGTGGTCATCTGCATCGTGAACTATATCTTCCTGTGCCGGACGCTGCACGAACGGCTGCACATCGGCTGCTGCCTTGCACGTCCGCTGCTGAGCACGCTGATCATGGCAGTCGTCGCATGGGGCGTGTATACGGGCCTGTCTGCCGTTATGGGCGGCGACCTGAGCTGGAAGCGCACGGCGCTGGCCATGCTCGTATCGATGGCCTGCGCGGTCGTGACATATCTGATCGCGGTCGTGAAAACGCGCGCGATCACGCTTGCCGATCTGCAGCTTATCCCGAAGGGTGAAAAGCTCGCAAAAGTTTTGCATATCAGATGACATAACACCGAAAAATCCTGAATTTTCAATGGTTTTTTGAAAAAAGGGTTGCAGAAGGAGCGAAATTGTGTTAGATTTTCTCTGCAAAGAAAGCTATGACCTGCGCGACTTTGTGGCGCTCATCACGTTCCTGCGCTCGCCGGGCGGCTGTCCGTGGGATCAGGTGCAGACACATGAGAGCATCCGCCGAAACTTCCTGGAGGAGACGTATGAGGCCTGTGAGGCCATCGACGCCGGTGATACGGCGCACTTGAAGGAAGAGTTGGGCGATGTGCTCATGCAGGTGCTGTTCCACACGGATATTGAGCGCGAGGCCGGGCATTTCGATATTGACGATGTTGCGGACGCGGCCTGCAGGAAGCTCGTCTACCGCCACCCGCACGTGTTCCGGCGCAATGATCTGGATGCACCGGACTGGGACACGATCAAGCAGCGCGAGCGCGCGCAGACGACCACCGCCGAGGCGATGGACTGCGTGGCCCGCAGTCTGCCGGCGCTCTGGCGCTGTGAAAAGATCCAGGCCAAAGCGGCCATGACCGGCTTTGAGTGGCCGGATATGGCCGCGGCGCTCGACAAGGTCGCCGAAGAGACACAGGAGCTGCGGGAGGCTGCGGTCTCCGGCGACGCGGAGGCTGTGGCCGAGGAACTGGGGGACCTGCTGTTTGCTGTCGTAAAGGTTGCGCGCTTTGCGGGCGTTGACCCCGAGCAGGCGGCCCATGCCGCGTGCGAAAAATTCATCCGCCGCTTTGCCGCCATGGAGGCCGCAGCGGCGGACAGCGGTGTGCCGCTCAAGCAGCGCACGCTCGCGCAGATGCAGCCGCTCTGGCAGCAGGCCAAGCAGACTGTCAGCGCGGACAATGAAGGAAAGAAATCTGCACGGCAGTGAGAGACCTGTGCGGAATTCTATATCGTGGCATATGCCAACACAAACATGAAGTAGGAGGATTACCATCATGAATAAGGCAGAACTGATTGCAACAGTTGCCGAAAAGACCGGCCTGTCCAAGAAGGACAGCGAGAAGGCCGTCAATGCGACGTTTGACACCATCACCGCCAACCTCGAGGTCGGCGAAAAGGTGCAGCTCGTCGGCTTCGGCGTGTTTGACATCAAGGAGCGCGGCTCCCGTATCGGCCGCAACCCCAAGACCAAGGAAGAGATCGAGATCCCGGCGACGCGCGTGCCCGTCTTCAAGGCCGGCAAGGTACTCAAGGACGCTGTTTCCAAATAAGAACGCACAAACGCTCCGGGCCTGACCCGGAGCGTTTTTCACAGGAGGATGCCTATGCGCCTGGATAAATATCTGAAAGTTTCGCGGCTCATCAAGCGCCGTACCGTAGCAAATGATGCCTGCGATGGTCAGCGCATCATGGTCAACGGCCGCACAGCCAAAGCGTCATATGACGTCAAGGTCGGCGATGTGATCGAGATTGCCTTCGGCCAACGCACCGTGAAGGTGGAGGTGCTCGCCGTGACGGAAAATGCAAAAAAAGACGACGCTGCGGCCATGTACCGCGAGCTCGCCGAATAAAGCGCACAAAAAACCGCCGCTCCGGATGTCCGGAGCGGCGGTTTTGCTGTTTGCCAGATTCAGATCATGTATTTGGTGATCTCACTGCCGGTCGTTGCAGGATCCATGCTCAGAGACAGAGTGAACTGAATGTGCTCCCGCTCGGAGAAATCATTCAGCCAAGCCAGAAACTCCGCAATCTGCTGCTCAGAGACCTCGGTGAGCATTTTCGTGAAGTTGTCAACGAACACATGGGTGATATCGTAATTGCCGGCATGCAGACCGCTGAGGAAACCCTTGAAGAAATCGTAAGAGCCCAGCGCGTATGCATAGTCGCAGGCGTAGATCAGGCGAGCCTGATAGGGAATGTCATACGTAAGTTTTTTATCCTTTTCAATGCACACGACAGAACCGGATTCCTCACGGACGGCCGTGGCGACCATTTCCACCAAACGCTTCGTTTTGCCGGAACCTTTGAGACCCATGATCAGTTGGACCATATGTCAATCACACTCCTTTTGAAAGTCAGGGCGATACCCTATACCTAGATTAGCACGTTTTCGCGCCGACTGCAACGATAACTTTTCTCAGTTTGCCTCCGGTTTGCCAAGCAGAGAGAACATATTCTTCTTATAAGCCTCAACGCCGGGCTGATCGAACGGATTGACGCCGGACATATAGCCCGAAATGGCACAAGCCAGCTCGAAGAAACACACGAGCCAGGCAAACCCGGCCTCGTCGCGCTGCGGCACGTGCACCTCCAGGTTCGGCACGCCACCTGCGATGTGTGCGGCCTTCACGGCCTCCTGCGCCATGCGGCTGATGTCGCTGAGCTTGCGCCCGGCAAGGTAGTTGAGCCGGTCGGGGTCGCCCATGGCAAACGGGACGGTGAACTCATTTTGCGGCTGCTCGAACGAGACAACGGTCTCCATGAGCGTGCGCGGGCCGTCCTGAATATACTGACCCATGGAGTGCAGGTCGGCGTTGTATTCGACGGAGGCGGGGAAGATGCCGATGCCGTTTTTGCCCTCGCTTTCGCCGTAGAGCTGCTTCCACCACTCGGCCATGAAGCGGAACGACGGTTCGTAGCAGGCAAGGATCTCGGTCGTCTTGCCGAGCTGATACAGGTGCTGGCGCGCAGCGGCATACTGCCAGGCGGGGTTTTCGGGCGACTGCGCGCTCATGGCGGCAAAGGCCTCGATGGCCGCGCCGATCACGGTCTGCACGTCGATGCCGGCGGCGGCCATCGGCAGCAGGCCGACGGCAGACAGCACGCTGTAGCGCCCGCCGACGTCGTCCGGGATGACGAACGTCTCCCAGCCCTCTTCATCGGCCATGTGCTTGAGCACGCCGCGGTGGGCGTCCGTCGTGGCGAAGATGTGTTTTTTGGCTTTTTCCGGGCCGTACTTTGCGTCCAGCAGGCCGCGGAACATCCGGAATGCGAGTGCAGGCTCGAGCGTGGTGCCGGACTTGGAGACGACGTTCAGGTCAAAGTCCAGATCGCCTAGTTCCTCGAGCAGATGCATCAGCGCGTCCGGGGACAGGGAGTTGCCGGCAAAGAGGAGTTTCGGATCGCCGGGCTGCGGCCACGGCCGCAGCAGCTCCACGGCACCCTTTGCGCCGAGATACGACCCGCCGATGCCAACGACGACCAGCGCTTGTGAGCGGCCGCGGATACGGGATGCGGCGGCCAGGATCTGCTTGAGTTCGCCGTTTTGCATGTGCCCCGGCAGATCGAGCCATCCGGTGAAATCCTTACCGGCACCCGTGTGCTCGAGCAGCGTGCGGTGCGCCTGTGCAGCGGCCGCGTAGTCCGGTCCTGCGGGGTCAAAAAATCCGGCCGCGCCGGAGAGATCCACTTTGATCATTGCGATACCTTCTCTCTTAAAGGATATCACCAGTATACACGATAATCCGGATTTCGCAACCGAAAATCTGCTGTCTCACAGTGCGCGCAGCAGCTGCAGCCAGAGATGCGTCGTTGAGATGCGCGCAGCGCCGCCCGGAACGATCAGTGGCAGGATCAACGTGTCGCCGCTGCTGCCGGTGATGGTCACGGTGCCGACCTGTGCGCCCGGCTCGAGCGGGGCGCACAGGTCTTCGTCAAGCGCGATGTCCGTCTGCGGCGCGGCCGTGCCCTTGCGCACGACGATGGCGTCTGCACCGGAGAGCACCGGCTGCACGCTGTCCGTTTCTGCAAAGCGTACGCGCACGGGCGGAATGACCGTGTTGGACGCGATGGAATAGAGCGAATAGTTGGCAAAGGCAAAGTTGAGCAGCGTCGCTGCATCGGCAAAGCGTGCCTTGGAGCTCCCGGCGTGCAGCACCACGGCGATGTATTCCACGCCGTCACGCTCGGCGCTGGCCGACAGGCAGTGCATGGCCTGCTGCGTGTAGCCGGTTTTCAGGCCGGTCGCGCCGGGATAGGCGTGGATGAGCTTGTTGGTGTTGGCGAGACTGAAACGGCCGCCGCGCACGGTGTCCATCCAGATGGTGGTATACTCGCGGATGCGCGGATGGGCCAGCAGTGCGCGGGACATGCACGCAATGTCGCGCGCCGTCGTGTAGTGGCCTGGGTCGTCGGTCAGACCCGTGCAGTTGAGAAACTGCGTATTGTCCATGCCCAGCTCTTTTGCGCGGTCGTTCATGCGCTTGGTGAACGCCTCCTCGGAACCGGAGATGTGCTCGGCCATGGCGACGGCGCAGTCGTTGGCGGAGTTGACGGCAATGCACTTGAGCATCTCGTCCACGCTCATCTGTTCGCCCTCCTTGAGCCAGATCTGGCTGCCGCCCATAGAGCTGGCGTGGGCGCTGGCGGTCACGATGTCGCTCGTGGCGAGCTGACCGCTGTCGAGCTGCTCCATGATGAGCAGCAGCGTCATGATCTTCGTCACGCTGGCTGGGGACATGTGCTCGTCGGCGTTTTTCTCGTATAACACCGTACCGGTCGAGCGCTCCATCAGGATCGCCGACGGCGCGGATATCTTCAGCTCTTCGTCCGTTGGCTGCTCGAGCGCCATTACGGGTGTGAGCAGCAGCAGCGCTGCCAGCAGCAGACAGGTCCATCGTTTCATATGCTCAGCCCTTTCCGTTGATTTCTCCTTATCACCCTATGCCGGGGGCGCGTGGAAAAGCAGTCCGGGTCCCCACAATTTGCACAGGCTTTTGCACACCGAACCGCTCAGAGCGTGTCAAGATACGGCACATCGTGTCGCAAATGTACGAAAAGCCCGGTATTACCGGCTTGACGGTGCGGGCACATGATAGTAAAATGAATCAGACCGATTACAGACACAGGCAGGCGCTGTCGGGCGCGATGGGGGAGACGGTTTATGAAGCGATTTGATCCGAAAAACAAATACCTCGGCTGGGGCATCACGGCGTTCGGCGTGATCGCGTGCTGCATTCTGTTTTACATGCTGCTGCAGCATGGCAAATCGATCGGCGATGCGATCAGCTCGCTGCTCGGCATCCTCAGTCCGATCATCTGGGGCCTGGTGATTGCCTATCTGCTCTGGCCGCTGACCAAGGTGTTCCAGCGCAAGCTCTTTGAGCCGCTGCTCAAAAAGATCCGGCCGAAAAAACCGGTGCGCACCTCGCTTGCGCGCGGCCTGTCCGTCGCGCTCTCGATTCTGGTCGCGCTGCTCATCATCGCCGCCCTCATCTGGCTCATCATCCCGCAGATCTATACGAGCGTGGAGAGCATCGTGCTCAACTCGCAGGATTACTATGACACGATCACCGGGTGGATCAACAAGTTCTTTGAGAACAATCCCGAGGTGGAGGAAGTGCTCCTCTCCGCAACCGGAAACGTGTCGGACAGCCTGCTCGACTGGGCGAAGACTGCGCTGCTGCCGTCCATGGGCAAGGTGGTCACGAGCGTGACGACCGGCATTTACGCCGTCCTGCGCGCGATCCTCAATGTGCTCATCGGCTTCGTCGTCGCCTGCTATGTGCTGTCGAATATGGAGCTGTTTCTCGCTAAGTCGAAGAAAGTGCTCTACAGCATGTTTTCCGTCAAGGCCTCCAAGCGCATCCTCAAGGCTATCCGGTTCACGGACACGGCGTTCATGGGCTTTATCAGCGGCAAGGTCATTGACTCCGCCATCATCGGCGTCATCTGCTATATCTGCTGTGCGATCATGCGTATGCCGTATGTCGTGCTCGTGAGCGTGATCGTCGCCGTGACGAACATCATCCCCGTGTTCGGCCCGTTTATCGGCGCGGTGCCGACGGCGCTGATCATTCTGCTCGTCTCGCCGATGAAGTGCCTGATCTACGTCATCTTCATCATCGTCCTGCAGCAGATCGACGGCAATATCATCGGGCCGAAGATCCTCGGCAGCTCCACCGGCATCAACGGTTTCTGGATCATGTTCGCCATCCTGCTCGGCGGCGGCCTGTTCGGCTTTATCGGCATGCTGCTGGGTGTGCCGGTGTTCGTTGTGATCTATGCCGGCCTGGAGAAGCTGGTCAATGACGGGCTGAAAAAACGCGGCCTCCAGACGGAGACCGCAGAATATATGGATCTGGATTACATCGACGATGCCACGATGCGGCCGGTGCGCCTCCCGAAGGAAGCGCCGCCCGAATCGCTTAAGGATACGCAGGATGGTTCAGTGAAGTGACGGGAAGAGGGATTGCTTTGCATCCCGCAGCGCATCACACAGCGCGTCAATGTCTTCCCGCGTGGTGTAGCGCGAAAAGCTGATGCGCAGCGCGCCGTCGATCACGTTCGCCGGCAGCCCGATCGCCTCAAGTACATGGCTCCGCCCGCCCTTTTTGCAGGCGGAGCTTTTTGATGTGTAAATGCCGCGCGCCTCGAGGAAGTTCATCAGCACCTCGCTCCGGTAGCCGGGCAGGGAAATGCTGAGGATATGCGGCGAGCCGCCGCCGATGACGACGAGACCGTCCACTTCAGCTGTCAGCCGGTCGATGGCGTGGGCGCGCAGCTCGGCCATGGTTTTCGTGGCCTCCGCCATTTTCATGCTGCCAATCTCAGCCGCCGTGCCAAAGGCGACGATCTGCGGCGTTGGCTCCGTGCCGGCGCGCATGCCGCGCTCCTGCCCACCGCCGAGGATATAGGACGGCAGCTTCAGCCCGCTGCGGACGTAGAGCGCGCCGATGCCTTTCGGTGCGTGGATCTTGTGGCCGCTGATGGTGATCATGTCCGCGCCGAGCGTTTTGGCTGAGAATGGCACTTTCAAAAAGCCCTGCACCGCGTCCGTGTGCAGCAGGGCAATGCTGTTTTCCGCTTTCAGCATCCGGGCGACGGCGGCAATGTCATTGACCGCGCCGGTCTCATTGTTGACCATCATGAGTGAAACGAGGATTGTGTCCGGCCGCAGCGCCGCACGCACCGCCTCGAGCGGGATGGCGCCGGTGCCGTCCGGCTGTAAGCGCGTGATCTCGTAGCCCTCTTTTTCCAGAAAGTCCAGCGACTTGCGCACCGCGTCGTGCTCCACGGCGGAGCTGATAATGTGTTTTCCGCGTCGGCGCATGTACCGCGCGCCGGAGATGAGCGCCCAGTTGTCGCCCTCGGAGCCGCAGGACGTGAAATACACCTCGTCGGGCTGGCAGCCGAGCGCCTTCGCGATCTGGCCGCGCGCCTTGTCCACGGCGGCCTTGGCCTCACGGCCGAGCTTATAGGTCGTGCTCGGGTTGCCGAAGCATTCCGTCATCATATGTACTGCCGCCTCCGCCGCTTCCGGGCAGACACGAGTCGTTGCGGCATTGTCCAGATAAACCATGATTACTTACCTCGATTTGGAGATGTTTTTATGCACTACATTATAACCGCCCTTGGCTGCAAGGTCAACCAGTATGAAGCGCAGGCAATCGAAACGCTCCTGCATGCGCATGGCTTCACGCCCGCGGCGGACAGCGAGCCGGTCGACCTGATCGTCGTCAATACCTGTGCCGTCACGGCAGAGGGCGGACGCAAGTCACGCCAGATGATCCGCAAGCTGCGCGAGGAACACCCGCAGGCGCTGTGCGCCGTGTGCGGCTGCTGGTCGCAGCTCAGCCCTGAGGACGCGGCGTCCATCGGTGCCGATGTGGTGCACGGCAGTGGCAGCAAGCAGGCGTTCGTGGATGACATTCTGCGCGCATTCCGCGAGCACACGCCCGTCACGTGCGTGGATAATCCGTTCCAGCGCTTTGACTTTGAACCGCTGCCGGCAGGTGCTGCCTACGGGCGCACACGCGCGATGCTGAAGATCCAGGATGGGTGCAACAATTTTTGCACCTACTGCGTCATCCCGTATACGCGCGGCCGCATCCGCAGCCTGCCGCTGGATGAAATGGCGCATCAGGCGGCGCATCTGGCCGCCGAGGGCTACCGGGAGCTGGTGCTGACCGGCATCGAGATCGCGTCCTACGGCCGGGATCTGCCGGGCGAGCTGACACTGGCCGACGCCGTAGAGACGGTTGCAGCCGCTGCACCGCAGATGCGCCTGCGCCTCGGCTCTCTGGAGCCGACGGTCATCACGGAGGACTTCTGCCGCCGTGCCGCCGCGACCGGGCGGGTCTGTCGGCATTTTCATCTCTCGCTGCAAAGCGGGTGTGACCGCACGCTTGCGCGCATGAACCGTAAATATAGCACCGCAGAGTTCCTCGTCTGCGTCGAGCGGCTGCGGCGGTATTTCCCGGGCTGTGCGCTCACGGCGGACATGATCACGGGCTTCCCCGGTGAGACAGAGGCGGATCAGGCGGCTGCGGTGGAATTCTTGGAGCAGGTCGGCTTCGCGGCCGTGCACGTGTTTCCGTATTCCCGCCGCCCCGGCACAAAAGCGGACGCCATGCCGGAGCAGCTCAGCCACGCGGTGAAGTCGGCGCGCGCGCACGAGGCACAGCGCGTGGCCGATGCCTGCAAGCAGCGCTATCTGGCACAGCAGGTCGGCCGGATTTTGCCCGTTTTGTTCGAGACGGAGCACGACGGAAACTGGGTCGGGCACTCGGATAACTATTGTCTGGTGCGCGTCGCTGGGGACGATCTGCGCGGACTTGTGAAAAATGTCAAAATCTCTGCCGTTTCCGGGCAAATGCTTGTGGGGGATTTGGTTTGACGTGCTTCGTGGAACGTGTTAGACTTTTCTCAATCCATGCAGAATGTGCTGTATGTGACGAATTTTGATCCTTGGAGGCGATTTCTGTGACCCGAAGTGAAACGTTCAATTTTTCTGCCGGACCGTCGGTCCTGCCGGAGGAAGTGCTTCAGCAGGCGCAGGCAGAACTGCTCAATTATCATGGCACGGGAATGTCCGTGATGGAGATGAGTCACCGAAGTCAGGCCTTTTCGGATATTTTTCAGGACGTGAAGGCGCGGTTCCGCGCCGCTCTGTCCGTGCCGGACACACATGAGATCCTGTTTTTGCAGGGCGGCGGCACGGCGCAGTTTTCCATGATCCCGCTTAATCTGATGGGCGAGCAGGGGACGGCGGACTATGCCGTGACGGGGCATTTTTCCGGCAATGCAGCCAAAGAAGCCGAAAAGTACGGCAGGGTGCACATCGCGGCGGACACCTCCACCTGCGGGCATACCCGCATCCCGCAGCAGAATGAGCTGCAGCTCGATGCGCACGCGTCCTATTTTTATTACTGTGCCAACAACACGATCTACGGCACTGAATGGCAGTACGTGCCGGAGACCAGCCGCGTGCCGCTCGCGTGCGACATGTCGTCGGATATTCTCTCGCGCCCGGTCGACGTGTCAAAATACGGTGTGATCTTTGCCGGCGCGCAGAAGAACATGGCGCCTGCGGGCCTGACGGTCGCGATCGTTGACCGCAGCCTTACCGGTCATGAACTGCCCATCACGCCGGTCATGTACAGCTATCAGCGCATGATCGATAAGGACTCTATGTACAACACCCCGCCATGCTGGTGCATCTACATCCTCGGCCTCGTGCTCGCGTGGCTTGAGCGGCAGGGCGGCGTGGCAGGTATGCAGGAACTCAAGCATGCGCGCGCCGCAAAGGTGTATGATTTTCTGGATAACAGCGCGCTGTTTCATGCATGCGCGCAGCCGGGCTCCCGCTCGGACATGAACGTCACGTTCCGCACCGGGGACGATGCGCTCGATAAGGAGTTTATCAGCGGTGCGGCGGCGCGCGGTCTGCTGAATCTCAAGGGTCACCGCATAGCCGGCGGCATGCGCGCCTCGCTCTACAACGCCATGCCGATGGCTGGCGTGGATGCACTTGTGGATTATCTGAAACAGTTTGAGGTAGAACATCATGTATAAAATCAAGACCATGAACCATATATCCCCCTGCGGCCTGCAGAAGCTCGAGGAGCGCGGCTGCGTCGTCGGGGAGAATATACAAGATCCCGACGGCCTGATCCTGCGCTCGGCCGACCTGCACAGTTATGCCTTTGAGCCGAGCCTGATCGCCATTGCGCGCTCCGGTGCCGGCACGAACAACATCCCGCTTGAGGACTGCTGCCACCGCGGCATCGTCGTGTTCAACTCGCCCGGCGCAAACGCCGAGGCGGTCAAGGAACAGATCCTCTGCTCGCTCGTGCTCTCATCGCGCGATGTGCTCGGCAGCATCGACTGGGTCAAGCGCCTCAACGGCAGGGGCAAAGACATTCCTGCCCTTGTCGAGAAGGGCAAGTCCCAGTTCGCCGGTCCGGAGCTCATGGGCAAGACGCTGGGTGTCATCGGCCTAGGCGCCATCGGTGCGCTTATCGCCAATGCCGCCGTGAATCTCGGCATGAATGTCTGCGGCTACGACCCGTACCTGTCCGTGGACGCGGCATGGCGTCTCTCTCGCGATGTCAAGCACGAGGTGAACCTTGACGGCATCTATGCCAAGGCGGACTATATCAGCATCAACGTGCCGTATACGGACCAGACGTTCCACATGCTCGATGCCAAGGCGTTTTCCAAGATGAAAGACGGCGTGCGCATCATCAACGAGTCGCGCGCCGAGATCGTGGATGACGACGCCATGCTTGCCGCCATTGCCTCTGGCCGTGTCGGCAAGTATGTCACGGACTTTCCCAATGAGAAGGTCGTCGGCGTGGAGAATATCATTGCGCTGCCGCATCTGGGCGCCTGCACACCAGAGAGCGAGGAGAAGTCCGCCGTCATGGCTGCGCGCGAGCTCTATGATTATCTCGCCAACGGCAACATCAAAAACTCCGTCAACTTCCCGGACGCGACGCTCGAGCGCATGGGTGTCAGCCGTGTATGCATTCTGCACCAGAACGTCCCGACGATGCTCAACCAGTTCCTTGAGATCACCTGCAGCACGGGCCTGAACGTCGAGAACATGATCAACAAGGCCTACGGTGCATATGCCTACGCCATGATCGACCTCAACGGCCGCCTTGACGATGATCAGGTGGCAAAGATCGACCGCATCCCGGAGGTCATCCGCGTGCGCGTGGTATGAAAAGCGATAATAAAAACAGCCGCTCCCGGCCGGGAGCGGCTGTTTTGCATATGGAATGGATTTATTTCTGCTTTTTCGCCAGCGCTGCCTCGGAGAAATCGCGGATTTGGGGCACTTTGTTCAGCGCAAAGTACAGTGCCAGACCGCCCACGATGCCGACGGCGGCCTGTCCGGCGTTGCCTGCGATCTCAGCGGCGGCAGCCAGACCGTAACCGAGGACAAAGTCCTCAAACACGAAGTAGCCCAGCACCATCACGATCTCACCGCAGATGGCGCTCAGCAGCGCGAAGCCGAAGCTCTTTTTGCGGCAGGCACGGAAAATCAGCGCTGCGACCACGGCAGCGCACCCTTTGACGACGAGCGTACCGGGGGCATAGCTCATATAGCCGGAGATCACGTCCGCCAGGCCGGAGCCAAAACCGGCTGCCACGCCACCATAGAGCGGGCCGGCCAGCAGGGCGGAGAGCACGACCACGATATCACCGGCGTTGAGATAGCCGCCGGTCACGGTCGGGATCTTGATGACGAGCGTCGCCACGCAGCACAGCGCCATGAGCATGGCGGTGTAGACGAGGTTTCTGAGTTTCTGGTTCATATGTATCACCTTTTTTTCTGTAGTGGCTCAAGGATACGATATTCGACACAAATAAGCAAGGGTTGAGAGCAACGAAAAATCCTGTTATACTAGTATGAGAAATGGGGGATTTGACCATGACCAGGAAATTATATGATCTTGACAGTCACCGCCGTGATTTTTCCGCGACCGTGCTGCGCTGTGACCCGGATGGGGAGCGCTACGCCGTCGTGCTCGATCAGACGGTGTTTTTCCCGGAGGGCGGTGGCCAGCCGGCCGATACCGGTGTGCTCGGCGGCGCGCGCGTTCTAGATGTGCAGCTGCTGCCGGATGCGATCGTGCACTATACGGACGCGCCGCTCACGCCCGGCGCGCAGGTGCGCGGGGAAATCGACTGGCCACAGCGCTTCCGGCGTATGCAGGGCCACTCGGGCGAGCACATCATTTCGGGACTGATCCACAGTGAATTCGGATTTGACAACGTCGGCTTCCACCTCGGGGAAGACGCGATCACGATGGACTATAACGGCGAGCTCACGTGGCCCCAGCTCATGCACATCGAGCGGCTTGCGAACGAGGCCGTGTACCGCAATGTGCCGATCCGGACGGAGTACCCGTCGCCGGAGCGGCTCGCACAGATGACCTACCGCAGCAAGCTCGACCTGAAGGAGGATGTGCGCATCGTGACCGTTGAGGGTTACGATGTCTGCGCCTGCTGCGCGCCGCATGTGTCGCACACGGGCGAGATCGGCGCCATCAAGTTCACATCGGTCATGCGCCACCGCGGCGGCGTGCGTGTAACGATCCTGTGCGGGTCGGACGCAGAGTCGGACTATCGGGAAAAGAGCGCGCAGGTCGCGGCGCTTTCAGCACAGCTGTCCGTGCGGCAGGCGGATGTTGTTCCGGCTGTGCAGCGTCTGCTCGATGAGATCGCGCAGCAAAAGGCTGCGGCCGCGGAGCTGGAGCGCCGTCTCAATGAGCAGCGGCTGCAGCTGCTGCAGGAGACGCCCGGCAGCATCTGCGTCATCGACCGCTTTGACGATCCCGTCGCCATGCGCGAATTTGTCAATGCCGGCATGCTGCTTGCCGGCGGCGTCTGCGCTGCCTTCACCGGCTGCGACGCAGAGGGCTATCGCTATATCATCGGCAGCCGCACGGTCGATCTGCGCGCGGAGGCGAAGGCCATAAACGCTGCCATCTCCGGCCGCGGCGGCGGCAAGCCGACCATGATCCAGGGCTCATGCACAGCCCCGGCCGCCGTGATCGAGGCGTTTTTCGCCGCTTATCCCGGGAAATGATGCAAACAGGAAACAGGGCCGCGGAAATTCCGCGGCCCTGCTTTTTAGGTTTTGCTCAGATTACTGCATGCCGTTTTCGTAGGCGGCGATCATCTTTTTGACCATCTGGCCGCCGATGCTGCCGGCCTGACGGGACGTCAGATCGCCGTTGTAACCCTGCTTGAGGTTCACGCCCATTTCCGCAGCGGCCTCCATTTTGAAGCGGTTCATCGCCTCGCGGGCATTGGGGTTGACCAGATTGTTGCTGTTGGAAGTAGCCATTTCGTTTTCCATCTCCTTTTCGTGTTTTGGGTTTCTTGACCCGCTACTATTTTCTGCGGACAGGATGGAAGTATGCAGAGCAGAAAAATGCAATTTTTGCAAGCTCTTTTTTCTCGTATTCGGCTTTCAGTGACCGTTTTATTGGACATATGATGCTGTATATTAGAGACAGAAAACGGTTCCGCTATGCGCGCGGATGATTCTGATTCCGAAAGGAGATGCGCGGTATGTACGTTTTGCTGTTTCTGGTGCTCCTGCCTATTGACGTCTTGATCGAGCTATTGAAGCTCAATAAATAACTGCCTGAGCGGAGCGCGCTGTATATGCGGAGAATTTGTCTGCGCATACCGAAATACCTTGTGTGCAAATGATGCAGATGTATAATTGGAACAACCAACCATTTTTTGCTTTGGCGAGAAAGATGTGATGAAACATGACCTATGAGGCAGTTAACAGCATTAGCACCGAACGCAGTTATGATACGGCGGATGAAGTGGAACGCGTTGCGTGCGCCGTGCGTGCGTTGGTCGCCAAGACCGCGCCGGATGACACGCAGCTTTGGCTGCCGCTTCTGATCCATCTGCGCGATACGGCGGCAGTCATGGAATATCTGACGGCTCGCTGGCTGCCGGAGCAGTATTGCGTGAGCCTTGGCCTGCAACGGGAGGAGTTTTTCCGTCTGGCGATTAGGGCGGCGCTGCTGCACGATATCGGGAAAGCAACCCCAAATTTCCAGCGCAAAATCACGCTTGAGCAGCCGGAATTGCGTCAACGCTTGGAAGCGGCCGGCTTGGAGATCCGGTTTCAAAAGGGAAAGCAGCTCGATGTGAATGTTCCGCATGCGGCAGCCGGCGCTGAGATCCTGCGCAGCGAAGGATTCACGGATGACCTTGCGGCTGTCGTCGGTGCACATCATGGCAGGACCGAAAAATGTATGCCTACCAGCTATTGTTGTATGCCTACCAGCTATTGTAAGGAGACGCCTATTGCGTTTGGCTGGAGCGGTTCGGGTGACAGTGATACGCTGTGGGGTTCTGTCCAGCGGCATATTATCCGCTGGGCAGAGGATGTGCTTGGGTGCGGGAGTCCGGCGCGCGATGCTCCGTGTTCGGTGCCGGCGCAGATGGCGCTGAGCGGCTTAGTGATCATGGCAGACTGGATCGCCAGCAACACGGCTTATTTTCCACTTATCTCCATGGACGCGCAGCCGGATCGGTATGACCCGCGCCGCGCTGAGCGAGCGCTGCAGAAGTTGGGCCTGCCGCGGCCGTGGCAAGTCTCTGCCGACTGGAGCACGGCGGACTATTTTCAGCGGCGCTTCGGCTTTTCGGCAAATCCCGTCCAGCAGCAGATGGAGCAAGTCGCAGGGACGGTGAAAACACCGGGCGTGATGATCCTTGAAGCGCCGATGGGACACGGCAAGACGGAAGCGGCACTGGCTGCGGCAGAAATTCTGATGAATCGTTTTGGCCTGGGCGGCGCTGCGTTTTTCCTCCCGTCGCAGGCGACGTCCAATGCAATGTTTACCCGTATGACACAGTGGGCGCGGCATCAGCCGGACGCGGTCCGAGTTGCAGTGGAGCTGGCGCACGGTCAGGCAGAGCTGAACGCGGAATTTGCGTGTCTGGAATCCGGGCACGTGCAGATCGAGCAGGGCGAAGTGGATGCCGACCCGCTGCAGACACATGCCTTCTTCCGCGGCCGAAAGACGAAGCTGCTGGCAAATCTGGTGGTCGGCACGGTGGATCAGCTGCTCATGGCTGCGCTGAACCGAAAACATGTGATGCTGCGCCAGCTTGGTCTGACCGGCAAGGTGGTTATTCTGGACGAGTGCCATGCCTATGATGCGTATATGAATACCTATCTGGATCGTGTGCTGAACTGGCTGGGCGCTTATCATGTGCCGGTTATTTTGCTGTCGGCCACACTCCCGGGGCAGCGCAGGGCAGAATTGCTGCGCGCCTATCTCGGGGAGAAAAAGCCTGTAGATACGGCGATCGCCGCGTGACAGGACTATCCGTTGCTGAGCTGGACGGAGAATAAGACGGTACATATGGCTGCCGTCTCTGCACAGGGGGGCAGCCGAGATGTCTGTGTGCAGCGTGTGGAGCAGGAGCAGGCGCTTGCGGCGGCAGGCGAGGCGCTCAAGAGCGGCTGCGTTGGACTGATCGTCAACACGGTCAAGCGGGCGCAGATGCTGCGCGAGGAGCTGCGGCAAGCTTACCCGGATGCGGTGATTTTGATGGATCACTCCCGCTTTCTGGCGCCGGATCGGCTGGAGCATGAGCAGGAAATTTTGCGGCGTGTCGGCAAAAACACAGATGCGCAAATGCGGCGCGGTGTGCTGGTGATCGGCACACAGGTGCTGGAGCAGTCACTGGATTTGGATTTTGATCTGCTGATCACGGATCTGTGCCCGATGGATCTGCTGCTGCAGCGCATCGGCCGTCTGCACCGGCATACCCGTATCAGACCGCAGGGGCTGGAAGTGCCGCGCTGCCTGGTCATGGGGGCGCTTGGAGAGCTGGACGCCGGGAGCAAGGCTGTGTACGGCGAATACCTCTTGCTGCGTACGCTGCGGTTGCTGCCGGAGCACATTCGTTTGCCGGAGGACATTTCTCCGCTGGTACAGCGGACTTATGACGCGGAGCACTTTCCGCCGGAGATAAGCGAGGATGTCAGTGCAATATATGATAAATATCAAAATGAGCAGAAGTATCAAAAGAGCAAGGCGGAAGTTTATCTGCTGGCGTCTCCGGATGATGATGATGCCTCGCTAGTCGGCATGATGGACAATATCGATCAGTTTACGGATCTGCAGGCGCAGGCTGCAGTCCGTGACGGGACTGCAGCCGTTGAGGTGCTGGTCGTGCAGCGGTCGGAAGACGGAATGCTGCTGCTTTCCGGGCTGCAGAAGGGGGCGCGTCTGCGCGCGGATACCCAGCCGAGCGCCGATGAGGCGCGCTGGGTCGCGGCACAGCGTCTGCGGCTGCCGTCGCATTTCAGCGCGCGGTACTGTGTGGATGCAGTGCTGGAAGCGCTTGAGGATCAAACACACCAGTCACTGCCGCTGTGGCTGCAGGCGCCAATGCTGGAAGGCGAACTGTTTTTGATCTTAGATGCGGACGGTACAGCACAGCTGGCCGGTAAGACACTGCGATATGACCCGCAAGTCGGATTAACAGAAGAGGAGGAGACGCATGGAACAAATGGAATTCAATCTGCTGGATGAACCGTGGATACGGGTGATGACCGAGGACTGCATAGTCGTGGAGCGTTCGCTGATGCAGGTGCTCTTAAACAGCCACCAGTATCAGCGGCTGGCGGGCGAACTTCCGACACAGGATGTGGCGCTTTTGCGCTTACTGCTGGCAATTTTGCAGACGGTCTTTTACCGCGTAGACCCGGAGGGTGAGGATGACCCGATCGAGGACCGCGCGGCTGCCATCCGTCGCTGGCAGGCGTTGTGGAACGCCGGTCGTTTCCCGGTGCAGCCGATTCGGACGTACCTGGAGACATGGAAGGATCGCTTCTGGCTTTTCCATCCGGAGCATCCGTTTTATCAAGTCCCGGCTGCGGCGGTGGGGACGAAATTCAAAGCGTCAAAACTGAATGGGGAGTTGTCAGAGAGCGCCCATAAAATGCGCCTGTTCCCGCTTCGTGACGGCGAAGAGAAAGAAACTTTAAGCTATGCAGAGGCGGCGCGATGGCTTGTGACACTGATTGGCTTTGATGATAGTGCCTCAACCAAAAAGGAGACCGGAACTGGCACTGGATGGCTCGGGGATCGTGTTAATGTGTATGCAATTGGGGAAAACCTGTTTGAAACGCTGATGCTCAACCTCGTTTTCCTGAAAGATGGAAGATATGTGTGGGCGGAAAACATGCCGGCATGGGAACAGCCGACAATGACAACCGCAAAGAAAAGGGAGATTCCCCTACCAGATAATCAGGCTGAGCTTTTGACATTGCAGTCTCGCAGATTGATTTTGAGCCGCGAAGAAAACAGGGTTACTGGTTTTTCCTCAACAGGTGGTGACTTTTTTGGTAAAGAGGGCAGAGTAAATGCCTTTTCCGAGCAGATGACACTCTGGCGAGCGGGTAAGACACCGAAAAATGCTGTGCCGCAATTTGTTCCGGCGTCTGTGGACCCGTGGCGGCAGATGTGGAGAGACTTTGAGGTGATTCTTGGAAGACGTGAAGATACACACATTCCAGGGGTAGTTGCATGGCTGACGGAGCTGCGCAGAAAAAATGTCATTCCAAGAAAATATGTCCATATCGCTTCTGTTGGCGTCACATATGATTCGAAGAAAGGTTCGATTGCGGATATCATCTCGGATCATTTGGATTTTCAAATGAGTCTGCTTGACGCGGCCGGAGAACTATGGATTGTGCTTGTTGGCGGCGAAATTCATCTAATTGATAAGGTAGCGAGAACGTTGGGCGCTTTGGCAGAGGGGCTCTATTTGGCGCAAGGAGGGCAGCTGGATGGGGCAGGAAAGAAGGCGCGTCAGTCACAACGAGATGAAGGTATGCGTTTGCTCTATGCCGCTGTTGATTTGCCGTTCAGAGAGTGGCTCGCACACATTGGCGCTCAGCACGGAGATGACGAGAACACCCGCGCGCAGGAGCAACAGTGTTGGCGTAGTATTGTATTCAGAATTGCGGACAATTTGGGCAGAGAGATGATACGGGATGCCGGGACGGCTGCATTTACAGGTCGTTGGATTGTGAATAAAATGGCCGAAACGAATGGCCGTTTTTTTACTAAGACGAACGGAGAGCGAAAAAGTGTGTTCTATTCCTCTCCAACAGAATACAACCGCTATTTGAACAACCTGAAGTCCCTGCTAAAGAATGCAGCAGAATGAGGAGGTAGCTGATGAGTGACCAAAAAGCAAAGGTGAAAAGCTACGTGCGCAGACGGCTGGAATCGTGGCAGCACGAGCCCAATCCACACCAGATCCGCGCGGATCTGGCAAATTTGCGCCGCGGCATCGGAAAAGCGCCCGGAGACCTGCCGGAGCTCTGGGGGCTGCTGTTTCGGGACTTTCCGGAGGAACTGATGAGCAGCACCGGCGAGCCCACATGGGCTGAATGGGCGGTGTCGGGCGCGCTGACGCTGTATGCGCTGCATCAGCAGGGCGCGCAGCGGTCGATGCAAGCGGACGGTCAGCGGCTGGGCATGGCAATCCGCAAGCTTGCCGGAAACGACACGGATCGGCTCAAGGCGGTGCAGCGGAGATTCAATGCCTTTGCCACTGCGCGGAGCATGCCGGAGTGCCTGCACCACCTGCGTGGACTGATCCAGCTTCTGAGAAGCGAGGATATCCCGCTGGACTATGTGGAGCTGGCCGGAGATTTGTATGAATTCCAGACGCCGGACGGAGCTGCAAGAGTTCGTCTACGCTGGGGACAGGATTTTTACCGGAATGCGTTCCGGATAGAACAGGGAAAGGATGACGACCATGCATAACAACGAGAGAATTTACGTAGACGTCCATGTACTTCAGACCGTTCCGCCGAGCTGCGTGAACCGCGACGATACCGGCAGTCCGAAGACCGCTGTCTATGGCGGCGTGACGCGCGCCAGAGTGTCCAGTCAGGCGTGGAAGCACGCCATGCGCCTGAAATTCCGGGAGATGCTCTCGGCGGGCGATGTCGGCCAGCGGACGAAACTGGTGGTCGATCTCATCGCCGGAAAGATTCTGGAGCTGCAGCCCGATCTCTCTGAGAAAAAGGCGCAGCAGCTGGCGCAGAAGGTGCTGGAGGCAGCCGGCGTGAAGGTCAAAGAAGATAAGGAAAAGCTCAAAACGGGTGCGCTGTTTTTCATCAGCCCCGGTCAGATCCAGGCGCTGGCGGAGATCGCGCTGCAGCCGGAGGACGGTAAGCTCGACAAAGCGGCCTGCCAAGCGGCGCTCAAGACGCTCCCGACGGTGGACTTGGCGCTCTTCGGACGCATGGTTGCCGACGATCCGTGCCTGAATTTCGACGCAGCGGCACAGGTCGCGCACGCAATCTCGACGCATGCCGTGGAGAACGAGTATGATTATTTCACTGCTGTCGACGACTGTGCGCCGGAGGACAATGCCGGTGCGGGGCATTTGGGCACGGTGGAATTCAATTCGTCCACGCTGTATCGCTATGCGACCGTGAACGTTGAAGACCTCCGGAAAATGCTCGGTCAAAAGACGCCCGAGGCGGTGCGCGCGTTCGTGGATGCGTTCATTCGCAGTATGCCCACCGGCAAGCAGAATACGTTTGCCAACTGGACGCGGCCGGATGCTGTGTACGTGACCGTGCGCAAGGACCAGCCCATCAATCTGGCCGGTGCATTTGAAAAAACTGTTCGTGCGGGGAACTCCGGTTATGTGGACGGTTCAATCCGCGCGCTGGTGACTTACGCGCAGGAGACATATGCAGATTTTGCCTCTGCGCCGGTGCTTTCGCTCGCTGTAGGCAGCGGTCTGGAGGCTCTGGCCGAGCCGTGCTCTGTGAATGCGCTTCTGGATGCGTTGGAGGCGTGGCTGCAGGGCGGTGAGGAGCAGCAATGAGTACGCTGCTGTTGCGCTTGGCAGGCCCGATGCAGTCTTGGGGGACGGACTCGAAATTCGATGTGCGGCGCACCGGACGTGAGCCGAGCAAGAGCGGCGTGATCGGTCTGGTCGCGGCGGCGCTGGGCATCGCGCGGCAGGATCGCCAAGCGCTGCAGACGCTCAATGGTCTCCGCTTTGGTGTGCGCGTTGACCGCGAGGGTGCGCTGCTGCGTGATTATCATATTGCGCGGACAGCTAAGGACGTAGCTTATGTGACACATCGCTATTATCTCTCGGATGCGGAATTCGTGGCCGGGCTGGAAAGCGACGATCGTGCGCTGCTCGCGCAGATCGCGCAGGCGCTGCAAGCTCCGGCGTTCCCGCTGTATCTTGGTCGCCGCTCCTGTCCGCCGGTCGGCAGAGTATTTTTGAAGATTTCGGATGAGCCGCTGGAGGCGGCGCTGTGCGCCGATGCACCGCCGGGCGCAACGCGCCTTGTGCTGGACGCTGCGGCAAGTGAGCCGGGCGGGCTTGTGCGCGACGTTCTGCTGTCGTTTGATCCGGCGCGCCGGGAGTATACATACCGCCGCGTGACCGAACGTGTGCTGCATGGTGCGGCGGAGCATGATCCCATGGCGGAATTGGAGGATGCGATATGTACCTGACGCAAATGCTTTTGGATCAGAAAAATCGTCAGACGCTGGCTGCGCTGGCGTCGCCGAGTAAATTCCATGGGGCGATCGAGGCGGCGTTTCCCGGCCCGAGGCAGCGAAACCTCTGGCGGATCGACAGCCGCGCCGGTCAGAAATATCTTCTGCTCCTCAGTGAGACACCGCCGGATCTCACGCAGGCTGCGGCTCAGTTCGCGCCGCCGGGGGAGCATTGGCAGACAAAGTCGTATGATCCGCTGCTCACCCGCATTCTGCCGGGCAGCTGCTGGCAGTTTCGCCTGTGTGCAAACCCGACATACAGTGTTCCTGCAGGACCGGGGCAGCGCGGGCGCGTCTGCGCGCACAGCACCACGGAGCATCAGCTTGCGTGGCTGCGAAAGCAGAGCGAAAAGCATGGTTTCGCCTTGCAGGATGATGCGTTCACGGTTACAAACGTGAAGTGGTATCGGTTTAAGAAAGGCGGTACAGGCAGCCGCTTGACCTTCTTGGCTGTTACCTATGAGGGGATCTTGGAGGTTCAAGACCCGGAGCGTTTTTGTGCTGCGCTTTGCCGCGGCATCGGCTCTGGCAAGGCCTATGGCGCAGGGCTCATGACATTGGTCGGGGCAGGGCAGTCGCATGGCTGACCTGCCCGGTATGATCCGCCCGGAGCTTCAGGCGCTGCCGCAGATCGGTGATCGCATGACATTTCTCTACTTTGAGCACTGTGTTTTGAATCGTCAGGACAGCGCCATTACCGTGACGGATGACCGCGGGACGGTCTTTGTGCCCGCCGCAGCGATCAGTGTCCTGCTCCTCGGACCGGGGACAAAGGTGACGCATCGCGCCATGGAGCTCATTGGTGACGCAGGTGTTAGTGTTCTTTGGGTAGGGGAGCACGGCGTGCGCTATTATGCCGGCGGCCGGGCGCTGACGCACAAGGCAGGTCTGCTGATCCGGCAGGCCGCCTTGGTCAGCAATACGCGTTTGCGCCTCGGTGTGGTGCGGCAGATGTACAGTATGCGCTTTCCGGGTGAGGATGTGTCCTCATTGACGCTTCAGCAGCTTCGCGGCAGAGAGGGCGCGCGCATTCGCAGTGTCTACCGGCATGCAGCAAAGAAGTGGAATGTTCCGTGGAGCGGTCGGACATATGACCCGGAGAATTTTGACGGTGGCGATGCCGTCAATCAGGCGCTGTCTGCCGGACACGCTTGCCTATACGGCGCGGCGCATGCGGTCATCCAGGCGCTCGGCTGTTCTCCGGGACTGGGGTTTGTCCATACCGGACATGAATGCTCCTTCGTTTATGACATTGCGGATCTGTACAAGGCGGACATTACGATTCCACTCGCGTTTGAACTGGCGGCCACGGTCGACAGCGAAAACATCGGCAGTGAAATGCGCCGTCGAACGCGCGATGCCATGGTTCAGTACCATCTTATGGAGCAGATGGTGCGTGACATCCGGACCCTGCTCTCTGACAGCGGTGAACTGTCTGAGGAAGACAATGCGGTCTATCTTTGGGACGATAGGCGCGGTCAGGTCGCCAATGGCCGCCTGTACAGTGCGGAGGGTGGACCATGATCGTCGTGACGGTGACGGACTGCCCGCCGCGTTTGCGCGGTGACCTGTCAAAATGGCTGCTGGAGATTAATACCGGTGTTTATGTCGGCCAACTGAATCCCCGTGTACGGGAGGAACTGTGGAAACGGATCTGCAAGTATCTTCCCAGAGGACGGGCAACAATGGTGTACTCGGCAAATAACGAGCAGCGGATGTCGTTTCATGTCCATAACACGACGTGGCAGCCCGCTGACTATGAGGGCATCACGCTGATGCGCCGCCCGCTTGCAACACCGCTGCCGGAAGGGGAGAAGCCACCGCTGAGCAAGTCTGCAATCATCCAAATGGATCGAAACAAGCAGTCGGCCAAGCAACGTCGTGCCAAGCAGCTCGGCTACGTCGTGATCGATGTGGAAACCACAGGACTTGACTGTGACAAGAGTGAAATATTGGAGCTGGGTGCGATCCGTGTGATCGATCATCAGGTCACGGATACGTTTTCGGCACTGGTGCGGCCTGAGCAGCCAATCCCTGCAGAGATTACGACGTTGACTGGCATCACGCAAAATGCGGTGTCGGCGCAGGGGACTGCGCTGCGGCCGCTGTTGGAGCAGTTTTGGGCATTTGTCGGTCAAAGCCCTGTGATGGGGCACAATCTGGATTTTGATTTGGCATTTTTGAAAAAGGCGAGTGCCCGCTTCGGGCTCTCCTTTCCGAATGTGCGCATCCGTGACACGCTGAAGCTGGCGCGCAGAAAAGTTCCCGACCTGCCGGATCATCGGCTGGCTACGCTGGCTGCATATTTTGGCATCGAGTATGCGCAGCAGCACCGCGCGCTGCCGGACTGCATCGCAGCGTTTCAGGTCTATGAGAAACTGAATGAAATCTGATGGCAATGGGATCAAAAGTCCTTATTTTTTAAGGCTTTCTTTAGCCTTTTCCCCGCACACGCGGGGGTGATCCTTTCGCTGATTCTCGCTCCATCCGTCATGCTATCTTTTCCCCGCACACGCGGGGGTGATCCCACGGACGCTGTCGTCGCACTGACGGCGCGTATCTTTTCCCCGCACACGCGGGGAACGGAGGCTGTTTCTTCGGTTAACGGAAAAACCCACGGTGCAATTTGCACCGTGGGTTTTCGTATTTTAAGTTCAAAACCGGCTCAACGGCCGCGTTACAGCTTAGTCACGGACGCTGCAGCCGCCTGCTTTTGCACGCGCTCGATGCCGCAGAGCTCCCGCAGCTTGGCAGCCACCTTCGGTCCTTTGTACAGCCTTGTGTCCTCAAACGGCAGGAACGCCTCCTGTCCGTCCGCAGTCACGTAGCTGATGATGAAGACAATTTTCCGAACCCTCTTTTCCTTTTTGCGGAGACCGCTGAGTGCGCCGACAAAAGCGCCGGTGCTCCCAAACAGCAGCCCGCCGGCAAACGCGCGTGCGATGGGGGATTTCTCCTTGAACTGCAGCTGCGTTTTCGAGCCGTAAAAAATATCGGTGATCTGACTGTAGGCGAGCGTCGCCGTTTTCTTGTTTCCGATGGCATTTTGCAGTTCGAGATGATCAGGGAAGAGCGCGACGTCCACCGCATTGCCTTTCCTGAACTGACCGAGATCTGTCTCTATACTGAAATAATCGCTGATGATGCTGCCTTTTTTACTTTTGAAGAATCCCATAGCTGCGCCTCCGTTCTTTATCACCTGTATTTTACAGTTTTTTCGCTCGTTCTGCAAGACCTGATGTGAAAAGTGCACCCGATGCCGTCACAGCGGTGTGCATAAATATGCGCCGGACGCGTGCTGTGAAACCGAAACTTGACACGAGCCGCCAAACGGTATAAAATTTAGCATGCTATTTTGGCATTCTGTACGTATTTGCAGGGTGTCGGCATAGAATCAGGATAAGACGGATTTTTATAGAACTATAAGGAGAACCGACTATGTGTGGAATTGTTGGATACGTCGGCGCGCAGCAGGCTGCGCCGATCCTTCTCGAAGGGCTGCAGAAGCTCGAATACCGCGGCTATGACTCGGCCGGCATCGCCGTGCTCGACGGCATCACGATCGAGCTTGCCAAGGCCTGCGGCGAGATCAAGAATCTGCTGGCCAAAACGCATGACGGTAGCGACCTTCATGGCTATATCGGCCTCGGCCATACGCGCTGGGCAACGCACGGCGCGCCGACGGAGGCGAATGCCCACCCGCACGTGAGCAATGACGGCAAGTTCGCCATCGTGCAAAACGGCATCATCGAAAACTTTATGGAGCTGCGCGAGATGCTGCAGGCCAAGGGGTTCCGGTTCCATAGTGAGACGGACACGGAGGTCATCGTGCACCTGCTGGATATGTACTACACCGGCGACGGCAACCTGAAGGACACCGTCATGAAGACACTTGGCCGTCTGGAGGGCAGCTACGCGATCGGCATTCTGTGCGCCGACTGCCCGGAGCAGATGTTCCTCGCGCGCAACGGCTGTCCGCTGATCATTGGCGTCGGCGCGGGTGAGAACTTCTTCGCCTCCGACGTGACGGCGCTTGTGTCGCACACGAAAAATGTGGTCTATCTTGACGACGGAGAGCTTGCCGAGGTGCACGCCGACGGTTATACCGTCTTTGACTGCACCGGAAAGCCCGTGCACAAGCCTGTCTCCCGCGTCGCGTGGGACATTGAGGCGGCCGAAAAGGGCGGCTACGAGCACTTCATGCTCAAGGAGATCATGGAGCAGCCGCGCGCCATTAAGTCCACGCTCGACCCGCGCGTGAAGGATCACCGCGTCGTGTTTGATGAGCTGAAGATGACCGACGCACAGCTCGTAGGCTTCAACAAAATTATGATCACGGCCTGCGGCTCGGCGTTCTATGCCGGTCAGGCGGGCAAATACGCGCTCGAAAAGCTCACGCACATCCCGGTCGATGCCGACCTCGCGAGTGAGTTCCGCTACCGCGACCCGATCGTCGACGAGCACACGCTCATGATCATTATTTCGCAGTCCGGCGAGACGGCGGATACCATCGCCGCCATCCGCGAGGCGCAGTCTAAGGGTGCCTACGTGCTCTCGATCGTGAACGTTGTCGGCAGCACGATCGCCCGCATCTCGGACGATGTCATTTACACCTGGGCCGGCCCGGAGATCGCCGTTGCGACCACGAAGGGCTACACCACGCAGGTGTCGGTGCTGTATCTGCTCGCGCTCTATCTGGGCGAAAAGCGCGGCTGCCTGAGCAGGGAAGAGGCGGCAAAGCTCACGGACGATCTTATGATTCTGCCGCAGATGGTGCAGCGCGCCATCGATCTCAACCCACAGATCGCGCAGCTTGCCGAGCGCTACAAGAATAACCCGTCGCTGTTTTTCATCGGCCGCAATGTGGACTACGCCGTCTGCATGGAGGGCTCTTTGAAGCTCAAGGAGATCTCCTACCTGCACTCGGAGGCCTATGCTGCGGGCGAGCTCAAGCACGGCACGATCGCGCTCATTGAGGAGAACCGTCTCGTCATCGCCGTCGCGTGCTACGAGCCGCTGTTTGACAAGACCATGAGCAACGTCAAAGAGGTCAAGGCGCGCGGTGCGCGCGTGCTTGGTGTGGCGCTCGAGGGCAATCGCGCCATCTATTCCGAGGCGGACGATGTGATCCTCGTACCGCGCATGGACGACCTGTTCGTCGTCCCGGCGGAGATCGTGCCGCTGCAGCTCTTTGCTTACTATGTCGCGAAAGCGAATGGTTGTGCGATCGATAAGCCGAAAAACCTTGCCAAATCCGTTACTGTCGAATAAGGAGAGCGTCATCCATGCCGAATCAGTCTGTCATCGTCCTCGATTTTGGAGGACAGTATAATCAGCTCATTGCGCGCCGTGTGCGCGAGTGCAATGTCTATTGCGAAGTCAAGCCGAACACCATGACCGTGGATGAGATCCGTGCCTTTGACCCCATTGGCATCATCTTCACCGGCGGCCCGCAGAGCGTGTACGCTGAAGGTTCGCCGCAGGTAGATCCTGAGATCTTCCGGCTCGGAATCCCAATCCTCGGCATCTGCTACGGCTGCCAGCTCATGGCGCAGTATCTCGGCGGGGAAGTGACCGCTGCCGGAAAGGACACCGCACGCGAGTACGGCAAGACGGAGACATGGTTTGACACCGATTGCCGTCTGTTCCGCGGCCTGCCGGAGCAGAGCATTACGTGGATGAGTCACGGGGACTACATGGCCAAGGTGCCGGAGTCGTTCCGGCTTGTGGCGCACTCGGATGCCTGCCCAACGGTCGGCATCTGCGACGAAGCGCGCGGGTTTTATGGCGTGCAGTTCCACCCGGAGGTCAATCATACCGAGTATGGTCGGGCCATGCTGCGCAACTTCCTCTATGAGGTCTGCGGCGCGACCGGCGAGTGGACGATGGGTGACTTCATGCGCAAGTCCATTGCGGACATCCGCGCCAAGGTCGGCGACGGCAAGGTGCTGCTGGCCCTTTCCGGCGGCGTGGATTCCTCGGTAGCGGCCGCGCTGCTGGCGGAGGCCGTTGGCAGCCAGCTCACGTGCATCTTTGTCGACCACGGTCTGCTGCGTAAGAACGAGGGCGACGAGGTCGAGGCCGCATTCAAAAGCTGGGATATCAATTTCGTGCGTGTCAACGCGGAAGAGCGCTTTCTCACGCGCCTGAAGGACGTCTCCGACCCGGAGACCAAGCGCAAGATCATCGGTGAGGAGTTCATCCGCGTCTTTGAGGAAGAGGGCAAGAAGATCGGCTCGGTCGACTATCTGGCTCAGGGTACGATCTATCCCGACGTGATTGAATCCGGCACGAATGTTGCCGCCGTCATCAAGAGCCATCACAACGTCGGCGGCCTGCCGGACTTTGTGGATTTCAAGGAGATCATTGAGCCGCTGCGGCTGCTGTTTAAGGACGAGGTGCGCGCGCTCGGCCGCGAGCTCGGCCTGCCGGAGTATCTGGTCATGCGTCAGCCATTCCCGGGTCCGGGCCTGGCCATCCGCTGCCTCGGTGCGGTGTCCAAGGATAAGCTCGACATTCTGCGCGACGCGGACTTCATCTTCCGCGACGAGATCGCCAAGGCGCATCTCGAGCAGACGATGAATCAGTACTTCGCGGTGCTGACGAATATGCGCTCTGTCGGTGTCATGGGCGACGGACGTACCTATGACTATACGCTCGCGCTGCGCAGCGTCACAACGACGGACTTCATGACCGCCAACTGGACGCGTATTCCGTATGACGTGCTCGACCGTGTCTCGGTGCGTATCGTCAACGAGGTCAAGGGTATTAACCGCATCGTCTACGACATCACCTCCAAACCGCCCGCCACGATCGAGTGGGAATAAAACGAACCTCCGTAAAACCCCAGTGTTTATGCGGATTTGCGGCGTTCGGAGAAGCCTTTTGATAACAATTTGATAACAGCCATACAAGAGCCATTATTCTTGTAATCCAGTGGTTTATGGGTTACAGAATGATGAGAGGCGGCTTGTATGGAAAACGAAATCCATATTAGAAAGCCCTTAGCTGTGGGTAGTAACTCATAGCCAAGGGCTTTTTGTCGTTCTTATTCATCTTTTTTGAGCTTGTCCTGAAATGCCTCCACCAGCGTATCACTTAACTCTTGCGAAGGGATTTTCGCCCAAAGCTGCGTGGTATCGTATTTCGGATAGTAGTAACGCCAGCAGTCATAATCGTCCTTGCTGATTTCACCAGCAGAGAGCTTGTCCGCCTGCTCTTTCCAGGCATAGAGCATTTGCAGCAGCTCGTAAGCCTTTTTGCCCTTGTCTTTGTTGACTTTCAGGCAAACTTCCCCGTCCGCTTCGCTGACGGTCAGCCCATAAACATCTTCAAGGGTAAATAAGGTGTGCATAAGACCGATCTGACTGTCAATGTCAGGAACATCAAGAGCCTGTGGGGAAACATCAAGCACCTGCGCCAGTGCAGCCGTTAAATCCGCCTTTGGTTTGCGGGAGCCGGTTTCATATTGCGCCAAGCGTACATCGGCGCTCCTTTCGGGAAAACCGACAGCCGTACCAAGATATTTTTGCGTCATGCCACGCAGAAGCCTGAAAAAATGGATTCTCTCACCAATAGCCATAGTGTTATCGCTCCTTGCTTTATGTAGTGTATTTAGTATAGCAGATATGTTTAGTAAAAGTCAAGAGAAAACGAAACAAAAAAGTTTAATATTTTCTCTCAAACCGCTTGACAAAAGCAAATATGCTTAGTATAATGGAATATCATTAAGCGAATATGCTTAATAAAATATCCGTCGTGCGTCACGGTAATGGCGTACCCGCCCGGGCAAATCGGAAGGCGGCAAGAAAGTATTCCGACACGAAATAAATGAAACTAAAAACAGAAGGGAAGGTGATGTATATGGAAAACAGGTTTATCCGTGCCGACGATGTGGCGCAGGAACTCAATGTATCGAAGCCCTATGCCTATAAGCTCATCAGGAAGCTGAACGAGGAACTGAAAGCGAAGGGATTTATTACGATTGCGGGGCGTGTCAACCGCCAGTATTTTTATGAAAGGCTCTACGGAGCCGGAAAGGAGAAGGAATAATGCCGGTATTTAAAAATGAGGACAACGGTACTTGGTATGTGATGGCAAGGTATGTGAACTGGAAAGGCGAGCGCAAGCAGAAATGCAAGCGTGGCTTTGCCACAAAGAAAGAAGCGCAGGAATGGGAGCGAATGTTCCAGTTGCAGAACTCATCTGACCTTGATATGAGCTTTGAGGCTTTTACGGAGCTGTATATCCGAGATGTGAAAAACCGTCTGAAGGAAAACACTTGGCTGACGAAGGAGCATATTATCCGCACGAAGATACTGCCCTTTTTCGGCAAGCTAAAAATCAGCGAGATTTCCACAAAAGAAATCATCACTTGGCAAAATGAAATGCTTGCCTATCGTGACGAGAAGAAAAAGCCGTATTCGCAGACCTATCTGAAGACGCTGCACAATCAGCTTTCCGCTATCTTCAACCACGCTGTGCGCTACTACGAGCTGCGCTCCAATCCCGCCGCAAAGGTGGGGAATATGGGCAGCGAGGAACACAGAGAAATGCTGTTCTGGACGAAAGAGGAATATAAGAAGTTTGCCTTTGAGATGATGGACAAGCCTGTTTCCTTTTACGCCTTTGAAATGCTCTACTGGTGCGGTATCCGTGAAGGAGAGCTGCTGGCGCTGACGCCTGCGGACTTCGACTTTGGCAAGGAAACGGTCACGATCAATAAGTCCTATCAGCGTCTGCACGGGGAAGATGTGATTACCACGCCGAAAACAAAGAAAAGCAACCGCACCATTAAAATGCCGCATTTTCTCTGTGAGGAAATGCAGGAGTATCTTGGTATGCTCTACGGACTCAAAAAGAAAGACCGTATCTTTACGGTAACGAAAAGCTACCTTCATCACGAGATGGACAGAGGGGCGAAAGCCGCAGGCGTGAAGCGCATCCGCATTCACGACCTTCGTCACAGCCACATCAGTTTGCTGATCGATATGGGATTTTCGGCGGTGGCGATTGCCGACCGTGTAGGACATGAAAGCATTGAAATCACTTATCAGTACGCCCATCTGTTCCCATCCAAACAGACGGAAATGGCGGAGCGATTAGACGACTTAGGGAAAGGAGATTTTGAAAATGTCAGATAAGAACAGAGACAACAAAAACCGTTGGAGAAATATCACGGTGGGATTTCGGGTATCGCCCGAAGAAAATGAACGCATTAACAAAGCAGTCGCCTTATCGGGATTGCCGAAGCAGGAATATTGTTACCGCCGCTGTCTTAATCAGGATGTGGTGGTGCAGGGCAACCCGAGGGTGTATAAGGCTCTGAAACAGGAGCTTGCCGCCGTCCTTGCGGAACTACAAAGGATTGAAGCGGGAAACGGTGTAAATGATGAACTGCTCGATGTTATTGAATTGATTTCCGTCATTCTCGGCGGATTGAAAGGAGAAGAACAAAATGAATAAGCAAAAAGAAATGACCGCCTGGAACACATCTGTTGGCGCAGATGATAGGCAGTCACTCCATGTAACTAATTACAGTATAACCAATCCAAACGGAAATATCAATGCTTTTCTTCTGAAAGGCGGTGGTATGAATGGCTGAACTTAAAATCATCAGTATGGATGAAGTACAGAGTAAGAAAGTGAACTGGCTTTGGTATCCATATATCCCATACGGAAAAATCACAATCATTCAGGGCGATCCCGGCGAGGGCAAAACAACTTTAGCTTTAAGGCTGGCGGCACTTCTCTCAAAAGGAGAGCCGCTGCCCTATGACGATACCGAGCGTGAGCCTGTAAAAATTATCTATCAAACTGCCGAGGACGGACTGGAAGATACCATCAATCCGAGATTGGAAGCGGCAGAAGCGGACTGTACGCAAATCAAAGTGATAGACGAATCGGAGGCGGCGCTCAGTATGCTGGACGAGCGCATTGAAAAAGCAATCATAGAAGTCGGCGCAAGGGTGGTAATTCTTGATCCGATACAGGCGTATGTCGGTGCTAATATCAATATGAACAACGCCAACGAAGTCCGTAATGTAATGGCACAGATTGGACGAATCGCAGAAAAATATGACTGTGCAGTTCTACTCGTCGGTCATATGAACAAAGGAAGCGGAAACAAATCTTCCTACCGTGGACTTGGCTCGATTGACTTTCAGGCTTCAGCAAGAAGTGTTTTGATTGTCGGGAGAATCAAAGACAGTCCGCAGGTTAGGGTAATGGTGCAGGACAAGTCCTCCCTTGCGCCCGAAGGCGAGCCGATTGCTTTTGAGCTGGATAGGGAAAACGGCTTTCGATGGCTTGGACATTACGATATATCAGTGGACGATTTACTCAGCGGGATTACGAGAGAAAAGAAATCTGAACAGGCGGAAAATTTAATCCTTGAGTATCTTTCAAAGGGCAAATATCCGCAGCAGGCATTGCTGAAGAAAGCACAGGCGGCGGGTATCTCCAAGCGTGTGCTGGACGAGGCAAAGAAAGCGCTGAATGTCCAATCGGTTAAGGAAGGCAGTCAGTGGTACTGGCAGCTTCCTGAAAAAACAGAGTGAAGCTTTTCAAGGTTGCAACATTGCAAAAGCTGAGACATCTGCAACCTTGCAATGTTCCTTTTTCAGGAAGTGATAAAGTTTGGACGGGGTTGCAAGGGCGTCCTTTTCAAAGGGTGCGGGTGTCCGGTGGACACCTCTGAGCCATTTGGCTCAGAAGCACCGACCGAGCCGGCAGGCGAGACCAGCCCTTGCTGGGGAGTTGTCCGCAGACAACGGGGCAACGCCCCATAACCCCCTCGGAGAGCCCACGACATCTTTGCAACCGTTAGGTTGAAAGTGTCATAGTGGGTTACGCACTTTGAAAAAGGTGCGTAACTGCGCTGCCCCACAATATCGCAAAATGAAGGGAGGGATACGAATGCCGAAAGGAAATTTCAGCGTTGCCCGTGTGGAAAAGCGGACGAGAGCGAGCGTTGGAAAGTTTGAACGGCACATTGAACGAAAAAATGAAAGCTATGAAAATATGAATGTTGATCTGTCACGCACGCCTATGAATGTTCATTTTCAAGGCTGTGGAGAGCTGACCTACAACGAACATCTGGACAGGCTGATTGCGGACGGAGTGGTATCCTTAAAGGGACTGAAACCAGACGCAACGGTCTTTAACGAGATGATTTTGGATGTAAATACAGACTATTTTGAGAGGAACGGCGGCTATGATTTCGCTTGCCGTTTCTATGAAGAAGCGTTCCATTTTGCAGAAAAGTTATATGGGAAAGACAATATTATTTCCGCAGTTATGCACGCTGACGAACTGAATATCGCTATGACCGAAAAGTATGGAAAGCCGGTTTATCACTATCATCTGCACATTATGGCGCTGCCCGTGGTGGATAAAGAGGTGCGCTGGTCGAAGCGCTGTAAAGATCCGGCGCTGGTGGGAACAGTGAAAGAGGTAATCCATCAGGTCAGTCATTCAAAGAAATGGAAATCGGAAAAAGCGCTGGACGAAAACGGAAATCCCGTACTCAATAGTAAAGGAAAATCCGTCTACCGTGCTTCATACAGCATTTTACAGGATAAGTTTTACGAATATATGAAAGAAGCAGGATTTGAGGGCTTTGACCGTGGCGAGAGAGGGAGTACAGCAGAAAATCTGACTTCTCTTGGATATAAAATCCAGCAGGACGAAAAAAGGCTGGCGGATATTGAACAGAAGATTGCCGCTGAACAAGTCCGATATAACGACAACCACAAGGCGTTTATGACTTTTACGGAGATCGACAGCTCTGGCAAAAAGTCTTTCACGGGCAAATACACGGTATCGGCTGAGGACTACGAAAAGCTGACAACGCTGGCAAAGCGCTGTTACTCGGCGGAATCTGAAGCGCAGCGGTTGAGAGAGGAAAACAGAAGCTTGTCCCGTCAAATCTGGTCGCTGCAAAGCGAGGTTTCAAAGTTAAGAACTGCGCTGCGGGAGCTGACCGAAAAGTGCAGACCATACCTTGAGGCGTTAAAGATTGCGCCACAAAAGGTCAAGGAGTTTATCAGCGGTATTCTTGAAAAATTCAAAAAGCAGGAAAAAAGTATTTATTATGAGTCGATTTCGGCTCGTGAACAACAGTCACCGGAGCGTGGAAAACGCTCTAAAAATAAAGATTACGAAAGGTAGAAAAAGACAATGTCAAAGACAATTTTTGAAGAAATGGGCGGCGCTTATGTACGGCAGGGAGATTATAATCTCCCCTGCCTGTCCTTACCCACCGAAAAAGAAAATAGACTTATCGGCGTATGGGGACAGCGACATCTGCGCTATCTTAAACAGCACCGCAAGGTGCTTTACACCAATCTGCTCACAAGCGGCAAGCTGGACAGTTATCTTGCGGATATTAACGAACAGGCGGAAGATATGTTTCTTCGACTGGTAGAGCAGATGGTGAATCGTGAGGGAGTGACCGAGCAGCTAAAGATGGAAAATCAAATGGAATGGGTTGGTAAAATGAATAACATTCATAGTAGATCAATAGAGATTGTAAATGCAGAACTGATTTACAGTTAAGCCGGAGCGGCGGCGAGGAAAACATTGCCGCCGTTTTTATGTATATGACTGAGAAATCAAAGATTTATGGTATAATTCTAAAAGAGTTATTTTTTAAGACCAGCGCCGCAAAAAACGTACTTAATAGGTGAAAGCGCTTTTAGATCAAATGAGGGAGGTGAACAACATGGATGATCTGAGAATCATAGAACTCTACTTTAATAGAGATGAACAGGCGATCAAGGAGACGGATACAAAGTACGGAAAACTTTGCCACAGTATTGCCTATAACATTCTAAATAATCACGAAGATTCTGAGGAATGCGTTAATGATACTTATATGAGTGTGTGGAACACTATTCCGCCTACAAGGCCGCACAATTTCATGTCCTTTATCTGCAAGATTGCACGAAATCTCTCTTTGAAGCGACTGGAGTTTATGAAGCGAAAGAAACGGTCGGCGGAGATCATTTTATCCTTGGATGAGCTTGCGGCAGTATTGCCGGACGAACGATATGCTCCCGATGTGAGCGACGAGGATGTAGGTAAGCTGATCAGTAAGTTTCTTCGCAGTCAGGAGGAATATGTCAGGAATGTCTTCATCCGCAAGTATTTTTATTTTGATTCTATAAGGGAGATTGCAAAGCGCTATTCTTTTACTGAGAGTAAGGTCAAAAATATGTTATTCTACACCCGAAACAAGCTGAAAGATTATTTGATTAAGGAGGGCGTTGAAATATGAAAACACCGAGAATCGCAAATGCCATCGGGCAAATTGATGACGATCTTATCGCCGACGCAGCTAAGTACAAGACGAAAAATAAGAAACATTGGTTAAAATGGGGTTCCTTGGCAGCATGCTTTGCAGTGCTTGTAATTGCAGGGGCGGCAATCCTCCCATCGCTATTTCGGGAAAATGTAACACCGGAGGGAACCGACGGCAGATACAAGGACTTTTCTATCCACGCCAGTGAATTTGCAATTGTATGGCCATGGGAGTATCAGACCGTATATGAAAAATATAGGAATGTCGAAATTGACGGTATTGAGTATCATGGAAAAGGCCGTGCGGTATCAGAAGCATGGATTGGCGAGAGCATTGGCAACTACACTGTGGTTGGATATGATGAAGTCAATAATGGAAAAAAATATTCTGCCGAGTTTGAAGCATATGCACTGAAGGATATTGCTCAAAGTCAGTTTATAGCCGTAAAGATGGAGGACAGTTATTATGTCTTTCAAAATGACGAGTATGCTCCTCCGAACACCCTTGGTGAGCTTATGGATGCCGTAAATCTGTCCGAGGTCGTGGAGCTTCAGCGCTTTTCTGAGGAAGACAATAGTCCTGATAGCAAACATTTTGCATTGAGCAGTGACGATTATGTGTGGGAAGTTCTGTCCGAATGTAGGAACGCTCCTTTCGTTGAAGACCAAACATGGACGGTTGGTGACAGAAGTTACCTCAGTTTTACGATTACTTCCGAAGCTCTGGGTGTTTACAAAGTTGCTCTGTATGTGACGGAAGACGGCTATCTGTGGACAAACGCATTTGATTGGCAGTATCTATTCAACATCGGCGAGGATGCTGCAAGCAGGATTATCCATTATGCGAAAGAGAATTCCACTGAAGTAGAGTATGAACCGTACAGAAACTCGGTAGCCGGTACAATCATTGAGATTACAGAAGAATATATCGTGGTGGATGATTCTATCCTGTGCAAGAATCCGACAGACGGTATCACCTACAAGGTTCTGCTAAATGACCTTTGCATCTCCCGTTATGTAGATTGTGGAATTGTCAAGGTTGGTGATACAGTACAAATTTCCTATGAAGGCGAAATCGATGAGACCAGTGGTAATACCATTGCAGGTACAATTTCGGTGTTTAAGGCAACAATCTCCGATGGAGATGTATTAATTCCTGAATGAACCTCCTACGCCTATATGTTTGATAATAATACAAAATCTCTTGCTTTTCTAAGCAAAATCGCTTATAATTTGAATCAGCGTATTTTGCTATTATCCACAGTTTTAGGGCGAGTGTTATCAACCCCGATAACAAACTGATAACATTAGCCCATATAAGCAGGATAATATGGATACATCAAATAATCAAAAGCACCACGAATACGACAGAGAATAATCTCTAAACAAAATTGATTAGGCTTTGTCGAGTGGGAATGACCTCATAGCCCAATATCATACTTCACGTAACAGCTGCCGGATCTTAAAGGGATTCCGGCAGCTGTTTTTGCACCGCAAAAAGCCGCTGAAAAGTCCATGCGTGTGAGAAAACAGTACTTGCGTTGTATATTTGCTTCTGCTATAATGATCTCGTGAATTAATTAACGTGATCGGATGGCGCTTTTGCAGCGCAGCTTTGAATTTTTTTCGGCATCGGTTTGTCTGCACGTTTATGATTGATACAAATGAAAAAACCAGCGGCTGGAACAAATGCCTTGCCGCTGGCTTTTTACGCAGAAGGATATGCGCAAATTCTGTTTTGTCCAAAGCTAAGAGCGGCTGCGCAGGCGTTCTTGACGGGGGAGCCTTGCAGTCATAGTGCGTCGCGCTGCTCGGCCGGCATGCGGTATTCCGGCTTGACGTGGTAGGCGATCTCGGCGTACTGCCGCGCGCGTGCGCGCAGCGAGAAGTTTCCTTTCTGGCTGGACCAGACATACAGCTCGTGGCAGATCAGATCCGTTGCGATGCGCGACAGCAGATCCGGCGGCTCTTTGGAGTCGATAATGCCTGATTTGGCGCAATTTGTGGCCAGTGTCGCAAACAGATCATCGAGCGCGTGCACAGCTGCGCGGATCCCCTCGGGGGATTCGAACTGCATGATGAACAGCGTGCTCGTGAGCTCGGGGCCGAAATCATAGGCGATGGCAATGAAGCGGTCAAACAGCTGCCAGATGCGCTCGAAGTCATTGTCTGCGTGCGCAAATTTCATAAAGCTCGCATCATCGTTGTGCTGCGGTTTTTCCACCATGTATTCCAGAATGCTGCGCTTGCCGTTGAACGAGGAGTAGAACACGGAGCGGGAGATGCCGCATTCCTTGCAGATCTCGTTTACGGTCACGTTGTTGTATCCGTTGCGCTTGAACAGGGAGATCGCGGCTTCCGCGACTTCCTCTTTGAACTTTCGGGTAGAATCTTGCATCCATAACACTCCTGACGAAAAATGTTCTTGTTTTTCAAACATTATACGATGTTTGTCTCCTCGATTCAACACGCAAAAAAATCTATTCGCAATTTCTTTGCAGATTTTTTGTGACTTGTTTCAAAAATACTCCGGACTCCTTGACATTGCAGGGTTAATTAATTAACATGGCTGCATCCGAATCCGTTCTTGTGTCGGAACGGGCGGATGTCGTTTGACTGCAATCTAAAGAAGAAGGAAGCGAGAACATGACAAAAGACGAGAAAATTGCAAAGCTCGGAAAAGTAATCACGGATCGCGCGACGGTGTTGTTGGGAAAGGATAAGATCACGCCGGATTCTCCGGAGTATCTGGGCATCAACTCCGCCCTCAAGTTCACGGCGGTGAAGTATGACGAGAAGATGGCGGACGATATCCTCGATATCGCCCTGACGATGAAAAAGCGCGTGCCGCTCACGATCGAGCAGCTCGCAAAGAAGAACCCGCAGTTTGACAGAGCCTATCTGGAGAAGGCGCTGCAGGCGCTCAGCGAGAGCGGCCTGGTCGAGTTCCATTGGGAGAATCTCGACGGCAAGAATCCGAACCATGAAAAGCGCTGGGTACTGGACATGTTCGTTCCCGGCAGCGCCGAGATCATGATGATCAATCCCGAGCAGGCGGATATGTTCCCGGAGACGGCTGATTTCTTTGAGCGCATGGCCTATCTGCCGCTGGCGGGTATTACCGAGATGGTTCCTCCCGGAGGCGCTGGCATCGGCATGCACGTCATCCCGGTCGAAAAGGCGATCCCGGCCGAGAGCAAGTCTCTGCCGATCGAGCACCTGTCCCACTGGCTGAAGAAGTACGAGGGCCGCATCGGCGTGTCCGTGTGCTCCTGCCGCAAGCAGCAGCGCATCCGCGGCGAGGGCTCCGGCGATGTGGAAGGCGAGTGGTGCATCGGCGTTGGTGACTTCGCCGACTACTGCCGTGAGACGAACCACGGCCGCGACATCACCTATGAAGAGGCCATGGAGATCCTCCAGAAGGCCGAGGATCGCGGCTATGTCCACCAGATCACGAACATCGACGGCGAGAACAAGATCTTCGGCATCTGCAATTGTGCTGTCGGCGTCTGCAATGCGCTGCGCACCTCGCAGCTGTTCAATACGCCGAATCTGTCCGCCTCCGCTTATGTGGCTGAGAGTGACCCCGAGAAGTGCGTTGCCTGCGGCAAGTGCGTCGAGACCTGCCCGGCCGGCGCTGTCCGCCTGGGTCAAAAGCTCTGCACGAAGGAAGGCCCCATCCAGTATCCGCACCACGAGCTGCCGGACGACACCAAGTGGGGCGAGGATCCCTGGAACAAGAATTACCGCAACGAGAACGGCTGCATCCAGACCTGGCCGACCGGCACGGCGCCCTGCAAGGCCGCCTGCCCGGCGCACATCGCCATCCAGGGCTACATCAAGATGGCGGGCGACGGCCGCTATGCCGACGCGCTCAAGCTCATCAAGAAGGATAATCCGTTCCCGGCCGTCTGCGGCAGCATCTGCAGAAAGTACTGCGAGGATGCCTGCACCCGCGGCACCGTCGACGAGCCGCTAGCCATCGACGAGATCAAAAAGTTCATCGCCGAGCAGGACATGAAGGCCGAGCACCGCTACGTGCCGCCCATGAACTCCTGCACGCACGAGAAATTTGACCAGAAGATCGCCATCATCGGCGGCGGCCCGGCCGGCATGTCCTGCGCCTACTTCCTGGCCATCGAGGGCTACAGCCCGGTCGTGTTCGAGAAGGAAGCCGTGCCTGGCGGTATGCTCGTCAACGGTATCCCGAGCTTCCGCATCGGCAAGGACGTTGTCAAGTCCGAGATCGATGTGCTGCGCGAGATGGGTGTGGAGTTTAAATGCGGCGTCGAAGTCGGCAAGGACATCACCATCCAGCAGCTGCGCGAAGAGGGTTACCAGGCGTTCTACGTCGCGGTCGGTCTGCAGCAGGCGGCGAAGCTCAACATCGTCGGCGAGGATCTCACCGGCGTCAAGAGCGGCCTTGACTTCCTGCGTGAAGTCAACGCCGGCAAGCTCAAGAAGCTCACGGGCGACGTGGTCGTCATCGGCGGCGGCAACGCGGCCATCGATGTGGCGCGCGCGGCCCTGCGTCTGACCAAGGGCAGCGTGAACATGTACTGCCTCGAGAAGGACGAAGAGATGCCGACCGTGCCGGATGAGAAGAACGCCGGCATCGCTGACGGCGTCGTCATCAACAACTCCTGGGCGCCGAAGGCCATCCTCGGCGAGGGCGGCAAGGTCACCGGCATCGAGCTGATGCGCTGCGTGTCCGTCCGCGACGCGAGCGGAAAGTTCGCCCCGGTCTATGACGAGAATGAGACCATCACCGTCCCGTGCTCCAATGTTCTGGTCGCCATCGGCCAGCGCTCGGTCTACGGCGATGTTCTGGCCGGCACCGCGGCAGAGACGGCCGACGGCCGCCTGATCGCACATGACACCGTGACGTTCCAGTCCAACGAGCCCGACATCTTCGTCGGCGGCGACTGCGCCACCGGCCCGAAGTACACAATCGACGCGATCGCGACCGGCCGCGAGGGCGCGGTGTCCATCCACCGCTTTGTCAACAAGGGCCAGACCCTGACGATCCACCGTAACACCCGCGAGTTCAAGGAGCTCAACAAGGACGATATCGTTCTGCCGACCGAGAAGATCAAAAAGCCCGCGCGTGCTGCCGTTGCCATCGACAGCAAGAAGGTGCGCACCATGCAGGACGACCGTGTGACGTTCACCGAAGAGCAGATCCGCTCCGAGGCGTCCCGCTGCCTGAGCTGCGGCCGCAGCGTTGTCGATCCGAACAAGTGCATCGGCTGCGGCATCTGCACGACCAAGTGCGAGTTTGATGCCATTCACCTTAAGCGCGTGCGTCCGCAAAACAGCAAGATGATCCCGGCTGAGGATAAGTTCAAGGCCATCGGCCCCTACGCCGCCAAGCGCCAGGTGAAGATCATCAAGAAGTCCCTGACGGAAAAGAAAAAGTAATCCATCATCATGAGGCGGGTACAGAACCTTTCCCGCTGTGCCCGCCCGTTTGAAAGGAGCCCCCATGCACGAGCTGAGTATCGTTACTTATGTCGTCAAGCAGGTGCAGGAGATTGCCAAGGAAAACAACCTCACCGAGATTGAGTCGGTCACGCTCGAATTCGGTGAGGTCTCCGGCATTGTGCCGGAATATCTCGAGGACTGCTGGAACTGGTACACCAAGAAAGAGCCGATCATTCAGGGCACGAAGTTCCTGTATGAGATCATTCCGGCCGTCACCTGGTGCGATGACTGCAAGAGCACTTACCCGACCGTACAATACGGCAAGACCTGCCCCCACTGCGGCAGCGGCAACACGTGGCTGCAGCAGGGTAACGAGATCAATATCAAGCAAATTGAGGCGCGCTGACAACAGCACGCCTCCCTGCCTATGGGCAGCAAAAGAGACAGAGGCGGTCGCGCAGCCGCTTTTGATAGAAAAACAAACGAAGAGGGAGTGAACCATGAAAGACCTGAAACATCTTTTGTACTTCGAAAACCTTTTGCAGGAAGCGCACAACGACCTGATCGCACAGGCGCAGAACGAGGGGAAAATCTGCGTCGCCTATGCCTGCGAAAACACGCCCGAGCCGCTGCTGAACCTGCCCGGTGCTTTCTCGACGCGCCTGCGCGCGCCGCGCACCGGCTCCATGGAAATGGCCACGTACTACATGACCAGCTTTCTGTGCGAGTATAGCCGCGCACTGCTCGAGCGCGCCATTGAGGGTGGCTATAACTTTGCCGACTGCATGATCACGCCGGACGGCTGCACGATGATGAACCGTGCCGTCGAGAACATGGAGCTGCTCAAGACCATGGGTAAGAGCAAGCCGAAGTTCTTCTACGAGTACATGGAGATCCCGATGAAGGCCGACGACAACGGTCTGAATCTGTATGTGCTCCAGTGCCGCAACCACATCCTCACGCCGCTGCACGAGCACTACGGCATCGACGTCTCGGACGAGGCCATCCGCAAGTCCGTTGCCGAGCACAACCGCGTGTGCGAGCTCATCCGCGCCATCGGCGAGTACCGCAAGGGGCCCAACCCGCGCATTACGGGCTACGAATTCCACATCATCACGCTCGCGACCTATGTCGCGCCGAAGTATCTGCTCATCGACAAACTCGAGGAGACGCTCAGGGAGCTCAAGACCCGCCGCCCGGACAAGAAGAATCCGTACCGCGCGCGTGTGGTCGTCGTCGGTTCCGAGGTCGATGACATTGACTTCATCAAGCTCGTCGAGGAGACCGGCGCCTATGTCTGTGCCGACCGTTTCTGCTATGGCTCGTTCCCGGGCCGCGACCCGATCACGCTGACGGACGACGAGGACGCGCTGACCCAGATCTGCCGCCAGTACATGAACCGCGCCCAGTGCCCGCGCTACATGAATATGCCCAAGATGCTCGGCCGCCGCGAATACGTCAATCAACTCGCCAAGGAGTACGAGGCCGACGGTATCATTTACGAGCAGATCAAGTTCTGCGACCCGTGGGCGTATGAACGCATGCTCGGCTCGCACATCCTCAACGATGACTACGGCTATCCTGTCCTGTCCGTTGACCGCCCGTATAACATCGCTTCCTCCGGTCAGATGCGCACCCGTGTGCAGGCATTTGTGGAAAGCATGGAGATCAAGAAGATTCAAGGGGGGAAACAGTGATGTCCAACAAGAGAATCGGCTGTGAAAACTTCGGTAAGTTCTATACCGAGGGCAAGGTCCGCAACCGCCGCGAATGGCGCGGCGTGACCGACACGCTCTATGACTATTCCCGCTGGCTGCACAACTGGATCACCATGGCGAAGATGGTTTCCAAGCCGCGCAACATCAAGGCCATGTTCCGCTACCGCTGGATGGCCAACTATCTGGCTGTGCCCATGATGGTCGACCGCCACACCCAGGGCCTGCGCGATGAATACCTGCGTATCTGCCACCTGGAGCAGGACCTCATCATCGAGGACGTGGCAAAGCTGCTCGACGGCCTCTTCCGCGGCGACCGCCGCATCGGCAACGACAAGAAATTCTCCGACAAGGTCGTGCTCGTGGACGAAAACGAGATGACCGCCGTCATGATGGGCTTCCCGACGCTCAAGGGCCTGAGCCGTGAGACGCCGTCGACCTATGTCTCCGTGCTGCTCAACCAGCACGCGGCAGAACACTATATCGACATTGCGCAGGAATACGGCCTCGCGGGCGATGTCTGCCCGATGCCCGAGGCGGAGGCCGGCGTGTCCATCGACGACGACGCCCCGGTGCTCGGCGCCTGCGCCGTGCAGTGCAATACGACCTGCGACGGTTCTCTGCTCGGTAACGGCGTTATCTCCAAGCGCCTCGAGCTCGAGGACGGCGTCCCGGTGTTCCAGCTCGCCGCGCCCCTGCGTCACCGTGAGGACGATGTGCAGGAGTACGCCGCACAGGAGATCAAAAACGCTATCGCTTTTATTGAAGAGCACACCGGCGAGAAGTGGGACTGGAAGGCGTACTTTGAGTGCGCCGAGCGCGTGAACTATGCCACCAAGTGCCGCGTCGAGTGGCTGGAGATGAACAAGACCGACTACCCGCAGGTCTTTGGCTCCAACCTCGCGCTGTATACCGAAACGAACTACATGGCCATCTGCGGCAAGGTCCCCGCGTTCCGCGAAGTCGATCGCAAGATCACCCAGCTCGCCGAGCGCGCTTACCGCAAGCAGAAGAAGGCCGCCAATGCGTACCGTCACCGTGCCATCGTCTGGGGCGTGCAGTCGCACTTCTATATGGACTTCCTTGTCTGGCTGCTCAATTGCTGGGGCATCGTGCCGCTGACGGATATGCTCTCCATGGTCTCGACACGCGAGCTCGTCACGGAGGACACGCCCGAAAACCGCGAGCAGGCGTATTACGACATGGCCTGGCTGACCGAGAACATGATCATGCGCAACCGTACCCACGGCGGCTACAAGGTCCTGCTCGACGAGCTCTGGGAGTACTGTGAGCAGTTCAACGCCGACATGGTCATCCTATGGGAGCACATGAGCTGCAAGGCGCTCGACGGCATGCACGGTCTGTTTGAAGAGCGTGCCCGTGAGCACGGCATCCACCTCGTCTGGGTCACGCACGATCTGTTCGACCCGCGTGTCATCTCGCGGCAGGGCGTGCGCCAGCAGGTCAATGACTATATGCGCACCGTCATGCAGGAAGAACCCGTGGATCCGAGCCTGGAGATCCTGAAGGACGAGAAGTCCTGGTAATCAGAGAGGAGACCGAACATGAACAATTTGAAATGCAAGCTGCTCAAGGCCCTGCTGGGCGTGTCGCTCGGCGCACTCGGCGCGTTCGTGGTCACGTTTGTCATCTATTTCTGGAACCTGGACATGAAGCTCACCTCCGTCATGGAGGGCATCCTGCTCAAGCACTACGACAAAATCGACCGCGACCAGCACCTGTGATTCCAACATTTTTCAGCGCCCGTCTGCCATGGCAGACGGGCGCTTTTTGCGGCCGTTTTCGCGTGTAAACAATTTATGAAGTCTCTTGACGTTTTGCGTGAATGTCCTTATAATGCGTAGCATGCTACACATTTGGAGGTGTATCATGGAGCAATTCCAAATCGGATGTCTATTAAAAATGATCACGGATAAGATCAAAATGCGGGCAGATGCGAATCTGGCGCAGCAGGGGCTGACGCTGACGCAAAGCCGTGTACTGGGCTATCTGAACCACAACGGCGGGCAAGCGACGCAAAAGGAGATCGAAGGATTCCTGCAGGTGTCGCACCCGACGGTGGTCGGCATCATCGGCCGCATGGAGCAAAACGGCTTTGTGTACTGCTGGCTTGACCCGGCAGATAAACGCAGCAAGATCGTCTGCCAGACGGAGCGTGCTGCCGCGATCGCGCAGGATATGCACGCCACGATCCAGGCAACGGAGCAGCAGATGCTGCGCTCGCTGACGCCGGAACAGATCGCGGCGCTGGAATCGGCCCTGCGCACGATCTATGCCGACCTCGGCTGACCGGCCCGTGTTCAGGAAGGAGGAAATCCATGCTTCATACCTTGTCCCGTAGCCTGCGGGAAAACAAAGGCCCCGCGCTCGTGACGGTGCTGCTCTCGGCGCTGGAGGTCGTGTTCGAGATCGTAATCCCGCTGTATATGTCCAACCTCATCGACTTCGGCATCGAGGGCGGCAGCATGGCGGCGGTCTGGAAGTTCGGTGCATTTTTGCTGCTGCTGGCGGCGTTCCAGCTCGCGACCGGCGTGCTCGCGGCGCGCATCGCGGCGCGCACATCCGTCGGTTTCGGTGCAAACCTGCGCAAGGATATGTACAACAATGTGCAGACCTTTGCGTTTTCCAACATCGATAAGTTTTCCACCGCGTCCATTGTCACGCGCCTGACGACGGATGTCACGAACGTGCAGAATGCCTTTCAGATGCTCATGCGCATGGCGATCCGCTCACCGGTCATGCTGATTTTTTCCATGATCGTGTCGTTCCGCATCAGCCGTGATATTTCCATGACGTTTCTCATCATCCTGCCGATCCTCGCGGTGGCGCTGTTTTTCATTATCCGCAGCGTATTCCCGGTTTTCACGCGCGTGTTCCGCACGTATGATGAGCTCAACAACGTCGTGCAGGAAAATGTCCGCGGTATCCGCGTCGTCAAATCCTTTAATCAGGAGCAGCACGAGATCCGCAAGTTCGGGGCAATTTCCGAGCGCATCTATCAGGACTTTTCCAAGGGCGAGCGGCTCATCACGCTCAACGCGCCGCTGATGCAGTCGTGCATCTATGCGTGCATGATCATCATCTCCTGGCTCGGCGCCAAGGCCATCATCGCCAGCGGCAACGATCCGGCGCTTGGCCTGACGACCGGCAACCTCACCGCGCTCATCACCTATGCCATGCAGATCCTCTCGAGCCTGATGATGCTGTCCATGGTCTTTGCCATGCTGACAATCTCGCTTTCGTCCGCGCGCCGCATTGCCGAGGTGATCGAGGAAAAGACGGACATTCAAAATCCGGAGCACCCGGTCATGGCCGTGCGCGACGGCGCCATTGATTTTGACCATGTGAGCTTTGTCTATGCATCCAAGGCGGACAAAAAGGTGCTCGATGACATTGATCTGCACATCCGCTCCGGCGAGACGATCGGCGTCATCGGCGGCACGGGCGCGTCCAAATCTTCGCTCGTGCAGCTCATCCCGCGCCTGTACGATGTCACCGGCGGCAAGCTGACGCTCGGCGGCGTGGACGTGCGCGACTATGATCTTGAGACGCTGCGCAACGCCGTCGCCATGGTGCTGCAGAAAAACGAGCTGTTTTCCGGTACGATCAAGGAGAACCTCCGCTGGGGCAATGAGAATGCCACGGACGAGGAACTCCGGCACGCCTGCGTGCTCGCGTGTGCGGATGAGTTCATCTCCGCCATGCCGGACGGCTATGACACCTATATCGAGCAGGGCGGCACAAATGTCTCCGGCGGCCAGAAGCAGCGCCTGTGCATCGCCCGCGCGCTGCTGAAAAAGCCGAAGGTGCTTATCCTCGATGACTCGACAAGCGCTGTCGATACGCGCACGGACGCGCAGATCCAGCAGGCCCTTTCCGCCTATATCCCGGAGACGACGAAGATCATCATCGCGCAGCGCATCAGTTCCGTGCAGAACGCCGACCGCATCGTCGTGCTCGACGATGGGCATATTGCCGATGTCGGCAGCCATGAGGAGCTGCTGCACACGAGCGAAATTTACCGTGAGGTTTATGAGTCCCAGCAGAAGGGAGGCGAGGACGATGCCTGAACGCCCAAAGTTGGATTCCCAGACGCTCAAGCGCCTGCTGTCGTATATGCGCGCTTACAAGGGCACGCTCGTGCTCGTGACCATCTGCATTCTGCTCAGCGCGGTCGCCGGTGCGGCCTCGTCCATGTTCCTGCAGAAGCTGATCGACGGCTACATTGTCCCCATGCTCGGTACGGCGTCGCCGGACTTTTCCGGCCTGATTCGCGCACTGGTGACGATCGGCTGCGTGTATCTCGTTGGCACACTGGCCACGTGGCTGTATAACCGCCGCATGGTCACGATCGCGCAGGGCACGCTCAAGCGTATCCGCGACGAGATGTTTGAGAAGATGCAGCGTCTGCCCATCCGCTATTTTGACACGCATACGCACGGCGATATCATGAGCCTGTATACGAATGATACCGACACGCTGCGCCAGATGATCGCGCAGTCCATGGCACAGCTCGTGTCGTCGGTGTTTACGCTGACGGTCGTGTTTTTCTGCATGCTGTATATCAGCGTCTGGCTGACGCTGATCGTGTGCGCTGTCATGGCACTCATCCTTGTATTCGTGCGCAGGCTCACCGGCCGCATCGGCGGCTACTTCATGGCACAGCAGAGGGCACTGGCAGATCTCAACGGCTATGTCGAGGAGATGGTCAACGGCCAGAAGGTCGTCAAGGTGTTCTGCCACGAAGAGCAGAGCAAGGAGGAGCTGCACCGCCGCAACCGCGTCTGGGCGGAAAACGCCGCGCGCGCCAGCGGCATGGCCAACAGCATGATGCCGATGATGAATGCTGTCGGCTACCTGCAGTATGTCATCATCGCCGTCATCGGCGGCACGATGGCCATTGCCGGTACGCCGAATCTCGGCCTGACCGGCATGAATACGCTCACACTCGGCATGATCGCGTCGTTCCTGACGCTCTCGCGCGGGTTCACCAACCCCATTTCGCAGATCTCCAACCAGTTCAACTCCATCGTCACGGCACTGGCCGGTGCGTCGCGCATCTTTGCATTCATGGATGCCGAGCCGGAAACGGACGACGGCTATGTTACGCTCGTCAACGCCAGGGAGGAAAACGGCGCGCTCGTTGAGGCTGACCACCACACCGGCCTCTGGGCGTGGAAGCACCCGCACGGCGACGGTACGGTCACGTACACGAAGCTTGAGGGCCGCGTCGTGTTCGACCATGTGGACTTTGGCTACACACCGGATAAGGAAGTCCTGCACGACATCACGCTCTATGCCGAACCGGGCCAGAAGGTGGCCTTTGTCGGTGCGACCGGCGCCGGCAAGACAACGATCACGAACCTCATCAACCGCTTCTATGACATTGCCGACGGCAAGATCCGTTATGATGGCATTAATATCAATAAGATCTGCAAGGCCGATCTGCGCCGCAGCCTCGGCATCGTGCTTCAGGACGTGAACCTCTTCACCGGCACCGTCATGGAAAACATCCGCTACGGCAATCCGGACGCGACGGATGATGACTGCATCGCGGCGGCAAAGCTCGCCAACGCCGATCACTTCATCCGCATGCTGCCGGACGGCTACAACACCGTGCTCAAGGGCGACGGCAGCGGCCTGAGTCAGGGCCAGCGTCAGCTGCTGAGCATCGCGCGCGCGGCCGTGTCCGACCCGCCGGTCATGATCCTCGACGAGGCGACCAGTTCCATCGACACCCGCACCGAGGCGCTTGTACAGAGCGGCATGGATAAGCTCATGGAGGGCCGCACGGTGTTCGTCATCGCGCACCGGCTCTCGACGGTCAAAAATGCCGACGTCATCATGGTGCTCGACCACGGCCGCATCATCGAGCGCGGCAGCCACGAAAAGCTCATCGCTGAAAAGGGTGTGTACTACCAGCTCTATACCGGTGCGTTCGAGCTTGAATAATTTCCGCCGCGCACCTTGCATGCCGGCAGGGGGCGCGGTATAATCCAGATAATAAAGCCAAAGGAGGAGACCCATGGAGTATCGAAGATTTGGAAACACCATCGTCGCCCGCATCGACCGCGGCGAGGAGGTGCTCGAGCAGGTCAAGGCGATCGCGCAGGCCGAGCAGATCAAGCTCGCGAGCGTGCAGGCGCTCGGCGCGGTCGGCGAATTCACGGTCGGCGTGTTCCACACGGCCGAAAAGCAATACCATGCCAATTCGTTCGCTGGCGATTTTGAGATCGTCTCGCTGACCGGCACCATCAACACGATGGATGGCGCGTTTTACACGCACCTGCACATGAGCGCCGGAAACGAGAAGGGCGAGGTGTTCGGCGGGCATCTGAACCGCGCCGTCATCAGCGCTACCTGCGAAATGGTCATCACGGTCATCGACGGGCGGGTGGATCGCTTCCACAGCGAGGAGATCGGTCTGAACCTGTTCCAATTCTAAAGATCTGTGTCAAAAGTGCGCACGGTTTTGCGGCCGTGCGCATTTTTTTGCTGCCGGCGTTTCTTATTCCTATTGACATCGTGGGAATATAGGCATATAATTCATGCCATAGAGGTAGGGATTACGTGTCAACCCCTCCAGAGCCTCTCGAATTTGTGTATATTATGCAGCCGTGCCGCCCGGCGCGGTCTGCCATTGGGAACGGAGGACGCATATATGAACAGCAACCTGCTTGAAGTCAGCGGCCTGCACGTGAGCGCAGGCGAGAAGGAGATCCTGCACGGTGTGGATCTGACCGTCGGCAAAGACGAGACACACGTGCTCATGGGACCGAACGGCACCGGTAAGTCCACGCTCGGCTACGCGATCACCGGCAATCCGGAGTATACGGTTACAGCCGGCAAGATCGTCTTTGACGGCGAGGACATTACGGATCTGCCGGTCAACGAGCGCGCGAAAAAGGGCATTTTCCTGTCCTTCCAGAATCCGCTCGAGGTGCCCGGCGTAACGCTCAGCGCCTTCATTCGCAGCGCGCTCGAGCAGAAGACCGGCAAGCGCATCCGCCTCTGGGACTTCAAGAAGAAGCTCGCCGAAACGATGGAGCTGCTGGCGATGGACGCCTCCTACGCCGAGCGTGACCTGAACGTGGGCTTTTCCGGCGGCGAGAAGAAGAAGGCGGAGATCCTGCAGATGCTCATGCTCGAGCCGAAGCTCGCCATCCTCGACGAGACCGACTCCGGCCTGGACGTCGACGCGGTGCGCACGGTCTCCAAGGGCGTGCAGCTCTACCGTGAGCGTGTACACGGCTCGCTGCTCATCATCACGCACAGCACCCGCATTCTCGAGGCACTGACGGTGGACGCCGCGCACATCATGGAAAAGGGCGTTATCGTGAAAAACGGCGATGCATCGCTCGTCGATACCATCAACGAAAACGGCTTTGGCGGCATCCAGGCTGACTGAAAGCGAGGCGATCCGAATGAAGGAAAAAAGTCAGGTCGCGGACATTGACCGCAGCGTCTATGACATCCGCGACAAAGAGGACGATGCCTATCGCATGCAGGAAGGCCTGACGCCGGAGATCATTGACACGCTCTCCAAGGAAAAGGACGATCCGGTCTGGATGCAGCAGTTCCGGCTGGAGTCACTGCAGATCTATAATGAGATGCCGATCCCGGATTGGGGCCCGTCCATCGAGGGCCTGGACATGGATCATATCGCGACCTACGTCCGCCCCAAGACCGATATGAAAAACGACTGGAAGGACGTCCCGCAGGATATTAAGGATACCTTCGAACGGCTCGGCATCCCGCAGGCGGAGCGCAAATCGCTTGCCGGCGTCGGCGCGCAGTACGATTCCGAGCTCGTGTACCACAATGTCAAGGACGAGGTGGCCGCACAGGGTGTTGTCTATACCGATATGGAGAGCGCACTCAAGGGCGAGTACGCCGACATGGTGCACAAGTATTTCATGAAGCTCGTCACGCCGCGCGACCATAAGTTCGCGGCACTGCACGGCGCGGTCTGGTCCGGCGGCTCGTTCGTGTACGTGCCGAAGGGCGTGCAGGTGTCCATCCCGCTGCAGTCGTACTTCCGCCTGAACGCCAAGGGCGCGGGCCAGTTCGAGCACACGCTCATCATCGTCGACGAGGGTGCGAGCCTGCACTTCATCGAGGGATGCTCGGCGCCGAAATATAACGTCGCGAACCTCCACGCAGGCTGCGTGGAGCTGTACGTGAAGAAAAATGCCAAGCTGCGCTACTCGACCATTGAAAACTGGTCGAAGAACATGTATAACCTCAATACCAAGCGCGCGCTCGTGGAAGAGGGCGGCGTGATCGAGTGGGTGTCCGGCTCGTTCGGGTCCCATGTCGGCTGCTTGTACCCAATGAGCGTGCTCAAGGGCGATAACTCCAAGATGGAGTTTACCGGCGTCACGTTTGCCGGCGCGGGGCAGAACCTCGACACCGGTGCGAAGGTCGTGCACATCGGCAAGAACACGAGTTCGTACATGAACACGCGCTCCATCAGTAAGAGCGGCGGCATCAGCACGTTCCGCAGCAGCGTCGTGGTGCAAAAGGGCGCCAAACACGCGAAATCCTCCGTGTCCTGCCAGTCGCTGATGCTCGATTCCGAGTCCCGCTCCGATACCGTTCCGGCTATGGACATCCGCACGAAGGACGCTGCTGTCGGCCATGAGGCCAAGATCGGCAGCATCAGCAACGAAGCGGTGTTTTATCTCATGAGCCGCGGTATGAGCGAGGAGGACGCCCGCGCGCTGATCGTCAGCGGCTTTGCGGACAACGTCTCCAAGGAGCTGCCACTGGAGTACGCGGTGGAAATGAACAATCTCATTCGTCTGGAGATGAAGGGCAGCATCGGCTGACCGCACATTCCGAAAGGAGGGAATATCGTGAATACGAGTGAACAGCTGGCCGTCAACAAACTGCCGACCAGAACGTGGAACCATCTCAATGTCAACGAAGCGACCATCCCGTGGAATGTGGCCGAAACGGCTGATCTCGGGACGGATGCATATGAAATTACAGCAGAAAATCAGGCGCAGCCGCTGCACATCCGCCTGACCGGCGCTGAGGGCTGCAGCCGCAAGCACATCGCGGTCGAAGTGGCCGCCGGTGTGCAGGCAACGGTGTATATGGTGCTCGATGCGCAGAGCAGCTTCGCCGTGGAAACGGCACTGACGCTCCATGACCGTGCGTCTCTGCGCCTTGTGCAGGTGCTCGGTGCGCAGGTCGGTGCGCTGCTTTATGCCAAAACGAACGCGGACTGCGCGCCCGATGCCAGCGTGGCCATGACGCAGATTCTTATGGGCAGGGGCGACCTATATTCGGACAACGACACGGAGCTTGTCGGCGACGGCAGCCGTTATTCGGCGCAGATCGGCTATCTCGGCCGCGGCAGTCAGACGATCGACGTCAACGTCGTCGTCAACCATTATGGCAAGAACACGGAGTGCGAGATCGACACGTCCGGCGCGCTCAAGGACGCGGCGAAGAAGGTTTTCCGCGGCACGATCGACTTTAAGACCGGCTCGTCGAACTCCGTCGGCAATGAGAAAGAGACCGTGCTCATGCTTGGCGACGATGTCGTCAACAAGACGGTGCCGCTTATCCTGTGTGCCGAGGAAAACGTCGTCGGCAACCACGGCGCGACCATCGGTGAGCTCGATGACGAGACGCTGTTTTACTTTGAGAGCCGCGGCATCTCGCGCGAACAGGCCGAAAATATCCTGGCCCGCGCATCGATCGAGCGCTTTGCGCGCACGGTGGACGACGAAGCGCTGCGTGCGCAGATTCTTCAGACGCTGGAGGAGGAACTCAACGATGGCGTATCATTATAAACAGGATTTTCCGATCTTTCAGCATACGGACGTCGCCTATATCGACAACGCAGCCACGGCCCAGCGCCCGCAGTGTGTGCTCGATGCAGTGGCGGATTTCTACCGCTGCCACAACGCAAACCCTCTGCGCGGCCTGTATCCGCTGAGTGTCGAGGCGACCGATATCTATGAGCAGGCGCGCGAGACGGTGCGCGGCTTCATCGGCGCGACGTCGGCGCGCGAGATCATCTTCACCCGCAACACGACCGAGAGCCTGAATCTCGTCGCCTACAGCTACGGCCTGACGCACGTCAAGGCGGGCGATGAGGTGCTCGTGTCCATCATGGAGCACCACAGTGATCTGCTGCCGTGGCAGATGGTCTGCCGCCAGACCGGCGCGGAGCTGAAATTTATCGAGTGCGCGCCCGACGGCAGCGTGGATCTCAAGCAGATCGAATCGCTCATCACCGAGCGCACGAAGATCGTCGCGATGACGCAGGTGTCGAACGTCCTCGGCCGGAAGTACCCGGTGCAGGAGGTCGCCGCCATGGCGCACAAAAAGGGCGCGGTCATGGTCGTGGACGGCGCGCAGAGCACGCCGCACATGCCGGTGAACGTGCAGGAGCTGGGCGCGGATTTCTTCGCTTTCTCCGGCCATAAGGTCTTTGGTCCCATGGGCATCGGCGGGCTGTACGGCAGGGAAGACCTGCTCGAGGAAATGCCGCCGTTTCTCTCCGGCGGCGAGATGATCGAATCCGTCACGCGCACGGGCGCCGTCTATGCCGAACTGCCGCATAAATTTGAGGCCGGCACGGTCAACGCCGCCGGTACAGCCGGTCTGGCTGCTGCCATCCGGTATGTGCAGAGCGTCGGCTTCGACACCATCCAGCAGCGCGAGCACGATCTGACGGTCAACGCCCTCGCACGTGTGCTGGCCGTGCCGCACGTGCACGTGCTCGGCACGGACAAGCCGGAGGATCACAACGGCATCATCACGTTCACGGTCGACGGCGTGCATCCGCACGACATCAGCGAGATCATGGCGTCCGACGGCGTGAACATCCGCGCCGGCCACCACTGCGCGCAGCCGCTGCTCACGCACCTCGGTCTGAACGCGACGGCCCGCGCCAGTTTTGCCTTCTATAACACGGACGAGGATGTCGACCGGTTCATTGAGAGCCTCTCGACCCTGAGGGAGCGTATGGGATATGGAAAATAGGAGCTTTTATAACGAGATCCTGACCGAGCACAACATCCATCCGGAGTTCAAGCATGACATTCCGGACGCGGACATTGCGCTCGCGGGCGTGAACCCGAGCTGCGGCGACAATATTGTCCTCAAACTCAAGACCGACGGTGATGTCATCACCGACGGCGGCTTTGTCGGCGACGGCTGCGCCATTTCGCAGGCGTCGGCGGACATCATGCTTGGCATGATCGTGGGGCAGAAGAAGGAAAAGGCGCTGGAAATGGGCCGCACCTTCCTGCGCATGATCCACGGTGAGGCGACCGAGGAGGAGATCGAGAGTCTCGAAGAAGCCTCCGCCCTCAAGGACATCGCGCACATGCCCGCGCGTGTGAAATGCGCCATGCTCGGCTGGCGCACGCTCACCGAGGCGCTGACCGGTAAGGTCGAAGAATAAGCCGTTCCCGCCGCCGGCGGATGCTGATGAGGCGTCTGCCGGCGGTTTTCTGCGCGCCGGAAAATCCCGGTTTGACAGCGCGCGTCTGCGGGATTATGATAAGACATCCTCTTGACAGCAGGTGCTTTGTATGACTGATTTTGAAACCGTTCTCCTGCAGCGTATCCGCGCACTCGCAGCCACGCAGCCGCGCGTACTCGTTGCCATTGACGGCCGCTGCGCCGCCGGAAAGACCACGCTGGCCGCGTCCCTGCAGGCACAGCTGGAGTGCAATGTGTTCCACATGGATGACTTTTTCCTCCGCCCGGAGCAGCGCACGTCTGAGCGCCTGCACCAGCCGGGCGGCAATGTGGACTACGAGCGTTTCCTGACCGAGGTTCTCCGCCCGCTGCACGATGGTCAGGCGGTGACGTACCGCCCTTATGACTGCCACACGCAGCAGCTGCATGCACCGGTGCGCGCAGAGGTAAGGGCAGTCAGTATCATTGAGGGCTCCTATTCCTGCCATCCGGCGCTTTGGGATCTTTATGACCTGCACGTATTTCTCTCGGTTGGACTGGAGGAGCAGCGCCGCCGCATTGCCGCGCGCAGCGGCGAAAAGATGCTGCCGATGTTCACAAACGTCTGGATTCCGATGGAGGAGACGTACTTTGCGCAGTTTCGGGTCGCAGAGCGCGCCGACCTTAGCCGGGAACATGGAATCGGACAAGTGAATTGTCAAACTAAGTGCAACAGGAAGCAAGTTCAAAGTCCCACAAGTCCTGAGCAGAACGGAAATTAAGAACCTTACGAGGCCTGGCGTTAATAAGCGCCAGGTTTCGTTTTAGAGTGGCAGGAGCAACACGCGACAGATTTCTGCCTTTCGGATAAAACGCTCGAAGCAAGCCGTTTGCATTTTCATTCGTGCCCTTTTGCCATGCACAGTACGGATCGGCAAAATACACTTCGCAGCCAAGCCACTGCTTGATTTTGCGCCAGTTCGCAAATTCCGTTCCCCTGTCGCAGGTGATCGTTTCACGAGATATTTTTCGTATATCCAACGGTATATCGTGCGCCAGCTCGGCATCTTCAAGCCGCACGGTGTGCAGGCAATTTGCTCCGGTGACCAGGTAGCTTTGAGCTTCTCGTTTATATACTCGACTGCTGCCTGCGACCGAAACATCCCGTGATGACAGTATGAGCGCCGAAGCAGATATTTTTTCTGAGCTGTGTGCGGATAGTTGGCCGGTATGTCATACATATTGTTTTTTGTTTTTGTGGTGATTACATTCTACCAGAGATTCGTATGAACTTCTTTTCTTTTTTCTGCTGCACTTGATCGTATAATTCACCGGACTGTAATGACCGCGCGGGGCTTGTGCCCCGCGCGGTTTTGTGCTACATTAAGAGAACATACACAGCGTGAATTTACACAGAAAGGCGGGAGCCCCATGGATGTTCTGCGTTTCAAACAGGCCAATTGCAAAAACTGCTACAAATGCGTCCGGTTCTGCCCGGTCAAGTCCATCCGCGTCTATCAGGGTCACGCACAGATCATTTCCAGTGACTGCATTCTCTGCGGCAACTGCGTGTCCGTCTGCCCGCAGCATGCCAAGGAGGACATCAGCGACGTCGCGCAGATCCAGGAGCTGATCGCATCCGGCCAGCAGGTCGTTGTGAGCGTCGATTCTTCCTACATTGCCTATTTTGACACCCCCGGTTTTTCGGGCATCGAAGAGCCGCTGAAAAAGCTCGGCTTTGCGGCGGCACATGAGACAGCGGAGGGCGCCTATCTGGTCAAGAAGCAGCTCGAGGAGCTCGCGCGTCAGCCGGGCGATGCGCCGATCATTACATCCGGCTGTTCGACGATCGTGCTCTATGTGGAAAAGCATCTGCCGGAGGCGCTGCCATATTTGGCTCCGGTGCTCTCCCCGATGCAGGCGCATGCCGTGCTGCTGCGCAAGCGTTATCCGGGCGCGACCATTGTCTACATCAGCCCGTGTATCTCCAAGAAGGAGGAGACGACGCGCTTTGAGAGCGTCGGTGCCGATTACGACATCACGTTCACGGAGCTTGAGGACTGGATGCGTGAGGCCGGTGTTGCTGTTAACCCCAACGTCCCGGCCGATGAGCCGATGCTTTCGCGCGGTTATACGATCACAAACGGCGTTCTGCACTCCATGTCGCTCGATTCCGGGCGCGATTATCTGTTCCTTGACGGTCTGGATGACAGCATCCAGACGCTTAAGAGCGTCGTCAACGGCAATCTGCGCAACTGCTTTATTGAGATCGCTGCCTGCCACGGAAACTGCGTCGGCGGTCTCGCTTTTCGGCAGAAGCACACAAACCTGCTCGAATCGCGCCGCCGCGTGATCAAGAGCGCCGGTGGCGAAAGAAACTTCGACATTCAGGAGCCGGTGGATATGCACCGCGCGCTCATAGACAAGAAGCACCCGGTCGACTTACCGCCAGACTCTGTTATTAACGGGATCCTGCGCAAAATGGGCAAATTCAGCCCGGCGGATGAGCTCAACTGCGGTCTGTGCGGCTACCGCACCTGCCGCGACAAGGCCATCGCCGTCTATGAGGGCCGCGCTGAGATCAGCATGTGCATGCCATATATGAAAGAGCGTGCCGAGACCTACTCCGAGAAGATCATCAACGTCTCCCCGGAGGGCATTGTCACTGTCGGCAAAAAGCTGAAGGTCAAGCAGATCAACAAAGCGGCTTGCAAGATTTTCGGCATCAAGGATCCGGCGGACATCATCGGCTATCCGGTCTCGCGCATTATGGATGAGTATGATTTCGTGAAGATGATCAGCCAGGAGGAGACGCAGGTCACGGACGAGGTGTTCCTTGCTGATTATAACGTCTACCTCGAGCGTATTTTCATCTGCGACCCGGAGCGGACGCTTTTCACCTGCATCATGCGTGATGTGACGAAGGCGCGCCAGCGCCGCAACAAGATCCAGAAGACGAAGATCCACGCGGCCGATCTGGCGGATGACATCATCGCCAACCAGCTGCGCATTGTCCACGAGATCGCGAGCCTGCTCGGAGAGACGGCAGCGGAGACCAAGGTGGCGGTCCACGATCTGAAGGAGGCCATCATGCTCGATGAGGACGGCGACGATGATGCGTAAACGAATCAATCGCTGCAGGAACACGGTCTGGGACATCAGCGTTATCAGCCGCAACAAAAACGGGGAGACGCTCTGCGGAGATCAGTGCGCGCTCGAATGGGACGGAAACGATGCGACGGTCATCCTCTCCGACGGCCTCGGCAGCGGCGTCAAGGCCAACATTCTCTCCACGCTGACAACGACCATGCTCACGACCATGCTCAAGGGCAGCGTGCCCATTGACGAGTGCGTTACGACCGTGGCGGAGACGCTGCCCATGTGCAGGGAACGAAAGCTTGCCTATGCGACTTTCACAATCCTGCAAACGGCCGGCACCCGCGCGCGCCTGATCCAGTATGATAACCCGAACGCCGTATTTGTGCATAACGGTGCGATCACAAAATATAACTATTCCGTCAACTTTATTCAGGAAAAGGAGCTGCACGAGAGCTACCTGCATTTTGACGTGGGAGATATGCTTGTGCTCTTCAGCGACGGGGTGTCGGAGGCCGGACGCGGCGTGACGACGGACGCCGGCTGGGCACAGCAGGATATTGAGGATTTTATCCTGCGCAACTATTCGTCTAACGTCTCCTCGCAGCGCATGGCGGCCAGCATCCTTTCGACCGTCAAGACCCTGGACATGGACGCCATGCATGATGATACGACCGTTGTTGTCGCGCGTCTGCGCGAGCGCTGCCCGGTCAACGTCATGATCGGGCCGCCCGAGCGCAAGGATGACGATCTAAGCACGATGCGCCTGTTTTTCGGCAAGGATGGCAAGCACGTTGTCTGCGGCGGCACCACAGCCAACGCTGTCGCGGCATATCTGGGCGTAAAGGTGCACACGCTGCCAGGCAGCGGCACGGAGGAGGTTCCGCCGATGAGCGAGATCCACGGCGTGGATCTGACCACCGAGGGTGTCGTAACCGTCAATGTGACGATGGAGCGCATCAAGGACTACCTCGCCGACGGTATGTACACACTCGAGCTCGCCCGCATGAAAGATGGCGCGTCCAGGCTTGCGCTCATGCTGCTCGAAGAGGCAACGGAGGTCAATGTCCTCTTTGGCAACGCGAGCAACCTCGCCCAGCAGGATACGGAGTTCAGCTTTGAGCGCAAGCTGCAATTGGTGCAGGAGCTGCGCGATATGCTGACCTTGGCCGGTAAAACAGTCAAAATGAGCATCTGCTGACAGGTGCAAATCATCACGGAGTGACCCAAACGAATGAAGATCCGAACTTTTTTTGCAGTATTGCTATGTAAGCTCGCGCGCGGCCTGCTGCGGCTGCTGCGCCGCGGCGGCACGGCGTTTCCCGGCCGGGTGGCGCTGAAGGTATATCCGCAGGTGCTTGGCGTGCTCTCGCAGGGCGTGCGCGTTATCCTCGTCACCGGTACGAACGGCAAAACGACCAGCTCCCGCATGATCGAGCAGGCGTTCGCCGACGCGGGGCTCAATTACTTTGCCAATCGCTCTGGCGCGAACCTCATCTCCGGCATCACGGCGGAGTTTGCCATGCACAGCACCCTGACCGGACGGCCCAAGTGCCAGTTCGCCGTCATCGAGTGTGACGAGGCGGCGTCCAAAACGGTGCTCAAGTATCTCAAACCGGAGGTTATCGTGGCCACGAACGTGTTCCGTGACCAGCTCGACCGCTACGGCGAGATCACGCACACGCTCAACAACATCCTCGAGGGCATCCGTCACACGCCGGAGAGCGTTTTGTGCATCAATGCCGACTGTTCGCTCATCGCGTCCATCCCGGCGCAGGTGCCGAACCCGGTCGTGCGCTTTGGCGTGAACGTGCCGCTCGGCGGCGACGACATGGCGGAGATCTCCGACGCGCCGCACTGCATCCACTGCAAGGCAGAGTATGTCTATGACTACCGCACGTACGGCCATCTCGGCGCGTTCCGCTGCCCGAAGTGCGGCTACCACCGCGAGGATCCGCAGGTCGCCGTCACGGCGGTGCAGGACCTCGGTGTGGACACGAGCGACGTCACCATGTCTATCGGCGGGCGGGAATACGCCGTGCACATCAACCTGCCGGCGGCGTATAACGTCTACAATGCCGTCGGGTCGGCGGCAGCGCTGTACGCATTCGGTTTCGCGCCAGAGGCGATCGTGCATGCGCTCGGCGCGTTCGGCTGCGGCTTTGGCCGCATGGAGAAGTTCGACCTGCGCGGCACGCCCGGACGCATGATGCTCGTGAAAAACCCCGCCGGCTGCAACCAGACCATGCGCTACCTTGCCGGGCTGGACGAGGATGCGACGTTTGTCGTCTGTCTCAACGACCGGGACGCCGACGGCACGGACATCTCGTGGATCTGGGACGCGGACTTTGAGCGGCTCGCCGCCATGGGCGAGCACCTGCGGCAGGTGTTCGTATCCGGCACGCGCGCCGATGAGCTGCGCCTGCGCCTGAAATATGCGGGCGTGGATGAGGCAAATATTCAGGTGTTTTACGACTATGACCCGCTGATTGACGCCATGTGCGCGTCGGAATACCCGGTGTTCATCATGCCGACGTATACGTCCATGCTGGACCTACGCGGCCGGCTGCAAAAGCAGCTCGGCGGAAAGGAGTTCTGGGAATGAGCGAGAAGACCCTGCGCATCTGCCACCTGTACCCGGACCTTCTGAACCTCTACGGCGACCGGGGCAACATTCTCTGTATGCGCCGCCGCCTGGAGTGGCGCGGCATCGGCGCCGAGGTGACGGAGGTCACGGTCGGCGAGCAGGCGGATTTCACGCAGTTTGACCTGTTTTTCATCGGCGGCGGTCAGGACTTTGAGCAGGAGGTGCTCCTGTCCGACCTGAAAGCCGGAAAAGGCGGCGAGATCAAGGCTGCCATCGCCGACGGCAAGACGTTTCTGACCATCTGCGGCGGCTACCAGATGCTTGGCAGCTACTACCGCACGTGGGACGGCAAGCAGTGTGATTTCATCGGCGCGATCGATTATTACACCGTCGGTTCGAAAGAGCGCATGATCGGCAACTTCCTCTTTGAATGCCTGCCGGAGTCCGGCGGCAGCACGGTCGTCGGCTTTGAAAACCACAGCGGCAAGACCTACCTTGGCAGCGGCGTGTCACCGCTCGGCAAGGTGCTCGCCGGCGGCGGCAACAATGGGGAGGACAGCTTTGAGGGCGTGCGCTACCGCAACGTGTTCGGTACGTACAGCCACGGCCCGGTCCTGCCGAAAAACCCCGCGTTTTGCGACCATCTGCTCACGACGGCGCTGCAGCAGCGCTATCCGGAGCTGGAACTCCAGCCGCTGGACGATGCGGCCGAGCTCGCCGCGCACAACACCATGCGCGACCGGCTGCTGAAAAAATAATTGCATGGGAAATGGGCGCATCCGTCTGGATGCGCCCACCGTGCGTTTTCGGTTAAAAATCCTCGGGTATCGGAATGTCAGCGCGTGGCACCTTGCCCCAGGAAAAGTCCGCCGCCAACTCCGCAGCCGTCACCGGCGCGTCCGTCGGCCGCAGTCCGGCGAGCTTTGCAAGCTTGCCGGTCAGCTGCTCCGGCGTATATTTTTGCCGCAGGGCCTCCATGTTCAGGTCGCCCTCGCGCTTGGAGAGTTTGCGCCCGTCCGGCGCGACGAGCAGCGGCGCGTGTGCGTACTCCGGCGCGCGGCCGCCGAGTGTTTCGATCAGCCAGATCTGCCGCGGCGTGGAGTCGAGCAGATCGCGCGCGCGCACGACGCGCGAGATGCCCATCTCCAGATCGTCCACGCTCACGGCAAGCTGGTAGGCGAACACGCCGTCCGAGCGCCGGATGAGAAAATCATCGCGCCCGCGCCGCAGCTCCGTTTTCTGCGGGCCGTAGTGCCCGTCGATGAAGGAAATGTCCGCATCGGTCACTTCCAGCTTTTTCGCCGCGTTCCGGCCCATGCGCAGGCGCGCCTGCACCTCCTGAACCGTTAGTGTCCGGCAGGGGCAGCCGGCCTCGCGCGGCTCGCCGGGGTGCGGCGCGCTGGCGGCCAGCCGCTCGGCGCGGCTGCAGTAGCAGTCATATACCATCCCGCGCTCCGTCAAAGCGTCCAGCGCGGCGGTGTAGCGCTCCGTGCGCGTGCCCTGACGGCTGTCCTGTGAGCCGGGGCGCCAGCCCTCGTCCCAGTCAAGCCCGAGCCAGAGCAGGTCGTCGGCCATGAGCTCTGCGTAGTGCTCCCAGCTCCGCTCCGGGTCGAGATCCTCAAGGCGGAACACCATCGTCCCGCCGCGCGCGCGCACATCCAGCCATGCCAGCAGAAACGTCAGCACATTGCCCAAATGCAGCCGCCCGCTCGGGCTGGGCGCAAAGCGGCCACGGATCGTGTTATCCGGCATCGGTCATCCCTCCGGTTTCATTCTGAGTGCATTATAGCATAACCGTGCCGGTTCGCAACGCTTTTAAGGTCAAATGCCGTGGTTTGACAGGGTGCATTCGGCTGCGTATAATAAAAACACCGGTTGAATAGATGCGTGATTTTCGTCAATCACAGACGGGAGCCCTTCATATGATTTATACTCTTCCCAGAATGCTGCTTGCCTTGAGCCTTGCCTTTTTGCTGGCATATTTCTTTTATCGTGACTTCTTATTGGGCCTGAAGCTGTATCGGCTGAATAACAGCGCATACAAGAAAATCAAGAAGGGGGAAACATTTAAGGAATGGTTTTTTATACAGCAGGTATCGGGATGTCATACCAAAACCGCTGTTGGTGTTTTACTTTTCCTTTTTGGCGCTTCATGCTGCTGCATTTCTGATTTGCATCATTCTCCATTTTTGTGTGGACGCTTGGGTACTGTATATTGTTAGAGCAGTCGTCATATTTGATGGAGCATGGATAGTGTTAGTAAGTATACTGTTTTGGAGCAAAGAGCCGGGCTACGCATATGATAGATGGATCAAAAAACGATATAAAAAATCAGGAAAGAACAAGCCGAAAAAGCGTTAAAGTCTCAGCGGGCGGTGCAGCAGCACCGCCCGCGTGATCATATAGCGCTTTTAGGGTCAAATCCCTTGAAACCATGCGGGAAATCGGATATAATAAAGTGTTATTATCAGCGGAGGAATGTCTCATGGCGAAATCATCCATCGAAAAAACAAATGTCATGCGCCTGCTCGACCAGAAGAAGGTGCCCTACACGCCGCACACATATCCGCACGGCGACGATGCGGTGGACGGCGTGACCGTCGCGCAGATGACGGGCATGGACCCGGCGAAGGTGTTCAAGACGCTGGTCGCCCGCGGCGCGAGCAAGACGCCGTACGTGTTCGTCATCCCGGTCGCGTGCGAGCTTGACCTCAAGAAGGCGGCGAAGGCCGTGGGGGAGAAGTCCGTCGCCATGCTGCACGTTTCCGAGCTTACGCCCCTGACGGGCTACGTGCGCGGCGGCTGCTCGCCGGTCGGCATGAAAAAGCAGTTTCACACGGTCTTTGCTTCTCAGGCGCTCGCGCAGGAGACGATCCTCGTCAGCGCCGGCAAGATCGGCTATCAGGTCGAGACCGCGCCGCAGGCGCTCATCGCGCTCGTGCGCGCGACTACCGCGGACCTGACCATTGAATCCTAAGCAACCACGGAGGCACCCATGCGGGATCATATCGTTATCAAAGGCGCGCGGGAGAACAATCTCAAGAACATTGATGTGGAAATTCCACGCGATGCGCTGGTCGTCATGACCGGCCTTTCCGGCTCCGGCAAGTCGAGCCTTGCGTTCGACACCATCTTTGCCGAGGGCCAGCGGCGCTATATGGAGAGTTTGTCCTCTTATGCACGCCAGTTTCTCGGCCAGATGGATAAGCCGGACGTCGATTCCATCGAGGGCATGAGCCCGGCCATTTCCATCGACCAGAAGACCACCAGCAAGAATCCGCGCTCGACCGTCGGCACGGTCACGGAGATTTACGACTATCTGCGTCTGCTCTGGGCGCGCGTCGGCGTGCCGCACTGCCCGAAGTGCGGCAAGGAGATCCGCCGCCAGACGGTGGATCAGATCGTCGACCAGATCGCGGCGTTGCCGCAGGCGACGCGCGTGCAGATTTTAGCGCCGGTCGTCCGCGCCAGAAAAGGCGAGCACCAGAAGGTGTTCGACGATGCCCGCCGCGGCGGCTATGTCCGCGTGCGGGTCGACGGCAGCATCTACGACCTGACGGAGGTCATCTCGCTCGACAAAAATCGCAAGCACAATATCGAGATCGTGGTCGACCGCGTCGTCATCCGCCCGGACCAGAACCGCCGCCTGACGGACGCTGTGGAGATCGCGTCCGCGCTCTCCGGCGGCCTCGTGCTGGCGGACATTCCGGAGGAAAAGCGCGAGATCCTCTTTTCGCAGAACTATGCCTGCGACGACTGCGGCATCTCGATCGAAGAGCTCACGCCGCGGATGTTCTCGTTCAACAGCCCCTACGGCGCCTGCCCGACCTGCGGCGGCCTCGGCACGCGGCTGCGCATCGACCCGGCGCTCATCATCCCGGATCCGTCGAAGTCGCTCCTCGAGGGCGGCGTTACGGCCAGCGGCTGGAACAGCGTCAAGGGTGACAGCATCAGCCGGATGTACTACGAGGCGCTGGCGGAAAAATATCACTTTGACCTCACCACGCCGATCGGCGACCTGCCGGAAAACGTGCGCCAGATCCTGCTCTACGGTACGGGCGACGAGGAGCTCACGCTGCATTATGATACGAACCGCGGCACCGGTGTGCTGCGCCGCCCGTTTGAAGGCATCGTCTGCAACCTCGAGCGCCGTTATCAGGAGACGCAGAGCGAGGCCATGCGCGCGTCGATTGAGTCCTGCATGGCGGAGACCGCCTGCCCGGACTGCCACGGTGCGCGGCTGCGGCCGGAGGTGCTGGCCGTCACGGTTGGCGGGCTGAACATCTCGGAATTCACCGCGCTGCCGATCACGGAGGAGCTGGCGTTCCTGGACGGGCTTGAACTGAGCGAGAAGGACGCCAAAATTGCCGACAGCATCCTGCGCGAGGTGCGCTCGCGGCTGCATTTCCTGCAGAGCGTCGGCCTGCAGTACCTGACGCTTGCGCGCTCGGCGGCTACGCTGTCCGGCGGCGAGAGCCAGCGCATCCGGCTTGCCACGCAGATCGGCTCGTCGCTCATGGGCGTGCTGTATATTCTCGACGAGCCGTCCATCGGCCTGCACCAGCGCGATAACGAAAAGCTGCTGGCCACGCTGCGCGAGCTGCGTGACCTCGGCAACACGCTCATTGTCGTCGAGCACGATGAGGACACCATGCGCGCGGCGGACTATCTCATCGACATCGGCCCCGGCGCGGGCGTGCACGGCGGGGAAGTAGTGTGTGCCGGCACACCGGAGGAGGTCGCGCGCTGTGAGCGCTCCATCACCGGGCAGTATCTGTCCGGGAAAAAGAAAATTCCCGTGCCTGCACACCGCCGCGCCGGAAACGGCCATGCGCTTGTGATCCGCGGCGCGGCAGAGCATAATCTCAAGCACGTGGATGTGGAGATCCCGCTGGGCGTCATGACATGCGTGACCGGCGTGTCCGGCAGCGGAAAATCTTCGCTCGTCAACGAGGTGCTGTATAAAACACTCGTCGGCAAGCTTAACCACGCCAAGGTGCGTCCCGGGAAATGTGACGGGATCGACGGCGTGGAGTATCTGGATAAGATCATCAACATCGACCAGAGCCCCATCGGCCGCACGCCGCGCTCCAACCCGGCGACGTATACCGGCCTGTTTGACGATATCCGCGCACTCTTTGCCTCCACACAGGACGCGAAGCTGCGCGGCTATGGCGCGGGGCGCTTCTCGTTCAACATCCGCGGCGGCCGCTGCGAGGCCTGCTCCGGCGACGGCCTGCTGAAGATTGAGATGAACTTCCTGCCGGATGTCTACGTGCCCTGTGAGGTCTGCAAGGGCAAGCGCTACAACCGCGAGACGCTCGAGGTACACTACAAGGGCAAGAACATTGCCGAAGTACTGGACATGACCGTTGAGGAAGCGCTTGCGTTCTTCCAGAACCAGCCGAAGATCCGCGACCGGCTGCAGACGCTCATGGATGTCGGTCTCGGCTATGTCAGGCTCGGCCAGCCGTCCACGACGCTCTCCGGCGGCGAGGCGCAGCGCATCAAGCTTGCGACGGAGCTCTCCAAGCGCAGTACCGGGCGGACGATCTACGTCCTTGACGAGCCGACGACCGGCCTGCACGTGGCGGACGTCGCACGCCTGATCGATATTCTTGACCGTCTGACCGATGCCGGCAACACGGTGCTGGTCATCGAGCACAACCTGCACGTCATCAAAGTGGCCGATCACATCATCGACCTCGGCCCGGAGGGCGGCGACGCGGGCGGAAACATCGTCTTTACCGGCACACCGGAGGACTGCGCACGCTGTGCCGGGAGCTACACCGGCCAGTTTTTGAAAAAAGAACTCGAAAGTTAACGGCCAAGCCCCCTTTCTCATAGGCTGAAAGGAGAGGGGGCGGTGAACATGGTCATTCAGATCACCTTATGCGTCCTGCTGATCCTGGGCTTTGCCTGGCTGCTGTGGATGCTCACCGGCGCGCTACTCACGCCGGTGCGCTCCGGCCGGGGCACGCGCATCACGCTCGTCGTGCAGGCGCACGGGGACGCACCGGAACTGGAAAATCTCCTGCGCGGCGCTCTGTGGCTGCGTGACAGCGGCACGGTCGCGGCGGACATTCTGCTCGTGGACTGCGGCCTTACGGAAGAAGCTGCTGCGCTGGTTGAGCGCCTTGCACGCCGGTGCGGAGATCTGAAGCTGTGCAAAACGGAGGAGTTTTGCCGATGGATGCAAACACCAATCCAATAGAATTATGCGGCACCGTCGCGGCGGTCATCTATCAGAACGAGGAAAACGGCTACACCGTCCTCAAGTTGGACGTGGACGACGGCAGCCAGACGATGGTCGTCGGCTGCATTCCGTACGCCGTGCCGGGCGAGTCCATGATCGTCACCGGCAGCTGGATGACGCACCCGGTGCACGGCCAGCAGTTCAAGGCCGAGTTTGCCGAGCGCACCATGCCGGAGACGGCGGACGCGATCTATGCCTACCTCGCCGGGCGCGCCGTGCACGGCATCGGCCCGGCGACGGCGTCGCTGCTTGTATCGCGCTTCGGCGCCGACACGTTGAATGTACTGGAGTACGAGCCGGAAAAGCTCACGGCCATCAAGGGCATCAGCCTTTCCAAGGCAAAGGCCATGTCGGCCAATTTCCGCCGTCAGGCGGGCATGCGCCGCTTGATCGAGTTTCTGGCCTCGGCGAACATCCGCCCGGTCATCGCTCTGCGGATGTACCAGTATTACGGTGACGAGGCCCTGCAGCTCGTGCAGGATAACCCCTACATACTCGTCTCGGACGCCATCGGCGCCACGTTTCAAGAGGCGGACGCGCTGGCGCTCGGCCACGGCTTTGACGACCAGAGTGCGGAGCGTGTCGCCGCGGCGACGCTGTATGAGCTCGCCTATAACGCCATTCGCGGCCACTGCTTCATCTCGTACCGCAATCTGCTGGCAGCGACGTCGCAGCTCAGCGGCGTGCCGGACGAGCTGGTCGCCCAGAGCGTGGACACGCTTGTAGAGAGCGGCGAACTGGTGCGCGAGCGCGTCGCGGGGTGCGACGGGTGCTATCTCGCACGCCTGCACGAGGCGGAGGCCTACACGGCCGAGCGGCTGCTCGCTATGGCGCAGAATGAATACCGCCGCATGCCGGATACGGAAAAAATCGCGGCACAGATTGAAGCGCAGCTCGGCCTGACTTTTGCCGAGCAGCAGAAGGAAACGCTCCGCCTTGCGTGTCAGCACCAGGTCATCGCCATCACCGGTGGCCCCGGCACCGGCAAGACGACGTCTATCCGGGCGATCCTCGCTCTGTTTGATGTGCTCAAGCTCGACACCCAGCTTGCCGCCCCGACCGGCCGCGCCGCCAAGCGCATGAGTGAGCTGACCGGCCGGAGCGCGCAGACGATCCACCGCCTGCTCGAGGCCGGCATGAGCGACGATCATCAGGACATCGCCTTCCGGCGCGACGAGGACGACCCGCTTGCGTGCGACGCCGTCATCCTCGACGAGTGCTCCATGGTAGACATCTCGCTCATGTGCGCGCTGCTGCGCGCCATGCGGCCGGAGTGCCGGCTCATCCTTGTTGGCGATGCCGACCAGCTGCCGTCCGTCGGCCCGGGCAACGTGTTTTCCGATATCATCCGCAGCGGCGTCATCCCGACTGTGCGCCTGACGGAGATCTTCCGCCAGGCCGCCGGGAGCAGCATCGTCGCCTACGCGCACGCCATCAACCGCGGCGAGCACCCGCCGCTAACAAAAAACAGCGGGGACTTTTTCTTCCTCCGGCGTACAGATCCGCAGAAAGCGGCCGATACAGTCGTGGAGCTGTGCAAAACACGCCTGCCGAATAATATGAAGATCCCGCCGTCGGACATTCAGGTGCTCACGCCGACGCGCAAGTATGACACCGGCATGGCGGCGCTGAACGTGCGCCTGCAGGCGGCACTTAACCCGCCGGCCGACGGAAAGAAGGAACGCCGCTTCGGCGAAATTATCTTCCGCGAGGGCGACCGCGTCATGCAGATCCGCAACGACTATGATATCGTGCTCAAAAACCCGGACGGTACGACAGCCGGGACTGGGGTCTATAACGGCGACGTCGGCCAGATCACGGCCATCGACCCGCAAACGGAAACGCTCGCCGTCTGCTACGACGGCAAGACCGCGACCTACGGCTTCGAGATGCTCAACGAGCTCGAGCACGCGTGGGTCATGACGGTGCATAAATCGCAGGGCAGCGAGTACCGCGCGGTCGTGCTCTGCATCGGAAAAGCCGGGCCCATGCTGCTCACGCGCAGTGTGCTCTATACGGCCATCACGCGCGCCAAGTCCCTGCTCATCATCGTCGGCGACGAGGGTGTGGCTTATCATATGATTGACAATCAGGCACAGACCCGGCGCTACAGCGGCCTGCGCGCCCGGCTCTGCGGGGAGTGCGGTGAAGCATGAAAGTGATCTCGTTCCTGCTCGACCTGCTCTATCCGCCGCGGTGCGCGTTCTGCCATGACTTTCTCGAGACCAGCCGCGAGGGTGTCTGCGCACACTGCAGGACCGGTCTGCCGTTTGCACAAAATGGTGGACGGCAGCACTTCCCGTTCATTCCGGCATGTGTCTCTCCGCTCAATTATGAGGGCAATGTGCGCGAATCGCTGCTGCGCTATAAATTTGGCGGCGCGACCGGGTACGCAAAAGTCTATGGTCGACTCGTTGCCGAAACGGTGCGCACGGAGCTTCCGGGAGCGTATGACATCATTACCTGGGTGCCGCTGAGCCGCAAGCGCCTGCGCGAGCGCGGCTACGATCAGGCGCGCCTGCTGGCGAAAGCGACGGCAAAGGCACTCGGCATGCCGCTCACGCCGACGCTCTATAAGCAGCGCAACACGCAGCCGCAGTCCGGCACCGGCGACGCTGCCAAGCGCCGCGCGAACATTACCGGGGCTTACCGCATGAAAAAGGGTGCGGATGTGACGGGAAAGCGCGTCCTGCTCATCGACGACATTGTCACGACCGGATCCACGCTCTTGGAGTGCGCGCGTGTGCTCGGCAAAGCGGGTGCGGAGCAGGTCGTCTGCGCCACGGTCGCGCGCTCGGCCGACTAAAACAGCCGTGAGACGGCTACGATTGACTATAACATCCGCTGCGCGGATGATACAGGAGTTTTGCTTTATGATGATTTTTGAACGTGACATTGCCATCGACCTCGGCACGACCAACATCCGCGTGTTTGTGCGCGGCAAGGGCATCATGCTGCGCGAGCCGTCCATCGTAGCGGTCGATAAGTACACCGGCCGGATGCTCAAGGTCGGTCAGGATGCGCAGAAAATGCTCGGCCGTACCCCGGCGAACATCGTGGCCATCCATCCGATCAGTGCGGGCGTCATCTCGGACTATGACATGACGGCGCTCATGCTCAAAGAGCTGCTCTCGCGCGTGACGTCGTTCAGCCTCTTCAAGCCGCGCGTGCTCGTCACTGTACCGAGCAGCGTGACCGGCGTGGAGGAGCGCAACGTTATTGACGCCGTCATCGAGGCCGGCGCGCGCAAGGTGTACCTCGTGGAGTCCGCCGTGGCCACGGCGGCCGGTGCGGGCGCGGACATCTCCAAGCCTGACGGCCATCTGGTCATCGACATCGGCGGCGGCACGACGGAGGTCGCGGTCGTCTCCCTCGGCGGCGTGGTCGAGAGCGAATCCATCAAGACCGCCGGCGACGCCTTTGACGAGGCGATCGTGCGCTATGTGCGCCGCAAGCACAACATCCTCATCGGCAAGCGCACGGCCGAGGAGCTCAAGATCGGCATCGCGTGCCTCGTGCCGCGCGCGGAGGTGGGCATTCAGGAGGTCAAGGGCCGCTGCCTGACGACCGGCCTGCCGAAATCCGTGAAGATCAGCTCCGTCGAGCTCGTGGAGGCCATTGCCGAGCCCGCGCGCGATATTCTCGAGACCATCCACATGGTGCTCGAGCGCACGCCGCCGGAGCTCGTGGCCGATCTGGCGCAAAACGGCATCATCATGGCCGGCGGCGGCAGTCTGATCTACGGCTTTGATCAACTCGTGGAGAAGGACACCGGCATCCGCACGACGGTCGTGGACGACGCACTCTCGTGCGCAGCGTTCGGCAGCGGCAAGATGCTCATGAATCTCAACGACATGCAAGACGGTATGGTCAATCTCGCGCGCAAGCGCCAGATGAAGGCATAAACACAAAGGCCGGGCATCCCCGGCCTTTTTTGCTATGTATTATCACACTTTGAACGAGGAGCTGCGCCGCCGCTTCGGCTGTAAGGTCTATAAGCTTGCGCTCGACGGAGGCTTTACCTGTCCGAACCGGGACGGGACTATCGGTGCGCGCGGCTGCATTTTCTGTGCCGGGGACGGTTCCGGCACCTTTGCCGCTGACCGTGCACTGGACATCCCGCAGCAGATCGAGGCGGCCAAGGTGCGCGTGGCCGGTAAAAACGGCGGCGGCAAATACATTGCTTATTTTCAGAACTTCACGAACACTTATGGCAGTCTCGCGCGCATGGAGCGCCTGTTCACACAGGCGCTTGCGCCGGAGGACGTTGTGGCGCTGTCGGTCGCCACGCGGCCGGACTGCCTGCCGGATGCCGTGATCGCGCTGCTGCAGCGGCTGAACACGGAAAAGCCCGTCTGGGTCGAGCTCGGCCTGCAGACCATCCATCCGCAGAGCGCGGCCTATATCCGCCGCGGCTACGATTTGCCGGTGTTTGACGATGCGGTCCGCCGCCTCCGCGCGGCCGGTCTGGAGGTCATTGTGCACCAGATCCTCGGCCTGCCGGGGGAGACGGATGCGCAGATGGTGCAGACCGCTCGCTACATCGGTCAGAGCGGGGCACAGGGCATCAAGCTGCACCTGCTGCATGTGCTGCGCGGCACGGATCTGGCGGCAGATTATGCTGCCGGGAAGTTCGAGGTGCTCACGCCGGAGCACTATATCGACCTGCTCGAGCAGTGTCTGCGCGTACTCCCACCGGAGGTGGTCATCCACCGCCTGACCGGCGACGGCGCCAAGCGCGACCTCATCGCGCCGCTCTGGAGCGCGGACAAAAAGCGCGTGCTCAATGCGATCCGCGCCGCTTTCGCGCGCGACGATCTGGTTCAGGGCTCGGAACGATAACGCTATTTTGGGGTGCTGACTATGAGAGGAGAAGAAGATTTCATTCATGGAATATGCGAATTCTGCAGGCGAATGGATTCGGCATATCCAGGCGCTCCAAAAGATGATATTGAAGTTAAACTCGTGGAGCATATTTCGTGCCGGGAGTTTCTCGCCTTGAGGGGGTTTGCGCGAGATTTGTGCATTGGCATTTCGAGATTTTTGACATATTCACGCGAAAACGAAACTGCCTCCATCGCCATGCGTATCAAAGACCACGGACTCTATTTGTGCAATTATTACGACCGGCAAAAGTCCTACGGAACGATTGCCGCGGCTGATAGAGAAAAAGCTTTCTCAAACGTGAAATGGCTTTTCAGAAGGAAGCTGTGCGCATCACATTCGACCGGTATTACAGGCTTGTTCCGGACATTCTCGCAGCTTTTGCATTATCATGTGCTGACGGATGCTGCCGGGAATGAACTGCTTTGTTTATGCGATGACCATAGAAAGGCCATTCCGCTTTCCGTAGAGGACAAAACGGCATATGAGGCTGGAAACAACCACGAGCATTTGTTGGACGATATTTTGGACGAAGCGTTTTCTGAACTTGTTGCAGACGCACCTGTTCTTTGCCGGCTCATCTATTGCAATATCAAGATGCAGTATCCGCGGAAAAAGCTTGCAGTTTATGCTGCAGTAAGCCGCCATGATTCCCTCACGATTCGTTTCCATCAGGTGTGGACGGGAGAACCTCCGTACTATGATCCGGAAGATTTTTCATCCGGGGATGAACGCGTTTTTTCTGTCATCGACTAAGCGCTTTATAAAAATACTGCGGGCGGTGCTGATGCACCGCCCGCAGCTTATATAACTTGCCGTGATGAACTGTGGTAATGGTATCGACCGAGAAAATCAGATCTTGCTGTTGAGCCAGTCGAGGATGTCTGCATAAACCTCATCCTTGTTGAGCTCGTTGAGCATCTCATGGCGTCCGTCCTTGTAGAGCTTGAGCTTCACGTCCTTGCAGCCGACCTTCAGGAAGCGGTTGTAGACCTTCTTGACGCCCTCGCCGTAGTTGCCGACCGGGTCGCCGTCGCCGGCCATGAAGTAGACCGGGGTGGCCTTGTTCATCTTATTGAGATTTTCCGTCTTCCAGATATACTGCAGGCCGCCCATCATATCATGGAACATGCCGGCCGTCGCCATCGCGCCGCAGAGCGGGTCAGCGATGTACTGATCCACGATCGCCTCGTCGCGCGTCAGCCAGTCGAGGTTCGTGCGCACATGGTCGTACTTCTTGTTGTAGCTGCCGAAGGCGAGCTTATCGAGCTTGGGGCTGTGGTACATCGGACCGTTGTCGATCATCTCGAGCTTGGCCACGAGCTTACCGGCGGCGACGACGGCGGCCGGGTTCTGGCCGGTGCCGCTGATGATGACGCCCTTGAGTCCCTCCGGATGGTCAATAATGTAGGTGCGGGTCAGGAAGCTGCCCATGCTGTGGCCGAACAGGAAGTAGGGGACATCGGGGTACTTGGCGGCGGTCAGCTTGTGGAGCTGATCCATGTCGCTCACGACATCGTCCCAGCCGTCCTTTTCCGCAAAGAAGCACAGCTCCTGCTCGTTTTCGGCAGTCTTGCCGTGGCCGAGGTGGTCGTTGGCGACGACGACAAAGCCGTTGTCGGCCAGAAACTCCATAAACGGAGCATAGCGGTAAATGTGCTCGGCGACGCCGTGCGCGATCTGCAAAACGGCGCGGACTTCGCCGTCGGGGGTGCATTCTCTTGCAAATACCTTGTGTTTCCCGTCAGTGGACAAAAACCTGAAATCATGAAAAGATGGCATAGCAATACTCCTCCAGTTGTGATATACTAAAAGCTACCTGAATTGTATTCCAATTGACGGATTCCGTCAAGTCTATGGAGGTTAATGTGAATTATGAACGGCTACATCATTGCACTTGACCAGGGTACAACCAGTTCCCGCTCGATTATTTTCGACAGTAAGGGCAACATTGTGTCTCTGGCGCAGTATCCCTTCACGCAGATCTACCCAAAACCGGGCTGGGTGGAACATGACCCGATGGTCATCCTTGAGAGTCAGCTGCTTGCCATGAGCGAGGCGTTTGAAAAGAGCGGCCTGTCGCCGACGGACATCGCCGGCATCGGCATCACGAACCAGCGCGAGACGACGATCGTCTGGGACAAGAACACCGGCAAGCCCGTCTATAACGCAATCGTCTGGCAGTGCCGCCGCACGGCGCCTATCTGCGACCGGCTCACGGCCGACGGTCTCGGCCCGTATGTAAAGGAAAAGACCGGCCTGCTCATTGACGCCTATTTCTCCGGTACGAAGATCAAGTGGATCCTCGATAACGTTCCCGGTGCGCGCGAGCGCGCCGAGCGCGGTGAGCTGCTGTTCGGCAACGTGGATTCGTGGCTCATCTGGAATCTGACCGGCGGCCGCGCCCATGTGTCGGATTACTCCAACTGCTCGCGCACGATGCTGTTTGACATTGATAATCTCTGCTGGGACGAGGAGCTGTGCGCACGCCTTGGCATCCCGATGAGCATGCTGCCGGTGCCGGTGCCATCGTCCATGGTGTATGGGCAGGTGACGGCGGGCCTTCCGGGGCTTGAGTCGCTCGAGGGCATACCGGTCTGCGGCAGCGCCGGCGACCAGGCGGCCGCCCTGCTGGGCCAGGCATGCATCGTGCCGGGCCAGGCGAAAAATACGTACGGCACCGGCTGCTTCACGCTCATGAATACCGGCAGCAAATCCGTGCGCAGCGTCAGCGGTCTGGTCACGAGCGTTGCGTGGTCGGTCAATGGTAAGACGACCTATGCGCTCGAGGGCAGCGTGTTCAATGCCGGCAGCTCCATTCAGTGGCTGCGTGATGAGCTCGGCCTGATCGGCACGGCACACGAGTGCGACATTCTGGCCGAGAGCGTGCCGGATAACGGCGGCGTGTACCTCGTGTCCGCGTTCACCGGTCTCGGCGCACCGCGCTGGGATATGTACGCCCGCGGTGCGATCGTCGGCCTGACGCGCGGCAGCAACAAGGCACACATTGCCCGCGCTACGCTTGAGGGCATCGCCTATCAGGTCAAGGACCTTCTTGATGCCATGCAGGTCGACGCCGAGAGCCCGATCTCTGTCCTGCGCGTGGACGGCGGCGCGTCCGTCAGTTCGTTTTTGATGCAGTTCCAGGCGGATATGCTGCGTGTGCCGATCGACCGGCCAAAGCTGGTCGAGACGACGGCGTTCGGCGCGGCGTTCCTCGCCGGTCTCGCCTGTGGCGTCTGGGAGAGCGTGGACGATATTGCGCTCCTGCGCCAGTCCGACCGCATTTTCAAGCCCGAAATGGATGCCGATCAGGCAAAGCAGTATCACGATAACTGGCTGCGTGCCGTCGGCAGAGCAGAAAAGTGGAGCCAGGAATGAACCGAAACCTGTTTTTTACCCCAACGGATATTCTATTGCCGGCGCATGCGGATATGCGGCGCTGGAGCGTCATCGCATGTGACCAGTTCACGGCGGATGCCGGCTATTGGCAGACGGTGCAGGACACCGTCGGTGACGCGCCGTCCACACTGCGGCTGATGCTGCCGGAGTTTTACCTCGGCAAGTGCGATGAGGGTGCGGCAACGCGCGAGATTCAGCAGACCATGCATCGTTATCTCGACGGCGGTGTATTCCGCACCGTGCCGCACAGTCTCGTGCTCGTGCAGCGCACGCTGCCGGGCGGCGCCATCCGCTGCGGTATTGTCGGCGCACTCGATCTGGAGGCGTATGATTACGCGCCAGATTCTGTCACGCCCATCCGCGCCACGGAGGGCACGGTCGCCTCGCGTCTGCCCGCACGTGTGCGCATCCGCGCGGCCGCGGCGCTGGAGATGCCGCACATCATGGTGTTTTACTGTGATCCGGATGATGCGATCTTCCGGGACGCGCTGGCGGCTGCCAACGAAACGCTGTATGATTTTGACCTCATGTCCGGCGGCGGTCACGTTCGCGGTCTGCGTGTTGCGGGCATGGATGCGGATGCGCTTGCCGCGCGCCTGTGCGCGACCGGTGTCGGCACGGACAGTGCGCACCCCATGCGATTTGCCATCGCCGACGGCAACCACAGTCTGGCGGCGGCCCGTCTGTGCTGGCTGGAAAAGAAACAGTCGCTCACGCCCGAGCAGGCAGCGGTCGATCCCGCGCGCTATGCGCTCGTCGAGCTCGTGAACCTGCACAGCCCTGCCGTGACGTTTGAGCCCATCCACCGCGTGCTCTTCGGCACCGATGCGTCCAAGTGGATGCAGACAGCGGAAGCAGCGCTGGCATCCGCGGACGGCAGCGGCTACGCGATCTCCCTGATTGCCGGGAGCGAGCGCCGGGATATTCTCGCCAAAGGTGCGTCCCTCGGCGAAGCGATTGCCGCGATGGACACGTTCTGCGCGGCCTATCTCGCGGAAAGCGGCGGCACGGTCGATTACATCCACGGCGATGATGAGGCGCTCGAGCTTGCGGCCGGCGACGGCTGCTGCGGCATCCTCATGCCGCGCATGGATAAGGCGGAGCTCTTCACGTCGGTGTTGCGCTCCGGCCCGTTCCCGAAAAAGAGCTTTTCCATCGGCCTCGGCGCGGACAAGCGCTACTACCTCGAGTGCCGCAAACTGTAATCCGCAAAAATACCATAGAAGAGACAGCCAATCGGCTGTCTCTTTTTTTGTTCTGCCGCGCGCGGTACGTGCATAGGATGTGGCAGAACAAAAGAGGAGGGACCACCATGATCTTCACAAATCAGGCGCTGGCGCTGTTCCCGCCGGCGCTGGGACAGGCGATTGCGCACACGCAGCGTGACCGGCAGGAACTCGTGGAGGAGATCTGCTGCCGCATAGGCCAGGTGCCTGTGCTGCTGACGCAGGCCCATGCGTATCCAGCGGAATGCCGCGCCATCCTGGCAGGCGATCTGGACTATCTGCTCGAGCGCGCGACGGGGGCGTCCGTCTATGCGGCCGGTGAGCAGATCCGTCAGGGGTACTTACAGACGGCTGGCGGCTGCCGGGTCGGGCTTTGCGGCTGCGCCTACGGACAGGCCGCCGGGCAGATCGATGGTATCCGGCAGCTGAGCTCCGTGTCCGTGCGGATTCCGCACGCGGTGCCCGGCTGCGCCGATGCGCTTTTGCCGCAGCTGCTCAAGGATGGGTTTTGCAGCACGCTCATCCTCTCGCCGCCCGGAAACGGGAAGACGACGCTGCTGCGCGAGTGTGTGCGCTGCCTGTCCGATCTGGGCACGCGCATTTCGCTCATGGACGAGCGCGGCGAGATCGCGGCCGTGCAGAACCGCGCGCCGCAGTTTGACGTCGGGGCGAATACGGACGTGATGACCGGCGGACAGAAGGCGGCCTGCTGCATGATGCTCCTGCGCGCCATGCGGCCGGACGTGCTGGCCTTTGATGAGATCAGCGCGCCGGAGGACATTGAAGCCATCCGCATCGCCGCCGGCTGCGGCGTCGCGCTGCTGGCAACGGCGCATGCGCAGAGCGTCGCGGCGCTGCGGCACCGGGCACTGTACCGCGCGCTGCTGGACGAGCATATTTTCCGCCGCGCCGTTTGCATCACGCGCAGCGGCGGCGAGCGTGTCTATACCGTTGAGGACCTGACATGACGTGGCAGCACTGGCTGGGGGCGGCGCTGCTGTTTCTGGGCAGCACGGCCGCCGGGTTCGCACTGCGGCAGGAGCTGCGGCTGCGCCTACGCCTGCTCACGGCGGTGATCGACAGCCTGAATCTGCTGCGCAGCGATATTGTCGGCCGTCTGCTGCCGCTGCCGGAGGCGCTGCGCCATCTGGCGGCGAGCGCACCGGAGCCGCTGAGCGCACAGTACGCCGCGCTTGCAGACGGTATCACGGACGGCGACCGGCCGTTTTCCGAGAGCTGGTCGGCTGCATTTCAGGCGCTGGACATGCTTGCGCCCGATGTACGTGCGGCACTGCTGACGCTGGGCGAACAGCTCGGAAAGTATGACGCACAGCTCCAGCGCTGTGCGCTGGACGCCTGCATAGAGACACTGCAGGCTGCTGCCGCACGGATGCAGACGGACACGGCACAGCACGGCAAACTGTTTTGCGGTCTCGGCGCGACGCTCGGTCTGCTCGCCGCCGTGGCGCTGTTTTGATTTACACAGGAGGCGCTTATGGACGTTGACCTTGTCTTTAAGATCGCGGCGATCGGGATCCTGGTCGCCGTGCTCAATATTCTGCTCTCGCGCGCCGGGCGCGACGAACAGGCGCTCATGACGACCATTGCCGGGCTTGTTGTGGTGCTGGTACTGGTGATCCAGAAGATCAGCGAGCTGTTCGACCTGATCAAGAGCCTGTTTTCCTTGTGATGGAGCTGGTCTTTCAGGCGATCATCATCGTGGTCATTGCCGCCGCTGCCGCCGCAACGGTCTATAAGACCGTGCCGGGCATGGCGCTTTTGCTGAGCATCGCGGCGGCGCTGCTGGCGCTGCTTTTGTGCATCGGTCTGCTGGAGCCGCTGGCGGCGTTTTTCCGCGATGCGATCGCGCTCAGCGGCCTGTCCGGCGTCTACACCGGCCCGCTGCTCAAGTGCATGACCATCAGTATCCTGACAATGATCGGGGAGAGCCTCTGCAAGGACGCCGGACAGGCTGCCGGCGCCTGTGCGGTACAGCTCGTGGGCGTGGCGGCCGCGCTGTATGCCGCGCTGCCGCTGATGCGCACGTTTTTGACCATGATCGGAGAATGCCTATGAAAAAGCGGTTACTTGTGTTTCTGGCTGTGCTGCTGGTATTGGCGGCGTGCACACCGGGCGCGCTTGCCTATGACGTCGCGGCCGAGCAGGCGGAGGATTTCGGCACGGCGTCGCTGGAATACGCGCTCCCGGAGCAGGCTTACGATGCCTTCGGTGCGCTGTCCGTCGCGGATGCCGCGCAGCCGCAGTCCCTGCTCGCAAAACTGTGGGCTTATGTGCTGCACGAGGGCGGGGGAGCCGTCGCGTCAGCGGCACGCAATGCGGCGCTTCTGCTGGCGGTCGTGTTCCTGTCGGCGCTGTGCGCGTCTATCTCGGTGAGCGGAGCCTGCGGGAAAGTCACGCAGATGGCCGGCACGGTAGCGGTCGCCGCGCTGAGTGCTACCCACGTGACCTCGTGCATCACCGCAGGAAGCGGCGCGCTTGCCACGCTGCGCGATTTTTCCAAGATCCTGCTGCCGAGCATGTGCGCCGCTGCGGCGGCGAGCGGTGCGGCGACATCGGCGGCCGCAAAATATGCGGCGACGTCGCTGTTTCTGGACGTGCTTCTGTCCGCCGAGACGGCAGTGCTCCTGCCGCTGCTGTACCTGTACGCAGGCACGGTCATCTGCGGCACGACGCTCGAAAACGACGTGCTCACGTCCCTCAGCGGCCTGCTGCGCAAGGCGTTCCGGCTGCTAATCATCGGCTTTGCAAGCGCGTTCACGCTCTATCTGTCGCTGACGGGCATCCTCACCGGCTCGGCAGATGCAGCCGCGGCCAAGGCGGTCAAGACGGCCGTCTCTGCCGCACTCCCGGTCGTCGGCAGCATCGTGGCCGATGCAGCGTCCACGGTCACTTCCAGCGCCGCGATCCTGCGCAGCGGCATCGGCATCGTCGGCGTCGTCAGTGTTGCTGCGGTGTGCGTCACGCCGTATCTCCAGCTTGCCGTGCATTATGTTTTGTACAAGCTCGCGGCCGGTATCGCCGAGTCCTTTGCGGACAAGCGCGTCGGCCGGCTGATCGACGGTTTTGCGGACGTGTATGGTTTCCTGCTGGGGATGGTCGGTGTAGCATCGCTCATTTTATTTCTTTCGATCGTATCGAGTATGAAGGCGGTGACGGGATGATGGAATCTCTGCGTGTCTGGCTGCTCAGTCTGGCGGGCGTGGCCCTGCTGACGGCGCTGGCGTCGCTGTTTCCGACGTCGGAGAGCCTGCGGCGTATCACGAAGCTGGCCGGCGGCATTGCGCTCACGTGCCTATTGTTCTCACCGCTGGTGACGTTTGATTATGACGCCTATGCCGCTGCGCTGCAGGACTATCATGTCTCGGTGTCAACAGACGGCGCGGTGTCCGACAGCAGCGAGCGTTTGCAGCGCACGGTCATAGAATCGGAAATGCGCACATATATATTGGACAAAGCCGTGCAGTGCGGCGCCGCGCTCGACGATGCGCAGGTCACACTGCGGTGGAGCACCGAAGGTTATTGGTATCCGCAGTCCGTCCGTCTGATCACATCCGGGCCGGCAGCAGAAAACAGCCGCCTGGCGCAGATCATCGAGGCCGACCTCGGGATCCCGCGCGCGCGGCAGGAATGGAGCAGCACATCATGAACACACGAAAACTCAGCGCGTTCGCAGCCAAGTACAAATATGTTCTCATCATCCTGCTCGCGGGGCTGGTCCTGCTCCTGCTGCCGACCGGCAGCAAGGCAAAAGCCAAGACGACGCAGGTATCGACCGTTTCCGAGCAGACCCAGACGCAGGCCATTCAGGCCGAGGAGCAGCGCCTCACGCAGCTCCTGCAGCAGATCAACGGCGCCGGACAAGTGCAGGTGCTGCTGTCCTACCGCTGCTCGGCCGAGCGGGAGCTGGCGACGGACGACGCCGGAGAACCGACCATAATCTCTGCCGGCGGCGGGGCACAGGAGGCAGTGGAGCTCAAGACGGTCAGTCCGCAGTACCTTGGTGCGGTCGTCGTCTGCGACGGGGCAGATTCACCGCAGGTACAGCTTGCCGTCACGCAGGCAGTGGCACAGTTTACCGGCCTGAGCACGGATCACATCTCCGTGCTCAGAAAGCAGCCGGATTCGCAATCTAAATAACGGGAGGGCGACTATGAAAAAAACCAAACGAAACATTGCGATCATTGTGGTGCTGCTGTTTGTCTGCGCCGCGATCTACTTTAACTGGTCGTACAACACCCAGTGGGGGAAAGCGGACGCCGAAATGGCCGCTGCCGAGGACGCCGCCACGGCGGCGGTCAAGGCGGAGGAGAATGCGGCCGCAGCGTCGGCGTCGGCCTCCGACGATTACTTTGCCAAGGCGCGCCTGACGCGCCAGCAGTCGCGCGACGAGGCGCTGTCGCTGCTCCAGTCGGCGTCGACGGCCGAGGGTGCTTCACAGGCAACGATCGACAGCGCCATGAGCGCCATCTCTGCCATGGCGAGCGATTCCATGACCGAGACGCAGATCGAAAATCTCCTGCTGGCCAAGGATTTTTCCGAGTGCGTGGTCTATATCACGGATGAGGGCATCACGGTCGCCGTACCTGCGCCGGCCGATGGACTGAGCACGGCGCAGGTCGCCACGATCACGGATACGATCGTCAAAGAGACGGACTACACCGCGCCGCAGATCAAGGTCATCGAGGTCAAGGCCGATGCGCAGGACGCGCAGTAAATAATGTAGGTTGCATAAGACAGCGCCCCGCTTCCCGCAAGCGGGGCGCTGTCTTGTGCACAAATATGAAAGCCGGACGCGAGCAACGCCTGAAAATTCTCCATATTGTCTCACATTGATTTATTAAAATTTCTTGACCAAATATATTTGTGAATATATACTTCTTACAGAGAAAGTGTACCTGTGCGAAGGTGCATCCGTAAAGAGATAGATTTGATAGAAAGAAGATGACGTATGAAAAAACGTGTACTCAGTCTTGTACTTGCCGTGATCCTGATCGTCGGTTTGCTGCCGACGGCGGCCTTTGCCTCGACCAACGGCAAAACAGCGGACGATGCGATCAACTGGGTCAGAAGCCTGAACGGGCAACCCGTTGGCAGCGGCGAGTGTGTGGCACTGATCAAAGCATACTACTCGTACCTCGGCCAGACGTCTCCCGGCGGCAATGGCGTGGATTATTGGTATAATGATCTCCCCGCCGGCTGGACGAGAATTCCCAATGCCCAGCCGCAGAAGGGCGACATTCTGGTCTATGGCAGCAGCAGCGACAACAAGTATGGCCATGTTGCAATCTATGAATCGGATTATAGCACCTGGCACCAGAACTATGCCTATCAGCGCAAAGTCGTCAATGTCACGAACGTCAAGTATAATGGATTCACGAATCCGTATCTCGGCGTCATCCGCCCGGACTTTGGCAGCGCTGTGTTTAAGCCGGATTTTATCGATATCGGCACAAACATCTACCGTTATATCATCCGCGCGGACAAATGGATGCCCACCGGAACGTGCTATGACCAAAACGCAAAGCGGGATGTGAAAATCGTCAACTCCGGCTCGTCTGACCCGAATATGATCTGGTTATTTACCCGCATGGGCAATGACAATAGCTATGTGATCCAGAATGCATACAACGATTACTACCTCTGCTATGAGGGCAATTGCGCGTCGCAGGCGAAGATCACGACAAGCAACAAGCTGACCTCGAGCTGCTATTGGTACGTTGCTTACTACAATGGCCTCTGCAAGCTGGTGGCGAAGGACTCGGTCGCGTCCGGCAATTGGCTTGTGATAGACTGCACAGGCGGTTATGCGACTCCGGGCACGCAGCTCCAGCTGTATGCGAACTGGGGCCCTGACAACAGCAACGGCAATGCGCAGTTGTTTAACATCTACACCGTGGAGAACTATCAGAAGCCGGCTGCGCCTCCCAAGGTCGAGATCACGGCACCGTCCGTGGTCACTGTGGACGAGGAATTTACGATCAGCTGGACGGAAAGCCCGCTTCAGGGCAAATATGATCAGAGAGAATATATGGTGCATATCCGCAAAGACGGCTCTGGATATAAAACCATTTACACGACCGATACAAGCGTAACGGTATCGATCAATTGGCCCGGCGACTGCACGGTGGCAGTGTGGGCATACAACACAAAATACCAAAACTATTCGTCAAATAGCTCGGCGTATTTCCGCTGCAACCGGGCGACCGCGCACGAGCACAGCTACGATGCTGTTGTGACCGCGCCGACGTGCACCGAGAAGGGCTACACGACCCACACCTGCGCCTGCGGCGACAGCTACGTGGATACTTACGTGGATGCGCTCGGCCACGCGTGGGATGAAGGCAAAGTGACGAAGCCCGCCACCGAAGCTGAGGACGGCGTGAAGACCTTCACCTGCACCCGCTGCGGCGAGACGAAGACGGAAGTCATTCCGGCTCTGTCGCACGAACACAGCTACAAAGCTGTTGTCACAGCTCCGACTTGCACGGCTAGGGGCTACACCACCCATACCTGCGCCTGCGGCGACAGCTACGTGGACACTTATGTGGACGCTCTGGGTCACGCATGGGACAACGGCAAAGTGACGAAGGAGCCGACGGAAACCGAGACCGGTGTGAAGACCTTCACCTGCACGCGCTGCGGTGAGACAAAGACTGAAGTCATCCTGACCACCGGCAGCGTGGATGTTACGGAAATGTTCACGGACGTATCGCACAGCTGGGCCGATGACGGCATCCGGTACTGCGTGACGCATCAGCTGATGTCCGGCATCGGCGGCAATCTGTTCGGGCCGAAGCTGACCACGACGCGTGCGCAGATCGTGCAGATCCTCTATAACCTCGAGGGCGAGCCGAAGGTGAGCGGCACCACGCCGTTTACCGATCTCACACAGGACTGGTATCAGGACGCGGTCCTCTGGGCATATCAGACCGGCGTGGTCGCCGGAACGTCCAGCACGACGTTTGAGCCTGACCTGCCGGTGACGCGCGAGCAGATCGCGGTCATCCTCATGGAATACATGACGCGCGTGCTCAAGCTCGAACGCACGTGGACGCCCGCTGACCTGAGCATCTTCCCGGATGCGGACAGCGTGTCCGACTGGGCAAAGGATGCCATGGCGGATGCGGTCGGGCTGGGCCTGATCTCCGGCGCGAGCAACGGCGGCCAGACTCTCCTTGAGCCGCAGGGCAGCGCGACGCGCGAGCAGGTCGCGACGATCCTGATGGAGTTCTGCAAAAACGTGAAGAAATAATCGTAAAAATGCAGTCCCCCTCTGATTCGGGAAGAATCAGAGGGGGACTGTTTGTCTTAGGCGTGAATCAGCTCGCGCAAAAAACGTTGTTTGGCCTCCTGAAGATAGGTGCGGCTGATCGGAACGCTCGTGCCGTTGTCCATTGTGAATTTGTTGTTGCCCATCGCCTGAACGTGTTTGAGATTCACCCAGTAGCTTTGGTGACAGCGGACAAAGCTGCCGGACCCGCCGATGAGTGTCTCGGGCGTTTTCTGCGAGAAGAAGGCACCCCGCAGCGTAACGATTCTTGTCTTGCGCAGGACGCGCTCCATATACTGCACGTCCTGCAGCGCAATCCGGAGAATAGCGCCGTCCTGCCGAACGGGGATCTGAACCGCACGGTCACCCAGCGCGGTCAGTGCCTGATGCAGCGCCGGCCCGATACGCTGATGCAGCTGTGACTTCAGGATAAAATAGATGTGCTCGGTCACGTATACATCAGTCGCGTAGTTGAGAAAGCTGCTCAGGAAAATAATCTGGCATCCGGGTGCATATTGCTTGATGCTCCGCGCCAGGTGGATGCCGTTTTGCTCCGGCATACAGATATCCAGCAGCGCAATGTGCGGCTGACAGCCGGTGCTGCGCAGATAGTCCAGCAACCGGCCGGCGTCCGGAAAGTCGGAAATCTCTGCGGGGGTACCATCGAGTGCTGCCTGGACGCTCTTTACGATTTCTTTGCAGTGAAGTGCGTTGTCATCACAAACAATAATTTCCAGCATAAGTGGCGTTCCTCTCTTTCACGGTGTCCAGTTTGAGAAACACGGAGACACAGTAGCTGCCGTCCTTCGTTTCGCTCATACAGCTGCCCTGATGTTTTTCTGCGACCGACTCCAGAATATGCATCCCAACGCCGCGCTCCAGTTCCGGAATGCGGCGCTGCTTGTGCGCCTCTGCTTTCGGCGCGGCGGGATTGGATTCCGTAATGACCAGATAGCCCTTTTCGATGTGGGCATCCAGTTGGATTTTGGGATTTTCGACCTTTGCGCACGCCTCGACGGCGTTATCCATAAGATTACCGAACACGATGACCAGATCCGTGTTCGAGACCGGAAGTTCAGCCGGTAGGATGATGTGCGTCTCAACGGTGATCCCTTGCGTCTCCGCCTCCTGCACACGGCCGTAGAGGAAGGCATCAACGACCGGGTTGTCACACTGCCCGAGCTGGGAGCTGCGCTGGTTCTCGGCCAGAAACTGCCCGGCGTACTCCGTCGCCTCCTGCTGCTGACCGTTGGCCAGCAGATACTGGATCGTGTTGACGTGGTGCAGAATGTCGTGCCGGATGCGGCGGTTAGCCTCATACTGTGAAGTCAGGGCCGTGTAATGGCTCAGCTGCATGTTCAGCTGCTTTTCAAGCATGCGGTTCGTGGCCTCCAGCTCGGCTTTGCGTCCCGCGTCGCTGATCGTGCGCAAAAGGGCAAAGTCCGCCGCGACACACACCGTCAAAATACTGGCCAGCAGACACAGCTGCGCGGTGGTTGGCGAAATATAAAACAAAGTGTTATGAATAAAGCTCATTGCCAGTGTCTGCGACAGCGGGAAGAACAAAAAGATGAGCCATTGCCGCACGGTGAGCTGGTAGCGCGTCTTGCCGAGACAGGAAGCCGCGAACCAGATCATCAGGCTGTAGACTGGCAGATAAAAGCAAACAAGCAGTACGTTATTGATATTCAACCAGGTCAGGCTGGAATCATAGTCATTCTGGCTGATGGTCGGAAAGACCAGTATGATCAGGAATTCTGCCAGAATGATTGCCATTTCCGGAATGATCGCGCAAAACACCGTGCGTGTCGGCCGGCTGCGAAAGCATAGAAACGCGGCCGCAATCATGATGACCGGTACGGAGAGCAGCCTGGCGATGCTGCGCGATGGGAATATGGTTGCAACCACCGGCGCGATCAGGCAGATCGGCAGGAAACAGAGAATGGTCGTTTTCTTCGACCAGTGCGGTGTGAGCGTGTACCACAGAAACATTGCCCACTGCGCGAGCAGTACGACATTGAAGAGATATTCAATTGGAGAAACAAACCCTGTTTTCATGTTCTTGACTCCACTTGTGCTTCACTCAGCTTCAAAAATACGGACACAGAATAGCTGCCGTCTTTCGTTTCGCTCATACAGCTGCCCTGGTGCTTTTCTGCGACCGACTCCAGAATATGCATCCCAACGCCGCGTTCCAGTTCCGGAATGCGGCGCTGCTTGTGCGCCTCCGCTTCCGGCGCGGCGGGATTGGATTCCGTAATGACCAGATAGCCCTTTTCGATGTGGGCATCCAGCTGGATTTTGGGATTTTCGACCTTTGCGCACGCCTCGACGGCGTTATCCATGAGATTGCCGAATACGATGACCAGATCCGTGTTCGAGACCGGCAGTTCGACCGGCAGGATGATGCGCGTCTCAACGGTGATCCCTTGCGTCTCCGCCTCCTGCACACGGCCGTAGAGAAAGGCATCAACGACCGGGTTGTCACACTGCCCGAGTTGGGAGCTGCGCTGGTTCTCGGCCAGAAACTGCCCGGCGTACTCCGTTGCCTCCTGCTGCTGACCGTTGGCCAGCAGATACTGGATCGTGTTGACGTGGTGCAGAATGTCGTGCCGGATGCGGCGGTTAGCTTCATACTGTGAAGTCAGGGCCGTGTAATGGCTCAGCTGCATGTTCAGCTGCTTTTCAAGCATGCGGTTCGTGGCCTCCAGCTCGGCTTTGCGTCCCGCGTCGCTGATTGTGCGCAGGAGCGCGATGTCCGCTGCAATGCACACGATCAGAATACCGGCCAGCAGGCAAAGCTGTGCCGCCGTCGGTGTGATGCGGAACATCGTGTTGTAGACGAAACAGATCATCAGTGTCTGCGACAGCGGGAAGAACAAAAAGATGAGCCATTGCCGCACGGTGAGCTGGTAGCGCGTCTTGCCGAGGCAGGACGCCGCGAACCAGATCATCAGGCTGTAAACCGGCAGATAGAACAGAGCCAGCAGCACTGTCTTGGAATTCGACCAGAACTGTGTCGCATCATAATTGTTCTGATAAACGGCCGGAAAAATAAACAGATTCAGCGTTTCACACACCACGGACGCCAGCTGCGGATAGAATGCGCAGAAAAACGTTCGGATTGGCTTACTGCGGTAGCACACGAACGCAGCAACGATCATGATGGACGGAACGGAAAACATCCGCACAACGCTGCGTGATGGGAACAGGGCCGCGAAAGTCGGCGCAAGCAGGCAGATCGGCAGGAAACAGAGGATGGTCGTTTTCTTCGACCAGCGCGGTGTGAGCGTGTACCACAAAAACATCGCCCACTGTACGAGCAGTGCCTCATTAAAGACAAATTCAAACGCGGAAACGTATGCCGATACCATAAATATTTGCTCCATTTGCTGATTGGAAAGTGTGAATTTTGAAAACGTGATAAATTATAGCACATACCGCCTGGTTTTTGAAGTATTTTCTTTACGCAGGAAAATGCTAGAAAAAATTTGCGAGTTATGCAGTTTTTGTGCGAGTTATGCAGCGATGGTTACTTTTTAACGCAATAATTGGTACAATAACAGACAGAAATATGGTCGGCCATTCGGGAAGATGGGAAGGCCGGGCGTATGCAAACACAACTGCAAAGGAGAGGATACGACATATGAGAAAACGACTTTTGAGCTTCGTGCTCGCGGTGCTGATGATCGCGTCGCTTCTGCCGGCCGCTGTGCTGGCAGCGGACATTGTGGACAGCGGTACCTGCGGCGCAGAAGGCGATGGCAGCAACCTGACCTGGATGCTGGACAGCAAGGGCGCACTGACGATCCGCGGCACAGGCGAGATGGCGCACTATGGAAAAAACTATAGAGATGCATGTCTGCGCGCACCGTGGCCGAAAGATATTAAAACGGTGACGATCGAAAACGGCGTGACCAGCATCGGCGGTTATGCATTCTACAGCTGTGAGGAACTTGCAGCGATCACGATCCCGGATGGCGTGACGAGAATCAGCCAGAATGCATTCTCATCATGCAGGAACCTGACGGATATTGTGATCCCAAAAAGCGTGACCAGCATCGGCACTTTTGCATTTTATTACTGCCGCAAGTTGACGGCCATTATCATCCCCGGTAACGTGACAAGCATTGAAAACAGGGCTTTTAGTGCTTGCGATGCGTTGAAAGACATCTATTACGCGGGATCGGAAGCACAGTGGACCTCCGCGATCACGGACCGTGCTGCCGCGGGAATTGCGGACAGCGTGACTATTCATTGCAACTATCCCTATGATGCACACACGTTTGGCGGTTGGACAGTCGTAAGCGCCGCAACCTGCACGGTTCCCGGGGTGGAAAAGCGCGCCTGCACGGATGCCGGCTGCAAAGAGACACAGAGCCGGGAGATCGCCGCGCTGGGTCACGACTGGGATTGGGATCATGCCGTGATCACGAAAGCCGCTACAGAGACGGAAGCCGGTGAAGAGACCTATACCTGCACGCGCTGCGGCGGCACAAAAGTTGAGGAAATCCCCGCTCTGACAACCGAAAGCGGCACCTGCGGCGAGAACCTGACGTGGACGCTGGACAGCGAAAAGACCCTGACCGTCAGCGGGACTGGCTATATGAGATTTGAAGGTATGTCAACGGTTGGCCCATGGGGGCACAGCGTGAAGAAAGCGATTATCGGCGAGGGCGTGCTCAATATTGATAACTGCGCTTTTTGGGAGTGTGTGGATCTGGAAAGCGTCCAACTGCCCAGCACGCTGAAATCCATCGGCGATAAGGCGTTTCAGTACTGCACCAGTCTGAAAGAGATCACGATCCCAGCAAGTGTGGAGGAAATGGATCACCCGTTTATCAGCTGTGAATCCCTTCAGGGCTTCCATGTTGCGGCGGATAACCCAAATTACTGTGATGTGAACGGCGTCCTCATGAGCAAGGATCAGACGAAGCTCTATTTCTATCCGCTCGGACGGCCGGATACGTCCTACACGGTCCCGAGCACGGTGCAGAGCATTGAATACTGCTCGTTTTCTGATAGCCAGATGCTGAAGACCGTGACGATCCCCGGCACAGTAAAAAAAATTGACATAAATGCCTTTATGTATAGCAAGCAATTGCAACAGGTTTCACTCTCCACCGGATTGGAAAGAATAGGGACGTTCGCATTCGCGTTTTGTCCGGAGCTGAAGACCATGACGATCCCGGGGAGCGTGGAGTTCGATTATGAGGACTGGCATGATCAAAACTATTGTGGCGGTTCCATGTTTTACGAATGTGAGAGCCTGGAGAGCGTTGTGTTTCAAGAGGGCGTAACGTCGATCCCCAGTGCGTTTTATGGGGCTGAAAAGCTGAAAACTGTTTCGATCCCCAGTACCGTAGAGAGCATGAGCACAGATTTTTCCTTGTGTGGCAAGCTGGAGGAAATATCGGTCGCTGACGGGAATGCAAATTTCTGTTCCGTGAATGGGATCCTGTTCAATAAAGACCGGTCAGAGCTTCTCGTATACCCGGGTGGGAAGGCCGCGGATTCGTACCGGATCCCCGATACTGTGATCCATATTGGTGAAAGTGCATTTTATGGTTGCACACGATTGAAGACGGTTTCCATACCGGCCAGTGTCTCCGGCGTTGGCAGATGCGCCTTTGGCGGCATTTCCCTGAAAGAGATCCTTGTTGACGAGCAAAATGCAGCTTTCTGTTCAACGGACGGTGTTTTGTTTGATAAGGGGAAGACAGAGCTGATTCGTTATCCTGCCGGAAAAGTGGCGACATCTTATCAGATTCCCACCAGTGTAACAAGCGTTTCGGATGGCGCGTTTACGTATTGCTGCCATTTGAAAACGATTGCTATCCCGAAAGGGATCACAAAGTTCACGGACTGGGTCTTTATGTACTGCGATAATCTGGAAGACGTATATTATACCGGAACCGAAGCGCAGTGGAATGCCATTGAGATTGGCCATGCAAATGATGCCTTGATCAACGCCACAAAGCATTATAACGCAGAGATTCATGATTTTGGCGCATGGACGGTGACGAAAGCCGCGACCTGCACGGAAACCGGCTTGCGGACGCGCGCTTGCACAGATGCCGGCTGCTCAAAGGTCGAGACTGCTGTGATCCCCGCACTCGGCCACACGGAAGCCGTTGATGCAGCAAAGGCTGCGACCTGCACAGAAACCGGCCTGACAGAAGGCAAGCATTGTTCCGTCTGCGGCGCAATTCTGACGGTGCAGGAGAAAACGGACGCGCTCGGCCATAGCTGGGATAACGGTAAAGTGACCAAGCAGCCGACGGAAACCGAGACCGGTGTGAAGGCCTTCACCTGTACCCGCTGCGGTGAGACGAAGACGGAAGTCATTCCGGCTCTGTCGCACGAACACAGCTACAAAGCTGTTGTCACAGCTCCGACTTGCACGGCCAAGGGCTACACGACCCACACCTGCGCCTGCGGCGACAGCTATGTGGATACTTACACCGATGCACTTGGCCACGCGTGGGACAACGGTAAAGTGACGAAGCCTGCCACCGAGACGGAGGACGGCGTGAAGACCTTCACCTGCACCCGCTGCGGTGAGACAAAGACTGAGGTCATCCCGGCCACCGGCAGCGTGGATGTTACGGAAATGTTCACGGACGTGTCGCACAGCTGGGCCGATGACGGCATCCAGTACTGCGTGACGCATCAGCTGATGTCCGGCATCGGCAACGATCTGTTCGGGCCGAAGCTGACCACGACGCGTGCGCAGATCGTGCAGATTCTCTATAATCTCGAGGGTGAGCCGAAGGTGAGCGGCACCACGCCGTTTACCGATCTCACACAGGACTGGTATCAGGACGCGGTCCTCTGGGCGTATCAGACCGGCGTGGTCGCCGGAACGTCCAGCACGACGTTTGAGCCTGACCGACCGGTGACGCGTGAGCAGATCGCGGTCATCCTCATGGAATACGTGACACGTGTGCTCAAGCTCGAGCGCACGTGGAAGCCCGCCAATCTGAGCGCTTTCCCGGATGCGGGCAGCGTGTCCGACTGGGCAAAGGACGCGCTGGCGGATGCCGTGGCGCTTGGCCTGATCTCCGGCGCAAGCAATGGTGGTCAGACCTATCTCGAGCCGCAGGGCAGCGCGACCCGTGAACAGGTTGCAACGATCCTGATGGAGTTCTGCAAAAACGTGAAGAAGTGACGGACCCGGCTGCCGAAGCTGCTCCGGCTTCGGCAGCCATTCGCCGCGCAAATAAAACACAGCAAAAGGAAGGAACGATGTATGAAAAAAAGGATGTTAAGTCTTATGTTGGCAGTCCTGATGGTCGTCTGTCTGCTGCCAACTACCGCGTTGGCAGCAACGCTGGTATGGCCGGTTCCCGGGCATAAAAGTTTGTCTCAGGGGTTTTATTATAATAACGCCAATCAATACCACTATGGTATTGATATTTCCGACGGCAGCATTACCGGTGCAACCATTGTTGCCGCTATGGGCGGAACGGTGAAGTATGTGCGCAACTGCACGCAGCATCATCCTGGTAGTCAGCACAACTGCTATGGCTTTGGTACCGGTGTTGTAATTATCGGTGATGACGGCCGCGCGTATCAGTATGCACACATGCAGGGCGGCAGTGTTCCGTCGAATGTGTATGTTGGTGCACGTGTCGAAGCCGGCCAGATGATCGGCCGTGTTGGGCAGACCGGCGACGCAACCGGGCCGCACTTACATTTTGGTATTTCAAATGGTCAAAACTATTGGGAAAACAACGTGGACCCGATGCTGGAAACATATGCGGATGGCCCATCCGTTGGTGTCGAATGGATCAATGAGAAGATCCAGACATGGGATACCAACTGCTATGTTTATTCGAGAGCAACTACAAGCGTAAAGGGCACATTTTCTTCTGGCGGAATCACGCTTTGGGATAGCAAAGGAAATGTCGTTGCCACGCGTGACGATAGCGTCAACTGGACGGGAACCTATCTCAATGTCGGCTATAACATTACGGAAGAAATCGGCGTAACGCTGACACCGGGAACAGCCTATAAGTATCAGCTTCGTGCGGTGTTTAACGGCAAAACCTATACGAAGGAAGGCACTGTTACCACGACTGGGCAGGCTCCGCACACTCATTATTACACGGCGACCGTGACCGCTCCAACCTGTACGGCCAAGGGCTACACGACCCACACCTGCGCCTGTGGTAACAGCTACGTGGACACTTACACGGACGCGCTCGGCCACGCATGGGACAATGGCAAAGTGACCAAGCAGCCGACGGAGGCTGAGACCGGCGTCAAGACCTTCACCTGCACGCGCTGCGGCGAGACGAAGACGGAGACCATCCCGAAGCTCGCGCACGAGCACAGCTACAAGGCTGTCGTCACCGCTCCGACGTGCACGGAAAAGGGCTACACGACGCACACCTGCGCCTGCGGTGATAGCTATGTGGATACTTACACGGACGCGCTCGGCCACGCATGGGACAATGGCAAAGTGACCAAGCAGCCGACGGAGGCTGAGACCGGCGTCAAGACCTTCACCTGCACGCGCTGCGGCGAGACAAAGACCGAGACCATCCCGAAACTCACGCACGAGCATAGTTACAAGGCCGTTGTGACTGCCCCGACATGCACCGAAAAGGGCTACACGACGCACACCTGCGCCTGTGGTAACAGCTACGTGGACACTTACACGGACGCGCTCGGCCACGCATGGGACAATGGCAAAGTGACCAAGCCTGCCACCGAAACCGAGAACGGTGTGAAGACTTTCACCTGCACCCGCTGCGGCGAGACAAAGACCGAGACCATCCCGAAACTCACGCACGAGCATAGTTACAAGGCTGTTGTGACTGCCCCGACATGCACTGAAAAGGGCTACACGACGCACACCTGCGCCTGTGGTGACAGCTACATGGATTCCTATGTGCTTCCGCTGGGACACGACTGGGGAAGCGGGAAGGTGACAAAAGAGCCGACCGCAACGGAGAATGGCATCAAAACGTACATTTGCGCCCGCTGCGGCGAGATCAAGACGGAAGTGATCCCGGCGGGCGGCTGCCCGAGCGCCGGGTTCACCGACGTACCGGGTGAAGACAACTGGGCGCACGCCGGCATTGATTACTGCGTGGCAAACGGCCTGATGTCCGGAGTGGGCGGCAATCTGTTCGCACCGAAGATGACCACGACGCGTGCGCAGATCGTTCAGATTCTCTATAATCTCGAGGGCGAGCCGCGTGTGTACGGCAGCACGCCGTTTACCGACCTGACGAATGACTGGTACAAGGACGCCATCCTCTGGGCATATCAGACCGGCGTGGTCGCCGGCACGTCCGGCACGACGTTCGACCCGGACCTGCCCGTCACGCGCGAGCAGATTGCCGTCATTCTCATGGAGTACACGAGCCGTGTGCTTGGCCTGAAGAATCTCTGCACGCCCGCTGATTTGAGCCGTTACCCGGATGCGGGCAGCGTGTCCGACTGGGCGAAGAACGCGATGGCGGATGCCGTGGCGCTCGGCCTGATCTCCGGCGCGAGCAACGGCGGCCAGACCCTCCTCGAACCGCAGGGCAGTGCGACGCGCGAGCAGGTCGCAACGATCCTGATGGAGTTCTGCAAAAACGTGAAAAAGTAATACAGCTTTCCGGATGCACCCTGCAAATATTGCGGGGTGCATCTTTTTGCCGGACGGGAAACATTTTTCTTTCTTTTTGCCGCTGCACGTGGTACACTATACTGTACAATTTTATCAGGAGGTATTTTTCTATGCCGGAAAATTATATTACTTGCCAGGATGAAAAGGGCAGCATCAATATCTCTGAGGACGTCGTTGCCGCCATGGTGCGCGCAGCGATCACGGAAGTGGACGGTGTCGCCGGTGTTGCGACATCTACCGGTACGGAGCTGGCCGAGCTGCTCGGCATCAAGTCCGCTGCCAAGGGCATCAAGGTGCAGATCGTGGACGGCACGATGACAGTCGATACGATCATCACGGTGCGCTATGGCTGCAGTGTCGTGGCGGTCGCGAAGGCCGTGCAGGAATCGGTCACGAGTGCGGTCGAGTCCATGACCGGCATGGGTAAGCCCATTGTCAACGTACACGTGTCCGGCGTGGCTTTTGACAAATAAAAAGAAGCGGGAGAAATCACTATGACAAGAACGGTTGCGCGTGAGATCGCAATCCAGCTCAGCTTTGCCGCGCAGCTCGCCGGGGATGACGCCCGCGAGACGGCGGACACCTTCTTCAGCCGGGAGTATTTTGCGACGCTGGCGGAGGAGGATCCGCTGTTTCAGGAGTATCCGGACGAGAAGCAGCTCGACTATATCCGCCGTCTGACCGGCCTGGTCTATGACCATATGTACGAGCTCAACCACATGATCGAGAAATATGCCCGCGGCTGGCGGCTGGAGCGCATTTCCCGCGTCGCTGCGGCGATCATGCGCTGCGCCATGTGCGAGATTCTGTATATGGACGACGTGCCGAACGCCGCCGCGATCAACGAGGCGGTGGAGCTGGCCAAGGGCTACGAGGAGCCGGAGACGGTCGCGTTTATCAATGGCGTGCTCGGCAGCTTCGTGCGCGGCGAGGTCGAGCCGGAAGCCGAAGAGGAGCAAGCAACTTCCGAGGAACCGGCTGCCGAGCCCGAACAGGTGCCTGAGAACGGCGCCGAAGGCTGACATGGCGCGTACATCCTTTACCGTAACGGAGCTCAACGCCCACATCAAGCAGCTGCTGGATGCGGATGCGCTGCTCGGCAACGTCTGCGTGACGGGGGAACTGTCCAACTACAAGGTCTATCCGTCCGGACATCATTATTTCACGCTCAAGGACGCCGAGAGCAGTCTGCGGTGCGTGATGTTTCGCAGCAGCGCACAGTCGCTGCGCTTTCGTCCGGCGAGCGGTATGAGCGTCGCGGCGGTCGGCCGCATCGCGGTCTATCCGCGCGACGGCGCGTATCAGCTCTATTGCACGCGGCTCATCCCGGGCGGCGTGGGCGACTTGTATGCCGCTTATGAACAGCTCAAGGAGCAGCTACAGAAAGAGGGCCTGTTTGACCGTGCGCGCAAGAAGCCGCTGCCGGCATTTCCGCAGCGCATCGCTGTGATCACGTCGTCGGCGGGCGCAGCCGTGCGCGACATTATCCGCGTGCTCGGCAAGCGATGGCCGGCCAGTGAGGTCGTGCTGCTGCCCGTGCGCGTACAGGGAACGGAGGCACCGGCGGAGATCGCCGGAGCGATCCGGTATGCCAATCGCTATCAGGTCGGTGACCTCATCATTACCGGCCGCGGCGGCGGTTCGATCGAGGACCTGTGGGCGTTTAATGATGAGCGGGTCGCGCGTGCAATCTATGATTCGGACATCCCGGTCATATCCGCCGTCGGGCACGAACCGGATGTGACGATCTCAGACTTTGTGGCCGATCTGCGCGCCGCAACGCCGTCGAACGCGGCGGAGCTGGCTGTGCCGAATGCGGAAGACATCCGTGAAACGCTGCGCGGATATGACATCCGCATGGTGCAGGCGATGCGCAAGCAGATAACACAGCGCCGGGCCGCGCTGGAGAATCTGGCCGGCCGCCGTGTGCTGCAGTCACCGGCCGCTTATTTTGATCTTCGGCGCGTGGAGCTGGACTACACCCGCAGCCGCCTGACGGCGGCGGGGGAGCGCTGGCTCGCTGCGCGCAGACATGATTTTGCACGGTGCGCAGCGGCGCTGGATGCGATGAGTCCGCTGAAAGTACTTGCCCGTGGCTACGCCGTGGCAACGGATGCCGACGGTGCGGTGCTCCGCTCAGCGGCGCAGGCACAACCCGGCGACACGATCCGCGTACAGCTTCAGGACGGTGCGCTGCACTGCACCGTGAACAACAGGGAGGGTGCCCATGGCAAAACAAAAACTGACCTTTGAAGCGTCCATGCAGCGGCTGGACGAGATCGTCAAGCAGCTGGAAAAGGGCGATGTGCCGCTCGATGCGTCACTGGCGCTGTTCGAGGAGGGGTCACATCTGCTCGCGGCCTGCAACGAAATGCTGGATACGGCGGAGCAGAAGGTCGTGCAGCTCAAGAAAGGGAACGACGGTGCGCCTGTCGAGCTCCCGTTTGAAACCGAGGAATGATGCATGGATTATCAGACACAGTATCAGGAATATAAAGCGCTCGCCGATGCGGCGCTCAATACTTATTTTGCGGACACCACTGTGTCCTACCACCGCCTGCTGGAGGCGATGCACTACAGCCTGACTGCCGGCGGCAAGCGTCTGCGTCCGGTGCTGGTGCTTGCGTTCTGCGCTGCGTGCGGTGGGGACGTACGGGCTGCACTTCCGATCGCATGCGCGGTCGAGATGGTGCATACTTATTCGCTCATCCATGACGATCTGCCGTGCATGGATAACGATGACCTGCGCCGCGGCAAGCCGACGAACCACGTGATTTACGGTGAGTGCACGGCGACGCTTGCAGGCGACGCCCTGCAGGCAGAAGCGTTCCGCACGATCCTTTCGACGGACCTGCCGGTGGAAGTGCGCGCCGAGTGCGCGCGTCTGCTTGCGGAAGCCGCCGGTGAAAGCGGCATCTGCGGCGGTCAGCAGCTCGATATGGAGGGCGAGGGCAAGGTCCTCACGAAGGAGGAACTGATGGACATCAATGACCGTAAGACATCAGCGATGATCCACGCCGCCTGCCTCATGGGTGTGACCTGCGGCGGCGGCAACGCGCAGCAGCGCGCGGCTGCGGCGCAGTATGCCAAGGCGCTTGGCCTGGCATTCCAGATCCGTGATGACATGCTCGATGTCATCAGCACGGAGGCGGAGCTCGGCAAGCCTATCGGCTCGGATGCACGCGAGGGGAAGAACACCTTCATGGCGCTCTATGGTCTGGAACGCTGCAGCGCCTATGTGCACGAGCTGTCCGAGGAAGCGGCTACGGCCGTGGACGGTGTGTTTGCGGACAGCGCTTTCCTGCGGCAGCTCGCCCGCTCACTGGCGGATCGGAAAAACTGAATCCATAAAACCACCGGACTTCCGGTGAAAATACGAAAAGTGCCGGCTTACTCTTGTAAAGTCCGGCACTTTTTGTTATAGTATATCATGTATTATTATGCGTGAGGTATTCTGTTTTGAGTATATTAGAGCGAATCCATTCACCGGCCGACCTGAAGGCGCTGCCGGCGGAAGAAATTCCGGCACTGTGTGCGGAACTTCGTTCTTTCCTGGTCGAGAATCTTGCAAAGACCGGCGGGCATCTGGCGTCCAATCTCGGCGCGGTGGAGCTCACGGTCGCAATCGACCGTGTATTTAACACCGAAAACGACCGGCTCGTGTTCGACGTCGGTCATCAGAGTTACGTGCATAAGATCCTGACCGGACGAAGAGAGGCGTTTACCACGCTGCGGCAGTTCGGCGGCATCGCCGGCTTCCCGAAGCCGGACGAGAGCGTGCACGATGCGTTTGTGGCCGGCCACGCCTCCACGTCGATCTCCGTCGCGCTGGGTATGGCCCGGGCGCGCACGCTCACGGGAGCGGACTATGACGTCATTGCCCTCATCGGCGACGGCGCACTGACCGGCGGCCTGGCATATGAGGGCCTGTCGGACGCCGGACAGAGCGGTGAGCCCATGGTCATCGTGCTCAACGATAACGGTATGTCTATCAACAAAAATGTCGGCGGTATGGCGACGCTGCTGTCCAAGCAGCGTGTGAAGCCGAGCTATCTGCACTTCAAGCAGTTTTACCGCAGCACCGTCGGCAAGGCGCGCGGGCTGTATAAAGTACTGCACCGTGTGAAGGAGCGCGTGAAAGACCTCGTACTGCCGAACAATATGTTCGACGATATGGGCTTTTACTATATTGGCCCGGTGGACGGGCACGATGAGCCGCAGCTGGAGAAGATGCTGCGCTGGGCACGCGATCTGCGCCAGCCGGTGCTGCTGCACGTCGTGACGCAAAAGGGTAAGGGCATCCCATATACGGAGCAGGCGCCGGAAAAATACCACGGCGTCAGCTCGTTCGACCCCGTGACCGGCGCGCTGCCGGCGTCCAAACCGGACTTTTCACACGTATTCGGTGAAACACTCTCTCAGCTGGCGGATGAAGACCCGACGGTCGTCGCCATCACGGCGGCCATGCTGACCGGTACGGGCCTGACAGCCTTTGCCGCGCACCACCCGGACCGGCTCTATGATGTCGGCATTGCAGAGGGGCACGCGATCACGATGGCCAGCGGCATGGCCAAGCAGGGGCTCAAGCCAGTCGCGGCGATTTACTCGAGTTTCCTGCAACGTGCGTATGACATGCTCATTCACGACACGGCGCTGCAGCGGCTGCATCTGGTGCTCGGCGTTGACCGCGCCGGCATCGTCGGCAATGACGGCGATACGCACAACGGCTGCTTTGACATCAGCTATTTGAGCTCCGTGCCATATATGCGCATCCTCTGTCCGGCAAGCTTCGCCGAGCTGCGCGCAATGCTGCGCAAGGCGGTGCTGGAGCTGGACGGCCCGGTCGCCGTGCGCTATCCGCGCGGCGGTGAGGGCGCTTATCGTGACTGTCATCCGGAGCCCGTCACGGTTTTGCGGGAAGGCAGTGATCTGACGCTCCTGACCTATGGCATCGTCATCAACGACGTGCTGCAGGCGGCAGAGCAGCTTGCGCAGCAGGGCATTTCGGCCGAAGTTGTCAAGCTCGCGCAGGTCGCGCCGCTGGAATTGGCGCCGGTACTTGCGTCCTTACACAAGACGGGGCAGCTGCTGGCGGTCGAGGATGTCTGCGCGGCAAACTGTGTTGGCGAGCAGGTGCTCTCGGCTGCAGAGCAGGCTGGCATCCCGCTGCACGCTGCGCGGTTGCTGAATCTCGGCAACGGCATCATCCCGCACGGCGCGCCGGATGTGCTCAAAGCGGCATACGGTCTGGACGCACGGGCAATCGTCGCCGCCGCGCGGGCGATGCGCTCCGGCGAGAGAGAGGGGAACGGCGCATGAAGAAAGTACGACTCGATCAGCTTGTCTTCGATCAGGGCCTGAGCGAGAGCCGCGAGCGCGCGAAGGCAATCATCATGAGCGGCGTGGTCTATGTCAACGGCCAGCGCGCGGACAAGCCCGGCGCACAGGTCGCTCCCGATGTGAAGATCGAGGTGCGCGGCAACACGCTGCCCTATGTCAGCCGCGGCGGTTTCAAATTGGAAAAAGCCCTCAAGGTATTTCCGGTCGATCCAACCGGCCTGACGTGTATCGACTGCGGTGCCTCGACCGGTGGCTTCACGGATGTGCTGCTGCAAAACGGCGCGGCAAAGGTCTATGCCGTCGATGTCGGCTATGGCCAGCTGGCCTGGAGCCTGCGCAACGATCCGCGCGTGATCTCCATGGAGCGCACGAATGTGCGCTATATCACGAGCGATCAGATCCCGGAACCGCTGGATCTCGCGGTCATGGATCTGTCGTTCATCTCCGTAAAGCTCATCCTGCCGGCGGTCTGTCCGCTGCTGAAAGACGATGCTGCAGTCGTCTGCCTCATCAAGCCGCAGTTTGAGGCCGGGCGCGAAGAGGTCGGTAAAAAAGGCGTTGTCCGGGATCCGAAGGTGCATCTGGAGGTGCTCGAGAGTTTTCTGGACTTTGTGCCCGGTGCGGGCTTTACCGTCATGGGGCTGGACTATTCGCCCATCAAAGGCCCGGAGGGCAACATTGAGTATCTCGGCTACCTGCGCAAGGGGGCGCATCCCGCGCCGGAGCTGGATCCGGCAGCCGTTGTGGAGCTATCGCACGGTGCGCTGGCCCACGGAAAAGAGAGCAGTGTATGAAACATATTGTCATTGCGGCCAATCCATATCGGGACAGCGGACTGCAAAAGGCACTGACGGTTTATCGGATGCTCACGGAGCACGGCCATCAGGTGGTCGTTTCTCCGGTGTTTGCGCCGAAAGCCTATCTGCCGGAAAACATCCCGGTACAGCCGCTGAAGCAGGCGGCGCAGGACGCCGCACTCATCATTGTCATGGGCGGCGACGGGACAATCCTGCATGTTGCAGTCACACTTCGCGACCACGCGATCCCGATCATCGGTGTGAACTTCGGCGGCAAGGGATTTCTGGCCGGTCTGGAGGAAGACGAGCTGGACATGCTGCTCGAGATCGCGGACGGGAAATATACCATCAGCCGGCGCATGATGCTCGATGTGGAGCTCGTGCGCAATGAGCGGACCATCTGCACGCAGTCAGTGCTCAACGACGTGGTCATTCACGGCGGGCACGTAGACTGCATCGGCGTGACTGCTTATGGTGACGGCGTGCCCATCACGCGCTTCAACGGTGACGGCATCATTGTCGCCACACCGACCGGCTCCACGGCCTACTCCATGTCAGCCGGCGGCCCGCTCGTCGAGCCGGAAAACGAAAATATCATCATGACACCCATCTGCGCGCACAGTTTGGCCGGAAAATCCTTTGTACTTGCGCCCGGGCGACAGATCACAATCGTTCCGGAGCGGATCCACGACCGGCCGGCCATTCTTGTGGCGGACGGCGGGGACAGCATTGCACTCATCCACGGCGATCAGATCCGCATCCGCAGATCGGACAATTACACGCTGCTGGCCGATACCGGCATCCGCAGCTTTTATGAAACGGCTTTTGGCAAGCTGACAGACAGACTGTGAGGAGGGACGACGTGAAATCCACCAGACAAAACATCATTTTGCAGATCATTGCAGAGCAGGAGATCGAGACACAAAACCAGCTCATGGATGTGCTGGCACAGCACGGCGTTCCGAGTACGCAGGCGACGCTGTCACGCGATATCAAGGAGCTGCATCTGACGAAAACACTCTCGCCGAGCGGGAAATACCGCTACGCTGCACCGGCAGCGGACGAATTTCCCGGCTACGATGAGCGGCTGAAAAAAATTTTCCGCGAGTGCGTGACTTCCTATGCCGAGGCACAGAACATCATCGTCATCAAAACGCTGCCAGGCCTTGCCTCGGCTGCGTGCTCCGCGCTTGACAGCATGCGCATCGACACGCTCGTCGGTACGCTGGCAGGTGACGACACGGCGTTTCTGCTCATGAAAGACAATACGTCCGCCGATGAGTTTTTCCACGAGATCGAAAAGCTGCTTTGACGACGCCGCAGGAGGTGAAGCGCTTTGCTGCGAGAACTGCATATTGAAAACGTCGCGGTCATTGAGCGGGCCGATCTGGAGCTCGGCCCCGGCCTGAACATTCTGACCGGCGAGACCGGCGCAGGCAAGTCCATCCTTGTGGACGCCATGCACGCGATCCTCGGCGCACGTGCCTCACGTGAACTGGTGCGCACCGGCGCGGAAAAGGCGGTCGTCTGCGCGACGTTCGACCCCGACCCGTGCCAGGCATGGTGCGAGGAAAACGAGATCGAGTGCGACGATGAGCTCATTATCCGCCGCCAGATCACGGCGGAGGGCAAGACGTCCTGCCGCGTCTGCGGCGTCCCGGTCACGACGGCACAGCTGCGCACGCTGGGTGCGCTGCTGCTCGATATCCACGGCCAGAACGACGGCCAGCACCTGCTCGACGAGCGGGAGCACCTGCGCAATTTGGACCGGTTCGGCCAGCTGGAACCGGAGCTTGCGCGCTATCGCGAGCAGTACCGTGCCTATCAGGAGCTGTGCAAGGAGCGTGACACGCTCTTGACTTATGAAAATGAAAAAGAACTGCTGACTGAAAGTCTCCGCCGCCAGATCGAAGAGCTGGAGCGCGCGGAGCTCAAGGCCGGGGAAGAGGCGGAGCTCACGGAGCGAAGTGACCTGCTGCGGAACTTTGAAAAGCTCTCAGAAGCGGTCGATCAGGCGTATGATCTGCTGGCCGGGCGGGACGATTCCGCATCCGCGCTGGCGGGTGAGGCCCTGTCGGAGGTCGAGCGTGCCGCGAACTACGCGAGCGAGCTCGTGAGCCTGCCGGAAGCGGTCAAGGGTGCGGTGTTCACGCTGCAGGACGCAGCGGAGACACTGCGTGACTTCCGCGACGGGCTGGACTTTTCCGACGAGGAGTTTGATCGCATTGAAACGCGCCTGTCGCTACTCCGGCGACTGGAACGGAAATACAACACGGACGAGGCTGGGCTGATCGATACGCTCGAGGCGGCCCGGAACCGGCTCGATCAGATTGAATACGCCGGCGACCGGCTGCAGAAGCTTGAATCGCTGATTCAAAAGCAGGCCGAGCAGACGCGCACCGCGGCGGCGAAATTGACGCAGGCGCGACAGGCTGCCGCAACCGCACTGGAACGGCAGGTCGAGCGCGAGCTGCGCGAGCTGTCCATGCCGTCGGCACGTTTCCGCGTGGAGATCACGCCGCTTGGCGGCGATCCTGGCTTTCAGGCCTCCGGTGCGGACAATGTGCGCTTTCTGATCTCGGCAAACACCGGCGAGGCGCTCGGCCGCATCAGTAAGATCGCATCCGGCGGCGAGCTGTCGCGCATCATGCTGGCGCTCAAAAACGTCTTTGCCGAGCGCGACGATGTGCCCTCCATGGTCTTTGACGAGGTGGACGCTGGTGTCTCCGGCGTGGCCGCGCAGCGCGTGGGGGAGAAGCTCAGTAAGCTGTCTGCGACCAAACAGGTCATCTGCATCACGCACCTGCCGCAGATCGCTGCCATGGCCGATCAGCATTACCTGATCGAAAAGTGCGAGCAGGACGGCCGCACCCGCACAACGGTGCAGCCGCTTGACAGTGACGGCCGTCAGCGCGAGATCGCGCGGCTTTACGGCGGCGACCATATCACGCCCCTGACGCTGGCCAGCGCGGCCGAGCAGCTTGCCTCTGCCGCTGCCTATAAACAATCGCTTAAGAAAGGTGAGAGAGAATCATGAGTATTCAGGAATCCGCCATTGCATATCACAACAGCGGCTGCAACTGCGCACAGAGCGTGCTTGCCGCGCTGCAGGAGGAGATCGGTCTGGACGAAAACACCGCCAAGCGCGTCGCGGCCGGTTTTGGCGGCGGCGTCCGCTGCGGAGAGATTTGCGGCAGCATCACCGGCGCCGTGATGGCGTTCGGCCTCGCGGCCGACCAGGCCACCGCCACCGCCATGACCAAGCAGATGACGCAGAGCTTCCGCACCGAATTCGGCTGTCTGCGCTGTCAGGAACTTGTGGCAAAAAACGGCGGCAAGGGCCACTGTGCCCATATGATTGCCTGGGGCGCGCAGCGCGCCGAAGAAATTCTCGCTGAAAATAAAGTCAAAGAATAACGCAAGGGAGAGAAAACGATGACACTGTATGATGAACTGATTGCCCGCGGCCTGATTGCGCAGGTGACGAACGAGGACGAGATCAAAAACATGATCAACAACGGCAAAGCCACGTTTTACATTGGCTTTGACTGCACGGCAGATTCGCTGCACGTCGGCCACTTCATGGCCCTGTGCCTCATGAAGCGTCTGCAGATGGCGGGCAACAAGCCCATTGCCCTCATCGGCGACGGCACGACCCTCATCGGTGATCCCTCCGGCCGCACGGATATGCGCCAGATGCTCACTGAGGAAACCATCAAACACAATGCCGAGTGCTTCAAGCGCCAGATGGAGCGCTTCATCGATTTCTCGGACGGCAAGGCGCTCATGCTCTACAACTCCGAGTGGCTCAAGCCGCTCAACTACATTGAGCTCCTGCGCGAAGTCGGCGCGTGCTTCTCCGTGAACAATATGCTGCGCGCCGAGTGCTACAAACAGCGCATGGAAAAGGGCCTGAGCTTCCTGGAGTTCAACTACATGATCATGCAGAGCTATGACTTCTACTACATGTTCCAGCACTATGGCTGCAACATGCAGTTCGGCGGCAACGACCAGTGGTCGAACATGCTCGGCGGCACGGAGCTCATCCGCCGCAAGCTCGGCAAGGACGCCCACGCCATGACGATCACGCTGCTGCTCAACTCCGAGGGCAAAAAGATGGGCAAGACCGCCAAAGGCGCCGTCTGGCTCGATCCGAACAAAACCAGCCCCTTTGAATTTTACCAGTACTGGCGCAATGTCGATGATGCCGACGTGCTCAAGTGCATCCGCATGCTGACGTTCCTCCCGCTCGAGGAGATCGACAAGATGGACGGCTGGCAGGGCGAGCAGCTCAACGAGGCCAAGGAGCTTCTGGCTTACGAGCTCACAAAGATGGTTCACGGCGAGGCCGAGGCCGACAAGGCCCAGGCGGCTGCAAAGGCCGTGTTCGGCGGCTCCGGCGAAGGTGTGCCGACGGTCGAGATCACGGCCGAAGACGGCGCGGACATCCTCAGCCTGCTCGTTAAGAGTGGCCTGTGTGCGTCCAAGTCCGACGCGCGCCGCAATGTGCAGCAGGGCGGCGTAGCGGCCAACGACGAGAAGGTCACCGATATTGCCAAGACCTTTACGGACGCGGAGCTGAAAGCCGGCGTCGTGCTCAAGCGCGGCAAGAAAAACTTCCGCAAGGTGCTGCTGAAATAATCAAAAATCGGACAGATTGATCGCGCCCCGCCGTTCTCGGCGGGGCGCTTTTGTTGATGTTGCCGAAATGTATAAATTTTCATTCAAGCGCTTGAAAAAAGTCGGTTTGAGTGGTATAACTTCAAGTTGATGGTTAGTGATATCTAATTTAAATTCGAGTTAGCTAACCTGACCGCAATCATGCGGATCAAAAAACACGGAGGTAAATCATTATGAGCATGGAAAAATTGGGAGCATTTGTTGGCGGCGCACTGTTTGCAACGGTCGGCGCGAAGATTCTCGCAAGCAAAGATGCCCAGAAGGTGTATGTGTATACGACGGCAGCCGCGCTGCGCGAGAAGGAGGACGTCATGGCAGTCGTGACGAACATCAAGGAAATCGCGGGTGACGTTCTGGCCGGCGCCAAGGCGTTCAACGAGAAGCGTGCGGCCGAGCAGGCTGAGGTCATTGAGGACACTGCAGAGAAGGCTGAGTAAGTATGAAATGCACGATCCTGCATGAAACCCGAGGCCGTATGCGCGTGCATACAATGCAGGGTGCCATGTCGCTGCAACAGGCGGACATTCTGGAAGCATACCTGAACCGGACCCCGGGCGTGACGAAAGCGACGGTCTATGACCGCACCGGTGACGCCGTGATTTGCTACGACTGTCCGCGTACGGCCGTGGTCAAGGCGCTCTCGTCCTTTGCCTATGCAAACGAGCAGGCGCTTGCGCCGGAGCACAGCAGCCGTGCCATGAATCGCGAGTTCGAGGACAAGCTGGTCGCATCGCTATGCTGGCGCGGCATTAAGCAGCTGTTTGTTCCGAGCTCTGTGCGCACGCTGATTACGGTCACGCGCTCCGTGCCGTATATCAAGGCCGGACTGACGTGTCTGATGCACAAGAAGATCCAGGTACCGGTGCTGGATGCAACGGCAATTTCGGTCTCGATGCTGCGCAAGGACTTCAAGACGGCAAGCTCCATCATGTTCCTGCTGGGCATCGGCGACACTCTTGATGAGTGGACGCATAAGAAGTCCGTTGCTGATCTCGCGCAGACCATGTCCCTGAATGTGGATAAGGTCTGGAAAGAGACGGACACGGGCTCGGTGCTCGTGCCGGTGGCTGACGTTCAGGCCGGCGACCGCATCGTAGTCCGCACCGGTAGCATGATCCCGCTCGACGGAAAAGTCGTTGCCGGTGAGGCGATGGTCAATCAGGCATCCATCACGGGCGAGCCACTGGCTGTCCGCAGGTCGGATGGCGGCTATGTCTACGCCGGTACCGTCGTCGAAGAGGGTGACTGCACTATCTGTGTGGAAAAGCGTGCCGGCAGCGGCCGCTATGATCGCATCATCCGCATGATCGAGGAGTCGGAAAAACTCAAGTCCGCAACGGAGGATCACGCATCGCACCTTGCAGATCAGCTCGTTCCGTACAGTCTGGGCGCAACAGCGGCGGTCTGGCTCCTGACAGGGAACATGACCAAAGCGTTGGCAGTGCTGATGGTCGACTTCTCCTGCGCACTCAAGCTCTCGATGCCGATTGCTGTGCTCTCCGCCATGAAAGAGGCAAGCGATCATCACCTGTCCGTTAAGGGCGGACGGTTCCTTGAGGCAGTGTCCGAGGCTAGCACGGTCGTCTTTGACAAGACCGGCACGCTGACGCGCGCCGAACCGAAAGTTGCGCAGGTCGTGACCTTCGGCGGCAATGAGGAAGCGGACATGCTGCGTCTGGCAGCCTGCCTGGAGGAGCATTATCCGCACTCCATGGCCAAAGCGGTCGTCGCGGAGGCGGCGCACCGCGGTCTGCGCCACGAGGAGCGTCATTCGCGCGTGGAGTATCTGGTCGCACATGGCATTTCCAGCAGTGTCGACGGGCAGAAGGTCGTCATCGGCAGCCACCATTTTGTCTTCGACGACGAGCACTGCACCATCCCGGCAGGGGAACAGGCCAAATTCGACGCCCTGCCGGATACGTATTCGCACCTGTACCTGGCTGTCTCCGGTGTGCTGGCAGCTGTCATCTGCATTGAGGATCCGCTGCGGCCGGAAGCGGCTGATGTCATCCGCGGACTGCGGGAACTCGGCGTGTCCAAGCTGGTCATGATGACCGGCGACAATGAAAAGACCGCCCGTGCGGTCGCAGAGGCGGTCGGCGTGGACGCCTATTTCGCCGAAGTGCTCCCGGAAGACAAGGCCGCCTTCATTCAGGCGGAGCACGCGGCAGGGCGTAAAGTCATCATGCTGGGCGACGGCGTGAACGATTCCCCGGCGCTTTCCGAGGCAGATGCCGGTGTTGCCATCAGTGACGGTGCGGCCATCGCGCGCGAAGTGGCCGATATCACGGTCAGCTCCGACGATCTGTACGCACTGCTGACGCTCAAACTTCTGAGCGATGCGCTCATGGAGCGTATCCACAGCAACTATCGCAAGATCATCAGCTTTAACTTCCTGCTGATCTGCCTGGGCGTGGCCGGTGTTCTGCCGCCCGCGACCTCGGCGCTGCTGCATAACGCCTCCACACTGGTCATCAGCCTCAAGAGCATGACCAAACTGCTGGCGTAATACCCTGCAAAGAAAAAAAGCCTGACGAACCATTGTTCGTCAGGCTTTTTGCGTCCTGCTCACGCCTCAGCCGGATCCGGGAGCTTGCAGACGTCAATCCATTCAAGGGCGTTGGAGTATTTGTAGAGCTCGTCCAGGTCCAACTCAATCGCGCTCGACGGGCTGCCGACAGCGGGGAATACGGTCTTGAACCGCTGCAGAGACACGTCCAGATACACCGGGATGCCTTCCTTGCAGCCGAACGGGCACACACCGCCGACCGGGTGGCCCACCAGCTCCAGCACCTCATCAGCCGAGAGCATCTTGGCCTTCATATGGAATTTCTCCTTGAATTTATGATTATCAATGCGCGCATCTCCGGCGGCAAGGATCAGCATGCAGCCGTCCGCCGTCTTGAACGACAGTGTTTTCGCGATCCGCGCACCCTCGACACCGAGGGCCTTGGCGGCCAGATCGACGGTCGCGCTCGAGACCGTAAACTCCTGAACGCGATCTTCCATACCAAACTGGCGGAAATACGCTCTTCCTGCTTCGATAGACATTTGATTCGCTCCTGTTCTTTGAAGTATCTGAAGCACATGATAGCGCAGGCGGCGGCATTCGTCAAGCGGCGATTTTTTGTCCGCGGCACTTGCAGGATATCCGTAACAGGTGTATAATAACTAAGTTATAATATGTGATATTGCGTCCGGGTAACCGGACATTCCCAGAACGGAGTGACATCCATGACAAAACTTGCACCTTCCATCCTCTCGGCGGACTTTTGCACACTCGGCGAGGACATCCGTCAGATCGAGGCCGGCGGCGCGGACTATGTCCATATTGACGTAATGGACGGCATTTTTGTGCCGAATATCTCGATCGGCATCCCGGTCGTGAAGTCCGTGCGCAAGCATACGTCAATGTTTCTGGATGTACACCTGATGATCGACCGGCCGCATCGCTACGTCGGCGATTTTTGCGATGCCGGAGCGGATCTCGTCGTGTTCCACGTCGAGGCTGACGAGCCACAGGACATTTTCGCCGCGATTGCGGATGTGAAGGCGCACGGCAAGAAGGTCGGCCTTGCCATCAAGCCGAAAACGCCGGAGAGTGTGCTCATCCCGTATCTGCCGCTGCTGGATCTGGCTTTGGTCATGACGGTCGAGCCCGGCTTCGGCGGACAGCGCTTCATGGCCGATCAGCTGCCGAAAATTGCACAGCTGCACGAGCGGATCTTGGAGGTCAATCCCGCGTGTGAGCTGGAGGTAGACGGCGGCATCGACCCGGAGACGTCCCCGCTCGTGAAGCAGGCGGGCGCAAACGTGCTTGTTGCCGGCAGCGCTGTGTTCCGCCAGCGTGACCGTGCGGCAGCCATCGCCGCCATCCGCAATGCTTGATTCAGGACGGTAGTACCATGTCATTTTTTCCGAACGCACTTGAAAACCTCATTGACCAGTTTGCCGCGCTGCCCGGCGTCGGGCGCAAGAGCGCGCAGCGGCTGGCGTTTCATGTCCTGTCCCTCCCGGAAGAGGAGGCGCTGAAGTTTGCCGCGGCCATTGTGGACGCCAAGAAAAACATCCACTGCTGCAGCATCTGCCAGAATCTCACCGATCAGGAGACATGCACCATCTGTGCCTCTCCGAAGCGCGACCAGAGCACCATCTGCGTCGTGGCGCAGCCGCGCGACGTGCTCTCGTTTGAGCGCAGCCGCGAGTACAACGGCGTCTATCACGTCCTGCACGGCGTGCTGTCGCCCATGAATCACATCGGCCCGGACGACATCCGGATCCAGGAGCTGGTCAAGCGTGTGGCTGCCGGCGGGATCACAGAGGTCATCATGGCCACGAACCCCGACACGGAGGGCGAGGCGACCGCGATGTATATCGCGCGCCTGCTCAAGCCGTTTGACGTGAAGATCACGCGTCTGGCTTACGGCATTCCGGTCGGTTCCAATCTGGAATATGCGGACGATGCCACGCTCCTGCGAGCGCTGGCCGGCCGAATGGAAATGTAACAGGTTTGACGGTGCGGATTTCTGGGGATACTCTGGTCATCCGCTGCCGCAGGCAACGCATTTCGTACATATTTTTCGAAACATCAACCTGCTTCCGGGGGAGTAGTCTGCCCGAAAGCGAATGTAAAGGAGTTACAAATGGCATCCAAATTGAAAATCATCCCGCTTGGCGGGCTCGGTGAGATCGGTAAGAACCTCACCGTCTATGAGTATGGCAAGGACATGTTCCTTGTCGACTGCGGCATGGGCTTTCCGGATCAGGACCTCTACGGCGTCGACATGGTCATCCCGGACATCAGCTATCTGAAAGCAAACAAAAACCGCATCCGCGGCATGGTCATCACGCACGGGCATGAGGATCACATCGGTGCGATCCCGTATGTGCTCAAGCAGCTCGACATGCCGATCTATGCAACGCCCCTGACGGCTGCGATCATCGAGCTCAAGCTCGAAGAGCACGACCTGCTCTATCATACGCAGATTTTCACGAAAAAACCGGGTGATAAGTTTAAGCTCGGCTGCTTTGAGATCGAGTTTATCCACACGAACCACAGCATTGCCGATTCCGTCGCGCTGGCCATCAAAACGCCGATCGGCACCGTCGTCCACACGGGCGACTTCAAGATCGACCTCACGCCCATTCAGGGCGGCATGATCGATCTGCCGCGCCTAGGCCAGCTCGGCAACGAGGGCGTGCTCGCACTGCTGTCGGACTCCACGAACGTGGAGCGGCCCGGCTACTGTGCCTCGGAGGCGCGCGTGATCGACTGCTTTGACGAGCTGTTCAAAGACTGCAATAAGCGCATCATTGTCACGACCTTCGCGTCCAATGTCCACCGCCTGCAGCAGATCATCAACGTGGCGGCAAAGTATAAGCGCAAGGTCGGCATCACCGGCCGCAGCATGGAAAATGTTATGCGCGTGGCAACGGAGCTCGGCTATGTGGACATTCCGGACGGCGTCATGATGGACATGTCGCAGATCGGCAGTCTGCCGCGCAGCAAGACCGTCATCATCTGCACCGGCAGTCAGGGCGAGCCGATGTCCGCACTGCACCGTATGGCGTTCTCCGAGCACAAGCAGGTCACGATCGACGCAGGCGACCGTGTCATCATCTCGGCCTCGGCCATTCCGGGCAACGAGATCACGATCAGCCGCGTCATCGACGAGCTGTTCCAGAAGGGCGCGGAGGTCATCTATGACCGCAACACACCGCTGCACGTCTCCGGCCATGCGTGTCAGGAGGAGCTGAAGATGATGCTCGCGCTGACAAAGCCGCACTACTTCATTCCTGTGCACGGCGAGTACCGCATGCTCTGCAAACACGCCGAGATCGGCAAGCTCATGGGCGTGGAGCCGAAGAATGTGCTCGTGGCCAAAAACGGCGAAGTGATTGAGATCACCAAGCGCAGCATGCGCGCGACGAGCAATGTTCCGGCAGGCGACGTGTATATCGACGGCACCGGCATCGGTGACGTCGGCAGCGCCGTGCTGCGTGACCGCCGCCATCTGGCCGAGGACGGCATCGTCATGGCCATCATCACGCTCTCGTCCGAAAACGGTAAGCCGGTCGCTGATCCCGAGATCATCACCCGCGGCTTTGTATATGTCAAAGAGGCGGAGGCACTCATGGGCGAACTCAAGCGCGTCGTCAACGAGAGCCTTGCCAGCTGTGAGCGGCAGAAACAGCACGACTGGGCGACCATCAAGGGCCGCGTGAAGTCGAACATCAGCGGTTATCTGTATAAGACCACGCGCCGCAGCCCCATGGTGCTGCCCGTGATCATCGAAGTCTGAGCAGGGGAGCGCACCATGAAGATCCAGATCTGGGGCAAATCCAAATGCTTTGACACAAAAAAGGCCGAGCGCTATTTTAAGGAGCGCCGCATCCCGTATCAGGCCATCGACCTGCTGCGTTACGGTATGAGCCGCGGCGAGCTGACGAGCGTGAAAAACGCCGTCGGGCTTGACGCCATGCTCAATCCAAAGGCAGCGGATTACGCACTTGTACAGCACCTGGCCTATGAGCAGGACAAGATTGAGCGGCTGCTCGAGGATCCGTCCCTGCTGCAGACCCCCATCGTCCGCAACGGCAGACAGGCCACGGTTGGCTACTGCCCGGATGTATGGAAGACGTGGGAATAAAATACGAAGAAGCCCGATATGGCCATTGCCATATCGGGCTTTTGCTATCCCTTTTTAATGATCTGCCCGCTCGTTGCGGATCGCATCGCGCATCCGCTCCAGACCGGTCTGAATGATCGCGCGCGGCATGGCAAGATTCAGGCGCACATACCCTTTCGCGTTGCCAACAAAGAGGGAATCCCCGCCCTCGAGCAGCACGCCCGCCTTGTTGGCGAAGAAGTCCGGCAGGTCCTCCACATCCGGCAGACAGCGCGACAGATCGACCCACGCCAGATATGTTGCCTCCGGAATGTACATGACTGCCTCCGGCAGCTCCCGGGCCAGAAACGCCTTGACAAACGCGAAGTTTTCGTCCAGGTACTGCTTGAGCGCCTCATGCCACGCACCGCCGTGCGCATAGGCCGCCTGCGCCGCCGTCAGCGACATAGGATTGACCATGCCGAACAGCTTGTCACGCTCCTGAAAGTGCGCCCGCAGCGCAGGATCGCGGATGATGATGTTGGAAAACGCCAAACCCGCCATATTAAAGGTCTTGGTGGGAGCCATGCAGGTAATGAGCTTCGGGTAGCTGTCCATGACCTTGGCCATCGGGATGTGGCGGCGGCCGCAGCGGATCAGGTCGCAGTGGATCTCGTCGGACACCACCCAGAGGTTATATTTTTCGATGATCGCAGCAACCCGGCGCAGCTCGTCCTCCGTCCACATACGGCCGGTGGGATTGTGCGGATTGCACCAGAATACCAGCTTGCACGCCGGATCGGCGCACTTGCGCTCGAAGTCCTCGTAATCCACTTCAAACGTGCCATCCGCCTTTTTATGCAGCGGGGAAGTCAGCACATCCACGCCGGCGTACTCCGCCGCATGGAGAAAATAGCCGTAGGCAGGGGTGTTGAGCAGCACCTTTTCGTCCGGGCCGCAAAGCGTTTCCGTCAGCTGGTACAGCGCGGGAATGATGCCCGGCGAGACGCACAGCTGCTCTTTGGGAAAGCCCCAGTCATAATGATCCTTGCACCATTTGGAGAAGGTGTGATAGTATTCATCGTCATACAGGCCGGTATAGCCAAAAATGCGGCGGTCGATCCGCGCGCGCAGCGCGTCGAGAATCTCGGGTGCCACGCCAAATTCCATATCAGCGACCCACATGCGGACAAATTCTTCGTCCTTAAAAGCAAACACCTTTTCCGGGCCGGCGTGAAAAATATAGCCGCGAAAACCATCCGTGTTCAGCGCATTGGTATGGCGGCGATCAATGATCTCATCAAAATTGTAGGTCATAGCGATCTTCCTTTCTGTGCACTTGCAGTCATATCCGGCTGCACCGCTATTATAGCAAATACTTCAGAAAACAGGCAACCACGCTGCGAAAGAAAAAGCACTATGTGCGCGGTTTCCCACGCACATAGTGCTGCAAAATAGTTTGATTTTGTCCTCAGCTGAAGTTTGCGCTGCCGCCGTTGGTCGGGATCACGCCAACATAGGTCGTGCCGCGCGAGAGGTTCAGCGCCGTGCCGTCCTCGAGCGTGTAAGTAAAGCAGCTGTTGATGTCGCTGCGGGACCACTTGATCGGCACGTACTCGCCGCCGGTCACAAAGTAGCCGGTGCCGCTGCCGATGAGGTCGACGGCCAAGCGGCCGTAGCTGTCCACCGTCTTCATATCGGCCGAGAGGATGAGCAAATTGGAGAACGGAACCGCTTCGCCGGTCGCACCGTCTTTGTAGTCGGCCTTGTACTGCACAGCCGTGTACTTTCCGCTGTCGGCGTGGTAGGCAAAGGACGTGCTCTTGGACGTGTTGAATGTCACCTGCACATTCGCAGCCGCGCCGCCGGTGCACTGGTCGACGGCATTGTCGGCAAAGTTCAGGCCGGTCTTGTAGCTACTCTCGTGCTCGGTGCGGAACTTGTACTGATCCACAAGGGCCTCCACATTCGCGCCGTGGAAGAACAGCGTGTGCTCCGAGCCGTGCTGACCGCGGCTGGCGTCGCGGTAGAACATGGAGCTGGTGTTGCCGTCGCGCACGCCGTCGAGATGGTCAGCGTTGTAGGTCTTGACATCGCTGTAGGCCTGCTCGCTGCCGCCGGCGTGGATGACGATGGCGTCATACGACAGGGCCACGCTCAGGTAATACGGGCGCAGGCTGCGGATGCTGCCGACAGACTCCACGTCATACAGGTGGCTGAAAATGGCCATCATGCGCGTGATGCCGCCCTCTGCCGGAATCTCGTAGATGATGTCCGCGTTGCTGATGCCAACCTGCGGCTGCGCGTAGACGATGTTGTTGATCATGACGGCAAACGGCCGGGTATTTTCCGGCTTGGTGCTCAGCGGCTCACCGGTCAGCGGGGCGTAGTAGTTCTCTGTTTTCCCGGCAGCGCCGTTGGCCGACGGTTTTTCGGATTTGATGCCGCAGCCGGAGCAGACGAGCAGCGCCGCAGCGAGAAGACAAGCAAAGAAGCGTTTCAAAACAGCAATCCTCCTGTTATGATTTGGTCAACGCTCATGATACACGCCTTGCAGAGGATTGTCAAATGCACCGAGCCGTGCTACAATGGAAATAAGAATTTTTAATAACTGTCTGGAGATGACCATTCATGTATGAAGAGATTCACAAATCCGCCCGCGCAGCCCTGCTCGAACTGCTGGATGTTGCCGCGCTCAAGCCCGGCCAGCAGGTCGTGATCGGCTGCTCCTCGAGCGAGATCATGGGGCAGAAGATCGGCAAGGGCTCTACGCCCGAGGCGGCAAAAGCCGTAGTCGATGAGATCATGCCGATCCTGAAAGCACGCGGCCTCTGCCTGGAAGCCCAGTGCTGTGAGCACCTCAACCGCGCCCTGATCATGGAGCGCGCTGACGCGGAGCGGTTCGGATACGAGATCGTCTGCGTCCGCCCGCGGCCAAAGGCCGGCGGCTCGTTCGCCACGGCGGTCTATGAGGCGATGGATGACCCGGTCGCGGTCGAGTTCGTGAAGGCCGACGCCGGTCTCGACATCGGCAACACGATGATTGGCATGCACCTCAAGCATGTGGCCGTGCCGCTGCGCCTGTCGGTCAAGACGATCGGGGAGGCGCCGGTCAATGCTGCCCGCACACGTCCGAAGCTCATTGGCGGCAGCCGCGCAGAGTACCCGGACTAAGGACATGAGAAAAGCGCATCCCCCGGTATTGCCGGGGGATGCGCTTTTCTACAGCTGCGCCGGAAATTACGCGCCCTTGTGCATCAGGACGGTCAGCACCAGCGTCAGGATGACAAAGACGAGGCCGAACCATTTCGTCGCCTTGGCGAGCTTGGCATCGAGCGTCTTGGCTTTGCCTTTGGAAAGGAACGTTTCCGCACCGCCGGCAATGGCGCCGGACAGGCCGGCGCTCTTGCCGGACTGCATCAGCACGATTACGGTCACGGCGAGACCGGAAATCAGCTGGATAATCGTCAGAATCAGTTCCAAAGTAGTCATGGTATTCATCCTTTCATGATAGGGGAAATCATCTAATATAACGGAGTTACTATATCACAACAACTGGTGGATTGCAAGAGGAGTTTTGCAAAAACAGCTTGTTTTTGATTGTGCGCTATGCAGATCACTGCGAGTCATTCGAAAAATAATCGCTGTCGATCCGCTTGATTTGATATGTTTTTTGCGCGGATACGCCCAAATTGTATTCAATCATGAGTTCCGTCAATTTTTCGCCATCGACAAGAATGATATGCTGCGCTTTTGCAAAATCCATTGCACCTTGCGAAAATTTTGCGGTCGTTATGAACAGGCCTTTCTCCACTTTTGGAGGACCCATCATGGCGCCAGCAAATTTCTGGATTTCCGGCTTTCCGATCGCTGTATCTTTGTCCCAGCGCTTTGCCTGAATGTAGATCAAGTTGAATCCGAGCTTATCCTCGTAAATAATGCCGTCAACCCCGCCGTCACCGGTTGCCTTTGTAACGAAGCCGTCGCCATATCCCATAGCTTTCATTAAATCCACAACAAGCGTTTCAAAGAATGATGGCGTTTGACCTATAATGGCGGTGAGTAACTCATCCGCCAGCTGCTCGTTGATGATCGAATAGACGCGCTCAAAAGTTTCCGTTGGGGTGTCCGAGAGATCAATTTCCGGCGGTCCAGAAGGAGCGATGTCAACCTTTTTTCCTTTCCGAAACGCTGCAAAGTCGGTATAATGCTCCGCAAGATAATGATTCGTAATATCAACACCGCTGTTAAGAAGACGCTTCCCTTCATCGGTTATCTGGCAATGACCGGCTTTCGGCGCGATCACGAGTCCGGCTTTCTTCAAGTATGTATTTGCCCAGCCAAATCTTGAAGCCCATACGGACTGACGATTGCTGGAAATCAATTGCGACAGATCATCCTCCGACAGGTGAAGGCTGGATGCCAGACGATCTCTAACTTCTTTCACAGAGTAGACAGCGCCATCTTGAATCGTTGTCAAAAAGGGCAGATAGAGTTCGCTGTACTTCGGTAATGACATTTTTTCACCGCCTTATTCAGATAGTTTATTCAGCAGAGCCACCGTCTCAACATGCGGCGTCTGCGGGAACATATCCACGGCCAACGCCTGCGTGAGCGTGTAGCCGTGCTGTGTGAGCAGCTTCACGTCGCGTGCAAGCGTGCCCGGGTCGCAGGAGACATAGACAATCCGCGGCGGCTGCATGGACACCATCGCGTCGATGGCTTCCGGGGACATGCCCTTGCGTGGGGGATCGGCCACGATGCAGTCCGGCCTGACGCCGCGCCGGGCCAACTCCGCCGCAGCGGCACCGGCATCGGCGCAGAGAAATTCCGCATTCTTGATGCTGTTTCGCTCCGCGTTGCGGCGCGCATTCTCAATCGCCTCCGGCACGATCTCGGCCCCGATGACGTGCGCGGCCTTGCGCGCCAGACACAGGCTGATCGTCCCGGCACCGCAGTACAGGTCCAGCACCTGATCCGTCGGCGCGTTGACGGCGTATTCCACCGCGCGCTCATACAGCCGCTCGGCCTGCACGGGATTGACCTGATAAAACGCCTGCGGCGAGAGCGTGAACGTCAGCCCGCAGAGCCGGTCAGTCAGCTCTGGCTCGCCCCAGAGCGTATAAAAATCTCCGGCGAGCACGACGTTGCCCTTTTGCTTGTTGACATCGAGCACGATGCCGGTCAGCTCCGGGCAATGCTCGCGCAGGTAGGCAACCAAATCGTCCGTCTGCGCGCCGAAGCCGCGCGCAGAGACGATGCAAAGCACGGCGTCGGGCGTGTGCATGGCGCAGCGCGTAAACAGGTGGCGCACCGTTCCGCGTCCGGTGACCTCGTCATACGGCGCGACGCCGCGCAGATTCATCCAATCGCAGACTGCCTGCGCCGCCTTGTCCGCGAGCGGGAGCTGGAGCAGACACTGCTCCACGGGCGTGATGTCATGGCTGGATGCGCGGTAAAAGCCCTTGACCACGCGGCCGTTCTTTTTGCCGACGGCGTAAATCGCTTTGTTCCTGTAACAGAGCGGATACTCCATGCCGATAATATCCTGCACCGGCGTCGAAACGCCGCCAATGCGCGTGAGCGCATCATTGACGCGCGCAAGCTTCATGCGCAGCTGCTCGTCATAGTCCATGTGCTGCAGGCTGCAGCCGCCGCAGGTGCGGTAAACAGGGCAGGGCGGCTCCGTGCGTGCCGCGGCAGGAGACAGGCACTGCTCCGCCTTACCGTAGACGGCATTTGCCGTCACCTTCAGGATGCGGACCTGCCATGTCTCACCGACGAGTGCGCCTTTCACGAACACGGCGCGGCCGGCGATGTGGCACACACCCGCGCCGTCGGACGTATAGCCCGTGATCTGCGCGGTATGCAGTTGGTTTTTCGCAAGCTGCTCCATAGCTTATTCCGCTTCCTGACCCGCGATGTGCATATACTCGTCGTACGTGCAGCGGCGGTCGATGATGCCGTCGGGCGTGATCTCAATGATGCGGTTGGCGACCGTCTGCGTGAGCTGGTGGTCGTGGCTCGTGAAGATAATATTGTAGGGGAAGGCAGCCATGCCGTTATTGAGCGCCGCAATGCTCTCCAGATCGAGGTGGTTCGTCGGCTGGTCGAACACAAGGAAGTTGGCCCCCGAGAGCATCATCTTCGAGATCATGCAGCGCACTTTTTCGCCGCCGGACAAAACCTTGACCTGCTTATAGACATCGTCGCCAGAAAACAGCATCCGGCCGAGGAACGTGCGCAGGTAGCTCTCACGCTTATCGGTAGAGAACTGGCGCATCCAGTCGATGAGGTCATAGTCGCAGTTTTCAAAATAGCTGTTGTGATCCTTCGGGAAGTAGGCCTGCGTGGTCGAAACGCCCCACTTAACCGTGCCCTCGTCCGGCTCCTCGTCGCCCATGAGGATCTTGAAGAGCATCGTCACGGCGAGCTCATTCTTGCCGAGAATGGCGATCTTGTCCTCTTTGCCGACAATAAAGCTCACGTGGTTGAGCAGCTTTTCGCCGTCGACGGTCTTACTGATGTCCGTCACGAACAGGCGGTCCTTGCCGGGCTCGCGCTCGGCCTTGAAGCCGACCCACGGATAGCGGCGGCTGGAGGCGGGCATGTCCTCAACGGAGATTTTTTCGAGCAGCTTGCGGCGGGATGTCGCCTGCCGGGATTTGGACTTGTTGGCGGAGAAGCGGGCAATAAAGGTCTGCAGCTCCTGAATTTTCTGCTCGGCGCGCTTGTTCTGATCCTTGACGAGCTTTTGCATGAGCTGGCTGGATTCGTACCAGAAGTCATAGTTGCCGACATACATCTTGATCTTGCCGTAGTCGATATCGACGATATGCGTGCAGACGTTGTTGAGAAAATAGCGGTCATGCGACACGACGAGCACCGTGCCGTCGTAATCCATCAGGAAATCCTCCAGCCAGACGACACTCGCAAGGTCAAGGTTGTTCGTCGGCTCGTCGAGCAGGATGATGTCCGGGTGGCCGAAGAGCGCCTGCGCCAGCAGGACTTTGACCTTCAGGCGCGGATCCATGTCGGACATCATGGTCTCGTGATGCTCCGGCGCGACGCCGAGGCCCTGCAGGATGCGGGACGCATCCGACTCCGCCTCCCAGCCGCCGAGATCGGCAAACTCCTCCTCCAGCTCGGAGGCGCGAATGCCGTCCTCATCCGTCATCTCGTCCTTGGCATAGATGGCGTCCTTCTCCTTGCCGCAGTCGTACAGGCGCTGGTTACCCATGATGACCGTGTCCATGACGGTATAGGCATCGTACATGGTCTGATCCTGCTTGAGGACGGACATTCTGGCCTTGGGGTCGATATAGACGTTGCCGGTGCTCGGCTCGAGCTGACCGGAGAGGATCTTCAGGAACGTGGATTTGCCGGCGCCGTTGGCGCCGATGATGCCATAGCAGTTGCCGGGGGTAAACTGCAGGTTCACCTTGGAAAACAGCGGGGCGCCGCTGTACTGCAGCGAGAGGTCATCAACAGTGATCATTTTGGAAACTCCTTCGTTACAATAGATAATGTATTAGTTTATCATATTTTCCTGCACTTGAACAGCACAAATGAACAGAGCCGGCGATTTTTCGCCGACTCTGCGTTTTGCTTATTCTGCAAGCACCTTTTTCAGCCGCGCATAGCGTGGGAGGCCGTTTTCCAGCGGGATCTCCGGCACGCCCTGAATGAGCGGCAGGGCATAGTCGATAAAGTCCTGCGTGACGTTGTTGCCCTCCGGCACGATCCATTCCACCGGGACTTTCTTTTCATAGTTTGCGACATCGGAGAGCGGAATGAGCTTCATGCGGCAGGTATACTGACCGTCCGCCATCACGCGCTCAAACGCGACCATCTTTCCGGTCTCGCCGGAGAGTGCTGCCTCAACGGCCATCTTGCCTGCAGCAAACGCCTCGTCGATATCCGTCTGGGAGGCGAGATGCGCGCCCGCGCGCTGCAGCAGCGACAGTTCAATGCCGCGCACCTTGGCGTGCTCGCGCTCTTTGATCACCTGCGCCAGACGCGCCGCCAGACCGCCAAGCTGCGCATGGCCGAAGCCGTCGGTCGCAGAGGCCTTGGCCTCGGAAACGAACGAGCCGTCCGCGTAGTGGATGCCCTCGGAAACGGCGATAAGAACGTTGTTTTTCTCCTCATAGATGCGGTGCACATCCGCAAGGAACTGCTCCATGTCAAAATCAACTTCCGGCAGATAGATCAGGTCCGGCCCGGAGCCGCAGGCCGATGCCAGCGCGGCGCTGCCGGCCAGCCACCCGGCGTGGCGGCCCATGATCTCCACGACCGTGATCGTGCCGGTGTCATATACACGGCAGTCCTTGGACACTTCCATGCAGGAGGTCGCTATGTATTTGGCGGCGCTGGCAAAGCCGGGGCAGTGGTCGGTACCGAAGAGGTCATTGTCAATGGTCTTGGGCACGCCCATCACGCGGCAGTCCCAATCGTGCGCCTGCATGTAACGGCTGATCTTGTTGCAGGTGTCCATGGAGTCGTTGCCGCCGTTATAGAAGAAATAGCGCACGTTGTATTTCTGAAAGGTCTCCAGAATACGCCGGTAATCCGTATCGTCCGTGTCCGGATCCGCCATTTTGTAGCGGCAGGAGCCCAGCTCCGACGACGGCGTGTGCAGAAGCAGACGTAGCTCACCCGGATCCTCCTGGCCGATATCATACAGGCGATCATCCAGAACGCCGCGGATGCCGTGGGCCGCACCGTAAACGTTGGTAATGGCATCGGATTCCAACGCAGTCTTGAGTACTCCGTAGGCGCTGGCATTGATGACTGCAGTCGGCCCGCCGGACTGCCCAAAGATACACGCGCCTCTCAATTCACCGGACATAACGCACCTCCACAAATTCAAAGAATTGATAGATTTTACTGAAACATTGAATTCCGCTATTGATATTATCTAAAAACATGTGTAAAATAAATTGAATCGATTATCTGTTTTGGATCATATTGCTGTTCTATATATTATATGAAAGTGAGTTGACTTGTCAATGTCGATTGTAACTTCTCAGGAAATGTTTGCAAAAGCGTATGCGGGCGGCTATGCCATCGGCGCCTTCAACGTGAACAATATGGAGATCATTCAGGGCATCACGGAGGCTGCCAAAGAGTGCAATGCGCCGGTAATTCTGCAGGTATCCTCCGGTGCGCGCAAGTATGCCAACCGTACGTACCTGGTCAAGCTGGTGGAAGCTGCCGTTATCGAGACCGGTCTGCCAATCTGTCTTCATCTGGATCATGGGGACTCGTTCGAGTTGTGCAAGGCCTGCGTCGATGACGGTTTTTCTTCTGTCATGATCGATGCCTCCTCCAAGCCGTTTGAGGAAAATGTCGCGCTGACGCGTCAGGTCGTGGAATACGCACACGCGCATGGTGCCGTCGTGGAGGCGGAACTCGGCACACTGGCCGGCATCGAGGACGACGTCAAGGTCAAGGCCGAGGATTCGTCCTATACGCGCCCGGAGGATGTGCAGGAATTTGTTGAGCGTACCGGCTGCGATTCACTCGCAATCGCAATCGGCACGAGCCACGGCGCCTATAAGTTCAAGCCCGGCACAAAGCCGCAGCTCCGGTTCGACATTCTTGAGGAAGTGTCCGAGCGTCTGCCCGGCTTCCCGATCGTGCTGCACGGCTCGTCGTCCGTACCGCAGGAATATGTTCAAATGATCAACGAATTCGGCGGCGATATGCCCGGTGCGATCGGCGTGCCGGAGGATCAGCTGCGCCAGGCGGCGCGTCTGGCCGTGTGCAAGATCAATATTGACTCTGACCTGCGTCTGGCCATGACCGGCACGATCCGCAAATATCTTGCGGAGCACCCGGCGGAGTTTGACCCGAGAAAGTATCTCGGCCCCGCACGTGAAAACATCAAGCAGCTCGTCAAGCACAAGATCGTCGATGTGCTCGGCTGCGACGGAAAAGCCTGAGCTGCCATCCGACGCGCTGCTCAGTCTGAACAGGGGGGAACACCCATGAATTTTCAGGAACTTCTGACGCGGCTGTCTGCAAGCTGTTTTGCTGCCGACCGGCCGGATTATGATTGGAAAACACTGCGCCTGTTTCCGGAAACGGGGCTGGATCTGGCACTGATCGTGCGTCTTGTGGCGTCGCTGATCCTGTGCATCGTCGGCGCGCTTGTGTACAGTACCGTGCTGCGTTACGTGCTTTTGGTCCTGTCCGTGCTTGCCGCCGGATATGATTATCTTGCCGCTGCGATTGTCTGCATTCTCGACCGGCAGGTGTTCCGGCCCGCAGTGCTCGTGATCGTGTGCGTGATCGGTACCATGGCGGTCGGGCAGCCGGTGGACGCCGCTGTTTTTCTGCTCGTGTACCGGGTCGTTTCGATCCTGATCGCGGTCGTCACGGTCCACGCGAAGAAAACGCTGGAGGCTGCCGTCGGCGGTGAGATCCATTCTACGGCTGAATTCGCCGCTCCGAAGTGGATTCGTTATCTTGCGCCAGCTGGTCTGTGCATTGCGGCGCTGGTTGCCGTGCTGGAGATCGTGCTCAAAGTTGCGACGGTTTCCCGGGCAATCCACGCCGCCATGATCGTGCTCTTTCTTTCCACACCGTGTGCGCTGCTCATTTCCGTGCCGCTGGTGTGGTACAGCGCCGTCAACGGCGCTTACAGCTGCGACGTGCTGTTTCGCAGCTGCCGGAGCATGCGCGCGCTCAATGCCGTGCGTGCGGTCGCAGTCGATGAAGGGGAGGGGAACAGCCAGCTCCCGAAGGTGGTCAGCGTGAAATCCAGCCAGCTGACGCCGGAAGCACTGCTGCAGCTGGCGGCTAATGCGGAGTCCTGCTCGAACAGCCGCACGGCGCGCGCGATCTGCGCTGCCTATAATGGCCCCATCCTCACACAGTATCTCTCCCGCGCGGTGGATATTCCCGAAAGCGGCGTGGAGGTCTATATTGAATCGACCCGTGTTTGCGTCGGCACACGAGAGCTGATGATCCTCAAGGGTGTGGACATTCCGGATGCAGACCTGACGGACGGCTACGTAGTTTATGTGTCTGTTGGTGAGCAGTACGCAGGCAAGATCCTGCTGCAGGAAGTTGTGCAGTCAGACACGAAGCCCGCGCTCAAAGAGCTGCGTGCGTTGGGCGTGCATACGATCACGCTCTTCAGCAATGCCAGCAACGACTCCGTGAGCGAGAACGCAAAGGAGCTCAAGGCAGACCATCTCTATTGCAAATGCAGCGGCCAGGAGAAAGAGCAGATTCTGTCACAGCAAGTCGATAATCTGAGCGCTGGGGAACTGCTGCTGTATTACGACCGCCGCTGCACGGCACATCCGGAGCACTCGTCCGCAGATCTGGACGCCTGTGTGATTCCAGAGGAGAGCAACGAGCGGTTTGACGCCGATATCCTGCTCACGAGCCAGGATCCGTACCTGCTGCCGGAGGCAATCGAAACGGCCGGCTGGGTCGAGGGGATCTGCCGCGAGCATCTGGCGATTAGCGTTGTTGTGAAGGTCCTGCTGCTGGTGATGGCGGAGCTAGGCTACTGCACGCTGTGGTTTGCCGCCGTTCTGGACGGTGCCGCCGCGCTCGGCACACTGCTGATGGCAATTCGTGCGTTCGGCTTCGACAAGCCGCATCATCGCGTCCGCGATTACCTGCCGAAGGTCAAATCCAAATAAGAAGCAAACTCTCCGATCCCTGTTTTCAGGAATCGGAGAATTTTTTTGCCGTATTCTCGTTAGGGGAAAACTCTCCCAGCGGATTTGCCGCCGCCGCCGTGCGCAGCTGATCATTGTCTACGTGCGTGTAGATCTGCGTGGTGTTCAGGTGCTCATGACCGAGCACCTCCTGCAGTGTACGCACATCCACGCCATTTTGCAGCATGAGTGTGGCCGCTGTGTGCCGCAGTTTGTGCGTGGAGTACTGGCTGGCATCCAGTCCTGCGCGGGTCAGATTTTTCTTGACCATGACCTGTACGGAGTCGCAGCTGATGCGTGTGCGTCGGTTGGAGAGAAACATGGCTGTCGTGCGCGGTGGTGCGATCTCGCTGCGTACGGCCAGATAACGGTCGAGCGCTTCACGGCAGGCATCGTTGAGGTAAACAATACGCTCTTTGCTGCCCTTGCCGAGGATGCGCAGGCTGTCGCCGTGGTCGTCCTGCAGGTTCAAACCAACCAGTTCCGAGATACGCAAACCGCAGTTGAGAAAAATACACAGGATGCAATAATCTCGTTCCTTATTTTTCCCATCCACCACGGACAGCAGCCGCTTGCTCTCTTCCAGCGTGAGATAGTGGGGGAGCGTCTTAGGGATCTTCGGGGAGTCGAGATCCTGCACCGGATTTTCCTCCAGCAGCTTTGCTTTCACGGTCAGGTATTTGAAAAAGCTGCGGATCGCTGCGATTTTGCGCGCACGGGAGTTCGCGCTCAGACCGTATTCCAGCTCGTGCGCATTCGGCTGCTTGACGCGGTCGCGCGACAGATAGGCCAAAAAACTGTAAACCTCCGTGAGTGTCACTGCACGCAGAAAGGAAATATCGACATCTGCGATGGAGATCTCGTCCAATTCAGCCGTGCGCGGTGCGAGCCCACGGTCGAGCTTCAGAAATCGCAAAAACATCCGCAGATCAAGATAATACTGGTCGACCGTCGCCTTGGAGTGTCCGCAAATCGTTTCGTGATAAGCCAAAAAGTCGCGCAGCACCTGCGGCGCATCCGAACAGTCCATATCCAACACCTCAATTTCTGATATGAGCATAGCAGAAGCATGGGGCAGTGTCTATTGACAAAATACACAAATAATTCGGCAAAATAAAAATTTTGCCGAATTCAGAGGAGGAGAAAAACGCCGAAAAGCCGCAAATGGGCCTTCCGGCGGTTTTCGTCGTCATTTTTACAATTCTTCAGCGCATGCTTTCTCGCAGCGGCAATCAAAAAGGTTTACGCACCAAACACAGCCTTGAGCGCTTCTCGAATGTTCTTGACCGGGATCGTCTGCAGACCGTTTTGCTTCTGCACATCGTCGCGCACATGCGCCGGGATGATACAGCGCTGGAATCCCAGCCGTGCAATCTCGGACAGGCGCTGGTTCAAATGGCTCACAGAGCGTATCTCACCAGACAGGCCGACCTCACCGACGGCAGCCAAATCGCTGCCGACCGGCAGATCCTTATAGCTTGACGCGATCGCCAGAATGACTGCCAGATCTGTGGCAGGCTCGTCCAGCCGCAGGCCGCCAACCACATTGATGTACGCGTCGCAGCCCGACAGCGAAAAACCGGCACGCTTTTCCAGTACGGCCAGCAGCAGCATGGCGCGGTTATAGTCAATGCCGTTGGCGTTTCGGCGTGCGCCGCTGTAGCCCGACGGTGTGACAAGTGCCTGCACCTCGGCCAGGACCGTGCGCGAACCCTCCATGACGCCGACAACGCAGGTACCGGGCGCGTTGATCGGGCGCCCAGACAGTAACATTTCTGATGGATTTGTCACTTCTCGAAGCCCGGAATCTTCCATTTCAAAGACACCGATCTCGTTTGTCGACCCAAATCTGTTTTTAGCCGCGCGCAAAATACGGTAAGACATGCTCTGGTCGCCCTCAAAGTACAACACACAGTCGACCATGTGCTCAAGCACTTTCGGTCCGGCAATGCTGCCTTCCTTATTAATATGGCCGACAACGAACGCCGTATAGCCGCTGTCTTTGGCTGAGCGCATGATGCGCATCGTGCACTCGCGCACCTGGCTGATGCTGCCGGGCGTCGAGGCTGTCTCGGCGTCGTACATGGTCTGAATGGAGTCGACGATCAGGACGGTTGGCTGCAGGTCATCGATCGTAGACAGGACGGTGTTCAAATCCGTTTCAGCCAGCACATAAATGCTGCCATGATCGACACCAAGGCGCTGCGCGCGCATTTTCAGCTGGCGCTGACTCTCTTCGCCGGAGACGTAGAGAATCGTTTCCCGCTCGCTGATGCGCCCACAGAGCTGCAGCAGCAGCGTGGATTTGCCGATACCGGGTGCGCCGCCGACCAAAACCAGCGAGCCGCGCACGGCGCCGCCGCCGAGCACACGGTCAAATTCACCGATTCCGGTAGAAAAACGCAGTTCTTCCTCGACATCCAACTCTGAGATCAGCTTTGGCTGCGCGATGCGCTTGGCACGCGTGCCAAGCACCATTTTGGGCTCCTTCGGTGCCTCAACCAGCGTGTTCCACGCTCCGCACGCCGGGCACTGCCCCATCCATTTTGCCGTCTCATTGCCGCATTCCGAGCAATAAAAGACGGTTTTTGTACTCGATTTTGTTTTCATATAACCATTCCTGTTTGCGGCAATGACTGCCGGTATTGTAAGTAGGATGCGATGATCACAGCTGCCAGCTTTGTCTGGTAGACGCCGTCTTCAAGCTTTGCGCACTCGGATTCATTGGATAAAAAGCCGCACTCAACCAGCACTGCAGGGCAATTCACCTCGCGCATCAGGTAGATCTTCTCCGAGATCGGCACTGCGACGCGCCGGTTTTGCGGGTCAAGATACGCGACGAGATTATCGTGCATCAGCGCGCCGAGCGTGTCGCTGCCGGGGCTCGCTGCATACAGCACCTGCGCACCCGACGGCTTCCGATCCGGGTAGCAGTTCTGGTGGAGGCTGATGAGCACGGCATTGTCTGTTCTGCGAATCAGCTCTGTGCGCTGGTGCTGGTCAGCCTTTTTCCGCTCTGCGATCGTAGTGGCATCGTCCGGATAGACAATGTCCGGGCTGTCGCGTGTCATGATGACTTCAATGCCGGTCAGTTCCGCGATGGCGCGGGCGCGCAGCGCGATCTGCAGGTTCACATCTGCCTCCACAGTCCCGTTTGGCGCCACTGCCCCGCCGTCCTCCCCGCCGTGACCGGCGTCAAGGATCAGGACCTGTTTCTGATCTGTCCAGTTTGCAGCCGCTTCCGCGCGCCGGAGCTGCCAGTCGGCAGCAAACCAGCCGCCGAACACCACGATCAATGCCAACAGCACGATCAGGATCCGTTGATAGAGTAACTTTGTCACGGCGCTCCCCCCCTCTTGCTATGGTATGCGGTGGGGATAGACGCTTATGACATGCTCTCAGAATACCATTTTGTGCCCGGCGCGTCAACCAAGGCATAGAAAAAGAGGCGCGCGGTCGGCCCACGCGCCTCATAAATATCGGTTTACTGAAGCTGCTTCAAAAACGCCTCCAGGCGATCCATGCCGGTCTCGATATTTTCTGTCGAGATCGCATAGCTCAGGCGCACAAAATTCGGCGCGCCAAAGCCGCTGCCCGGCACAACAGCAACCAGGCTCTTTTCCAGCAACAGCTTTGCAAAGTCATCACCGCTGCCGATGACCTGACCATCGATCTGTTTACCGATGATCTGCTCCAGATTCATCATGACGTAGAACGCGCCGCTTGGCTTCAGGCAGCTGACGCCGGGCATGGCATTGATGCGGCGCACGATCAGATCACGACGCTGCTCAAACACCTGACGCATCTGCTCTGCCTCGTCCTGCGGGCCGGAGAGCGCCTCGATGGCCGCACACTGGCACATGGTGCCCGGTGCGCCGGTCGAATGGCTGAGGTAATTGGTCATGGCCTTGGCCACCGGCACCGGGGACAGCGAATAGCCGATGCGCCAGCCGGTCATGGCATAGGTCTTGGAAACGCCGTTGATGAGGATCGTGTGCGCCTTGATCTCGTCACTGAGCGCGGCGACGCTGGTGAACGGCACGCCGTCATATACAAGCTTGTCATAGATCTCATCTGAGATGATATACAGGTCATGCTTGACACAGACATCGGCAACGGCTTTGAGCGCCTCTTTCGGATAGACAGCGCCGGTCGGATTGGAGGGGTTATTGAGGATGATGGCCTTGGTCTTGTCCGTGATGGCCTGCTCGAGCTGCTCCGGCGTGAGCTGGAAGCCCTGCTCCTCGCTGACATTCACAACCACGGGCACGCCGCCGAACAGGCGCACCATCTCATAATAGCTGACCCAGTATGGGGCCGGAACGATCACTTCATCACCCGGATCGACCAGCGCGGCCAGCGCAATATAGACCGTGTGCTTGGCGCCGCTGGCGACAACCGCCTGCGTAGCCTCGTACTCCAGACCGTAGTCCGCCTTGGCGCGGTCACAGATTGCCTGGCGCAGCTCGATCATACCGGCGGCCGGGGTATAGCGCGTCTTTCCGTCGCAGATCGCACGCACGCCGGCATAACTGATGCGGTCTGGCGTGGCAAAATCTGGCTCACCGGCGCCAAAGCCGATAACATCCTTGCCTTCTGCTTTCATCTTCTTTGCCAGAGCGCTGACGGCCAGCGTTGCGGACGGGCTCACACCGGCAGCGATTTTGGAAAGTGCCTTCATAAACATCCCTCGTTTTCTTTAGAATTCTTGCCCATAGTTTACCACAGCATTGTGAAGAAAACAACGCAAACCTTACACAAAACACAAGCCGGAATCCCCGTCGTTTTTGCCGGTTTGAGAAAAAATCTACTGCACCGTCCGCCGATATACACAAAGACGCAGCATGATACAGCAGGCAACGATGATGATCTGTGGTTGTGTGCTGACGGTTGTACGCATCATAGTGACCACTTATCCATTTCCCTGCGGGCGGTGCTGGTGCGCCGCCCGCTTACTGAATCACCTATTTTCAGGGCTACAGGGCGGGACTTTTCGCTTTTTTGTCACTCGATAAGGAATCTTAACACCACATCGACCATGATAAAAATTTTCTGCAGTATAGTCACCCAGATATCCGTCTTCCACTGAAAACACATAACGAGAATGCTCGTGAATCCAGGTTCCTGCAACCGCCGCCTCCCGATACCAATTATCTATAACCTGATCCGGCAGATAGCGAAACGTCTCTCGGGTCATGTAGGAAACCTGATCTGCCTTCGGAGTAAGTAAATAATACTCATATATTTGAATTCTGCTATTCTCGTCATACCGGCAGATGCTTATTGTATTTGCACTGTTATTTCTTATCTCCACCCCCAGCGTCACTCCTGCACCGTACAAAATATACTCCTCTAAGCAGTGCATGTGCTTGACCGTGATCAAGCGGTCCGATGCATCAAAGCCGTATATATGAGAAAGTCTTTCCTCCGGCGGCCGCTTCTTGCAAAGGCGGCCACGTTTTGTGTTGCCGAGCCAGAGATCTTCCGTCAAACTTGGACAATAGTAGCCACGATGCATCGTACCACCTGCGCAATACTGCTGATAAACGACCTGAGATTTCTGTTTCTGCAATTCGGCTGCCACGTCGATCTCTTTTGCCAGCAGCATCCGCATATAATCATAAGGAAAATCCATACTTTGCCTCCTTCCTTAAAATTTGGGAGTCGTGCGATCAAGTACAAATATGAACGACCTAATCGCTTTCAAAGCGCTTGTAACATTTTCTATTTGCTGTTCTCTATCACCGCCGGCAGAATTGTACGCGCCAACAATTACGATATTCACCAATTCGTAGTATAGTTTTGTGTGCAGCCTGCGATGCAAACAAGTGCTTATGGAAACCTTATTCATCTGTAAATAACCCGTCGGCGTTGATGAACCGGCAGCTGGCAAAGTCGTAGTACCGGCTCTGGAGATAGTAAAGGCGCGTTTCGCGGTCGTAGTAGTAACCACGGTAGCGCAGCGGGTTGATGTGCCCGATGAAGCTGGCCTTCGTAATCTTCGCACCTTTGTCATCGTGCACGGAATAGTTGCCCCACGCGCCGTAGGCGCTGCGGCGCAGCGTAATGCAGCAGACAACGATGATGATCTATGGTTGTGTGCTGACGGTTGTACGCATCATAGTGACCACTTGTCCATTTTCCTGTGGGCGGTGCCAATGCACCGCCCGCTACTTACTATCGGATTCTCTGTTATCTATAAGGCTATTTGTTCCGCGTATATTTACTGCTACGATTCATGTCAAAACGCGTCCCTAAAAAGATCATAATAACCGTATCCATCCGCAGCACTATTTTCTGGAACTGCGCAGCGCCTTGTGCTTTCCCAATCAATGTAAGAACAACAAATACCAAGATACCTAGCAGATAACACACCACTAAAGCAACCTTGAGAAAAGCATAGAAATGATAGTCAGTTCGGTATTTCTCAATCACATATTGGCCAATGTACCTCTGCGTCAGGCGTTCTAAAAAGGGAAGTTTCTCTCGGATACGCATCGCTTTCTTGGCCGCTTTCCCATAATCCCCAGGAAGACTTCCAATTAGGATTTCATTCAAAAGCATTCTAATAAAAATTTGGCAAAGAAGCAATTCAAATGTCCGCAATAGCAAATATGCGAAAATACGGCTATACCTCTAACATAAGAATAGGCAGACACCTTTGTTATAGAAGAGTATATATGAATCGTCAGTATATTTTGAAATCACCCCTGTAGTTAACGTGCTCATTCCGTCAGTAACAGCAGAGGTCGAGCCGTCGTTATAGATCATGGCGAACGGCTGGTTGCCATCGTCATAGACAAACTCGAGGGACTTCCATGACCACAGTTTACCATTGCATCAGTGCAAATTCAAGAATAATCATGATTCTTGATTTCAAGACACAAATCCTGAAATCAAGAACAGAAGCAACATAAACAGGCATCCGGCGCTTTGCCGGATGCCTGTTATAACGATTTGCTATTCTCAAAAAAAGCGTCTGCAAGCCGGTTCCCGGACACCAGACAGAGCTCTTGTCACAAAATAATACAGATCAGTGTTCCGCTGCCCTCGTTGACGACCCGCTGCAGTGTCTCCTGCAGCTTGCTGACAGCTTTGGTCGGCAGGCAGCTGAGTTTTTCCTCCACGCCTTCCTGCGCAATCGTATAGATCGGCTTGCCGAAAATGTTGGACTGCCAAAGCTGCTCGACATCGCCGTCAAACCCTTGCAGCAGGAAGCCGAGGATCTCGCTCGAGGCGTTCTCTCCGCCAAGCTCCGGCGAGACTTCTGTCTCAATATTGGTCTGGAACATATGAATGGCTTTGGCGCTGGCCTTGAGCCGGACGCCGTAGCGCCCGCCCTTGCGGACGATCTCCGGCTCTGCCAGCTGCAAGTCACCGGCCGACGGCATAACGACCCCGTAGCCCTTGCTGCGTACATCCTCCAGTGCGCCGCGGATGTGCTGATAGTCGGCCTGGATGCGCCCCATTTCTGCCAGAAACGAGATGAGCTCCCCGTCACTGCGCAGCGCAACGCCCGCCTGCTCGCTGATGATACTGTAGTACAGCGCGCGCGGAAATGTGAGCACATAGCAAACGGCCCCGGTGTCCACGGAGACGTTTTCCACGTCTGCCGTTTCCAGCAGCTCACTGTCTGCAAGCGCCTGCGCCGCGCGCCGCGCGTCACGCAGGCGGTGCAGCGACGGCATTTGTTCGCGCAGCAGCGCATAGAGCTGCTGCTTCGTCTCGTTCTCAGGCGGCAGTACATCCATCCACTCCGGCATGCGAAAGCAGATCTCCGTGACCGGAAATTCGTACAGGACCGAGCGCAAAATCTCCAGAACATCCTGCTCCGTCAGCTCCAGACAGTTGACCGGCAGGCAGGCAGCATCGTACTGTTCCTGCAGCTGGGCAGCCAATGTTTGTGCAGTCTCCCCTGCCGGATCGGCCGTGTTGAGCAGGATGAGAAACGGCTTTCCGATGTCCTGCAGCTCTGCGACGATGCGCGCTTCCGCCGCGGCATAGTCCTCCCGCGCGAGCTCAGTCACGCTGCCATCGGTCGTGACGACAATGCCGATCGTCGAATGCTCGCGGATGACTTTTCGCGTCCCCTCTTCCGCTGCTGCGCGCATTGGGATCTCATGATCGTACCACGGCGTCGTGACCAGGCGCTCTTCCCCGTTTTCGTACTGACCGTTCGCGCCGGGAATCATGTATCCAACGCTGTCGATCAGGCGCACGGAGGCGCGCACGGACGCGTCCAGCTCGATCGAGACGGCATCTTCCGGGACGAACTTCGGTTCTGCGGTCATGATCGTCCGGCCGGAGCCGCTTTGCGGCAGCTCGTCGCGTGCGCGCTCCCGCACATATTCATCGGTGATATTCGGCAGCACGAGCGTTTCCATGAATCGTTTGATGAAGGTCGATTTCCCGGTGCGCACCGGGCCGACAACGCCGATGTAAATATTCCCGCCGGTACGGGCGGCAATGTCTGCGTAAATTGAAGAATTGTCCATTCTGTCGTCCTCTCCTCATCAGTCTTACCAAAACTGTATGAGGTTTGGGACGAGAATATGCCGCCGGCAGCGTACCGGCGGCATACATTATGGACAATATGTCTGCACTGTCTGATGGTGCACCTGACTGATGGGGAACGCAACAGCCGGAAACCGCTGCTGAAGCTTGGCCTGCAGGACCGGAATGACCACATTTTCCGTGCAGAAGTGGTCAGCATCGATCAGATTGATGCCGAGCTCCTTTGCTGCGAGGAAACGGTCGTACTTCACATCCGCCGTCACAAAGGTATCGCAGCCTTTTGCAGCCGCCAGCTCCAGCATATTCCCACCGGAACCGCCGCAGACCGCGAGCCTTTCAACCGGCGAACCGCCGTCCACATACCGCAGGCCGTTGGCATGCAGGCGTCCGGCAACATAAGGCAGAAATTCCGCCATGGTCATGGGTCTCTTCAGCTTCCCGATGCGGCCGCAGGTAAGCATGCTCCCGTCAGCTGCCGTACCGGCCGGTTCCAGACCGCCCGTGACCTCCGCATCCAGTGCCGCCATGAGCGCATCATTAACACCGCCGTCGGCAATGTCCAGATTCGTGTGCATGCAGATGGCGGAAATGCCGTACCCCGCCAGCGTCAGCACCTTGCGTCCGGTGAGGTCATCCGTCGTCGCGCGCCGCAGCGGCGTAAAGATGAGCGGGTGGTGCGAAACAATGAGCTGCGCGCGCAGCTCGACCGCTTCCGCGATTACATCATCCGTGATGTCCAGCGCCAGCAGTGCTTTCTTCACCGCAGCGCGGCCGTCACCGGCCAGGAAGCCGGCATTATCAAAGTCCATCTGATACCGCACCGGTGCGAGGGCATTGAGAAAAGCGTAAATGTCGTTTACGGTTGCCATGACTGTACCTCCTTCAAACAGGTCTCCAGCTCGCTCAGGCGCGCATCAAGCGCCGCGAGCGCCGCTTCCGGCGTCTGCTTTGCGTGCGCCATGCCGGCACGTGCACGCTTTTGCCGCCGAATCTCTTCCTTCAGGTGCTCCGGCAGCAGCGGGTCACGGTGCCGAAGCAGCAGCCGCTCCACCGTATATGTCTGCGCCGCCGTTTGCCCAAGCACACGCAGGGCAAGATAGCGCTTCCCGGCATCGCGGCATAGGGCCGCGTCCTCAATCGTGAAACCATTGTGCCAGAGCCAGTCCGTTAGCTCCGCCACTTTGCTCTGCGGCTGCAAAACGAGCTGTTTTCCCTGCTGCTGCAGCCACGGCGCAGCCGCCAGGATCGCGCAGATCGTCTCCCCGCCCATACCGGCAATGGTAATGACGTCCGCTGCCTGCGCGCCCGAAAACTGCAAACCGTCCACCTGCACGAACCGAAAGCGCTCTTCCAGATCGTAGGCAGCGGCAGACTGTCGAGCGTTGGCGAGCGGGCCGGCATGAATGTCGGCCGCGATGGCCGATTGAATGACGCCGCTTTGCAACAGCCAGACCGGTAAATATCCGTGATCCGTGCCAATATCCGCAGCGCAGGCACACGGCGGCACAAAGTCCGCGACCATCTGCAGGCGCGGCGACAGGCGAATGTGATCCATAACTCTCTCCCCAAAAACGCCAAAAGCCGGCATATCGCCGGCTTTTGATCCTCGTCTGTATCTCTCTCTTACAGGCTCTCCAGATAGGTGCGCAGCTGCTCGAGGAACGCGTCCGGGTCGACGTCGTGTGCGAGGCAGGCCTGTTCCAGCGTCTCGCCGCTGGCCATGGCGCAGCCGAGGCAGTGCATGCCAATGTTCTGGAACACGGGCATGGCTTCCGGGGCGTTGGCCAGGATCTCCGAAATCATCGTATCTCTGGAAATTTCAAACATAACTTTTTACCTCCGGTAGTTTGCTTGTGAGAAAATGATTGGGTCGCACGAAGCGCCCCAATCATTTTAACCAGTTTATCTGCTGATTAGTGCTGCTCTCTCATCTTCGCGAAGCACTCGCTGCAGTAGACAGGACGGTCAGACTTCGGCTCAAACGGAACTCTGGCCTCGCCGCCGCAAGCAGCGCAGGTGGCCGTGAAGAACTCGCGGGGACCGCGGGCGGCGTTCTTGCGCGCGTCACGGCAGGCCTTGCAGCGCTGGGGCTCATTCTGGAAGCCCTTTTCCGCATAGAATTCCTGCTCACCGGCGGTGAAAACGAACTCTGCGCCGCACTCTTTGCACTTCAACGTTTTGTCTTCGAACATGATAAATCCTCTCTTTTGAAAAACTTGCCTATCGGCTATATTGCGCTCAGCTTTTGCTGAAGTCGCTGAAATTGGGGAGCCGCGCCAGTTTGCGGCGGATCCGCTGCACGGCATTGTCAATGGATTTTTCGGATTTATTTGTCTCGGCTGCCATTTCTGCATAGGACAGGCCGGACAAATACAGCCGAAGCACCCGCGCCTCAAACGCTGACAAGTACCGGGTAAATGCGGACAATAGCTCTTGTTCACTCTCTCTGGCCAGAACCTGCTCCTCAGTAACACGACAATTTGCTTCCGGATAGGTGGATGCCTGGATCTGTGATTCTTCTGAGAGGATGCTGTCTAGGGAAATGCCGCTGTTGAGCGGAGAATGCTTCTGCCGGGAAGCAGACTTGATGGCGCTGTAAATGCGGTTGCTGATGCATACTTCCGCATAAGCTTTGAAAGGCACATTGGACGCCGGGTCATACTGCCGGATCGCCGAGAGCAGACCAAGCATCCCCTCCTGAATGAGATCCTCGCTGTCACCACCAGCGAGAAATAGCGGCCGCGCGCAGATACGCACCAAGCGGCTGTAGCGCTCAGCAAGCGCTTCCTCGGCGGCAGTGGCCCCGCCACTCACCTGCGCCAGCAGCTCTGCATCGGACAGTTGGGAATCATCCATCATTGCCTTTTAAACTCCAATACCACACAAAACAAATTATAGCTAAAATCGTTGAAAAGTCAATACATTTTTGTACAAAATGCACGTTATGTACGTTTTCGGCGACCTTCAGCATTTTTTCAGAGATCGATCTCCTGCTGGCCGATATATTCCAAGCCAAGGTGCTCGTAGGCGCGGCGTGTGACGCAGCGGCCTCGTGGCGTGCGCGTCAGGAAGCCCTGCTGCAGCAGATACGGCTCATAGACATCCTCGAGCGTCACGGCTTCCTCGCCGATTGTCGCCGCAAGCGTCTCCAGGCCAACCGGTCCGCCATGATAAAACTCGATGATGCTGCGCAGCATGCGCCGGTCCGTCGCATCGAGCCCCATTTCGTCCACTTCGAGACGCAGCAGAGCGGCGTTGGCAACTTCTTTCGTGATGATGCCGTCAGCGCGTACTTGCGCATAGTCACGCACGCGCTTGAGCAGACGGTTGGCGATACGCGGTGTACCGCGCGAGCGCGAGGCGATCTCGTACGCGCCGGCGCTGTCAATCTCCACCTTGAGGATCCCGGCGCTGCGCTCCACGATCTTTTGCAGCTCAGCCGGGCTGTAGAGCTCCAGCCGCAGATTGACGCCAAAACGGTCGCGCAGCGGCGCGGTCAGCTGCCCGGCGCGCGTGGTCGCGCCGATGAGCGTGAAGCGCGGCAGATCCAGCCGGATCGAATTGGCTGACGGGCCCTTGCCGATGATGATATCGATCGCATAGTCCTCCATGGCGGGGTAAAGGATCTCCTCGACCGCACGGTTGAGTCGGTGGATCTCGTCCACAAATAAAATGTCATTTTCTTGCAGGTTTGTCAGCAGTGCCGCCAGATCGCCAGCCTTTTCAATGGCAGGGCCGGAGGTAATGCGCATATTCACGCCCATCTCATTTGCAATGACGGCGGCCATTGTCGTCTTGCCCAAGCCCGGAGGCCCGTAGAGCAGCACGTGGTCGAGCGGCTCACCGCGCAGGCGTGCCGCGTCAATGCAGACCTGCAGATTTTCTTTCGCTTTTTCCTGCCCGGTATAATCCTTCAGCAGCCGCGGGCGCAGAGAACCCTCACCGGAATCCTCCGGAAGTACGCGGGAAGAAGTAACGACCTCCTGCTGGGCGTCCTCGGAAAAGCTGATGCTCATATATGCTCCCTCCCCTGCTTACTGCTGCATCATGGCGCGCAACGCAGCCTTGATGATCTGATCTGCGCTCATGCCCTCAATAGACGGCAGTGTGCGCAGTGCTGCATTGATCTCCGGCATACTGTAGCCAAGCACCGTCAGGCCGGCAATCGCATCGCTGCGCGCGGCCGAAGCCGAATCCGACGCGGGCACCGCCGGCATCAGGTCCGCAAAGTCGACGCTCGCGCTTTCCTTGGCCATCTTGTCCTTGAGTTCGAGCAGGATGCGCTGCGCAATGCGCTTGCCGATGCCGGGCGCGCTCGTGAGCGCCTTTTCATCGCCGTTGAGCACCGCCAGCGCCAGCCCATCCGGCGTGTTGGACGAAAGAATCGACAGCGCCGCCTTCGGCCCGACGCCGGAGATGGCAAGCAGCAGCTCAAAGCAGTGCTTCTCGCTCTTGCTGGCAAAGCCGTAGAGATCATGCACATCTTCGCGGATGATCTCGTAAGTATAGAGCTTGACGCGCTCGCCGGTTCTGACGCTGCTGATCGTGTTCAGGCTGGCGTTGAGCGCGTAGCCGACCCCGCCGCACTCCAGCACGACCAGATTCGGTTCGATATCGGTAACGACACCGTTTATGTGGTAGAACATGGGTCAAATCTCTCCTGTTGATGGATCAAAGATGTGGCGCTGCGCGCATGGCACAGCGCAATGGCGACAGCGTCCGCCGCGTCGTCCGGCCGCGGCACCGCCTGCAGAGACAGGATGCGGCGCACCATGTCCATGACCTGCTTTTTGTCCGCGCGGCCGTATCCGACGACCGCCTGCTTGACCTGCAGCGGCGTGTATTCATAGATCTGCAGCCCGGCCTGATGGCCCGAGAGCAGAATGATGCCGCGGCCGTGGGCAACGGCGATGCCGGTCGTGATATTCGTATTGAAAAACAGCTCCTCGACCGCCATCACTTCCGGGTGGAACTGCGCGATGAGTTCGTTCAGGTCGCGGTAGATCTGGTCGAGCCTGCTCGACAGCTGCGTTTTGGCCGGCGTCGTGATCACGCCGCAGGTCAGCAGCCGCTGGCTGCGCTTTTCCGCATCCAGCACCGCGAAGCCGACTGTGGCAATGCCGGGGTCAACGCCCAGGATTCGCATAAGCATCACTCCAAGTAAATACCCAATTAAATTGTGCATTTTGGATAACTTCATAAGTATAGCATTTATTTGTCTTGTAGGCAACCACCGGGCAAAGAAAAAGCGCCCCGGAGCTTTCCGGAGCGCTTGAAAACACACAATTTATGCACGCGGGTGCGCTTTGTTGTAAACATCCTTGAGCTGCTTGCTGACAAGATGTGAATAGATCTGCGTGGAGGAGATATCCGCATGGCCGAGCATTTCCTGAATGGCGTGGATATCCGCACCATTTTCCAGCAGATGCGCCGCGAAGGAATGCCGCAGCGTGTGCGGTGTGATCGTCTTTTCGATGCCGGCCTTGGTCTGATAGTTCTTGATGAGCTTCCAGAAGCCCTGACGCGACATCCGTTCCCCGCTGACATTGACAAACAGTGCCTGTTCATCCGGCGCAGCGATCATCTGCGGGCGGATGAAGTTGATGTACTCCGTGAGTGCGCGCACGGCTGCCGGATACATAGGGATCATGCGCGATTTGTCGCGGCCCTGGCAGCGGATAACGCCTGCAGAAAGGTTCACGTCCGTAATGTTCAGCGAGATCAGCTCGCTGACGCGGATGCCGGTCGCATACAGCAGCTCGAGCATGGCGCGGTCACGGTAGCCCTTGGCGTCCGTACATTCCGGCTGCGCCAGCAGCAGCTCGACTTCCTTGCTCGAGAGGATCTGCGGCAGTTTCTGCTTGGCCTTGTCCGGCACGAGCTTTCCGGTCGGATTATGCTGCACATAGTGATTATTGAGCAGAAACCCATAGAAATTTTTCAGCGATGCGATTGCCCGGGAAACCGTGGCAACAGACTTGCCGTTGCTGCGCATCCAGTCGATATATTCACACAGCTCTTCCTCTTCCGCAGAGCCGAGGTCGGCGTCCGTGTGTGCATGCAGGTATTCGCTGAGTTGGCGGATATCCCGCAGGTATGAGGAAATCGTGTTTTGCGAGGAGCGCTTAACGTCGCGCAGATAGGATTCGAACAATTCCATTCCGTCGGAATCCCGCATGACGACTTCCCCCTTTCCAATCAGATTTCATCCACAGTGACCACAGGTCACAGAATAAGCCGTGTGAAAAATGGTACCGCATAGCACGCAGCGGCCGCAGCCGCCAGCAGCAGGCAGAACACAAGCGCCAGCTCCCGGGAATATCGCTCCGATGTCACGGGAACCGGCAGGCCGCGCCGCTGCTCGAGCAAACGCACAGACATCTGCGCGCAGAGCGTGCCGAGCAGAAACAGCGCCGGCACAAGAAAAACGCCAGGCAGCCCGACCGCAACGCATGAGAGCCAAAACGCATGGTCGCAGCCGGAATTCAGGAAGGCAGCCGCCGTACACGCGGACAAAAAGCCTTTAACGCCGAAAACGGCCGGTATCAGCAAAAAACCAAGATAAGATGTAGACAGCAGCAAAAACGCAAAACCATAGGCGCACGAGACACACAATTCCGGCAGCAAACCACCGTACAGCGTCCCGCCCGCGCCGCTGCTGCTCAAAAACGAAAGAACCGGATTCGACGGCTCCGGCAGCGCAGCGTTGGCGCCGAAGCAGCAGCCAATCACATAACCTGCCGCCATACCAATCGCGATCAGCGGCGGCAGCGGAAAGTGAGATGCGGCCGGTTTCCGGCGCACATGCAATCTGTTACGTCGCACATTCATCACCACTGACAGCTTATGAAAGTGCGCTCATAACATGACAATTTACATAACGCGTTGTAGACATAATATAATACAAATCAAAAATGTTATCAAGTAGTTCGTCAGAATTTGTTCATTTTTGTTTATTATGACAAGAAATTATGTTAACAATATTATGTAAACCCTGTAACTGAGCAGGGCGAGATGCTCAGTGCTTTCAGCAGTGTATGACTATATTTCGGTAATCACAGCGCCAGATACGCAATATATAGGTAATCATGTTATAATTATGTAAACCTGTCGCCTGATTACAATGCGTAATTTCTCTTCTGTTTCCGTTTTTTCTTCTTTGTTCTATTTCGTAACTTTTTATGAAAAATGCACGAACCAGAGATTGCGGCAGCCAGCGTGGTCAGCAGCGTAACGCCGGTAGCGGCGCAAAAAATCTGCGCTCCGACAGCCGCTTTCAGAATGAGATATCCGATCGCCCACATTGCCCACGTCATGGCTCCACCAAGCGCCCTCCCCTGCTCCGGCCGCGGCGAGAATGCGCCGGCCGCTAAGCACGCGAGCGCACAGCAAATGAGCGCCACAAGCCGCGCCTCTACCTCCGGCAGCAGTTCGCAGTTCATCGCAAACGCAGCCAGCCAGCTCAACAGCAGCGTGAGCCCAAGTCCGGTCAAGGCAGCTGCCGCCGTGCGCGAGAGCATCGGCAACCATTTTTGTTCCGTATTCAAAAAAACACCCCCTGCAGAACGTATGCATCACAGCATATTCTTGCAGGGGGTGAATCATTCCGAAAGCAGCTTTACACCTCGGGGCCCTTCGGCTCCTCGTGCTTCGGCTCTTCCTTTTTCGTTTCTTTCGCTTTCTGCTTGGCAGCCTTGCGCTCCTGCGCTTCCTTGGCAGCCTGTGCCTCAGCGCGGGCATTCGTGGAAATGGCCCACTTGGCAACCTGGATGCGAACCTGATCTTCGCTGGTCTCGAAGGTCACGCTGTCGTCCGTGACGTGGACGACTTTGCCCATCATACCGCCGATCGTGACGATATCGTCACCGACTTTCAGATTGGAACGCATTTCATTGAGCTTTTTCTTCTTCTTGTTCTCCGGAAGGATCAGGAACAGATAGAAGATGACAAGCATCAGAACGATCATGATAATGGATGAATATCCGCCAGAGCTTCCCATGGTTTTACCTCCGTATAAAGATAAAGATATTATATCTGTTTTGCTATGCAAATGCAAGCATTAAATGCGCATATCCAGTACGGATGAGTAATTTTTCCGAAACGTCTCGTACTCCCCTGCCTCGATCGCCGTGCGGATGCGCTGCATGAGCGTATTATAAAAATACAAATTATGCATCACGGAAAAGCGCATGGCCAGCATCTCTTCCGCTTTGAACAGGTGGCGCAGATAGGCGCGGGAATATCGCCGGCAGACCGGGCAGTCGCACTGCGGGTCGATCGGCTGCTCATCGCGCTGATACTTCTCATTTTTGATATTGATCACGCCAGACCACGTGTACAGGTGTCCGTGGCGGCCGTTGCGTGCCGGCATGACACAGTCGAAAAAGTCCACGCCGCGCGCGACGGATTCAATGATGTTCCCCGGCGTGCCGACGCCCATCAGGTAGCGCGGCTTGTCAGTCGGCATATAGGGCTCGACGGCGGCAATGGTGTCATACATCTCCTGCGTCGTCTCCCCCACCGCAAGGCCGCCGATCGCATAACCGGCCAGATCGAGGTCCGCGATCTTCTTCATGTGCTCGATGCGCAGATCCTGAAAAATCGTGCCCTGATTGATGCCGAAGAGCACCTGACCGGGGTTGACCGCATCGTCGCGGCCGGTATAATCCGCGAGCGCCGTCTTGCAGCGCTGCAGCCAGCGATACGTCCGGTCGCAGGAGTTTTTCACATAATCGTAGGGCGACGGGATCTTGATGCACTCGTCAAATGCCATCGCAATGTCAGAGCCGAGGTTTGCCTGAATGCGCATGCTCTCCTCCGGCCCCATGAAGATGTGCCGGCCGTCCACATGGCAGTTGAAGGCCACGCCCTCCTCCGTGATCTTCCGCAGCTGCGCCAGAGAAAAAATCTGGAATCCGCCGCTGTCGGTCAGGATCGGTTTTTCCCAGGTCATGAACTTGTGCAGGCCGCCCAAGTCGCGGATCAGCTCATCACCGGGGCGCACGTGCAGATGATAGGTGTTGGACAGCTCGACCTGACAGCCGATTGTCTCCAGATCCTCCGCCGAGAGCGCGCCCTTGATGGCCGCCTGCGTGCCGACATTCATAAACACCGGCGTTTGGACTGTACCGTGCGGCGTTGTAAACGTGCCGCGGCGCGCATGGCCGTCTTTGCAAATCAGTTGAAACATAGTCTGCTTGCCTTTCTGTTTGGATTGCCTACTTATTCTAACAGATTGCCGCATCAAGTCAAGCGTTCCCGGCAGATTTGCGTGTTAGTGGATCGTTGCTTTCTGCATATGATTTTTCAGTATTTCCAGCCCCAGCACCACGGCAACGCCGAGCACAAACCAGAGAATGCAAAAATCGGAGAGCGTCATGACGTGCACTGAGCTGGCGCTCTCAACAACATCATGTCAGAATGTGCACCCGGGATTTAAGCGAAGGTTAAACGTCCGGTTTTATCTATGCCTGATAGTAGGCCAGCTGCCGATCCAGCCCCTGCTCCAGCAGCGCATAGGCAGCATCGCCGTCCTGCCGTTCGATCGCATCGGCAAACTGCGTCAGCAGATTCACCGCAGACTCCAGTCCGGCAGTGCGCAGATACCGTTCCCAGAGGGTGATCGACCCTGCGCGCACCGCGTTCATCGTAAGCGGCAACATTGCGCTGCGGCTGCATTGACAGATCCGCAGATGGAACTGCTGAAAACGCTCTGCTAACCCGGTGTAGGTCATTGCACCGGATGCAATATCGTCACCAATCCGCTCTATGTCTGCCCGCAGCGCGGCAACATCCGCCTGCGTCCGGCATTTTGCAAGCCGCCGGAGTGCAAAGCCTTCTACCGCAAGACGGAAATCGAAAATCGCCGCGACCGTATCTGCGTCGAGGTGGTTGCCGTTGAAGCGCACGATTGCATTGAACGTCTCGAGATTGCCGGTCACCATGTAATCCGCAACATATGTTCCGCTCTGCAGCTTGATTGTCACAAGCCCGATGCGCGCGAGCTCCGCAAGGCCGGAGTGTGCCACGGATTTACTCACGCCCATCTGCTCTGCCAGCTGCCGCTCCGGCGGCAGATGCTCGCCAGCCCGCAATTCCCCCGACAGGATCATACCCGCCAAACGCCGCACAAACGGTTCGCACATCGTCGGCGCAACGATCTTCCCAAAATCATGTATCGTGTTTTCCTCCGTTGAAATTGGTCAAACCAAAACCAATTGTATTTTTCCGTATTCAACTTTACCAGAATATGCGTGGAATTCCGGCACTGCTCTAAAATTCCAATGAACACCAATATTTTATTTGAATTGACATCTTCTGAGTTTCGTCGTTTCATTTAAATTTTGTCAACCAATTTTACAGGCAATCTACAGGGAAGTCAATCAGGGAAGGAAGGACATGGCTGAAAGAAAGGCACTGAAGCTTCTGCGCAAAAAGATCACGGACCGCATGCCGGTCGCGCTGGGGCTGGAAAAGATAACGGAGGAATCTCCGGAGTATCTGGGGCCGGAAAACGTCGTGACGGATGAAATGGAAGAAGTCGCCGTCGTCATGGACAAGCGTGTGCCAATCACGGCAGCAGAAGTCGCCAAAAAGTGCGGCAAACCGCTTGCGCGCACGGAGGAACTGCTGGAAGAGCTGGCTCTGCGCGGCGTGATCGAATACAACTGGGAAAACGAAGATCATCACAAGCAGTACGTGCTGCCCATGTTCGTACCCGGCAGCGCAGAATATATGAATATGAATCTGGACACGGTCACGGCGCACCCGGAAGTGGCGACGATGTTCGAGCGGATGTCCCGCCTGCCGCTGGAAAAGATCACGCCCATGGTGCAGCCCGGAGACGCCGGCATCGGCATGCACGTCGTCCCGGTCGAAAAAGCGACCCCATCGGAACAGAAATCGGTCGATCTGGAGCATCTGTCTCACTGGCTGGATAAGCACGACGTCAAGTGTGCAGTCGGCGCCTGCTCCTGCCGCCGTTCCCGTCGGGCCCGCGACGAAGGCTGCGGCCATCTGGAAGAGGATATGTGCATCGCCGTCGGCGACATGGCGACCTACGCCATCGAGACCAACAAGGCCCGTCCTGCAACGCGCGAAGAAGTCATGGAGATCCTGCAGCGCGCCGAGGGCAACGGCTTTGTACATCAGATCACGAACATTGACGGTGAGGATAAGGTCCTCAGTATCTGCAACTGCTGCGTCTGCTCCTGCTATGCGCTGCGCACCAGCCAGCTGTTCAACACGCCGAACATGTCCGCTTCCGCTTGCCGCGCGCACGTCGATCCGGAAAAATGCGTTGCCTGCGGCCAGTGTGCCGAGGTATGCCCGGCGGGCGCCGCCAAGCTCGGACAGAAGCTGTGCACGAAGGATGGCCCGATCGTCTATCCGAAACAGGTACTGCCGGATGAGACCGAATGGGGCCCGGAGATGTGGAACGAAAATTATCGCGTCGACAATCCGTCCGCCAACTGCTACGACACCGGCACAGCCCCCTGCAAGAGCAACTGTCCGGCACACATTGCCGTTCAGGGCTATATCCGCATGGCAGCCGAAGGCCGCTACATGGATGCGCTCAAGCTCATCAAAAAAGAGAACCCCTTCCCTACCGTCTGCGGCCACATCTGCAACCGCCGCCGCGACCATCCCGAGGCAACCAAAATGATCCGCTCCGAGGACAAGTTGAAGGCCACCCTCCCATACATAATCAAGCGCGCTGCCAAGATCAAAGTCAAAGAACTGCGCAGCAAGCACAGCTGAAGGCATTTATAACAGACAGATCCCCGCCGTCGCCCTTTCAGGCCACGGAGGGGATCCCCCTTTTAAAGCGCCAAGCGCTCCGGCCGAAACGGCCGGGGCGCTTGTGCATTGCTGTGTGTTACTCGATCGCGATGGTGGTGTGCTTTGGAAGCTCCTTCGGCGCCGCCTTCGGGACGCTGATCTTCAGAATGCCATCCTCGAACTTCGCGGAGACATCTGCGGATTTCACATCGGCGCCGACGTAGAAGCTGCGGCTCATGGAACCAGCGTAACGCTCCTGGCGCAGGAACTTGCCCTTCTTATCGGGCTCGTCCTTGTCCAAGCCCTTGGCAGCGCTGATCGTCAGGTAACCATCCTGCAGATCGACCGTCACTTCATCCTTCTTGAAGCCCGGCAGGTCCACGTCCAGCTCGTACGAGCCATCCAGTTCGCGGACATCGGTCTTCATCAGATTTCTGGCGTGCTTGCCATACAGTTCACTGCTGACCTGCGGCATCAAGCGGCCGAAATCAAAGAAATCGGACAACGAATCATCAAACAGGTTTTCACCAAAAATGCTCGGCAACATAAGTCATTCCTCCATTCAAACCTTTCGTAGGCGCTGGGGAAAAACTCCACGCGTTGGCGAACTCTGTTACCGTTTGTACAACAATGCCCGATCTCCGGAGGTCCTCTGAAGGTCCTCCCTCATCGATCGTCTTCATCATAGCACGCTTTTTAGCACTGTCAAGAAGAGAGTGCCAATATTCATAAAAGGCACCATATTTGTTCACAAAATATATAATTTTTACAAAACAGCACGCTTTTGGCAGGCTGAGCAGCCCGCAAAGCCGCGAGTGAAACGGCTATTGCACCAGCAAAAAGGCACCGATACAAATCGCCGCGATCCCGAGACATTTTTCCACGGTGATGCGTTCATGGAGCAGCAGCGCAGAAAAAATCAAAGACCATACATAAGTGATTGCTGTCAGCGGGTAGACGATCGAATAGGCATAGTGGTGCAAAAGCGCGATGTTCATCAATGCACCCGCAAGATAAAAACAGCCGCCGAGCCAAATTTTCGGTGTCGTGAAAACAGAACGGATCCCGGTGATTCTCACGGCCCCGGTTTTCAAAAAGAGCGCGCCGAGCGCACCGCACAGCGTCATGATAAGGATGCAGAAGAAAAATTTCATGGTTCTTTCACCCCGCTGCATACGATCAGGATCAGGCCGAGAAGGATGGCAAGAAGGCCGATCATCTTCATAACCGAAATGGATTCCTGCAGGAAAATACGCCCAAGCACAAAGGACAGCACATATCCGGCGCCGAGCATCGGGTGGAGAACGGAAAGATCCCCATAATTCATGGCAAGGAGCATAAGCAGCGCGCCGACGCCATAAAGAGCGAACCCTGCGAGAAGAAACAGAACGGAACCGGTCGCGGATAGTTTCCAGAAAAGCTGCCCAACGCAAGTGGAAAAGGAAGAAATGAGCATGAGCAGAACGCCGCGCAGAATCGGCCGCGTAGAATCAGATCGTTTCATAGTATCACACCAAATAAATGAGAGCGCCGATTATGAGCGCAAACACCGCAATCAGGCGCAAAAGCGTTTTATCCCGAAAAATGACCTCAACGGGGTCACCGTCGGAATTGCCGTCAATGGTCAGGAAGTATTTAAGACACAGGCAGATAACAAGAGGAACTGTCCAGATCATGTATGTATTTGCCGAGTCTGCACTCCAGAGAGAGTAAAACACGATAGCAAGCGTCAGGCACATGTTCATGTTCTTGTTCAGAAAATCGTCGTTATAGTATTTCAGCACTTTTCGGATCGTGTTTCGCTGCCGGCGCAATTCACCGCGGCGCTTACTCAGCGCCAGATAAAAGGAGATGGAAACAACGGTGAGATAGAGCCAATTTGAAATCACAACGCCGGTGATCGCGGACCCAAAAAGCACACGCAGCAGAAAGCCGGAGACCAGCAGCGCGACGTCCAGAATCGGAACGTTTTTTAACCCGAAACTGTATCCGATGTTGACTGCCAGATAAATAATCATGCAGAGCCAGCCGCTCAGCGGGAACCGTATACCGATGCCGATGACAAGGATCGCAGCCGCAAGAATCGCAGCCATGATCAGCGCAGCGGGAATGCTGACCGCGCCGCTGGCGAGCGGGCGCAGACACTTCGTTGGGTGCTGCCTGTCGGAATCGATGTCCCGGATGTCATTGATAATGTATACCAGCGACGAAAGAAAGCAAAATGCCGCAAAGCCCGCAAGGCCGCTGCAGAACATCTCGCGTTCAAAAAATCGCCCGCTGAAAAAGAGCGGCAGCAGCACCAGAACATTCTTCAAATAATGTTTGGGCCGCAAAAGGCGGATGTAATCTTTCATGATATTACCCCTTTAGAAAATCCATCATTATCCGGCATCATTTTGACGTCTCCTGGGGGACGAACGTGATCGTAAAGTCGTTTGGGGTCTGATAGTAGTAGGCATACTGCATTTTGGACGTGTCCGGTTCCCAAAGCCAGCGGTCGCTTGGATAGGCCTGCACCTCTACCGAGCGTTCGCCCCGGGCAATCGCGTCTTCAATGGCACTGCGCTGCTGCACATCGACCTGATGGAGCGGGTAATAAACGGACCAGTTAAAGACGATAACGGCCGCACATAAAACGGCACAAACCGGGAAAGCAAACTTGAAGTTCAGCTTGAGCCCCGACAGCAGCTCCAGAGCAACGGCCAGAAGAAATACATAGGAAATATATAAGCACCGCGGTCCGATGGGGTTGACAAACAGCAGCGGAAAAGCCGCGCAAAGCGCTGACAGCAAAAAATAGAACGCTTTGCCGCCGATGGCTTTTCGAAGACGGAAAACAGCGATCGCAACGAGCAAAAACCACAGCAGACTGATGCTCACGGTCACCCGATCAGACCACGTTCTGAACAAAAAAGCAGCGCAGCAGCCAACCAAAAGAACAAATCCGATTTTCTCTGCCGCGGTCGGCTTCTGCGCGCGCAGAAGGTATGCGCCGAGCAAGGCGGTGATGGACAGATAGAGGACCGGGCAATCCGCCAGCAAGGCGTGAAACACAGTCCCGCAGTTATTGCGTGCCGACGTGAGCAGTCCGCGCAGACCGTGCGTAGCACCGATCTGGTAGTTTTCCCCCCGGAAAAAGATGTCCAGATAAGACGGCGATGCGAGCAGCAGCGCCGCTCCCATGATGGAACCGATGAGATAGCAAAGCAGCTCAGCCGAGCCCTTTCTGTACCGGACGCATTGATAAATGTTGAGCGCAGCGGCGGAGCATACCACGTAAAACGTAACGTTCTCCACAAACAGCTGCGCGGAAAATGCAACGAAAAATAATGCAATGCTGCGCTTTATGGAGTTGCCCGCGGGCTTCCCGGCCCAGAGCTCCGGGATCAGGCACAGCGCAAGCAAAGCCAACGCAACGGGAGGAACATAGTTGAAATATCCGGCTGCCCACGGGTAGACTTCCCGGAACATGGTGCTGGGCAGAAACAGCGCCAGAGCGGTGCACAGCAGCAGCCCGGAAGCGGTCCACTGTTTCGTGATACGGGAAAGCCAGACCACAAGGAGCAAAAGAATGCCTGCACGCAGCACGTCGCGCACGATGGGCCTGCTCCCGGCGGTGTAAGCAAGGACGTTTCCGAGAATACGTCCGTTGGAGGTGCTCCATTTCTGCGCGACCGTCCGCACCAGATCCTGAACGCTGTGCAGAGACGCGCCCAGCCCCTCCCGGAACCAATCGTCACCCGTGAGTGGAAAAATGCGAAAAAGTAAAAAAAGCAGCACAGCCAAGATCACTGCGGTCACGTAATATAGGGTGTTTGTTTTTTTCTGCACCTGATTTTCCTCCGTTTGATGCAAATTCTCAACATAGTGCGTTGGCACGGCAGCATGGCACGGTGCTCGTGAAACCGTGTCACTGCAATTCACTGCGCCAAAGCGGGTGAATCACTGCTGTGGCAAAGCGATGTCACAAAATGAATCACCAACATGCGCTGCCCCGTTTTGCAGCAGCCAGTCGATTTCCCGGTCAATACAGTGAATGCCCTCCGGGATCATCTCCAGCGGGCAGCCGACATAGCTCAGGCGCAGAAAACGCTGTGCGCTGCCGGTCAGGCTGAACACCGTGCCCGGCATGAGCTTGACCCCCTGCAGACGCAGCCGCTTCCAGAGCAGGACGGCATCAACGGCGTCCGGGATCTGCACCCAAAAAAACACACCGCCCGCCTGCTCCGGATATGGCAGGGACAGATGCTTTGACGCCCGGATCGCCTGCGACATGCAGCGGCGCTTGGACGCATACTGCGCGACCAGCCGCTCCAGATGCGCCGCATACAGCCCGCGCTGAAGATACAGCGCCAGCATCTTCTGCAGGAGCGCGGGGCTCGCAATATTGGCATTGAACTTTGCAAGGATCAGCCGCTTTTCATACCGTCCCGGAACGAGCAGGTAGCCGAGGCGCAGCCCCGGCACGAGCGACTTGGAAAATGAATTTAAATACAGCACGGTGTTGCCGCTGTCCAGTCCACGCAGTGTCTGGCGCGGACGGCCGTTAAACGCCAGATCGCCAAGGCAGTCATCCTCAACGATCGTAAAACTGTTTGCCTGTGCCAGCGCCAGCATCTCCCGACGTTTGCGCTCGCTCCAGCAGACATTCGACGGACATTGAAAGTGCGTCATCGTGTAGTAAAAATCAATGGGTGTCTGGTCAACCACGGCACGAATCGCGTCCATATCCGGCCCGTCCGCCAGTAGCGGTACGGTCACCACCCGCGCACCGGCGCGCTGGGAACAATGCAGCGCGACCGAATAGCTGGGGTCCTCTGCGAGCACGACCGTGTTCTTGCCGACAAGCGCCTTGCAGATGAGGTCGATGCCCTGCTGGCTGCCGTTGACGACCAGAATGTCCTCATCCGCAGCTGCGATACCGCGACTGTACCACTTCACTTCCCTGCGGCAAACCGTTGCAGCCGGGTGCCGCGCGTATTATAAGGAAATCATACCATATATTGTGACGATTAAAATAACTTTTTCAGAAAATCAGAAAAGAAAGGAAACATCATCATGGCTCAGAAAACCTACGCTCCCGCAACGGTCGTCGTCCACGGCAACCACGTGCACAACGACTTCGGCGCACTGTCCACGCCGATCTTCCAGACCTCCACCTTCGTCTTTGATTCCGCCGAGCAGGGCGGCCGCCACTTCGCCGGTCAGGAGAGCAGCTTCATCTATTCCCGTCTCGGCAACCCCACCACCAGCCAGCTCGAGCAGAAAATCGCGCTGCTGGAGGGCGGCGAGGACTGCACGGCGTTCTCGTCCGGCATGGGTGCCATCTCCGCCACGCTGCTGTCGCTGCTCAGCTGCGGCGATCACCTTGTGGCAGACAAAACGCTCTACGGCTGCACGTTCGCGCTCATCCACGAGACACTGCCGCGCTTCGGCATCCACGCCGACAGCATCGACATGACGGACATGACGCAGGTGAAAGCAGCCATTCGCCCGGACACGAAGGTCGTTTACTTTGAGACCATTGCCAACCCCAGCATGAAAGTCACGGACATCGCCGCCGTCGCGGACTACGCGCATGCACAGAATCCGGACTGCATCGTCATCGTGGACAACACCTTCGCCACGCCGCTGCTGGTGCAGCCGCTGAAGCTGGGCGCGGATGTTGTCGTGCACAGCGCGACCAAGTATCTCAACGGCCACGGCGATGTGGTCGCAGGTTTCTCGGTGGCGCGCAAGGAGATCATGGACAAGATCCGCATGATCGGTCTCAAGGGCATCACGGGCGCGGTGCTCGGTCCGCAGGAGGCGTTTTTGATCCTGCGCGGTCTCAAGACACTCAAGGTGCATATGGACGCCGTCTGCGCCAACACGCAGAAGGTGGTGGACTTCCTCGCCGGCTCCAAGTATGTGCAGAAGGTGTTCTATCCCGGTCTGGAGAACCATCCCGATCACACCGTGGCCACCCGCGAGATGACGCGGTTCAGCGGCGTTGTCTCCTTCGAGATGGGCAGCTTTGAGGAAGCCAAAAAAGTGCTCAACCACGTGCATCTGTGCGCGCTGGCCGTCAGCCTTGGCGACTGCGAGACGCTCATCCAGCATCCGGCTTCCATGACGCACTCCATGTGCACAAAAGAAGAGATCGAGGCTGCCGGCTTCTCGGATCGTCTGATCCGTCTGGCAGTGGGTCTGGAGGACCCCGACGATATCATCGCCGATCTGCAGCAGGCATTTGAAGCTGCGCAAAACCGAACCGATCCAGTAAAAAAACAGGTTTGCGATCGCGAGCCTGTTTTTTTATTTCCTCATTTGCAGCTGCCGGCATCGAGTCCGTCCGCAATGAACATCGCATCCCCAAACGAGAAGAACCGGTAGCGGTTTTCAACGGCGATCTTATATGCGTTGAGGATATGCTCCCGTCCGGCCAGCGCCGATACGAGCATGATGAGCGTGCTCTCCGGCAGGTGGAAATTCGTGACAAGCGCATCCATGCACTTGAATTGATAGCCGGGATAAATGAAAATGTCCGTCCAGCCGGACTGCGCGCGGAGCGTTCCGTCCGCATCCGCAAAGCTCTCGACCGTGCGGCAGGACGTCGTGCCGATGCAGATGACGCGGCCGCCATTGGCCTTTGTCTCGTTGACCATGCGCGCCGTTTCCTCCGGGATGATGCAAAATTCCGAGTGCATCGGGTGATCCTCGATCTCGTCCTCTTTGACAGGTCGGAACGTGCCGAGTCCGACGTGCAGCGTGACGTAACCGATCTTCACACCCATGTCCGCAATCTGCTGCAGCAGTTCCTTCGTAAAGTGCAGGCCGGCCGTCGGCGCGGCGGCGCTACCGAGCTCGCGGGAATAAACCGTCTGATAGCGCTCCTGATCCTGCAGCTCCGCCTTGATATACGGCGGCAGCGGCATTTTTCCCAGCCGCTCGAGCACCTCCAGAAAGATGCCGTCATAATGAAACTGCACGATCTTGTTGCCGTCGGCGATCGCGTCGACGACCGTAGCGGTCAGCTCCCCGTCGCCAAATGAGAGCGCAGTGCCGGGCTGGGTCTTGCGGCCTGGACGGGTCAGGCACTCCCACTTGCTGTCGCCGAGGTCGCGCAGCAGCAGCACTTCAACTGCACCGCCGGTGCTGCGGTGGCCGAGCAGGCGCGCCGGGAGCACGCGTGAATCGTTGAGCACAAGGCAGTCGTTCGGGCGCAGAAACTGCGGCAGCTCGTAAAAATGGTGGTGGGCGATGGCGCCGGTCGTTTTATCCAGCGTCAGCAGCCGGGAAGCATCACGGCGCTCGAGCGGCGTCTGAGCGATGAGCTCCTCCGGCAGATCAAAATAAAAATCCGATTTTTTCATGCTACATAAGCTCCGGTATAATAGAAACTGATGATCTCTTCGTATGTTTTGCCGTGTTCCTGCGCCATAGCTTTGGCGCCCCACTGGCTCATGCCGCAGTTGTGGCCATAGCCGCCGCCGACGACAGAATAAGCATCCGTAGCAGCGTCATACTCCACGGTAAAGTGGCGGCTGTTATAGCGCAGACCGCAGACGCTCGTCAGGAACGTGCGCACGGCATCTTTGCTGTAGGTCTTGTCCCCGACCGTCACCGTCATGGCGTTGCCGATGGGCGTATAGGTGATGGAGACGTCCCCGACAGCAGCACGGGAGATGGACGTGCTCCAGCTTTTGCAATAGAAGTCGATATCTTTCTCATAGGGATCGACAACACCGCGCAGGTACGGCACCGCCGTCACCCAGACATTTTCGGAGTCCTCGGTCGCACCGCCGTCCGCCGCGAAATAGAACGTCTCGCAGAGCTTGCCCTCATAGCGGACAAACTTTCCTGCCGTCTCATCCACGGCGCGGTCGCTGTTGGCCGAGGCGTCCAGCGTACCGTAATAGACCTGACTGGTCGTCGTCCCCGTGACGTCAAAGCCGTAGGCCGGTGAGCCATTCATGTGCGAAGCAACATAGGTGCGCGCGCAGACCGCCTGTGCCTTGAGCGCCTCGAGCGGCCAGCCGCTGCTCATTTCATACGGCGTGACACCCTTGACATAGGGCTCCAGGCCGACGAAATTCACCAGCGTAAGCTTCTGCGGGTCCTGCGTACTGAGGCGGGAGAACTGAAAATCGCCGTAATACGTGCACGAGCGGGTGCCGCTGCGATCCTTGCACTCGGCCACCTGCGTAACGGCGGCACCGCTGCCGCTCTGTGGCGCCAGCGAAAGCGAATACGTCGAGCCGCAGTCGAAACCGAAGAGGATCTGATCCGTGCCGTTCTTCACGACCAGCACGCTGCGTGCGCCGCCGGAGACAACGGAACCATAGGCCGTCGCCGCCGAATTTGACGCCGCATCCATGGTCGTATAGCTGCCGACACGGACATAGTAAGTTCCGTTATAGAACACCGGATAGCCGCCGCGGTCATCGGCCGCCGCCTGCGCCGCATCAAAGCTTGCATAGGCGGTACTGAGCTGGACATGATAAGCGCCAAAGGTGCTGTCCCCAACCGCAACGTTCGTATCCGCAACGACGGTAACAGCACTCTCACCCGTAGAACCGACAGACCGGAACACGCGGTCGGAATCATAATACCCAAACGCAAAACCGGAACCGGTCTGGATCTGCAGATGGAACGCATCCAGTGCCGTTGAACCGAACGCCAGGCCGACACGGACGATGCCATTCGGAATATTGGGCTGCTCATTTTCATATTCGCTGCCGCCGAGCAGCTGTGTGCCGCTTGCCGTGGCGGCATAAACGCCGCGCTCCGGCAGCTTCGCCGTGCTGCCGTCCGCGCCAATGGCATACGCATCCGCCAGCGCCAGCGTGTTATCGCCGTCATTGACGTAGTACGTCTGCGCACCGAAGGCCGACGTGCACGGCGCTGCAGCCAGCAGAACGACGGCAAGCAGCGCCGTTATCCCTCTTTTCAGGTTTGATCTCATAGCGCACCTCGCTGTTTCGTGAGTGTGGTCATACGCAAAATATGACACTTTATTATAATGATTTTCCACGCATTATGCAAGTGCTTTTCCATGGCAAAACGCCCCCGGTTTCTCCGGAGGCGTTGCAGTATGCAGGTCAAAAATGCAGGAACATTTTTGCAATGGAAAAATAGATCAGCAGCGACACGGCGTCCGTGATCGTCGAGATGAGCGGGCTTGCCATGACAGCGGGGTCCACACCGATCTTTTCTGCGATCATCGGCAGCAGGCTGCCCACGACCTTTGCGAACATGACCACGAACACAATCGTGCAGCAGACGGTCGCCGCGACCGACATCGTAACGGCGGTGTTGCCCAACAGCAGCCGGTCAACAAGCAGCATTTTGATGAAGTTTGCCGCCGCCAGTGAAATGCCGCACAAAAATGCAACACGCAGCTCTTTCCAGATCACGCGCAGCGCGTCCGCCGGGGATGTATCGCCCAGCGACAGGCTGCGGATGATCGCCGTGGACGACTGGCTGCCGGAGTTGCCGCCCGTGCCCATGAGCATGGGCATGAATGACGCGAGCGCGACCTGCGTCGCCAGCGCGTCCTCAAAATGCGTGACGATCATGCCGGTAAACGTCGCCGAGAGCATGAGAAACATCAGCCATGGGATGCGGTTTTTCCAGATGTCCACGACGCTCGTGCGGGAGTAGGGCTTATCGGACGGCGTGATACCGGCCATCTTTTCGATGTCTTCCGTGGCCTCCTGCTCCATGACGTCGATGATATCGTCGACCGTGACGATACCGACGAGGCAGCCTTCCTTATCTACGACCGGGATCGCGATCAGGTCGTAGTTGGAGATCATGTCCGAGACCTCTTCCTGGTCGTCGGTCGTAGAGGCATAGATGACATTCGTGTCCATGATGTCTTCGAGGATCACATCGTCATCCGACAGCAGCAGATCCTTGACCGTGACGACGCCCTCGAGCTTGCGCTTGGCCGACGTGACATAGCAGACGTAGATCGTCTCCTTATCCTCGCCGATCTTGCGGATGCGGGCAAATGCCTCACGCACACTCATGTATTTTTTCAGATCCACGAACTCGGCCGTCATGATGCTGCCAGCAGAGTTTTCAGGATATTTCAGGTACTGGTTGATGAGGTTGCGCGTGGCGGGTGTCGCCGTGCGCATGACACGCTTGACAACGTTGGCCGGCAATTCCTCCATCATGTCGACAGCGTCGTCGACGTACAGCTCTTCGATGATGCCGGCGAGCTCCGTATCGGTGATGGAGTTGATGATCGTCTCCTGCTCCTCGACCTCGAGGTTGGCAAACACGGCCGCCGCGATCTCCTTGGACAGGATGCGGAACACCATGGCCATCCGCTGCGGATTGTCCTCCCACAGCTCACCGAGAAACTCGGAAATATCAAACTCATTCATCTCGCCGAGCTTTTGGCTCAGCGCCTTCATCCGGTGCTGATCCAGAAGTGCAAAGAGTTCGTCGTGCAGCGCCTCGTAATCTTCGTATTCCCGGTTCTGATCGTCCATCTCCCTGCCCCTCCTTTCCGTCCGGTCTCAAAGGATCAACCGTTGAGGTATTCTTTCTGGCTGCAGCTCAGGCTGTCAATGGAAACGCCCATGGCCTTGAGCTTGCGGCGCGCAATGTTATCATCGATCTCTGCGGGAACCGACACGACACCCGGCTTCAGCTGGCCGCGCGTGCGCACCAGATACTCCGCGCTCATGGCCTGCACGGCAAAGCTCATGTCCATGATCTCCGCCGGGTGCCCGTCACCCGCCGCCAGATTGACCAGCCGGCCCTGCGCAATGACATAGATCGTCTTGCCGTTCGGCAGACGGTAAGCATCAATATTGTGCCGCGCCTCATAGATTTCATCCGCGCAGCGATCGAGCGCCTCCATGTCGATCTCGACATTGAAGTGTCCGGCGTTGGAAACGATCGCACCGTCCTTCATCCGCTCGCAGTGCTCGAGCGTGATGACGTCTTTGCAGCCCGTGACGGACACAAAAATGTCGCCGATGGCGGCAGCGTCCATCATCGGCATGACCTCATAGCCGTCCATGACGGCCTCAAGTGCCCGGATGGGATCAACTTCGGTCACGATGACTTTCGCGCCGAGCCCCTTCGCGCGCAGGGCCACGCCCTTGCCGCACCAGCCGTAGCCGCTCACGACCACGTATTTACCGGCGACGACGAGGTTTGTCGTGCGCATGATGCCGTCCCACACGGACTGGCCTGTTCCGTAGCGGTTATCGAACAGATGCTTGCAGTCGGCGTCATTGACCATGATCATCGGGAAGCGCAGCGTCCCGGCGCGATCCATGATCCGAAGGCGGTGGATGCCCGTCGTCGTCTCCTCGCAGCCGCCGATGACCTGCGGGATAAGGTCCGTGAACTCCGTGTGCATCAGATGCACAAGATCGCCGCCGTCATCGATGATGATGTTCGGCCCGACGGAGAGCACACTGCGCAGATGCGCCTGATATTCCTCGTCCGTGCAGCCGTAGACAGCGTGCACGTCCATGCCCTTCGCCGCCAGCGCCGCGGCAACATCGTCCTGTGTAGACAGCGGGTTGGAACCGGTGACGTGCATCTCCGCGCCGCCCATCTCGAGCACGCGGCACAGGTAGGCAGTCTTTGCCTCCAGATGCACGGAAAGCGCGATTTTCAGACCGGCAAACGGCTTTTCCCGCGCAAAATCATTGCCGATGTCGCGCAAAACAGGCATGTGTGCTTCCACCCAGCGGATCTTCCGCTCGCCGGACGGTGCCAGGTTCAGATCTTTGATCGTGCTCATAAAGGTAACCTCCCGCTGTAAAAATCGTTTTCAGCGCTTTATTCTAACACTTTCGTCAAGCGTTGACAACCGGTTTTTCCGCAGAAAACGCCCCGGAGGACATACGGTCCTCCGGGGGGGTGGAAATTTGTCCGCTCACCAGCCGCAGTACAGGCAATAGCCGATGCCTGCCGCCAGCACACCGGCAATAGAGCACAGCCAGATCAGCAGGCCGGTGCAGGTTTTTTGCTGCGGCCTAGATGCGGGTGTTGGCGGCACACGACCAACGGCATCGCGTGCCTGCTGCACCAGATCCGCTGCCGTGATGCCGCCGCAGGCAGCATCATCCCGCACAATATAAATGATCTGCTCAAACAGCGGACTTTCGGCCGCATCGACCACAACGACGCGGCGCGAAACGCCGTGGGCAAAGGCGATCTCGCTCGCGTCCGCCGGAAGTGGGAGCGGCTGCACGGTATCCTGCCGGCGGATGGGCTTGTTTTTTCGTTTCATCAGCTGCGCACCTCCACTTTCAGTGCCATGGCGGTCATATCGTCGCTGCGCCCGTATTCACGGATCGCCGCGCGCACAACGCTGCCCGCCAGCGTTTTCATGTCGCCGTCGTCCGAATCGCTCAGCAGCCTTCGCAGCCAGTCGTCATGTCCGTCGGAGACGACGCCGTCGCTCGCGATCACGGCCACGCTGCCGGGCTTGAGATGCATGTGCAGCTCGTCCGGCGCTTTGCCGCTCTCCTGCTCGAGCCCGGGCGCAAAAGACGTGCAGCGCAGCTTTTTGAGCGCGCCGCCGGACTTGACATACGTCGGCGCAGCACCGTATTTATAAAAATCCGCCTCGCCGGTGAACAGGTTCATGCACATGAGATCAACGGTGGCATAGCCCCAGTTCTCCCCATCACGCAGGAGCATGGCGGAGTTGAGCAGCTTCATCGCCAGTGCCGGGCTGACACCGGAGCGCAAAAACTCCTCCAGCATACCGACCGTGCTGATGCTGCCGTCAGCCGCCGTCTCACCGCAGCCCATGCCGTCGGACAGGATCACGCACAGCTGCCCCGCGTCCGTCTTAAAATAGGTACCACGGTCGCCGGAGACCGTCTCCCCCTTCTTTCGCATGGACGCAATGCCGACGGAGACCGCCAGCGGCTCCGCCTCGAGCAGAAGCAGGCTGTCGTCCCGCGCGGCGTTTTCCGGCATGCACAGGCGCACGCCCAGTGTTGCCGAGAGCTTGTCGAGAAAGTCCGGCAGCTCTAACAGCGGGCGCAGATAGCGGCTGTCGATCGTAACGCGTAGGCGACCCGTACTCTCGCGGAAGACGGCCGCGTCCGCCTCCACGCCGATGGTGCGAAGGTAGCGGATCAGGCGCTGCTCCGCCAGCGGGTCGGCGCCGTAGCTGCTGTCGAGCTCGCGGGAGACGTTCGTGAGCACCTGCGCAAAGTCGGCGTACTGCTCCCAGAGCACGGTGCGGTTTTCCTGCAGCATTTCCTGCATCCGCTGCCGGTAAGCACGCAGACGCAGCTCGCCGTTGACAACCTCGGTGTACTCGTGCAGATGGACACAGCGATCACGAAAATACGGCGGGAAATCCTCCGGCAGCAGCCGGCCACGCGCACGAATACGCCGCGTGACATCATTCATGACGTTGAAAGTGTCGAGCGCCCGGCGCGTCCAGCACTCCTGCTGCAGTTTGCACCGGCAGCAGACGCGGTCGGCCGCGCGGTCAAATACTTTCGCGACATCGGCGTCATTTTCTGCGGTAGAAGCCGCCTGGCTTGCCGTGTCATGCAGCTGCTGATACGCGTGCGCAACACCGCCGACGCGCGCGGCGACATAGCGGCGCAGACCGGACTCCCCGCTCCCGCCGCGCAGCGGCTGCAAAAAAGCGCCGACCGCTATCACGAACTTCTTCGGTATGATCACGTACGCGCCGACGGCGAGCACCAGCTCCACACCCGCGCCGATGCGCAGTTCCGGAAGCGGAATGCAAAACAGCGTCAGCAGGTACGCCGCCGCAAAAACAAGCAGATAAAACCCGCGCTGATGCTTGCAAAACTGCCCGGACAGCAGTCCGGCAGCGGCATAGATGACCGAGAACAGTACGCCTGCACCGGCGGCCACATCCATGGCAATGCCGAGGATGAGCCCTGCTGATGCTCCGCACAGAGCGCCGCCCGTCCCGCTGATGATGATCAAAATGAGCACCGAGAGAGCCCGGCCGACTGACAGCGTGTCAAACAGCAGCAGATTGTTCACGCCCATGAGCAGGCACGCCAGCAAAAACACGGTCGAGACGTTGCGGCAGATCTCCGCATTGACCGTCCGCGGCTCCTGTGCGCGCAGCAGATCGTCAAATCCATAGGCCGACGCAGTGCACAGCAGCAAAAACAGTGCCATTCGGGACACCAGCAGCAGCGACAGGCCGCCCGTGAGCAGATACAGCACCAGCCGCGTCAGTATGTAAGCCGCCGCGGAGACGGCCGGCGGATACCAGCGCGTCTGCACAAAGGGATGGCTGCGCAGGAAATACGCCGTCAAAAATGTCAGGCAGCAGCCGGCGGCGAGCTGTGTGCCGGTCGCAACGCCGAACGCCGCAAAGTAGCCGAGCGCACAGCCGACAAGACACAGCGCACCGCCGGAACCATACCCCATGGCCGCCAGAAACGCCAGCCCGAACGGCGCCGGCGACCCGGCAATATGCGCCGTTGACAGGATCAGCCCGAGCGCAAAGCTGACGAGCATACCGACCCATTTGGCATTTTCGCTTGCCGGCAGCAGCCCGATCGGGCTCGGCAAGGCGCCGGGTGCACGCACCGGCTGGTCGTGCCCCGCAATTTTGACATGCATATTGGTTCCTCCTGACGCAAAACAGTTTACATAAATTATAGGTTTTTATTGTTATGAAAACTGTCATTCCCCGCTGTCGCAGAAAATGTCTTTGCGCAGGAATCGTTTGCTTTTGGGCGCAAAAAAGCTGCCGGCCGATAACCGACAGCTTTTGATGCAATTCGCTTCCAACCGCGCGGACTCAATCCTTGTTGTCCGCCGGATGCAGGAGGTGCTCGCCGATGCGGAACACATCGCCGGCGCCCACGGTCAGGATAATATCGCCCGGGCGGGCAATGCGGCGCAGCTCGGCCTCGATCTCCGCGAACGTCGGGTAGAATTTCGCACCCGGGATCTGCGCGGCCAGATCGGCAGACGAAATGCCGATGGTGTTTTTCTCGCGCGCAGCGTAGATCTCCGCCAGATAGACGATCGTCGGGCGGCGGAGCTGCTCGACAAAATCGTTGAAGAGCTTCGCCGTGCGGCTGTAGGTATGCGGTTGGAACACGACGATCGTGCGCTGATAGTCGAGCGTATCGACCGCATCGAGCAGCGCGCGCAGCTCGCTCGGATGGTGCGCATAATCATCATACAGATCCGCGCCCTGGAACTTGCCCTTATAATCAAACCGGCGGCCGGCACCTTCAAAGCCGGCGAGACCGTACTTGACGGCGTTCGGGCTGACGCCGAGCACGATGGCCGCAGCCGTAGCCGCGAGCGCATTGCGCACATTGTGGATGCCCGGAACGTGGATCGTCACATGGGAAAAAAGATTTCCCCGGTGATAAATATCAAACTCGGACGAGGAGCCGCGGTGCACAATGTTCTCGGCGTACACATCCGCCTTCGGGCTCAGGCCGAAGGTGATGACCTTGCGTTCGATCCCGCGCAGGGCGTCCATGGTATTGGCGTCATCGCAGTTTGCGATCACAGTGCCGGTCTCGGACGGGACGCGCTCTGCAAACAGGCGGAACGAGTGCTTGATGTCCTCGATATCCTTGAAAAAGTCCAGATGATCCGCCTCGATATTCAGAATCACGGCGATCGTCGGATTGAGGGCAAGAAACGAGTTATAGTACTCGCACGACTCCATAATGATCGTATTGCCCTTGCCAACACGGTGGCAGGCATGCAGCAATGGAAGCGTGCCGCCGATCATGACGGTCGGGTCCTTCTCCGCCGCCATCATGATGTGTGTGCACATGGACGTCGTCGTCGTCTTGCCGTGCGTGCCGGAAATGCACAGCGCGTTCGGATAGCCGCGCATGAGCGCGCCCCACGCCTGCGTCCGCTCAAAGACCGGGATGCCGCGGCGGTGCGCCTCGTGCACCTCCGGATTGTCGTCATGCACGGCAGCCGTGCGGATCACGAACGCAATATCATCCGTGACGTTGGCAGCACTGTGACCGATGTGGATCGGAATGCCGCGCTCGCGCAGCATGAGCGTATTGTCGCTCTCGCACATGTCCGAGCCGCGAATGTCCAGTCCCGCACCGTGCAGTACCTCTGCCAGCGGCGACATGGACACGCCGCCGATACCGATCAGCAGCCCGGTTTTCCCGGGAACCAGATAATCCTGAAAATCCATTGAAAGCACCAAATTTCATTCAAAATATTGTGACGTCCGGCACGGCAGAGCTGTCCAGTGCTGCGCGGGCTGGTTACAAACAGGTTACAGTTGTTATTTTCACACCGGGGTATTATAATACGTTTGACGCTACTTGACAATAGATTTTTGACGAACCGGCTGCAAAAAGCCAGTTTATCCAAGGAAAAGGAGCCAGAACGCATGAACGAAGCCTGGACAGAACTCAAGCAGGCGTGTGCGCAGTGCCGGCGCTGCGGCCTCGGCGAGACGCGGCACCATCTCGTCTTCGGCGACGGCGCCGAGGATGCACGCATCATGCTTATCGGCGAGGGCCCCGGCGAACAGGAGGATCTGCAGGGCCTGCCGTTTGTCGGTCCGGCCGGAAAGCTGCTCGACGATATGCTCGAAATGATCTATCTCGACCGAACAAAGGTTTACATCGCAAACATTGTCAAATGCCGCCCGCCGCACAACCGTGACCCGCAGTTTGTAGAGCAGAAATGCTGCAGCGAATGGCTGCGGCGGCAGATCGCACTCGTCGATCCGGCGATCATCGTCTGCCTGGGCCGCATCGCCGCGACTGCGCTCATCAAGGATCCGTTTCGCATCACACGCGAGCATGGACAGTGGTTTGATGTGAACGGCCGGCGCTGTATGGCAATCTATCATCCCTCCGCTCTGCTGCGCGACACGAGCAAGCGGCCGGAGACATTTGTCGACCTCAAGACGCTGCAGCGCGAGATCTATGCCCGCTGCCCGGAGGTGTATCCCGATGCCTGATGTGCATATCCGCCGCACCGCCGCGGCAGACCTGCCGGCGCTGACCCGGCTCTGGCAGACGGCCTTTGGCGACCCGCCGGAGCTGATCGGCGCGTTTTATGACCGCTTTCCGCCGGAAACGTCCACCTGGGTGGTCGAGGCTGACGGGAACGTTGCCACGGCTGCGCATCTGCTGGACGGCCGGCTGCATACGTCTGGCGGCCGCACTCTTCCCTGCGCCTATGTCTATGCGGTCTCCACCGATCCGGCGCAGCAGGGGCACGGCTATGCGTCGGCGCTGATGCAGCGCTTTGCCACCGATGCGGACGCGAGCGGCTGTGTGCTCTATACGCTTCCCGCGGAAGCCTCCCTGTACGCCTGGTATCGGTCCGTTATGGGCACCACGCAAACCGCTCGCGGCGAGCGGCTGCACATCACACGCGAACCGGATATCCAGCGCCTGCCCGACGTCCAGCGGGTCAGCGTGCAGGAATACGCCGCGCTGCGGGAACAGGCGCTGCAAGGCAGCGCGCACGTGGAGCTGTCAGCGGCGCTGCTGGCATTTCAGGCAGACCTCTGTGATATGTGCGGCGGCGCACTGGTGCGCATCGCCGGCGGCTGTGCTGCCGTGGAGCGGGACGGGGATCTGCTTCTCGTCAAGGAGCTGCTGGGTGCGGACACTTTACCGGCCGTTCAGGCGCTGCTTACCGCCTTCGGCGTGCAGGATGCGCAGCTGTGCATCCAACGTACCGGCGGCGCGCAGGCGCTGGCCGCTTACCGCCCGTTTTCCTGTGCGGATCCGGCTGTGCTCTGGGGGCTTTATCTGGACTAAGCGGAAACTTAATGAATTGGAAATACTTTTTCCCTTGCTTCTGTAATATTGTCCCGGTATCCTTTTATTCAGAAGCAAGCAATCCTTTTTCATTTTATCCTCATCCCCTCAACAAAACAAAGCGAAGCGGCGCAGAAGCATCCTTCTGTGCCGTTTTGTTTTGGCGGCAAAAAATTTTCTTTTCGGACACCATGCAGAAGCATGTCCGGTTACTGAACATATTCCACAAATAATGTGAAAAATCCGCAGGAAAACAACGAAAATTTGAACAAAAGAAATCCCCCTCAGACGGATATTTTGTTTGACAATTAACAACAAATCCGCTATACTTCAGGTGTATGAATAGATATCCACATCGGCAAAGCTGTCTGGTAGACGCGCATATATCCAAGCATTTTTGTCGGGTTTTCATAAACCGGAATGTCAAATCATACAAAGTCTGTTGTTGAATGCGAAAAATTTTAAGGGGGCTTGCACATGAGAGACTTGAAACACCTGATCGCATTTGAAAACCTGCTCCAGGAGACCAACAACGAGTTGGTCCGGCAAGGAAAGGCAGACGGCAAGAGAGCGCTGGGTTACACCTGCTACTTCATGCCCGAAGTTCTGCTCGACCTGCCCGGCTGCTTTGCAGTCCGACTGAGAGCGCCGAAATGCACTTCTCCGGACATGGCTACATATTACATGTCCAGCCGTACCTGCCATTACGGCCGCAGCCTCTTCGAGCGCGCACTCGAAGGCGGCTACAACTTCCTGGATGCTGATTTCGGCACCGAGACCTGCACGGTCACCTGCCGTTTCCAGGAGCACCTTGGCTACATGGACGTCATTCAGAATCCGGACTTCTTCGTGACGTTCACCGACGTGCCGTTCAAGAGAAACCAGAACAGCATTGAGCACTATGAAGGCCAGCTTCAGGCCCACGTCCTTGATCCGCTGCACGAGAAATTTGGCATCGACATCTCCGACGAGGCCCTTATGAAGGCCATCGACCTGCATAACGAGATCAGCGCGGTCATCAACGAGATCGGCGACTACCGCAAGCTCGATAACCCGACCATCACGGGCTACGAGTTCCAGGTCATCCAGCTCTGCTCGCTGGTCTGCCCGAAGGAACTGATCCTCCCGATGCTGAAGGAAACTGCCGAGGAGCTCAAGACCCGCAAGCCCGATAAGAAGAGCCCGTTCCGCTGCAAGGTCGTTCTGGCCGGCTCCGAGAACGATGATCCCGAATTCACCAAGCTGATCGAAGGCTGCGGCGCCGAAGTCGTCTGCGACCGTCACTGCTACGGTGCTGTGGAGTCCCGTGCTCCCATCGTGGTCAAGGAAGGCGAGAAGCCGCTGACCGCGATCGCCCGCCACTATCTCGAGACCAGCAACTGCCCGCGCTTCATGCCGCAGGATATCATGCGCGAGCGCAAGCAGCGTCTGGCCGACCTCGCCAAGGAATACAAGGCTGACGGCATCATCGTTGCCTCCAACAAGTTCTGCGAATACTGGAGCTACGAGCGCACGATCGATACCATCGTCATGCCGCGTGACTTTGGCTACCCGGTCTGCTCCATCGAAAAGGAATACATCAACGGCGCCTCCGGCCAGCTGCGTACCCGCTTCCAGGCCTTCGTCGAGAGCATCGAAATCAAGAAGATTCAGGAGGGCAAATAATGAAATACGATATGAAAGCACTTGCCCATGATTTCTGGTACGGCAAGCCCCATCAGGAGCGCCGCCTGGGCGATCTCTACATTGACAAGACCGGTCTGTACAAGCACAGAGAATGGCGTGGTTTCAAAGACACCATGTACTACTTCTACAACATCTGGATGTACAACTACGCGCACATGGTCATGGACGTTGTCCGCTACGGCGGCCTCATCAACTTTGCCAAGGGCGTGTGGCGCTACCGCTGGGTCGGCCAGACCTACCTGCCGGTTCTGCACTGGTTCGACCGCGGCATGGAAGGTATGCGCGGCGAGGGCCTGAAGGCCTCCGCGTGGCACTACCGCGGCATGGTCAACGCGACCATCTTCCAGTTCCAGCGCATGTTCTCCTCCGACGCCAATCTCCGCGGCGGCAAGAGAAACTACAGATGGCATCACAACGTTGCCCACAACGAGACCGTCTGGGGCGGCGTGTTCTATCCCTGGCACGGCAAGCTGACGAACGTCCCGATGGAGATGATCCCGTACTTCGTCACCTGCCACGTCAACAGCCACACCGTTCTCAACTACATCGACGCGGTGCAGTCCATCGGCCTGCCGGGCGATCCGTGCCCGATGTGCCAGGCGGAAGCCGGCCTGTTCGTCCTCGACGACATGCCCGATTACGCGCCGATCGTTGTCACCTCCAACGAGGCCTGCGACGCTTCCGTCGCCACCTCCATCCTCCAGGACTGGTTCCTCGACAAGCCGCTGTTCGCCATGCCGCAGCCGATGCAGTTTGACGATCCGCTGCTCAAGAAGCATTGCCGCGACGAGATCGAGCAGTGCTGGAAGTTTGTCGAAGAGCAGACCGGCATTCCGTTTGACTGGAACTCCCTGGTCAAGTGCATCGAGTCCCAGAACGAGCTGATGAAGTTCGAGTGGGAGAAGTGGGATGTCGCCGCGAAGACCGACTACTACCCGGTCAACGGCGTTGCACAGGCTCTGTACCGTATCTACCAGTCCCAGTTCGGCGATCTGCCGGTCTGGCACGAGGTTGACGGCCACGTCCGCAAGATCCTCAATAAGTGCGTCAAGAAAAAGATCAACAGCTTCCCGGAGACCCGCCACAGAGTGCTGGCATGGTCCTGCGCACCGCTGTACTACTCCAACTGGTGCACTTGGGCGTATAACTGCTGGGGTCTGAACACCGTCATGAACATGGACTCCCTGATGTTCAACATGACCATCCGTACCGACAGCTACGATCACTGCCTGGACGACATGGCACAGTATCACATGTGGGCTCCGATGCGCCGTATGGCCGTCGGCGGCATGCACCACATCTTTGAGTGCTGGAAGTACATGGAGGAGTTCAACTGCGACATGGTCATGATGTACGATCAGCTGCAGTGCAAGGGCATGCAGGGTGTGCACGGCCTGTTCGAGGACGAGTTCCGTGAGAGAAATATCCATGCGATCTGGATGCCGCACGCGCTGCCTGACAGCCGCACCGTGTCCCGTATGGAGATCCGTCAGATCGTCAACGATTACATGACAACCGTTATGCACGAGGAGCCTCTCGACCCGACGCTGCTTGAGTTTGACGACTCCATGACTTGGTAATTAGAAGGAGGAAACGAAATGAAAGCAAAAGTTCTGAAAGCTCTTCTCATGGCGCTCGGCGTCAACGCCGCGCTGTTTGCCGTTTTCTTCTTTGACCTGGACGGCAAATTCCTGTTCTACGTGGTCGAGCCCACGCTCAAAAAGCATTACGACAACATGCCGCGCCGCGACATGACCAAGATGCCGTATGAGATGAACAAGCCGAACTACGAGTACAACGTCTGATCACCTTACAATCTAAAAACATAGATATAACAGGAGGAGAAGTAATACTATGAAATACTTTGGCGGATGCGACGTAGGTTCCACCTACACGAAGGCAGTTATTCTTGATGAGAACGGCAAAATGTGCGCCGACACGACGATCCGCAGCAAGATCAATGCGGAGCA
>OJJV01000026.1_pt1 | contig 176606 bp, 165 predicted proteins | sample 1596391 | NCBI WGS metagenome assembly OJJV01 (sample SAMEA4350164, study PRJEB24818) | metagenome | biome: human; feature: gut; material: faeces | place: Denmark | collected 2013-09
GCGGTCTGCGAACAGTACGCCGACTGCAAAGCTCTGACCTATGAGCTGACCCACGCATTCATTTCTGCGGTCTACATTTACGATCTTGACAACATAGAAATCGTCTGGAAGTTCAAGGACTTCCTCACTACATCAGAAGGAGAAGCCAAATGAAAGTATTTCTTTATATCCGCGTTGCCTGTGCGGATCAGCTTGCGGCAGCAGACCAGCGGGAAGAGCTGGAACGCTATGCGAAGGACAAAGGCTATGAGGTGGCTGCTGCTGTGGCGGCAGACGGCATCTCCGGCGTCCATACGGAAGGTATCATGAACTTCCTGCTGAACGAAGCCAAGCGTCAGGACATCGGTACGATCCTCACCCGCGACACCTCGCGAATCAGCCGGGACACTTCCTCTTTCATGAGGTTTGAGCGAAAGTTCCGGGAGAACGGCATCCGGTTCGAGTATCTGTCCAAGCCTGACAACGAGCTTCCGGTCACTCCGATGTTGGAGGCATTTGCGGCGGCGTATAAGAAGCGTCGCACAAAGAACGGCACAAGAGCGTAGAGAAAACGCAAGCCGTTCACGGGTGGTTGTCCACCTATGAACGGCTTGTAAATTCTCAAAAATTTTTTAGTCCCTACTTGACACAAGAAGACCTATCCTGTCTTGGAAGGACTAAATTCTTGTCCAACGCTGTCATCGTTTGTCGAATCGACGATTTAGGTAGATTCGTGACAAGAGGTCAGTGCGCCCATTCGCACCCGCGAGCTGGAATAGACCCCATTATTTCGAGTTAGAGTCGCTGATATAATGCGGCTCATTTTTTATTTTCGACGGGCTTCTTGATATACTTGCCGTTCTTGATTCTCGCGTCCGCCGGCTTCTCTGCGCCCTCTGGAATCCCCCAGACCGTGCCAATGCGGATAGCACCGAGGACGCGCCCCTCGCCGCACAAAATCTGAATACGGCGGGTGGAGATACCCCAGCGTTCGGCGGTTTGCGCGATTGATAAATACTTCATGGGCAGCACTCCTGTTGCAGTTCAGTTCTACGTCTGCTTATAAAAACACAGTATAATTATAATCGCCAAAGCGAATAAAAGCAAGGGCTTTTCGGAAAAGTTCAGGAAGTATTTTCAACTCAAAAATCAAGGGTTTGGGGCTTCCCCAAAAATCAAAATGGGCGTATCGGCTGCAAAGCTGAACCGCTCATTTTCCGGTGTGTACGGACACCGGATGTGCTTGCTATTCTTTCAAATCTCATATCCGCAGATACAATGCGCTCCCGCTTTCGCAAAAGCAGGGGCGCATATTTTTTGAAAATTTCTCATTTCGATACCTGCGTTTTGAATTAAAAATGTCCGTTGTAAAGTGAGGGGCAACGAATCGCCAATGCCCTCGTCTTCAAAATTTTCTTTTCGTCACTACCAAGTTTTTGAGAAAAAATGTCCGTTGTATTGTGAAAGGAGTGTTTCAATATGCCAGACCGCACACGACCCATCCGCAAAGAAATCTGCCTGAATGAGCAGGAATTGAGCATGGTTCGCCACAAGATGAACCAGCTTGGCACCCGCAACTTCGGCGCGTACGCCCGGAAAATGCTGATTGACGGGTACATCATCAAGGCCGATTACACAGAGCAGAAAAAGTTAGCTGCCGCCGTCAGCCGCGTCGCCTCGAACATCAATCAGATTTGCCGCCGCATCAACAGCACTGGGCATTTTTACGATGCCGACGTTGCCGAGCTGAAAGAGCGAATGGCTGACGTATGGGAACTGTTGAAAGTGCAGCAGAGAAACGAATTGTAATTTGGGAAAGGAGTACAGATATGCCGCGCATGAGCAAATCAAAAAAGCTGGAATGGTCGTTCTTCCTGAATGACCGGGGACGCAAGGCGTACAACACGCTCTGCCGCCGCTGCGTCCACGACTGCAAGCAGAGCTTCCGGGCGGTTGTCGTTATTTGCCCGCATTATCAGTCGAAACGCTCCAAGGCGGGGCGCACCGCCTCGCTTCCGAGGGGACCAACGGACAAGCCGCCATAGCAGCCGTATCACACCAGATCAGAGAGGATGTGATGAAAAATCTATTTCAAATTGAACACCGCATTGCCGCCGTTCATTCCCTTGCCGCGCTTCATGCTGGCGGGCGAATATTCCATCAACGCCAAGCTGCTATATGGGCTTCTGCTCAACCGCACCATGCTTTCCCAGAAAAGCGGCTGGGTGTCCGAGGACGGAAATGTGTATGTGATCTACACAATCAAGCAGATGGCGAACGATCTTGACCGGAGTGAGCGGACAGTCAAGACCGCCCTGCGGGAGCTGGAAAATGCCGGATTGATTACCCGCATCCGTCAGGGCTGGAATCAGGCAAACCGCATCTTTCTGCAAATCCCGGACATGGTGCAGCTTTCTTACCGTCCAGAGGGCAATATCTGCCCAATGGATGTGCAGGATTCTTCCCCTTGCATGGGGCAAAAATTGCCTACAAGTAATACTGATACAGAATATAAAGAACAGAGTAAGACCGAAAGAGTAGAGAGTACGCGCCGCCGATATGGAGAGTTTCAAAATGTTTTTCTGTCAGGAGAGGAATATTCCCGGCTGGAGACGGCTTATCCCGGCAAAGCTGCCGAATACATTGAGCGGCTGTCCCGGTACATGGCTTCCAATGACAGGCACTATGCCAATCATTACGCCACCATCAAGAAGTGGCTGGACGAGGACAGCAAGGGCAGGAGTGCGAAAAACTACACCTACGATGATAACGAGGGAGAATGTCTATGAATCCGATTTTTACGAAAATGGTTGATGCCGTTGAAGCTGCTAATGCCGCACCTGACGATTACATCAATTCCGCTGATGGGCTGAAATACTGCGGCAAGTGTCATACGCCGAAAGAAGCGTTTTTTCCCGCTGACCTTCAGGCACAGGGCTTTACCAAGCACCCGGTGATGTGCAAGTGCGCTGACGAGCGCTGCGAACGGGAAGAAGCAAAGCGCCGGGAATATGAGCGAATGTCCTATATGACGATACTCCGCAGCGAAGCGTTCCGTGATATGCCCGCCGCTGGCTGGCGGTTTGAGGCAGCCGCAGTTACGACACCCCAGCTTGAAAAGGCGAGGGGTTACGCGCAGAACTGGGACGAGTTCAAAAAAGCGGGGATCGGGCTTCTCCTGTTCGGGAATGTTGGCACAGGAAAATCCTATGCCGCTGGATGCATTGCCAACGCTCTGATTGACCGTCTGGAGTCCGTCCTCTTTGTGGGAATGTCTGATGTAGTCAACCGTATGCAGGGTAACTTCGGTTCGGACCGCGACCATTACATGAAATCGCTTATGCGCCCCGACCTCCTCATTCTGGATGATTTGGGGGCAGAACGTAACACCAGCTTCGGTAAGGAGCGAGTGTTCGATGTGGTTGACAAACGGCTGCTGACCGGCAAGCCCATGATCGTCACCACGAATATCCCGCTTTCCGTTATGAAGCAAGCTGTCGATCTGGATGACCGCCGCATTTATGACCGCATCTTGGAGGTCTGCGTCCCGATCATGTTCGATGGAGACAGCTTCCGCAAAAGCACCGCTGCCGACAATCTGAAAACGGCGGCTCGTCTGCTCGGCTGATAAACCCAAGAAAGGAGCTTTTACATGGAGAATTGCATCGGCACCGTTCCGATCCATCTGAAAATGACGCTGACCGCCAGAGAGGCAGCAGAATACAGCAATATCGGTATCAACAAGATTGACAGTATGCTGAGAACGCCCAACTGCCCGTTCGTGCTTTTCGTCGGCACAAAGAAGCTGGTCAAGCGAAAGGAGTTTGAACAGTTCATCAGTGAAAAACTGGTGATATAAGTGGCTTCGGAAGATTTGTAAATAAGAGGAGAGTTTTTTCACGCAACGGCTTGAGAAAAAGGACGTTATATGCTATAATTTATGTGTAGTAGTGCGTCCTTTTTCGCAAGCGCGGAAAGGATACAATCTATGGGTAAGAATCTAAAAGGCAAAGAATGTGGTAAGGGTATCTGCCAGAGAAAGGACGGTTTATATTACGCACGGTTCGTAGATAAGACAGGAAGGCGGCATGAGAAGTATCTTCCGACGCTCCCCGAAGCTCGCAACTGGATTGAAGAATCAAAATACGCCGATGCGCACGAGGATGTTTTCGTAGCCACCGATACGACGGTGGATCAATGGTTTGATTTTTGGATTGAGAACATTGTGGGTGATTTAGCCCCCAATACGCTTCGCAACTATCGGGAGCGGTATGTTCACAATATTCAGCCTGTTATGGGCAAAATGATGATTGCCAACGTCAAGCCGATGCACTGCAAAAAGGTGTTCATACAGATGGATGCTGACTATGCGGGTTCCACCATCCGTCAAGCCTATATCACAATGGGTACGATGTTTAAGGCTGCGAAGATGAATGATCTGATTGCCAAGCACCCAATGGACGGTGTGCGGTTTACAAAGCCGGTTCGTGCGACAGACGATATTAAGTTCCTCACCCGTGACGAGCAGCGCGTGTTTCTTGAAACAGCGAAACGCTCCCGCAACTACAACCAATACGCGCTGATCCTTGAAACCGGTTTGCGTACCGGCGAGATGATCGGGTTGACGTGGGACGCGATTGACTTTGAAAAGCGCACGCTCACGGTCAACAAAACATTGGAGTTTCGACACGGTGAACAGTATTGGCGTGCGGGTCCTCCGAAAACGCAGCACAGCTACCGCACAATACCGTTGACGGATCGGGCTTATGAAATCCTCAAAGGTATTTGGAACAGCCGCCCGGAGCAAAAGGAGTCACCGACGCTGGACAAAACGCTTGAGTACATAGACAGACGTACAGGCGTTTCTTCTCAGCTTGTCATGCGCGATCTTGTCTTTATCAACTGGCGAACAGGAGAGCCAGCGAAGAACAGTTCCTATGATACCCACTTATATAAGCTCTGCGATGAAGCAGGGATCAAACACTTTTGTATGCACGCCCTGCGACATACCTATGCTACAAGAGCAATCGAAAGCGGTATGCAGCCGAAGGTGCTGCAAAAACTGCTGGGTCATGCCAGCATCAAAACAACAATGGATCGGTATGTTCATGTGACTGCCGAATCGCTGGATTATGCCATCAAGCAATTTCAGCAAAATGGTGTAGTCTGATGAAATCCAATAAAGCCAAATGCGAAAATGGTGTAAAAATGGTGTAACAGCCAAGACACCAAACGCTGAAACCCCTTGAAAATCAAGGAAAATCGAAGGAGAATGAGTATATATGAAATTATGAGCTGACGGTTGACTCCTCCGTTGGCACGGAAAAAAGCGCGGAGATCATTTTGGCCTATATTTCGGCACACGAGCGCAAAAAATCCTCACCGGTAAGGTGAGGAGTTTTCCGTTGCTTTATATTATGATCCCCTCGCAGTGGTCGATCTCGTGCTGAATTATCTCGGCGGTGAAGCTCGTAAAGGTCTTGACCCGAGTCTGGAGCTTTTCATTTTGCCACTGTACCCTTATCGAACGCCATCGCTCGGTTTTGCGCGTTCCGACAAGCGACAGACAGCCTTCCTCGGCCTCATACGGGTCGAGCTTTTTTATTATTACGGGGTTGAGCATGATCATGTATTTTCCGCCGTTTTCAAAGGCAATGATGCGCTTGTTGACCCCGATCATGTTAGCCGCCATCCCGACGCAGCCGTCCTTGTGGGCAATGAGCGTATCCAAAAGATCCTGCGCAATTCCGAGATCATCCGCCGTGGCCGGCTCTGCCTTCTGCGCGAGAAAAGCCTCGTCTTTGCAAATTTCGCGAACCATATTGTGTCCTCCTGCAAATTAAAAGTCTCCTGATGTTGTTTCATTATCCTACATCGGGAGACTTTTGTCCATTGCATAGTTTCGAAGGCCTGAAAAAATTCCGCTGCGCTTCCGGCCGAAAAATAATTTTATCCCTCCCTTGACAGTGAAGGGGCAAAGTATTATACCCCAAACTAACGAATGTTAGTTAGCTTTGAGGGCATATGAAACAGGAGGACACAAAGCAGAAGATACTCGATAAGGCGCTGGAGCTTTTTTCGGAGTACGGTTATGATTCGGTCAGCGTCGGGCAGATCGCGCAGGCGGTCGGGATAAAGGCTCCGTCGCTTTACAATCACTTTCCCGGCAAGCAGGCGATATTCGACGCGATAGTCGAATCGACGGCCGCGCGCTATGCCGAGGGGACGGACAGGCTCTCGGTCCATGTTCAGGATGCCCGGCGCGACGTTCCCGAGTTTTCGCAGATAACGGCAGACGAGCTTTTTGACAAGCTCAAACAGGTTTTCCTGTACAGCCTGCACGATGAGCCGATAAGCCGGTTCCGGCGCATGATGACGATCGAACAGTTCCGCTCGCCGGAGCTTGCGCGGCTGTATTCCCACCGATACATCGAACGACTGGTCGATTATCACGCGGCGATATTCCGCAGTCTCATTGCCGCCGGGGAGATACGCCCCGACGATCCCGAGGCGCTGGCAATGATGTATGTTGCGCCGGTGATAACGCTTATCGGCATATGCGACCGCGAGCCGGAGCGCGAGGCGGAGTGCCTTGAAAAGCTCAGGGCGCACACGGAGCTGTTCTTCCGCGCGGTGCATGCTTAAAAAGAGGTGATAAGAATGAAAAAACCGCTGATTCAAAAGCTCGGACTTCTGGGACTTGTGAGCCTGCTGTCGTACACGGCGGCGGTGGTATTCTCGCCGCTTGCATATCCCGGCTACGACTGGATGGCGCAGGCAGTCAGCGACCTTAGCGCCGCCGACGCTCCGTCGCTTGAGATGAAGATAGTCCAGGCCGAATACTTCGGCGTTGTCGAGCGCTTCAGCGTTTTTGCGGCAACTGGCTTTAACGCCGCCCTCGGCATACATCTTTTCTGTATGAAAGAGTAATTTGCCGTTTATTTGCCGCAGAAGGATATATTAAAAATAATCGAGCACGCGAAAAAAGGAGAATTTTTATGGACGCAATAGTTTATACATCAAACACCGGCAGCACCAAAAGATACGCCGAGCTTTTATCGCAGATGATCGGACTTCCGGCGTTTGCGCTGGGCGACGCTAAGGATAAGCTCTTGGCCAACGCCGGAATAATATACCTCGGCTGGATAATGGCAAGCAGCGTCAAGGGCTATTCGGCCGCCGCAAAGCGCTATAAAATACACGCCGTGTGCGGCGTCGGCATGGGGCAGACCGGCACTCAGCTAAAAGAGGTCCGCGAGAAAAACCATATTCCCGAGGGAACGGCGCTCTTTACGCTTCAGGGCAATTTTGATGTGAAGAAGCTGCACGGCGTTTATCGAATGATGATGGATATCATGGTGAAAACCGTCGGCAAGGCGCTTGAAAACAAGGCCGACCGAACCGAGGAAGAGGACGATATGCTCGACATGATGCTCACCGGCAGCGAGCGCGTAAAGGCCGAGAATTTGAGCGCCTTGCTCGAATGGTACGCGGGAGCAAAGGCGTGAAGCGCATTGTTCCGGCGCTTGTCATGGCGCTGCTGGCGGCGCTTATTTTAAGCGGATGCCGGGCGAGCACCGCGCCCGAGACGCCGAGCGCCGCGCGAAGACTCAGCTGCGTGCAGCCAAGCTCGCTCACGGGGCTTTGCCCTGCCGGAGGCGCGAAGGTCGCCATGTGCCGCACGGACGAAAGCGGAGCGATCACGACCGTTGAGCTTATTGACATTGACGACGACTGCCGGCACTGGACGTATTACAGCGGCGGCGACGAGGGCGTTTATTTTGTTGACGGCTATTCGCGCACCTTTGCAAGCGAAGATCGCGCGCGGATAATGGAGTTTTTCATGACGCGCGACGATGATGCGCAGGAGCTTATAAAATCTCCGGCGATAAAGAAAAAATTGCAGCATATGAGCAGCGCCGTGCGCAGTGTTTTTGACACGAGCGGCTGGGAAAGCGTGCGCTGGGAGCGGCTTTTGTAAGGAGAGATTAACATGATACCGGAATGGAAAACGTATCCCCGAAGTCAGGGTCACAGCACGGTGTATCTGCAAAACGTTGTGCACAGTGACTTTATCGAGATCGGAGATTACACCACATACGACGATTTTGAAAAAGACCCTCGGGATTTTCAGCGCAATAACGTGCTGTACCACTATCCCGAGTGCAACCGCGATAAGCTGAAGATCGGCAAGTTCTGCTCAATCGCCTGCGGCGCAAAGTTTATTTTCAACGCTGCAAACCACTCGCTGGGCAGCCTGTCAACCTATCCGTTCCCGGTCTATTTCGAGGAATGGGGACTGCCGATGGATGTAGGCTCAATAGCGCAGGCGTGGGATAATCACGGCGATATCGTCGTCGGAAACGACGTGTGGATAGGCTACGAGGCCGTCATTCTCTCCGGCGTTACGATAGGTGACGGCGCTGTGATCGGAACGCGCGCACTTGTCACAAAGGACGTGCCGCCCTACACCATCGTCGGCGGAACTCCGGCAAAGCCGATACGCAAGCGCTTTGACGATGAGACTATAGAAAAGCTCAGGAGACTCAGCTGACGAGAGTCGAACGCATATCGGTTTTGACGGGCAGATTTCCGCCCATGCTGCGTTAAAGCTCTTGACAATACGACAGTATTCTCCGCGAGCTTTGCCTTGCCTGAGCAAAAATCTGCTCCGGCAAAACTGCGAGCACCTGTCAGATGTGCTTTTCGAGATATTTTCGGCTTTCTTTGGTGCAGGTGGGCTGGCGCCCATCAAGACAAAAAAGGCGAAAATAGCCGGAAGGGCGCGCTGACAGGCGATATGGGTTCAACTCTCGTCAGCTTAAGCTGGTGGGACTGGGACGAGGAAAAGATAAGGAGCAGCCTCCCTGCGATTATGTCCGGTGAGCTTGACGCGCTGCTTAATCGAAAATAAGGATGCAATGATATGAAAGCAAAACAAATCGCCGCCGCACTGCTGACCGGCGTTTTCGTAAACCTGTTCGGCAGACTTTTCGCCGGCGCAAAAATTGCAGAAAAAACCGGAGTCGCTTGACTCCGGTTTTTTCAATGTCGTTTGTTTCACGATTGCAGCAGCTTGTCAAACGAGCCGATGATATTATCGCTTATGCCGCCGGTGAGGGCGTTGTTGTAGTTGCAGATGAACGTTCCGGCGATGAGGATCATCATGCCCTCGGCCTCGCGCGCGCCGACCTCGTCGCCGTAGATCCTCTTCAGACACAGTTCCATCACGCGCCGCCATTCGGCAAATTCTTCCCGAACGAGCTCGCCGACACGCTCGTTATAATGCGCAAGAACATAGGTCTGCGTCGTCGCGTTCGGGCGCTGCTCGCCGACTTTTCCGCGCGCGACATAGCTCATGAAAGCGTTCATGTATTCTGCGTTCGAGCCGTAGTCGGCGCGGTCATGCTCGTTAAACCAGGCAAGGCACTTTTGGCTCATGAAATCGCGTGTGTAGCGCACATAGCTCACCAGCAGCTCTTCCTTGCTGTCAAAATAATTTAAAAGCTTGGCATGGCTCATATTCGCCTCGGCGGCGATATCGCGCAGCGAAACATTCGTCAGCGGCTTGCGGTCGATGCAGCGCTGGAATGCCATGAGTATTTCCATGCGCACGGCTTCCTTGTCAACGATAAGCGGCATATTTATCTCCTTTGCGGTTATTTACAAGACCGATATTTTGTGATAATATGTTACCAAGTGGTAAATAAAAACTGTGAGGACTGAATTATGACTGATGAAAGATCACCGATCAGGATACATGTTCTGCATTGCGGCAGCATGCTCGTGTCGAAGGCTGTGCCGTATGGCGGCGGCGTGAACCTGAAAAATGCGCGGCGCGGCGTTTTCGATAAGGCTGCCGAGCGCGTCGAGCTGCCGGTTTCGGCGTATCTCATTGAGCATCCCAAAGGAAAGGTGCTCATCGACACTGGCTGGAGCCGCGAGATAAGCCCCGATGGCGTTTATGACGCAGCGGCGGTGAAGCGGCAATTGCCCGGCTATCTTGCCGCATTTTATCACCCGTGGGTGGAAAAAGGAAAGACCGTGGCTGAGCAGCTTGCTCAAATGGGCATTACGCCGGAAGAGCTGAACGCCGTTGTGCTCACGCATCTGGACGCAGACCACACAAGCGGCCTGCGCTCGGTGAAAAACGCGCAGCGCATCCTGCTGCCCGAGGAAGAGGGCTGGTGGACTATCCGCACAGTGTATAAGCTGCGTCAGCCCGAGAGCATGTACAGCGGCGTTCCGATCGAGCACTTCTGGTTCAAGGGAACGATGGACGGCCCGTTGTGGTGGTCATATGATCTTTTCGGCGACGATACGATAAAATTCGTCTGTCTGCCGGGACACACCGACGGGCAGATCGGCGTAAAGATTAAAAACGGCAAAAAGTTTGTTATCCTGACCTCGGATGCCGCGTTCACCGAGCGCTCGTGGCGCGAGAGGATACTGCCGGGCTTCGGCTTTAACGACAAGGCCATGCTCAAATCCTTTGACTGGATCGAGGAGCAGGCAAACGATCCAGACTGCGTTGCGGTCATTGCAAATCACGATCCCGATGTGCATCCTCAGGTCATTGAATTATAGAGCAAACAACGTGCTGACACAGGAGCAGTCCGGCGCTCGCCGGGACCCACACGAGCGAGCCGGGAACGCTCCGGCGGCCGGGAGGCGGCGCTTCAAACTGCGTGGCCTTCATCGCCTCCTCGGGCGAGAAAACAACGTCGTGATGCTCGATGCCGATGCTGCGCAGCTCCTTGCGCACCACCCTTGCCAGCGGACAGCCGCGGGTTTTTTTTATGTCGCACAGCGTAAGGCGCTGCGCGTCGCACTTGTTGCCGGTCCCGAGGGCGGACACGATGGGTATGCCGCGGCTCGTTGCCGTCCGGATGAGATCGACCTTGCAGGCCACAAGGTCGATGCAATCGACAATGAAGTCGTAGTCTGCAAAGAAATCATCGCGGTGCTCGGCGTCATAGCGGCCGACGATGGTTTTCACGTCCGCATCGGGATTTATGTCCTCAAGGCGCTGCCTGACTACCTCGGCCTTCGGCATGCCGACAGTCGAGGTCAGCGCGCACAGCTGGCGGTTTATGTTGCTCAGGCCGACCGTGTCCTGGTCAATGAGCGTAAGATGTCCTACGCCGCTTCGCGCGAGCGCCTCGGCGCACCATGAGCCGACGCCGCCGAGTCCGAACACGGCAACGTGCGCGTTTTTGAGCTTTTCCATTGCCTCGGCTCCGAGGAGCATTTCGGCGCGTATTGTTCTTTCGTTCATTATAATTTCTCCGTCAGAAAAGGCCGTCCCATTTGGAACGGCCTTTTTAAATCATAATTTATCAGAGTCCGACATAGCGGGAAGATCCGTTGTACGAGCCCTTGTAAGCTTCGACGATGCCGCTGAAAACATGCTCGTTCCACTCGCTCAGCACATCCTGCTTGAGCAGATTCTCCGCAACATAGTCGCAGTAGTTCTGATCGCCGCTCTCCTCTGTGGGAGCCTGGTTGTTGTCGCGCTTTGTGAACACGACGACATAGCTGCCGGTGTCGGAGTCAACGACTGCGGTGTCACCGGCCTTTCTGTCGGCGCTCTTTATCCACTCGGACAGAGCGGTCTCAACGGAGGAACCGGCAAGATCGGTCTGCTCCTTGACCTTGGCGTCGGTCACTACTGCCTTTGCCGCGTCTGCAAGAGAGGTACCGTCGCTGAGCTTCGCGAGGATCTCCTCTGCGGTAGCCTTGGCTGCTGCCTTTGCCTCGTCGGTCGGCTCGTGAGCGTGTTCATCCTCATCCTCGGAGTGCTCGTGCTCGGGGAGCTCGGCAGCTACGAGATAGTAGCTGTAGGTGAACTTATCGTAGCTGTCCTTGACGGAATCATACTTTTCGGCAAGCTGCTCGGCAGTGTAGGTCTCGACATCGGTGATGCTGGTCTGAACCTTGCCTGCGAGGGTCTGAAGCTCCATTATCGCGCGTGCAACGGACTCGTTGCAGCCGCGGCCGTAGTTTGCGGCGAGGAATTTGCTGACGCTGCCGTAGTTGTTTTCCTTAGCGGTGCTTTCGATGGACTTGATAGTCTCGTCGATCTCGGCATAGTCGTCGTCCGTGAGCTTGATGTCATGCTGCTCGGCATAAGCCTCGAAGGCTGCAAGCTGCACAAGTTGGGACTTGGTCGCGTCGCGGAAATACTGATCCCAGGTGTAGTTTTCCTTACCCTCTTTGTTCAGGGGGCAGGTCTGCTCGTCGAGAGGCTTGGTGGTGTCAAGCTGCAGAAGGGTGGAGGCGTAGTTGCCATAGGTGTTCATAAGGCTGATATACTGCATATGATATACATAGTTGCACTCAGCCACGGAGAAGCCGCGCTCGCCGACGGAAATGGTCGTGTCGCCGACGGTAACTTCGGTGTTCTTGACTGTCAGCGCGTCAAGCGATCTGTACAGTGCGCCGGAGTTGAGGTAAATTGCAAATGCAAAGAAGATGACCAAGGCAACGCCTACGATGATCCATTTGGTCCTCTGCTTTTTTTTCTTGTCGGCTTCCTTTTTCGCATTGATGTCCTTTGCATAGGAGCCCTCGCTGCGAGCGGTCTGCCTGTTTTTTCTTTCGGTTGATGCACTCATGTCTTGTCTTCCTTTTTAATTTGGATGTGATTTATACATTATACCCCAAAAGCACGGCGGTTTCAATACCAAAGTTGCGGCATTGGCGGCTTTGTGGTACAATTGACTCAAACTGATTTAAACTATGGCTAAACATTTCGGAGATGCAAATTGAAAACTAAGGGCAAAAAGCACAGATGCCGGGGCTGCCTGACGGCGCTTATTATTCTTGCGCTGATCGCGGCGGCTGCGGCATTTTTAATAAAAGACAGCCGAGAGGATCTTGAGATAAGCCGCTACGAGGTGGCATCTCAAAAGCTTCCGGAGAGCTTCGACGGATTTAAGATCGTGCAGCTGTCGGATCTTCACGGCGCGGAGTTTGGCGAGGACGGCATGGAGCTTGTCGATAAAGTCGGCTCGCTTGAGCCGGACATGATCGCGCTTACGGGTGATTTCGTGACCGACGAGGGCGACCTCGCTGCCGTCGAAAAGCTCGCTGCCAGACTTGTTAAGCTGTGTCCGGTGTATTTCATCAGCGGAAATCACGAGTTCGGCTCGGGACTTGCCGTCGAGGTCCGGAACATTTTGGAGCGCGCCGGCGTAAAATATTTAAGCAACGAGTATCTTACGATAAACCGCGGCGATGACGAGATACTCCTTGGCGGAGTTGAAGATCCGCTGGCCTACGCAGACATGCTCAGCCCCGACGAGCTTGCACAGAAAATGAACGATGCCGCTCCGGACGCGTTCAAAATACTGCTCGGGCATCGAAACTACTGGATGACAGAATACCCAGAGCTGCCGGTCGATCTTATCTTCTGCGGCCATGCGCACGGCGGACTTATCCGCATCCCCGGCGTGGGCGGACTTATCGGAACCGACCGCCGCTTGTTCCCCGATTTTGACGCAGGGCAGTTTAATAACGGCCGCTATACGCTGATCGTCTCGCGCGGCCTCGGAAATTCCGTGCCGATTCCGCGCGTTTTCAACCGGCCCGAGATAGTTTGTGTTGAGCTCTCGTCAGCTTACGCTCGGGCGTAAATAAAAATTTTTGTCATGTTTCCGCCGGTCGCAGCATATACTGAAGGTATGCTGAATTTGAGCTGAGGTGAAAAACATGGGAACAGATATTGACGATATGATATTCGGAGACTACGATCCCGGTCCGAGTGATCGTTGAAAGTCCTGCTCTTGAGCAGGACTTTTTCATATCATTTTCATATCACGGCGCGGAAAACTATGCTCTTTCCGTCGGATGTCTCGGCATTTATACTGCCGCCGAGCGCCTGGACGATGGCTCGCGCTATGGCAAGGCCGATGCCGGTTCCGCCGTCGTAAGCGCGCGATTTGTCGGCACGGTAGAAGCGGTCGAAGAACCTGTCAATGTCGCCGAGCGAGTCCGGCGGACAGGTATTATAGACCTCGATAACCTTATTTTTATGCTGCGCGCAGACCGACAGGCGGATCTCGCCGCCGTCATCGGAGTATTTAAACGCGTTGTCGAGCAAGATCGATATAAGCTGCTGCACGGCGGCCATGTCGCCGGTCATGTTGAGATCGGGTGCAATGTTCTGGCTGTAGCTCTTGCCCTGCGCCTTTGCGCGCATTTCAAACGGCTCTGCGGCCTCCCATGCGGCGTCGCTGAGCGAAAAATCGCTCTTATCCGGCAGCGGCATGCCTTCGTCAAGGCGCGAGAGCATAACGAGGTTCTTCACAAGCTTTGACATGCGCACGGTCTGCTTCTGGATGTTATCGACCCATTCGTTGTCGCCGTTTTCCATTTTTAAAACGTCCGCGCTCGTGGATATCGAGGTCAGCGGAGTTTTAAGCTCGTGTCCGGCGTCGGTGATAAACTCCTTTTGCAGCTGCATATTGCGCACATACGGCGCGATAGCCTTTTTGGAAAACGCAGCAACGAGCGCAAAGCCTGCAAGCAGGCTCGCCGCCGCAACGATGAGCGACACGTTAAAAAGTGTTTTCATCGACTGCCGCTCGGGCGAGGCGTTTAAGAATATGACCGCCGCGCCGGACGAGCCGCTTTTAAGGCAGTAGCGATAGTCGCCGTAATAGCCCTGTGTATGCCCCGACGACAGCGCGTCGGACGCGTAGTAAAGCGCCTCCTGCGCGCTGACGGTTGCAATATAGTCGCTGAACACGCGCACCGCGTCGCCGTCGGAGTCGTACACCACGGCAAAATATCGCGTCATGTATTTTGACTCCGGCGAATTATCGCTGAAAATGTCCGGAAGGGTGAAGCTCGACGAGCCGCTGTATGGATTTTTGCCGGTGGTTATAAGCGAGTTTATCGTGTCGTCGAGCCTGTTTGTGGTTATATTGTAGTTCCACAGATTTATAGCGACCAGCAGCACGAGCGTAACGGCTCCCATCGCCGCCATAGCCGAGGCGATAAATCTGCGCCGCATTTTCGTAAGCATCATTTTGCCTCCAGCGCATAGCCTGCGCCGCGAATGGTTTTTATCTCAACATCCGCGTCAAGCTGCCTGAGCTTCTTGCGCAAAAAGCCTATGTATGTCCACACAACGTCCGTTTCCGACTCCGTGTCGAGATCCCAGACCTTCTGCATGAGGGCATCCGTCGAAAAAACGCGGCCGCGATTTCGCATGAAAAGCTCCATGAGCTGAAACTCCTTATTATTAAGGCGCACGCTGCCGCCGACGGAGGAAAGCGTGTAGGAGCTAAGATCAAGGCTCGTGCCGCCGACGCATATAACGTCGGGCGCGTAATTTCCGCTGCGGCGTGTGAGCGCGCGCACGCGCGAGATAAACTCACCCATGGCAAATGGCTTGGGCAGATAGTCGTCCGCGCCTGCGTCAAGACCGGCTATGCGGTCCTCAACCTCAGCCTTGGCCGTGAGAAACAGCACCGGCGTTCCCACGCCCTTTTCGCGCGCGCGCTTTAAGACCTCAAGCCCGTCAAGACCGGGCATCATTATATCAAGCACCACCGCGTCGTAGGAAACCGACAGCATATATTCAAGCGCGTCAAGGCCGTTGTGGACCATATCGACGGCAAAACGGTTTTTTTCGAGAACAAGCTTCAAGGCCTTTGCAATGCCGACCTCGTCCTCCGCTATAAGAATACGCATAGTATCATCTCCGATACACATATTAATATACTCAACTGAAACGAACCTGAAATCATTTTAACAGCGCCGAGGAAATTTTCAAAGCAAATTTTTCGAATTCACATTTTGCTAACAAAACTTTTTCAGCTCATTTCAGGTTCGCGGCTTATTCTCATGACAGTTCCACAAAATACAGGTAACTGCCCACCGGGCGAGCAGAGCCTCGCCGAAGCGGCAGATCAATAACGACCGCCGGATTGACAAATGCGGCGAAAAGATACATTATGTGCTAAAGATACATTATGCGCTCGACAAGGAGGCCATCAGCATGGATAACATGGAAAACAAAAACGAAAACGTTCAGGATCAGCAGAACGCACCGGTTGACGGTGAATACAGCTTCTTTTACGGCCACAAGCCGGAGGATGAGCAGAGCAATTCTCAGCAGGCTCCCAAGGCCGAGCCGGAAATGCCCAAGGCGGATAAAAAGCCGTTCTGGAAAAAGCCCGGCACGATGGTCGCCGGTCTGCTCGTCGCCGCGATGCTCGCAGGCTTCGGCGGCTCGGCCATAGGAAACGCCGTTTTCGGCGGCTCAAGCGGCGGCACGACCGTCAACGAGGGCAAGCGCCCGACCTCGGTCATAAACACCGCAAGCATCGACACCAGCAAGCAGATGACCGCTGCCGAGGTCTATGCAAAGAACGTAAACTCCACCGTCGGCATCACGACCCAGGTAACGACCAACTACTGGGGCTACACCACGCAGTCGGCAGCATCCGGCTCGGGCTTTATCTATTCCTCCGACGGATATATACTCACAAACTTCCACGTCATAGAGTCGGCAAGCTCCATCAAGGTAACTCTTTATGACGGCACAAGCTACGACGCAAAGCTCGTCGGCTACGATGAGAGCAACGACATTGCCGTTTTGAAGATCGACGCGAAAAACCTCACCCCGGTTACGATCGGTGATTCGGATAACCTCAACGTCGGCGATTCAGTCATTGCGATCGGCAACCCTCTCGGCGAGCTTACCTTCTCGCTGACCTCGGGCGCGGTTAGCGCGCTTGACCGCGAGGTCACGATGTCGAACAACGTCACCATGAATCTTATTCAGACCGACTGCGCCATCAACTCCGGCAACTCCGGCGGCGCGCTGTTTAACCTTTATGGCGAGGTCATCGGCATAACCAACGCAAAATACTCCGGCTCGTCCGGCTCCGGCGCGTCGATCGACAACATCGGCTTTGCCATCCCCATAAACTCCGTGCGCAGCATCGTTGACAGCATCATCGAAAAGGGCTACGTCGCAAAGCCCTACATCGGCGTCATGGTCGCAGATGTAAGTGACGAAGCCAAAAACTACGGCACACCGGCCGGTGCGGCGGTTGCATCCGTCACCGAGGGAGGCCCTGCCGATAAAGCAGGACTTCAGACAAATGATATAATCACCGCCGTTGACGGAAAGGAGATAAGCGGCAAGAGCGACCTCAGCTCCATAATAGCCGACCACGCCGCCGGCGATAAGCTCACACTTAGCGTTTATCGTCAGGGTCAGACCCTTACCCTGACCGTCGAAATCGGCGAGCAGACCACCTCTGCCATAGCCGACCAGCAGGACAGCCAGCAGAGCCAGTCGCAGCAGCAGACGCCCGGATTTTTCGGCTTCGGCGGCTGATAATCAAACAGACACAGTCTCTTCATCTTCATTTTTCCTTCATTGCCCGTCGCGCTTTTTGCGAGGCGGGCTTTTCTTGACTTTAGAGCTCCTACAAGGTATATTTAGAAAAGCGTGTTAAAATAGAGAGAGCGAAAGGTAAAAGGAATGGAGAAAAAAGAACACAAGCGCGACGGCTTCCGAAGCCGCAGCGGCTTTATCATCGCCTGCATAGGCTCCGCGGTCGGCATGGGAAACATATGGCGCTTCCCGATGCTGGTTTCAACATGGGGAGGCTTGACCTTCCTGCTCCCGTACTTTATATTTGTCATCCTCATCGCGTCCACCGGCGTGATCGAGGAGTTTGCCCTCGGCAGAGCCGGCGGTGCAGGCCCGATGGGCTCGTTCGGCATGTGCACCGAGCTCAGATACGGCAAGCGCAAGGTCGGCGAGCGCATAGGCTACATACCCATCCTCGGCTCGCTCGCGCTCGCTATAGGCTACACCTGCGTTATGGGCTGGATATTCAAATACACCTTCATGTCCTTCACCGGCGATCTGTTCTCCATGGGCCAGGATATGGACGTCATATCCGGCACCTTCGACGGAACGGCAAGCGCATGGGGTGCGAACATATGGATTATCGTCGCAATAGTTGCAAGCTTTGCCATCATGTCATTCGGCATTGCCGGCGGCATTGAAAAGGCCAACAAGGTCATGATGCCGGTGCTGTTTGCGCTGTTTCTGGCACTGGGAGTGTATATTTTCACGCTCGACGGCTCGTCGGACGGATATAAATATATCCTCACCATAAATCCCAAGGGTCTTGCAGACCCCAAGCTGTGGATATACGCCTTCGGCCAGGCGTTCTTCTCGCTGTCGGTTGCCGGCAACGGAAGCGTCATTTACGGCTCGTATCTCAGCCGAGAGGAGTGCATCCCCTCGTCGGCGCGCAATGTTGCAATCTTCGATACGCTCGCGGCGCTGCTTGCGGCGTTTGTCATCATCCCGGCCATGGCGACCGGCGGCGCTCAGCTTGACACCGGCGGCCCCGGACTTATGTTCATCTTCCTCGTCAACGTCATCAACGGCATGGCCGGCGGAAGGATAGTCGGCATAGTGTTTTTCGTGTGCGTGTGCTTTGCCGGCATAAGCTCGATAATAAATCTCTACGAAGCGCCGGTTGCGTTTTTGCAGGAGAAGTTCAAGCTCAAGCGCGTTCCGGCAACGGCGGTCATTCACGTTCTCGGCTGCGCGGTCGCGCTGTGCATTCAGGCCATCGTGTCCGAGTGGATGGACATCGTTTCGATATACATCTGCCCCCTCGGCGCGCTTATCGCCGCAATCATGTTCTTCTGGATCGGCGGAAAGAAGTTTGCGCTCGAGGCCGTCAACCTCGGCGCGCGCAAGCCCATAGGCAAGTGGTTTTACCCTCTGGGCAAATACGTCTACTGCGCCTGCGCGCTCATAGCGCTCATCGCCGGCGCCGCCCTCGGCGGCATCGGCTGACGGCTGGTTAAAATATGCAAAAAATCCGTAGCAATTGCTACGGATTTTTTGCGCTTTCCGCATTACCGGAACAGGTATTCACCGGCTTCGACGGTGGGCAGAAGTGCGGAAGTGTCGATAAGCTCGGAGATATTTTCGGCTGTGACGATCTCGCAATCGGCCAGCGGATTTATGCCGCCGTTAAAGGCGCCGCTCATGACGCTCGGCTTATCCACCGGCAGTATCCGCCGCCCGTTTTCACATATGAAATACAGGCGATAGTCCACGTCGCGGCCGCTTGTTGCGTGCAGGGCGAGCTGACCCAGCAGCGGATACATCTGCTCGAACATTTCCGCCTGCGTCACCTCCAGAAGATACACATCGCCGGCGCTTTCCGGCTTTCGGCCTATCCATTTCTTGATTATCCTCATAGCGCTTTCTCCTTGCCGTTTTTTTGAGCGTAGCACCTAACGGACTGTGTTGTCAATAATATATTGGAAATTTCATCATACCATTTACAGAGGTGATGGTATGAAGATCTACATTGCACGGCGCGGCGACAGCCTGTATTCGATAGCAAAGGCAAACGCAAGCTCCGTGCAGGAGCTTGCCGCGATAAACGAGCTGAGTGATCCGGCGCGCCTGAGCACAGGGCAGGCGCTTGTCATTCCGGACGGCGCGCGGCCGACAGCCGAAACAGAGGTAAACGGCTATGCCTATCCGAACATCAGTGAGCGGCAGCTGGCCGCCGTTATGCCGCAACTTACATATTTATGCCCGTTTTCGTGGCGCATTGACGCACTGGGCGGCATAACGCCTGTTGAGGATTCAAGCATGATAAGCGCTGCGTGGGAGGGCAGCTGCGCTCCGCTTCTGACGCTCACGAACATCGGCACAAACGGCGGATTCTCAAGCGATATTGCGCACAGCATATTCAGTGATATGACAGCGCAGAATGCGCTTGCAGAAAACACGCTTGCGGCTCTGCGAAGCCGAGGATATTATGGCGTAAATCTCAACATCGAGTATGTTCAGCCTTACGACCGTGAGGGCTACAACGCATTTTTAAAGCGCATGTCCGAAACACTGCACGCAAACGGCTATATGCTCTCAAGCGCCGTAGCGCCCAAGACCTCGGACGATCAGTACGGCGTTCTGTACACCGCGCATGATTATGCCGCCCACGGGCAGTACTGCGACAGGGTGGTCATCATGACCTACGAGTGGGGCTATACCTACTCATCTCCGCGCGCGGTGTCGCCCGTGAACGAGATACGGAAGGTGCTGTCCTATGCTGTGACGAAAATTCCGCCGTCGAAGATACTGCTCGGCTTTTCAAACTACGGCTACAACTGGCTCCTGCCGTGGAAGCAGGGGCAGGCAGCGCAGGTGATATCCAATGCCGCGGCGGCCTCGCTTGCGGCGAGCGTCTTTGCACAGATAAAATTTGACGAGACTGCTCAGGCACCGTTTTTCAATTACACCGACCCTGCCGGAAGGCGGCACGAGGTGTGGTTCGAGGATGTGCGCAGCGTCCGAGCGCGGCTTGCTCTGGTACGAGAGTTCGGCCTTGCCGGAATAAGCATATGGACGGTGAACATGCGCAATCGGGCGGGACTTGAGGTGCTCGAAAGCGAGTTTTCAAGCGAAAAGATAGTATGAAAAACCGGCGGACTTCGTGTCCGCCGGTTTGGCATTTTGTGCTGTTATATTAGCCGAGACGCTCGGAAATGACCTGTGCGACTTTTACGCCGGAGGCTGCTGCCTGAGCAAGACCGCGCGTGATTCCGGCACCGTCGCCGATGGCGAAGAAGTTTGAAAACTTCGTTTCAAGCTCGCCGCTGAGTTCAAGACGAGAGGAGTAGAACTTGACCTCCGCGCCGTAGAGCAGGGTGTCGTAATTTGCGGTGCCCGGAGCAATCTTATCCAGAGCGTATATCATTTCGATGATATCGTCGAGCTGCCTCTTCGGAAGGGCAAGGCTCAGGTCACCGGGGACTGCTGCCGTGAGCGTCGGGCGGGTGTAGGACTGCGCCAGACGGTGTTCGTTTGTGCGCACACCTTTAACAAGATCGCCGAAGCGCTGGACGAGAACGCCGCCGGAGAGCATGTTGCTGAGCGAGGCGATGTGCTTGCCGTAGCGGTAGGGCTGATCAAAAGGTTCGGTAAAGCGGTTTGACACGAGAAGCGCGAAGTTTGTGTTTTCGCTGCGCAGAGCGGGATCGGAATAGGAATGGCCGTTGACGGTGTTGATGCCCTCAACGTTTTCGGCAACGACATGGCCGTAAGGATTCATGCAGAAGGTGCGGACCTTGTCGCCGTACTGCTTTGTGCGGTAGATGAGCTTGGACTCGTACACAACGTCGGTGATGTGCTCAAACACGGTTGCCGGAAGCTCGACGCGCACGCCGACATCGACCTGGTTGTTTATAAGCTTTACGCCGAGCTTGCGGCACTGCTCGGAGAACCATTCGGCGCCGCTTCTGCCGGGCGCAACGATGAGGTAGCGGCACTTTATGTCGTCGCCCTTTTTAAGGCCGAGCGAGTAGCCGTCGCCGTCGCGGTCTATGCTGCAAACCTCGGTGCGGAAGCGATATTCTATTACCTTGCACAGATCCTCGTACATGTTCTGGAGGATGCGCAGATTGTTTTCTGTTCCGAGATGCTTGACCTTTGCCTGAAGCAGGTGAAGATCGTACTTGAGAGCCTCGCGCTCGAGCGCTCTCGCCTCGGGCGTATTGGTGGAGAAGGTCTTGTCGGTCGCGCCGTATTTCATGTTGACGGTATCTACGTAGTTTATAAGCTCCATGACCTCGTCGTCGCCCATGAAATCGGTCAGCCAGCCGCCGAACTGCGTTGTGAAGTTATACTTGCCGTCGGAAAATGCGCCTGCGCCGCCGAAGCCGCACATGGTGTCGCACACACTGCAGTGGATGCACTCCTTGACCTTGCCTGCGACGATGGGGCAGTGTCTTGAATAGATATCTCCGCCCTGGTCGAGTACGCAGATCTTAAGCTCCGGATGACGGGCGATAAGCTCGTAGCCTGCGAAAATGCCGGCCGTTCCGCATCCGATTATTGCAACATCGTATGAATTATTCATAAAAATGCCCCCTTATGTAGTACAGGCCCAAACGAGCCCTCGGTATTATACGGATTTCGCGTGGCATAGTAATTAATAAATTGTAAATTTTCTGAGAAGTTCGGTAAGTTATTGGACACTTGCACCAAGGTGTGTATTGCCAATAACTTGACGGAATTTTAAAATGCCTATAAAATATTAAGGTACTATATATTTTGAGATGGTGAGTATATGTCAAACGAAGAGAATAAGAGAGACATAGGTAAACAGATACGCGAGGAAGCGTTTTCGATACCGAACCTTCTGAGCTATTTCCGCCTGCTGCTTATACCGGTTTTCATCGTGCTGTATGTGCACGAGGAGTTCACCGCGGCGCTTATAACGCTTGCCGTCAGCGGCCTGAGCGATATCCTCGACGGGCGCATCGCGCGCAAGTATAACATGGTGACCGATCTCGGCAAGGTGCTCGACCCGGTCGCCGATAAGCTCACGCAGTGCGCGATGATGCTGTGCGTTGCGATGCGCTATCCTGCGATGTGGTGGCTGCTGGGGCTTCACGTCGTCAAGGAGATAATCATGCTCGTCATGGGCTGGTATGTCCTTAAAAAGACCGACACGGTAAACAGCGCGATCTGGGTGGGCAAGCTGTGCACGGGCGTTATTTATGCCGTCATGATGCTGCACGTTATCATGCCGTATCTGCCGCAGGCGGTCTCGATCGGCTGCACGGTCGTCTGCGCGGGACTGATCGTGCTGAGCCTTATAGTTTACACTGCAAGATATGTTAAAATTCTCGGAGGGACGAAATGAAATTTCTCTATGCGCTGCTGTATATAGCCGCTTTGGGTATTCTGTCGCATTTTGTCGGCCAGGCGCTGCCGCGAGCGTGGTTTTCGGCGGAAAGATTCCCGTACCGCGCGGCGGAGTGGGAAAACGGCGGCAAGGTCTATGAAAAGCTCGGCATAAAGCGCTGGAAGGACTTCTTGCCCGACATGAGCCGCATCATGCCGGATATGGTCAAAAAGAAAGTGACAAAGCAGAGCCGCGAGCAGGGCATGGGCGTGCTCATTGCCGAGACCTGCGTTGCGGAATGCGTCCACTTTTGGCTGATCGTTTTGTCGCTCGGCATATTTTCGTTCTGGCGCGGCGGCTGGGCGGTCGTGTTCTGGCTGGTCTATAACATTTTGGGCAACGTTCCGTTTATGATAATTCAAAGATACAACAGGCCGAGACTGGTGCTGCTCGAGCAGCGCAGAAAAAGGAGGGCAACTGCACAGTGAAGGTACTTATATTAAGCTGCAACACCGGCGGCGGACACAACAGCGCAGCTTCCGCGATATGCACTTATTTTGAAAAAATGGGCTGCGAATGCGACATAGTGAATGCACTTGATTTTCTGCCGAAGGCTCGCGCGGAGTTTATCAGCCGCGGCCACGAGCTTGCGTATAAATACACTCCCAAGCTCTACGGAGCGGGCTACCGCATCAGCGAGATGCTGCCGCAGAACCGCCTGTACGAGCAGAACGCAAAGGGCGCAGATGAGCTGTGCAAGGTGCTGTTTTCCGGAAGCTACGACGTTGTGATAAGCGTGCACGTTTTTGCCGCGATGATGATGACCGAGCTGCGCGTCAGCCGCGAGATAAACATACCGAGCTTTTTCGTCGCGACCGACTACACATGCAGCCCCGGCGTTTCGGAGATAGTTGCCGACAGGTATTTCATTCCGCACGAAAAGCTGCGCGAGGAGTTTGCAAGCCAGGGCCTGCCGGCAAGCAGGATCGTCGCCTCCGGCATCCCCGTGCGCGAGGAGTTTTGCCAAAAAAGCGATAAAAAGGCCGCGCGCCGCGCCCTTGGCATGGGCGAGGAGGGCAGAGTTCTGCTGCTTTGCTGCGGAAGCATGGGCTGCGGCCCGATACGCAGCATCGCCATGCGCATAGGCGAGATAATGGACGAAAACGACAGCCTTGTTATCATCTGCGGCAGCAATCGCCAGCTGGAAAAGGAACTGCAATTTCTCGCAGGCGACGATATGCGCATAAAGATCTGCGGCTTTACGGACAAAATGAGCATGTACATGGACGCGGCCGACCTCATCATAACAAAGGCCGGCGGCCTGAGCACCACGGAGGCCGTTATGAAGCGGCTGCCGATACTGTTTATCGACGCCGTCCCCGGCTGCGAAAGCCGAAATATCAAGTTTATGACCGAGAATGCGTATGCCCTTGTTGCCGACACGGCCTCGGGCGTTGTGAACCTCGTCGATACATGCTTAAGCGGCGCGGTCGATCCCATGGAGATGGTGCGCAGAAGGGAAAACGATTTCCCCTTCGAGGCGGCAAAAACTATTTACGACACCGTGTGCGAGGAGTACCGCCGCTTTGATGCCGAGCGCTCGGACACGATGGCGGAGCCTGTGACAGAGCCTGCGCGCAGCATGCCGGGCGCAGAGAAAAACATGATGCTCGTAATAAACCCCGTTGCCGGAAAGGGCGAGATGATGCGCCATCTGGCCGAGGTCACGGGCATATTCATGGACGCAGGCTACCGCGTGAGCTTTTATCCGACGCGCGGCCGCGGAGACGCGACAGAGTACGTCAAGGCATACGGCAGGGACTATGACATGATCTGCTGCTCGGGCGGCGACGGTACGATAAACGAGACGATATCCGGCATGATAGCCGCCGGATTGGATATCCCCATCGGCTATATGCCGTCGGGAAGCACCAACGATTTTGCCGAGTTCCACGGCATAAGCTGCGACACGGTGAAAACTGCGAAGAAGATCGTTTCCGGCAGGGAGCACCGCGTTGACGTCGGCAGACTCGGCGATAAGTTTTTCATAAACGCCGCCGATTTCGGCGCATTCACATGGCTGCCGTACACAACGCCGCAGCGTCTTAAAAACAAGATGGGCTTTTATGCCTATGTGCTCGACGGCATAAAGGATCTTGCAAAGCTGCAAAGTGAGCATCTGCGCATCACGATCAACGACCAAACTCAGGAGGGCGAGTTCGTATTCGGCGTCGTCGCGTCCTCAAGCGCGCTTGCCGGTGCGCTGGATTTCTTCGGGCAGAAGGTCGTTGCCGACGACGGTCTGTTCGAGGTGCTGCTCATCCGACGCCCGAACTCGCCTGCCGAGCTTCAGTCCACGATAGCGGCGCTGCGCGAGCAGAATCTCAATAACGAGCTTATCTCGTTCTGCCGCACCGACAGGATCGAGGTCGAGTGCATGAAAAAGCTCGCATGGGCGCTCGACGGGGAAAAGTGCGTCGGAGGCAGCCGCCATGCGCTCGAGATGCTGCCGCGCCGCGTGAGAATAGTTTACTGATATGGTAAGGTTTAAAGATATACGGCTTATCGCGCTCGACCTTGACGATACGACGCTTTGCAGCGACGGAAGTCTTGCGGACAAAACGCGCGAGGCGATAGAAGCGGCGATAAGCTCCGGAATCGAGATCGTCATAGCCTCGGGCAGGGCGTTTAACTCGCTGCCGCGAGCCGTCGCGGAGATATGCGGCATACGCTATGCCATAACCTCAAACGGCGCTGCCGTTACTAAAAATCCAGGCGGCGAGCGCATAGTGAGCCTTACCCTGCACCCGGACACGATCCAAGGCATTCTCGAGCTTTTCGGCAATGAGCTGCTTGAATGTTTTATCGATGGGCAGGCATACTGCGATGCACGGTATATGGCCGATCCGATGCGCTTCGGCTGCTCGCCGGCTTATCTTGAGTATGTAAAAACAACGCGCCTGCCGGTCGATGATATGCCGGGCTTCATGCGCGAAAATGCCCGAAGGCTTGACAGCGTTGACGTTTTGTGCGCTTCGGTTTTTCACAGAGCGGAGCTTTGGGAAGCGGCGCTTCGGCTCAAAAACGCTTACATAACAAGCTCGTCGCCCCGGCTTATCGAGATCGCCGCCGCGGAGGCAGGCAAGGGCGCGTCGCTCATGCGGCTGTGCGAGCTGCTTTCCGTTCCGGCGCAGTGCGTCGCAGCGTTCGGAAACGGCGATAACGATGCGGACATGCTATCGTTTGCCGGCCTCGGCGTTGCAATGGAAAACGCGACCGAGGCATGTATCGCGGCCTCCGACGCCGTGTGCGCGTCGAACGACGAGCACGGCGTAGCGCAAATGATATATAAAATTTTAGGAGACATGAGAAAACAGTGATAAGAGAAGCAAGACCCGTTGACCTTGACGCGATAGAGAAAATTTATGACAACATCCACGCCGCCGAGGAAAGCGGCAGGGTGAAGATCGGCTGGATAAGCGGCGTGTATCCCGTGCGTGCTACTGCCGAGGAGGCTATACGCCGCCGCGACATGTTCGTTTTTGAGGAAGACGGAATAATAAAGGCAGCCGCGATAATCAACAAAACCCAGGTCGATGTGTACAAGGGCGCAAACTGGAGCTTCGAGGCCGGGGATGACGAGGTGTGCGTTCTGCACACGCTTGTTGTAGATCCGAATTGCTCGGGGCGCGGCGTGGGGAGCAGGTTCGTTGAGTTTTACGAAAAATACGCGCTCTCGCGGCACTGCACGGTGCTGCGCATCGATACCAACGCCATAAACTCGGCGGCGCGCAGGCTTTACGCAAAGCTCGGCTACCGCGAGGCGGACATCGTCCCCTGCGTTTTTAACGGCATCCCGGACGTGAACTTAGTCCTGCTGGAGAAAAAGCTGAAGTAAAAAAAGAGGCTCTGTGAGCCTCTTTTTTACTTTATAACTGTGCTGATAACGGGCTTGCCGTCGCGGTCGAGCAGGGGAGTCAGGCCGCCGGAGTTACCGGAGTAGTGGTAGAGATAATTTACGCCGGTTTCCTTATCCACCCAGATCTCCATAACATCGATCACGCCCTGAGAATAAACCTTTTCAAAACGTTTTTCGGCCATCATTTATTCCTTTCCTTATATATTTTTGCGGCGATGCTCATAGGGATAAGCGCAAGCGCCGTGACACACGCAGCGGCAATAAACAGCTCGTTTACCGGCAGATAGCCCTCGGCAATGCTGCTTATGTCATAGCCCATCTCGCCTGCGCGCTGCGCGGTAACGAAGATGAGGTTTCCGTTATCGACGACCTGATACACCTTTTCGCCGAAGGCGCGGCAGATGGGGTCTGCCAGCAGCGGCCCTGCTATCATCGGGAAGAACACGAAGAACATTATCCTTATGCCCTCAAACTGACCGCGGTGCTCCTCGGGGTACAGGCGCTTCATCCACACCGTCATTGCCTGCATGAAAACAACGTAGCCTATGCCGACAAGGATTATGCCGACAAAGCACGGCCAGTTGGCGGCAAAGTTCAGGGCGTTTTCCGTGTCGAAGGAGCTCTGCATATTGCCGACGACGAAGTAGACAAACAGGCAGCCGAGGATGCTGAGTATCGTCGCGAATGCGGCGACGGCCGGAACCTTTTTGTTGTTTATGATCTTTATAAACGGTATTGACATCGCAACGGCTATCAGCAGCGGAATGCCGAGGATGAGACTGGGGTCTGTAAAGCCGAGGGTGTAGTTCATCCAGTTCATGATGTGGATGAAATAGCAGTTGTAGCCGATGAAGAATATGCACAGCGTGAGAAACACAAGAGCCAGCTCGCGGTTTGCGGCAAAGCGCCTGAAATTGAACGTCGAGCCGAACTGGTGCCAGAAGCCGCCGTCCTTGACGGGCTTGAGCGTGGGCGCATCCTTGAGAAGGAAAAACGACGCTATGCCCACGAGGACGGTAACGCCGCCGGCAACGGAGAAGAATATGATGTAGCCTGCCTGAGGATTTGCCTCGGTTGCAAGCCCCGTTACGAACATGCCGCCGACGAGGGTGCCGACGAGCGTTCCGATAACGGGCAGCGTTGCCGCGACGGCGCCGATCTGGCCGGAGTTTGAGTCGTCCATCATGTCGGCATACCAGGCGTTGTAGCCTGCGTCGTTTGCCATGGAGCCAAAAAAGCTCATTATGGTGTCGGCTGCGACGATGGTGACGCCGACGAGCATCACGTCGTTATAAATGCTGTCGCGCAGATAGTGCGTAAGCCCGAACGCGATGGTGAAAATTCCCCAGAGTATCGAGCCCCAGGTTATCAGCTTCTTGCGCGAGCCGATGCGGTCCGAGAGCGTTCCGAAAAACAGTGCGGAAAACGTTGTTGCGGTTGCCGAGCATATGGTCATTGCCGTAACGACGCCGAGCTGCGCGCCGAAGTCGGAATACAGAAAGTTTGCAAACCAGTTGTTTTCGATGACCCATGCTATCTGCGCGGAAAAGCCGATCACCAGCAGCAGAGTCCAGTTGAGCGCGCCGATGCCTTTTTTCTCGGCGCTTTTTGTGTTCCCCATTAATTCTTCCTCCCTATAAAATCTCTTACAAGAGCTTCATACTCATCCTTTGCGCACATGTAGCTTGCCGCATGCCCTGCGCCGGGCACGAGCAGCAGCTTCTTTTCGCTTTTGCAGGCGCTGAATATACTGAGCGCCATGTCCTTTGGAACATAGCGGTCGCAGTCGCCGCAGATGTACAGAAGCGGTATCTCCGTCACGCTCACGCTGCGCACCGAGCTTGCCTCCTTGAAGCCGTAGCCGGCCTTGAGGAGATTAACGTATTCAAAAACGTCAACGAACATCGTCGGCAGGTGATAGAGCTTGCCGACAAGGTTGCGGAACACCGTGTTAAGATCGGAATAGCCGCAGTCGGCGATGATGCCGCGCACGTTTTTGTTAAGGTCAAGATCCGCGCTTTGCAGAATGCTTGCCGCGCCCATGGACATGCCGTGCAGATAGATATCGTTATCCGGGAAAAGCTCGGCGGCCTTGTTTGTCCACTGCACGACGTCGTATCTGTCCAGCGCGCCGAAGCCGATGTAGGTCCCGTCGCTTTTTCCGTGCGCGCGCATGTGGACATATATAAGGTCGCAGCCGAGCGATTTATAAAAATCGTACATTGCCGCAAAATCGCAGGCAGGCTCGGACTTGTAGCCGTGGAAAAAGATCACCGTTTTTCCCGTGCCGCTGCCGCGCAGCATGTCCGCGCGCAGGGTAAGCCCGTCGTCCGAAACGATGCTTATCTCGTCAAACGGTTTTTCGCGGAAGGGCCGGAAGTACGGAATGTTGTGCGCCCAGAGCGCCTTCCCGGTCGGCTCGAGCAGGGAAGATGAGCTTGCGCCCGCCTCCGGAGTCGGGAAATTATCCTGCCGGAGTATGAGCACGCGCACAAATTTCATGCCCACTGCGTAAAAAAGCGCCAGCACGGCGCAGATAACTATAAGAACGATCACAACTGCTTTCATAATATCACCGATGGTATTTTATTATATTTCTATTAAAATTGGAATAGCTAATATTGAAGAAATGGGAATAATATTATATAATTTGTGCGTTAAACTGAGAAAAGGAGAAACAGTATGGAAAAGTCAAAAGTGTATTTCATAAAGGAAGTAAGTCCGGAAAACGTTGTGCGAGCATATGAAGCGCTGGGCGTTGAGCTAAAGGGCAACGTTGCCGTGAAGCTGCACAGCGGCGAGCCGGGCAACCAGAACTTCCTGCGCCCCGATTTTATGAAGCCGGCCGTTGACCGCGTCGGCGGAACGATAGTAGAATGCAACACTGCATATGACGGACAAAGAGATACCACCGAGGCACACAAAAAGACCATGCATCTGCACGGCTGGGTCGAGATCGCTGATGTTGACATCATGGATGCCGAGGGCGAAATGACCATTCCCGTTGTCGGAGGCAAGCACCTTGATAAAAACTATGTCGGCAAGACGTTTCCTGAGTACGATTCCATGCTCGTTCTGTCGCACTTCAAAGGCCACCCGATGGGCGGCTACGGCGGCGCGCTGAAGAATATCTCGATCGGCATCGCGTCAAGCTACGGCAAAAAGTATATCCACGGCGTGAAGAACACCGAGGATTACTGGCACGCAGACCACGACAGCTTCCTTGAGTGCATGGCGGACGCGGCAAAGAGCATCGTCGATCACTTCGGCGGCAAAATGGCGTTTGTGAATATAATGAAGAACATGTCCGTTGACTGCGACTGCTGCGCCGTGGCCGAGGATCCCAAGCTCGGCGATATCGGCATTCTGTCCTCGCTCGACCCCGTAGCGCTCGATCAGGCCTGCCTTGACCTCGTGTACGCAAGCGACGATCCCGGCAAGGGCGATCTTATAAAGCGCATCGAGTCGCGCAACGGAGTACACACCATCGAGGCAGCCGCAGCTCTCGGCGTGGGAAGCCGCGAATACGAACTGATAACACTATGAAAAAGCTTGTTCTCGGCATCCTGGCGCATGTCGATGCCGGAAAAACGACTCTGTCCGAGGCGCTGCTGTATACCTGCGGCAGCATAAGAAAGCTCGGCAGGGTCGATCATCGCAACACCGCGCTCGATACGCATAAGATCGAGCGCGAGCGCGGTATAACCGTGTTTTCAAAACAGGCGCAGCTCCGTACAGACAATATGGAGCTGTGCCTTCTTGACACGCCCGGACACGCCGACCTCACGGCGGAGACCGAGCGCACGCTCGACGTTATCGACTATGCGCTGCTCGTCATATCCGGCACCGACGGCGTTCAGGCGCACACCGAAACGCTCTGGCGGCTGCTTGAGCGGCACAATGTGCCGACGATCATTTTCGCAACGAAAATGGACCTTACGGGCAGCGACAGACAGCGGATACTCTCCGACCTGCGCGAGCGGCTTTCGGAGGGCTGCTTCGACCTTTCGGACACTTCGCGGGAGACTCGCGAGGGTATAGCCATGTGCGATGAGGAGCTTTTTGAAAAGTTCGCGTCCGGCGAAGATATCGACGACGGCGATATTTCGCGCCTGATGATCGAAAGAAAGCTCTTCCCGGTGCTGTACGGCTCTGGGCTTAAGCTTGAGGGCGTGCAGGAGCTTGTTGAGTTTATAGAAAAATACGCCGTCAGCCCGGAGTATCCCGAGCAGTTCGGCGCAAGAGTGTATAAGATAATGCGCGATGCGCGCGACAGACGCCTCAGCTGCATGAAAATAACCGGCGGCGCGCTGCATAATCGCGACAGCGTAAACGGCCAAACAGTCACGGAGCTGCGCATATATTCCGGTGCAAATTACGAAACCGTGCAGGAGGCACGCGCCGGCAGCATCGTCGCCGTGCAGGGGCTTGACGATACATATGCCGGTCAGGGTCTCGGCTTTGAGGGCGACGGCATGCAGCCGGAGACCGAAGCGGTCATGTCCTACAGCATCGGTCTGCCCGAGGGTACAGACGCGCTTGTTGCCTACAGGCAGCTCAAGCAGCTCGAGGACGAGGATCCTCAGCTGAAGATCGAGTGGAACGAGCGTCTGCGTGAGATAAGCGTGAAAATAATGGGTAAGGTGCAGACCGAGGTGCTCACCGAGCTTATCCGCGAGCGGTTTGATCTTGATGTGAGCATAGCATCGGGCGGCATTGCCTATAAGGAAACCATAGCAGAGCCGGTGCACGGCGTCGGGCATTTCGAGCCGCTGCGACACTATGCCGAGGTGCACCTGCTCATCGAGCCTGCCGAGCGCGGCTCGGGGCTTAGCTTTGAAAGCCGCTGTCCCCTGGACGAGCTTGACCGCAATTGGCAGAGCCTTATAATGACAAACCTTGCGGAAAAAACGCATCTCGGCGTTCTGACAGGCTCGCCGCTTACGGATGTGAAGATAAGCCTCATAGCCGGCAGGGCGCATGTAAAGCACACCGAGGGCGGCGATTTCCGCGAGGCCGTGTATCGCGCCGTGCGGCAGGGGCTTATGAAGGCAAAAAGCGTGCTGCTCGAGCCGTGGTATGATTTCCGCATAGAGGTTCCGCCGGAGCATATAGGCCGCGCCATAAGCGACGTGCGCGCAATGAGCGGAAAATTCGACACCGAGGGCAGCAGCGTCATAACCGGCATTGCGCCCGTTTCCGAGATGAACGGCTATGCCGAGACTCTTGCATCCTACACCTCTGGCAAGGGCAGGATCGTTTGCCGGGCGGCAGGATATTACCCCTGCCATAACGAAAAGCAGGTAGTCGAGAGCATCGGCTATGATCACGAGGCGGATGTTGATAACACGCCCGATTCCGTTTTCTGCTCGCACGGAGCGGGAACGGTCGTCAAATGGAACGAGACGGAAAAGTATATGCACCTAAACCCCGATCTCGGCGGCGAAAAAGCGCCCGAGGAGTTCAGCAGGCCGCGCTATTTTTCCATTGACGACAAAGAGCTTGAAGCAATCATGGAGCGCGAGTTCGGCCCCGTGCGCCGCAGAATGTACACCAAAGCACAGACTGCGATCGAAGCGCCGGAGTATTCCGTTGCACCGTCAAAGCGCGAGTACGTCATAGTGGACGGCTATAATTTCATTTTCGGTGCGCCGGAATACAAGGAGCTTGCCGCGGCCTCGCTCTCGCTTGCGCGCGAGCGCCTTTCCGATGTGCTGCGCAGCTATCGTGCAATGTGCGACTGCGAGCTTGTGCTCGTTTTCGATGGCTACCGCGTTGCCGGAAACACCGGCGAGCGCGAAACGCGCGGCATACGCACGGTTTACACCAAGGAAAACGAGACTGCCGATATGTACATTGAACGTCTTGCAAACGATATCGGCAAAAACTATTCTGTAAAAGTCGTCACGAACGACTCGCTCATCCGTCTGTCTGCCATGCGCTCGGGCGTTCTGCGCATGTCGGTGAAGGAATTTTCCGACGAGCTTGACGGAGTGATGAAAAGGATCATGGAGTACATTGATGGAAAACGATGAGCTTATCCGGCGCGCGGAGGATCTGTGCCGCCGATGCGAAAAAACGGCGAGCGTCACGCACACGGCTTTCCTGACCCCGGCAGAGCAGTTTGCGCTTGAGGCCTGGGCGAAGTCTGCGCCCGACTGCAAAATGCTGCTGTGCGGCGGAAACGAAGGATGCGAGCGGCGCGCTGCGTTCTTCCTGCCTTTTTATATGGAGGAGGACGGCTTTGATGTATCCGAATACATAAGCGTGCTGCGCGCAAAGGCTCATTTCGGGAAGCCTTCGCACCGCGACTATATGGGCGCTGTGATGGGGCTTGGCATAAAGCGCGAGTGGCTCGGCGATATCTGGGTCAGCGGCGAGGATGCGGTGATATTCCTCATGAACAGCGTCGAGCGCCATGTTGCCGACGGGCTTGACAAGGTCGGCAGATGCGGCGTAAAGGTATGTCCAGTGCCGCTCGGTGAGCTTAAAGCGCCCGAGCGCAGGGTAAAGCGCGTCTCGTTTTCCGTAAAAAGCATGCGCTTTGACGCGGTGCTGGCCGGAATATTCGGACTTTCGCGCACGGCGGCTTCGTCTCACATCGCAGAGGGGGCGGCGAGCCTCAACTACTCTGTTTGCATCAAAAACGACGCGCTCATATCGCCCGGCGACATTATATCGCTGCGCGGCTGCGGAAAGGCGGCGGTCTCCGCCTCCGGCGGAGTCAGCCGCAAAGGCCGGCTGTTCGTTGAAGCGGAAATATATAAATAAGTATGTTATACACAATGGCGGAGTTAAAATACTCCGCCATTAAAAATATATTTTATATAATTTGAAAAAATATTTATATAAAACTCTTGACAAATTAAAAAGAGAGGAGTATATTAAGCTCATAAAGAAAAAATATCAGAGTCGGGTCTCAGGATACGGCCCGTAAGCCATAGTGAAAGAGAGAAGGAGCCATGAAAAAGACACTTTATAGCCTAATGCTTTCAGATGAAGTGGTCGCCGAGGTTGACAGACTTGCTCACAGACTCGGAACGAATCGCTCAAATCTTATAAATCAGATCCTTGCAGAGCATGTGAATCTCGTGACGCCCGAGCGGCGCATAAACGATATATTCTCTGCTATCGAGCAGCTTATGACGCCGTCGCGCGAGCTTGTTCCGTTCGTTTCGCCGAATACGATGACGATGTCGCTCAAATCCTCGCTGGAGTATAAATACCGCCCGACGGTGAAATACGAGGTCGAGCTTTACCGCGGCGACAACGACAGTCTCGGCGAGCTGACGGTCATTTTCCGCACGCAGTCGGCATCGCTTATCCGCTCGATGACGGAATTTTTCCGTATCTGGAAGAGCATCGAGGATGCGCACCTGCGCCCCGTGATGGAGCAGGAGCCGCCTAAATATGCGCTGTATGACGGAAAGTTCATCCGTTCCATTTCCGTTCCGAACCACGACTGCTCGTCGGACGAGCTGGCAAAGGTGATCGCGGAATACATCAAACTTTTTGACACCATGATGAAGGGCTATCTCAACGGACGGCTTAACGCCCGTGACATTGAAGCCTGTTACTTCTCCCAGTTAAGGAGAACAGATATTTTGATCTAATTTGAAGAAAAAGAAGGTGTTTTTATGAATGCACAGAACTTCACCCAAAAGACACTTGAAATGATCCAGACCGCCAAATCCATGGCGATGGAAAACAACAATCAGTATATTACCCCCGAGCATCTGCTGTATGCCCTCGTTGATCAGGACGGCGGCCTTATCCCGTCGCTGCTGGGAAAGATGGGCGTTGACTGCAATGCGGTGCTCTCCGAGCTTGACACGGCGATTGAGGGCATGCCCAAGGTCTCCGGCGACTATGAGATCTACCTCTCGCGCGAAGCCGATCGCGTTATGAACGCCGCCGAGAAATCGGCAAAGAGTCTGGGCGATGAGTATCTTTCCGTCGAGCACGTCATGATCGGCATTTTTGCATCCCCCACACCGGCGATAAAGCGCATTTTTGACGGCCACGGCATAACCAAGGCAAAATTCACCGAGGAGCTGTCGAAGGTCAAAAAAGGCCCCGTCACGGGCGATAACCCCGAAAACACCTATGACGCGCTTAAAAAATACGGCACCGACCTTGTCGAGCGTGCGCGCAGCAATAAGCTCGACCCCGTTATCGGCCGCGATACCGAAATAAGAAATGTCATCCGCATTCTTTCGCGTAAGACGAAGAATAACCCTGTGCTCATCGGCGAGCCGGGCGTCGGCAAGACCGCTATCGCAGAGGGACTTGCCCAGCGTATCGTCCGCGGCGACGTGCCGGAGGGACTTAAAAACAAAACGATATTCTCGCTCGACATGGGCGCGCTGATAGCCGGCGCAAAGTATCGCGGCGAGTTTGAGGAGCGTCTGAAGGCCGTGCTTGAGGAGATCAAGCAGTCCGACGGGCAGATCATCCTGTTTATCGATGAGCTGCACACCATCGTCGGCGCAGGCAAAACCGAGGGCAGCATGGATGCAGGCAACCTCTTAAAGCCTATGCTCGCGCGCGGCGAGCTGCACTGCATCGGTGCAACTACCCTTGACGAGTACCGTAAGTACATCGAAAAGGACGCGGCGCTCGAACGCAGGTTCCAGCCCGTTCAGGTCGATGAGCCGACCGTTGAGGATACCATCTCCATCCTCCGCGGACTTAAAGAGCGCTATGAGGTCTATCACGGTGTGCGCATCCACGATAACGCCATCGTCGCGGCGGCAACGCTTTCAAACCGCTATATCTCCGACCGTTTCCTGCCCGATAAGGCCATCGACCTTGTCGATGAGGCCTGCGCGCTCATCCGCACCGAGATCGACTCCATGCCTGCCGAGCTTGACGACATGCGCCGCAAGATCATGCAGCTTGAGATCGAGGAAACGGCGCTTAAAAAGGAAACCGATAAGCTTTCGCAGGATCGTCTTGCAAAGCTCACCGAGGAGCTTGCAAACCTCAAGGACGAGTTCAACGAGCAGAAGTCCCGTTGGGAGGCCGAAAAGGGCAGCGTTGACGAGGTCAAGAAGCTCAAGAGCCAGATCGAGCAGATGAACGCCGATATCGAGAATGCTCAGCTCAGGTACGAGTACGAAACGGCTGCAAAGCTCAAATACTCCGACCTGCCTGCGCTTGAAAAGAAGCTCGAGGAGGCCGAGAAGCTCAGCGAGGAGCGCAAGGCCAGCAGCATGGTGCACGACACCGTTACCGAAGAGGAGATAGCCGGCATCGTGGCCAAGTGGACGGGCATCCCCGTTTCAAAGCTGCTCGAGGGCGAGCGCGAGAAGCTGCTGAACCTCGATAAGGTGCTGCATAAATCCGTGATCGGTCAGGACGAGGCCGTGCAGAAGGTCACCGAGGCCATCTGGCGCTCGCGTGCCGGCATAGGCGACCCGAACAGACCGATAGGCTCGTTTATGTTCCTCGGCCCCACGGGCGTCGGCAAAACGGAGCTTGCAAAGGCTCTGGCAAGATGCCTGTTCGACGATGAGCACAACATGGTCAGGATCGACATGACCGAATACATGGAGAAGTTCTCCGTCTCAAGGCTCATCGGCGCGCCTCCCGGATACGTCGGCTACGACGAGGGCGGCCAGCTTACCGAGGCTGTGCGCAGAAAACCGTACTCGGTCGTGCTGTTTGACGAGATCGAAAAGGCGCACCCGGATGTTTTCAACATCCTGCTGCAAATTCTCGATGACGGCCGCGTCACCGATTCGCAGGGACGCACGGTCGATTTCAAAAACACCATTATCATCATGACCTCCAACCTCGGCAGCCAGTATCTGCTTGAAGGCATAAACGATAAGGGCGAGATCGAAGAGAGCGCAAGGCAGCAGGTTCTGGCCCAGCTGCATCAGCAGTTCAGGCCGGAGTTCCTCAACCGCCTTGACGAGATCATCTGCTTCAAGCCGCTTACAAAGACGGAGCTTAACGGTATCATTGATATCCTTACCTCCGCGCTCAGGCAGCGCCTTGAGGACAAGAGCCTCGGCCTTGAGATCACCGACAGCGCAAAGCAGCTTATCATCGACCGCGGCTTTGACCCCGTGTTCGGCGCGCGTCCTTTGAAGAGATATCTCCAGAGCACCGTCGAAACGCTCATTGCCCGCGCGATCCTTGCAGGCGATATGCCGGCAGGCCACGTCATCAAGGTCGATGTGCGCGACGGCGAGCTTGTCTGCGAATAAAGAATAAAACCCGAAAACGGACGTTCGAGAGAACGTCCGTTTTTTGCGCTCAAAAAATATGCGTGGGATTTTCGGCCGCGTCGTGTATAATGGGATAGACAGACAGCGCGAAAGGAGGCGGTGATGTGCAAGAGAACACGGTCGAGTGGCTGCTGCTTGAGAAAAACGAACAGGGCATGGACGCGCTGCTGCTCCATTATGGGCCGCTCATGCGATACATCATTGCGCCTATCCTGCAAAATCCGCAGGACAGGGAGGACTGCCTTTCCGAGGTCTCGATGCGCGTGTGGGAAAAGATCGGGCAGTTTGACGGCGAGAAGGGCAGCTTTCGCGCGTGGCTTACGGCGATAACAAGGAACACCGCGCTCAACCATGCGCGCAAGGCCTCCGGCAGCAGTACCGAGGAACTTTCCGAGAGCACGCCCTCGCCCGAGCCGTCACCCGAGGAGGCGCTGCTTAAAAAAGAGCGGCAGGAGGCATTAAGCGCCGCCTTGAACCGCTTATCGTACAAAGACAGACTTCTGTTTTACAGGAAATATTATTATCGGCAGTCAACCGCCCAGATAGCGGCGGAGCTTGGCATGACCGAGCGCGCCGTCGAGGGAAAGCTGTATCGCGTGAAAAAGCAGCTTCGCAAAAGCTTGGGAGGTGAGGTGTGTGAATGATCGTGACTGGAGCTCCATGAGCGAAAAGGACTTTGACGCAATGCTTGAAGGCAGCGTTTCGGAAACTCCGCCGGAGGATGTCGTTGAGGAGATAACGCCGTGGAAAAAAGCGATGAACCGCGTGCTCACCGGCATGGCGCTGTGTGCGATAACGCTAAACTTCCTGTGCTTAAATTACATTCTCCCTGCCGTCGGCATCGTGCTCCAGCTGCTCGGCTTTCGCGCTCTGCGGCGCGAGAATAAGTGGTTTAATGCATGCTTTGCCGTAACGATCATCCGAGCGGCCTATTTCTTCCCGACTCTTGTTCTGAATACGACCATTTTCCATAGCTCGTTTTTGACCTCCTCCGTCGTGTCGGCCTTAACGGCGGCGAGCGTTGTTCTTATGCTTGCCGAGTTTGTCTGCCTCTGGCAGGGACTGAGGGCGGTCAAGGCCAAGGTCGGCCTTCCGCCGAGCGCGAAATGCGCCGCGGCTCTCATTGTCTGGTATGCGCTCATGGGTGTGCTGGCTGCCGTGGGGTACGAGGGCGTTATAATCCTGCTGGCAATGGTCGTCGCTTATATCTGCATTATCCGCAATCTTTATAAGCTCTCCGGCGAGCTTGACGAGGCCGGATATTCGATAACTCCGCAGCCGGTGAAAGTGACGGATAAGTGCATCGTTATCGCACTGAGCGCCATCGTTTTGATCGGCTGCGTGTTGGGCTATGTTTTTGGCAGCAGCTATGCAATGGACTGGCGCGAGGCGGAGACGGCTGAGAACAGCGGCGTTGAGGAGATAAAGGATAAGCTGCTCGAGCTTGGCTTCCCGGAGTACGTTTTAAACGACCTTACCCCGGAGGATATCGCGGCCTGCGAGGGCGCTCTGCGCGTCGTCACGGACGTTGAGGATATACCGGCAGACGGCGGCAGAACGGTAACGACCGTATCGGGCAGCGGAGCAAACCGCCGCATAGTGCAGGATACGGTTTACGATAAAAAGCTCCGCATGACCGGTGTCGCGGTGCAGGTATCGGATGAGCGCGAGCGGTGGATCATTTTCCACCACTTCCTGTGGCTTACCGAGCCGGGCTTTTACGGCACGGAGGCCGTTCAGCTCTGGCCGACCTACACCGAGGTTTCGGATGGCTGGGCGCCCGACGGCGAGGTGAGCGGCCGCGTCCTGTATGACAGCGGCGGAAAGACCTTCGCAGCTCCCTACCGTTCGCTGAGATCCGAAACCTACGATTACGACAGCGTCTTTTTCGGGATCAGAACGCGCAGCGATGTTTTTGCCTCGTTCTCCGTGCCGAGAAACGGTGAAAACTGCCGCGGATACGTCGCCTATGCGACCTCTGAGCTTGCGGATGACTACATCATCAGCAGCTGGATAAACTATGTGCATCAGCAAAGCTGGCTTCAGTATCCGGCGATGACCGCCGAGGAATACAGAAAGTCGGGCTTTTGGGATGACAGCGGCGCATTCCGAATGATACAGAACGCGCTTCAGTTTTATCCGTCAGACGACGGTGTTGAAATGATAAGCTGACAAAAGCAAAACACCCCTCACTTCAAATGAAGTGAGGGGTGTTCGTATTATCGGTAAGTAACGATGCCGTTTTCGCCGAAAAGGCGCTCGATCGCGCCGCTTGCAAGCAGCGTGTCCAGATGCGCGAGCGTTTCGCCGAAGGCGAAGCCCTTCTGCGAGGGCGGAAAGTCAGTCCAGTTTTTTGCCCTTATGCGCCAGGTCATAAGGCCGGCAAGCTCGTATGCGGTGACGCCCGGGCGCTCGTGAACGAGCCGCTCGGCCTCGTTGAGCCGCAGCCGGTGGTGCTCTATCAGCTGCTGCGCTCGCTCACTCAGCGTAAGCTCGCCGCGCGCTCTGTGCGCCGGGAGCGCGGTTTCGATATCGAGGCTTTTCATAAGCTCCAGACTGCGCAGGTAATCGCCGAGCGAATCGGGAACGCCGTTCCACGCGCAGATGTTCGGGCTTATGTCAAAAAGAACGTGGTCGCCGAGGAAAATGAGCTTGCGCTTTTCGTCAAAAAGGCAAAGATGACCGGGTGTGTGACCCGGCGTTGCAAGGCAGCGCAGCTCGTAGCCGCCGTAGCACAGCACGTCGCCGTCGTCAAGCTCGCGCGCCGGAAATGCGCCGGGTGCGAATTTTATCGCCGGGGTCTGTGCCGACCACAGGGCAAGATCCTCTTTCGGCATGCCCTCGCGCAAAAAGCGCGCGTGAGTTTCCTTGTGCTTGTCCTTTTCGGGCATCGTGACAACGCGGTGATCTGTCCTGCCCATCAGAACGCTGAAGCCCTCTCCGGCGAGATAGGCGGCGTTGCCGGTGTGATCCGAGTGAAGATGGGTGATAAAAATATCGGTGTTGTCAGGGGTGAGACCAAGCTGCCGCATTCCGCCGAGCAGAGCCTCGCGGCACTCCGGGCGCTTAAACCCGGTGTCGATAAGCAGATTCCTGCCGTCGGATATTACAACATAGCAGTTTAGCCATTTGAGCGGATTGTTCGGCAGAACGATCGGAAAGGTGTATATATTATCCGCGACTTTTTCAATGTTCATGGCGGATACTCTTTCACGATATAGGCTTAAAGTCGGGGTTTTGTTCGCGCTGCTGGCGCTCGAAGTCTGCGGCTTCTTTCATGTAGGGCAGCATGTGATCGCGCACAAGCTCGGGCCACATGAGAAAATACGTCCCGAAGGGGTTTACGACGGCGTGGCGCTTGTTGTCAACGAGCATCTGGAAATAGTCCATCGGCTTTAAGCACACGCAGTCGCACTGATCCTTGAGCTTTCCAAACTCGTCGGGATCGGTGAAAATGGGGATGAACACCTGATTGTTCACGGTAAGCGTTATAAAATTGAGCATCGCGGAGGATGCGCCATTTTTCTGCACGGCAAAGTACATCGGCGTTTTTGCAAGCTGCTCGAGCAGCATGGTCAGCGACTGCTGATCCTTGCCCTGCGACTGGCTGTATTTGCCGATGAGCTTTTTTATGCCCATGCGCGATATCTGATCTATCTGCTGCTGGCTAAGTTCCGAATTTGCCATAAATATTACCTCTTGATTACGTTTTTCACCATCATACCACACATTGCCGCGATTGTCCATTGAGCAAAAAATTACGCGATAGCATAGCGCTTGCATTGACAAATTACGCATTTTTGCTACTATCAAAGATGCCGGTGCAGAAAGCAGCCTCGAGCTTTTTGCCCACGGCAGCATGAAAAGGAGAATTCTCATGGACATAAACATCAAAGTTAAAGACAAGATCGCGGTCGGGGACGAGACGCTCATCGTCTGCGGCAACAGCGACTACACGGTAAATTTCGAGCTTGACGCCGAGTGGGCGGCATACGACAAAAAGACCATGCGCATAGGCTATCGCAACGGCAAATACAAGGATGTTGATTTCACGGGGGCAAGCTGCGCGCTGCCTGTTATAAAAAATCGCCCGTGGATAGCCGTCGGCCTTTACGCCGGACAGCTTCATACCTCGACCCCGGCTGTGTTCCGCTGTGCCGAGTGCATCACCGACAGAGATGACGAGCCGATCGACAAGCCTGAGGTATCGCCATATAAGATACTGACGATAAAGCTTGGCGACAGGGTTGAAAGCTACGAATACACCGGCCTCAAGGATAAGACCATTGAGGTCGCAGACGGAAGTGAGGTGAGCTACTGATGGCAAAAAAGCTTTATGAGGAAGCGGATGTTCAGGCCGTAGCGGCGGCTATACGACTGCGGAACGGCTCGAGCACGACGTATAAGCTCTCGCAGATGGCGTCGGCGATAGAGTCGATGAAAACGGGCGATAAGTATGTGCAGACGGACGTGCCCGAGTACGTCAGGGCCGAGGCGCTCGCGGTCGCAAAAAAGGTAAGCGCCGTGCAGACGACCGACAGCATAACCTTTATAGCCGCATCCGATGCGCACCATCACAGCGACGACGAATACATCGCAGACGGCAATCTGCACGCCGGAATGGCAATGAAGGCGCTCAGCTACATTCTGCCGGGCATTGACTTCTGCTGCTTCCTGGGCGACTACAGCATAGGCAGCGAGACGACTACGCTCGCGCAGGGCAGGCAGCATTTTGCCGAGATAAACGCAATTTTAAAAGAGGGCTTTGGCGGTATTCCGCAGTTTCGCACTCCCGGCGACCGCGACGGACTGCGCCGCGCGCTGGAGACAAACGACAACACATGGCTCCAGCCCAAGGAGATATACACCTATGTCGGCCGCTATAACGAGGGCGCGACCTACGGCAGCACCACCGAGGGCTACTGCTATCGCGACTTCGACGAGAAAAAGCTGCGCGTTTTCTGCCTGAGCACCGCCGAGATCGGCATGAGCTGGGACAATGTTTCGCTCACGCAGCGGCTCTGGTTTGCAAGGGCGCTCAAGGCCGTCGGGGCAAAGGCCGGCTGGGGCATCGTGATACTGTCGCACTATCCGCTCGATTTTACGGAAAATCAGGATAAGAACAGCTCGGCCAAAACTCTTGGCAACATTCTCAAGCAGTATGTTGACGGCGGCTCGGTCACGCTCTCGGGCATGACGGTGTCCTTCAAGGACTCAAACAGCGCGAAGATTTACGCCGCGTTCCACGGACATACGCACAATTTTGCAGTTGCAAAGCTCAGCGACGTTCAGGACAGCGGCAACACGGAGTTTGACGTTCTGCGCGTGGCAACGCCGAACATGTGCTACTTTTACAACAACGAGCTTGGCTCGAACGAGGGCGCGGACTCGAACGGCATAGAGTACGGCGAGACGACGACGTACGCAAAAACGCACGACACGGCCGACGATACGTCCTTTGTCGTGAACGTCATAAATCCGTCGGAGGGGAAGATACACTCCTTCTGCTACGGCGCGGGCTATGACCGCGAGATAACGATCCCATCGTCGGGCGAATAACAAAAAGCCTCCCACGGAACTAAGCTGACGACAGGCGATATGGGTTCGACTCTCGTCAGCTTAAGCGTGGGAGGTGATTTTTATGCCTCGCGCAGCTTGCCGCCGGCGGCAAGGACTGCCGCGCGCGCAAGCACAAGGGTGGGGTCGATGTGCTCGTAGTCAAGGCCGTACATATCAAATGCGGGGGGAAGCTCCGTGCAGCCGAGGATGAGCGTCTGCGCGCCCTTATCAAAAAGCTCGTTGACTGCTTTTTCAAAGCCCGACGTGTCAAAATCGAGCTTGCCGGCCTTAACTCCGTTATAGGTAAGATCCATAACGGCGGCCTGAGCCTCGGGCGAGGGCGTTATAAGCTCGATGCCGCTGCCGGCAAAGCAGGTTTCGTATATTCCGCTCTGCACCGTGCCATCGGTAGCGAGAAGCCCGGCGCGCGTGATCTCGTGCCGCATAAGCTCCTCGGCGGTGAGCTTTATCATGTGGAGCACGGGAACCGTCACGGACGCGCACACGGCGTCGTAGAAGCCGTGCGCCGTGTTGCACGGCATGACGATAAGCTCGGCCCCGGCCTCGGCAAGGCGGCGCGCGCTCTGCGTCATCTGCTCCGTGGGGTCTGCTCCGCCGTGAATGAGCGCCTCGGTGCGGTCGGGGATGTTGGTGTTGCTGTCAATGATGACGTGCAGGTGATCCTGATCGCAGCCTGCCTCGGTGTTGTTTATGATCTTTGTGAACAGGTCGGCCGTCGCGGCAGGCCCCATGCCGCCGAGAATGCCGATTGTTTTTTTGCTCATATAATTCACCGCCCAATTTATTGTCAGGCTATGACAAAATCAAGAAAGCCCTGAAATCGAATGACTTCAGGGCTTATCTTGGAGCTGCTGGGCAGATTCGAACTGCCGACCTCATCCTTACCAAGGATGCGCTCTACCTACTGAGCTACAGCAGCAAAGTTGATGCCCCTTAAAAAAGGGGCATCTGTGGCGACCGAGAAGGGACTTGAACCCTCGACCTCCGGCGTGACAGGCCGGCGTTCTAACCGACTGAACCACTCGGCCACGGCTCAGTTAATATAACAGATTTTTTGCCTCTTGTCAACAATTTTTGAAAAAGTTTTTTTGAGAAATTTTAATTTATTTGCGTGACTTAGGTTTTTTCTTTGCGGACTTGGACTTTTTGGCCGCCGCCTTTGCGGCCTTTCTGTCGGCAGATTTCTTTTCTTTCAGCGCTTTTTTTGTTTTTATCTCAACGATAACGTAATATCCGATGACGGCAAGCACCAAAAACGCTACATATGCATACCACGGCATGCTTCATCCCTCCAATCTCTGATTATAATAATATACATTAAAATGCAGCTGCGGTCAAGAAAACAAAAACATGTGGACAATGACAGACACAGTGAGATATAATATAAAATTATATCAATCTCAAAAGGAAGGCTAAGATGAAAAAGAATCTGAGATTTATAATTGCCCTGATATTCGGAAAGCTCGCCATGTGGCTGCAAAAGCTTTTGGGCATGAACGCAAGCTATTTCCCCGGCAAGCTTGCGATAAAGCTCTGCCCCGATTTCCTCGGCAGGATAGACAAGCCCAAAACCATAATAACCGTCACAGGCACAAACGGAAAAACCACCTGCTGCAACATGATCCTTGACGTTTTGTCCGACGCGGGCTTCAAGGTGCTCAATAACCGCGCAGGCTCAAACACCGACGCGGGAATTGCGACCTCGCTCATATCCGGCAGCACCCTCGGCGGCAAGGCAAAGTTTGACTATGCCGTGTTCGAGGTCGATGAGCGCAGCTCACTGAGGATATACAAATACGTTCACCCCGACTACGCCGTGTGCACGAACCTGTTCCGCGACTCTATCCAGCGCAACGCGCATCCGGAGTTTATATTCTCGTTTATCGATTCCGCTCTGCCGGACGATACGCACATGATCCTCAATGCCGACGACCCTATAAGCAGCCGGCTTAAAAAGGACAACAAGCGCAGCTACTTCTCCCTGAGCCGCCTGCCGACCGACAGGGACGAGTGCGTTAATATAATAAACGATATGCGCGCATGCCCCTATTGCGGCGGAAAGCTTCAGTATGAATATGTTCGCTATCACCACATCGGCAAGATGAAGTGCCCCGGCTGCGGCTTTGCCTCGCCCAAGGCGGATTATCTCGCATCGCCCGACTATGAAAAGCGCTGCTTCACCGTGCGCTCGGATAAGGGCGAGGAGGAGTATCCGCTTATTAACGACAGCGTGTTCAACACCTATAACCAGGTCACGGTCGTTACGCTTCTTCGCGAGCTGGGCCTGTCGGCGGAGAATATCGCAAAAAGCTTTTCGCACATGAGCATCGTCAAGTCGCGCTACACGAATGTCGAGAAAAACGGTGTCGAGGTCGTGACGAACATGACCAAGGGGCAGAACCCCGTTGCGTGCTCTATCGTCTTTGACTATATCCGCTCGGAGCCGGGCGTGAAGGAGGTCATCGTTATGCTCGATGACCTGACGTATAAGAAAACGACCGAGATAGTCACATGGGTCTACGATGCAGACTTCGAGTTTTTAAACGATGAGAGCATAAAGCGCATCGTTGTCGGCGGCGTGAGAATGCACGACTATCACCTGCGCCTGCTGCTGGCCGGCGTTCCGGAGGAAAAGATCCGCTGCGTCGAGCACGAGACCGACGCTCCGGCCGAGCTTGAGCTTGACGGAACGGACAAGGTGTTTATCCTGCACGATCTTACAACGCCGCAGCTTACAAAGCAGGTGCGCGACGGCATACTTGCCCGTCTTGAGGAAAAGGAGGCACAGGCATGAAGATAGAGGTGCTGTTTCCCGAATTTGCAAACCTTTTCGGCGACTGCTGGAACTGGAAGTATCTTTCGCGCTGCATGCCGGAGGCCGAGCTTATCGAAACCGGCTACAACGACGAGCCGCGCTTTGCTTCCGAAAAGGTCGATATGATAATCATGGGCGCGATGACCGAGCACGGCCAGGAGCTTGCGATAAAAAAGCTCATGCCCTATCGCGACAGACTGCGCGAGCTTATAGACTGCGGCGTTGTGTTTCTCATGACGGCGAACGCCGGCGAGGTGTTCTGCGAATATATCGAGAACGAGGACGGCAGCCGCATTGCCGGTCTTGGCCTTGTTCCGCTGCACGCAAAGCGCGATATGATGCACAGATTTAATTCAACTCAGCTGTGCATCTTTGAGGACACGGAGCTTGTCGGCTTCAAGGCGGAGTTTTCGCAGCTTTACGGAGATAACTCGGACTTTTACTTTGCCGAGGCCAAGTACGGCATCGGCATTAACAAAAAGTCAAAGCTCGAGGGTGTGCGTATCAAAAACTACTTTGCGACCTCGATGGTCGGGCCGTTTTTGATGATGAATCCGCCGTTTGTCAAATACCTCATGGCGCTTCTCGGCGTTAAGGAGCCGAAGCTTCGGTTCGAGGAGACAAATATGGCCGCCTACGAGCGCCGCCGCGCGGACATTATCCACATGATGGGCGAAAAATGAACTTAGGTCAAAATTGATATCTGTTCGCCTTCCATCAAGTTATCCCCCGAGACTTAAAGCCTTGGGGGATGATTCTATTTCAATTCAATTTCAAACGGTTGCTTTTGGAACTTCGTATGTGACAAATGTTGCAGAAAAAAATCCGTATAGACGATATGATAATATTGTAACGATGTGTTGGAGGGCGGAGTAATGGAGAATCTGTCGGTAAGTCCGTCTCGGTTTGACGATGTTGGAATAATACTCAACGGCAACAACTGCTTCGTGGGTCTTGAAACGCCCGACGGAGTCGAGGCTTGCACGCTCGATAAGCCGTTTGTTTTGAATAAAAAGGTGCTTTCGCGCTATGACGAAGCCTGCAATTATATAAAAAAGATACTGCCTGTCAAGATGAAGATTGAGCTGCCTCGGGGCTACCGACTTACGCTCACTCCGGACGATCTGGCAGTATTTTTTTCGCAAAAATGCGATATGAGCGCGATGCGCGACTACATAGAGGAACGGAAAACGCGGACCGAGGCCGAAACGCGGCGCTGGCTTGCCGAGCGCCCGTGGGACACCATGCCCGTCAGCGGAGCCGAAGCCGAGGCACAGAACTTCGTTTTTGACAGCGATACCGGAATGATATCGACCGACGGCTGCTTTAATCCGGCGACGACGATAGTACTTCCGTCATCGATAGACAGTGTGCGCGTTTGCGGGATAAAAGAGTATGCCTTCGTGTCTTATACATATCTTGAGACCTTTATAATGCCCGACAGCATTACATGTCTGGAACCGTATGCGTTTTATGACAAGGTCCATCTGCGAAATGTGAATCTGTCAAAAAATCTTGAGCGGATATCTGAAGGTGCATTTTCGCGCTGCCGTGCGCTAAATTCAGTTATTATTCCCGACAGTGTCACGCATATCGAGCCCGAAGCGTTTTATCAGTGCGCAAACCTGTTTTCCGTACACATACCGGACAGCGTCGTGTCCGTAGGCCGGTGTGCGTTTTTGAGTGTGCCGCATATATATTATAACGGCCCGGCCAAGGGATTCCCCTGGGGCGCGGTCGCCGGGAACTGAGGAGTGGATCATGAAAGGTCGGACAGAAACAGTCATTTGCGGAGGAAGTAATCTGCGCGCGCCGATGAAGCTTGATTTTATAAGCTCGCTGCGTGATGTTTCGCCGGGCGAGTGGCCCGAGATAGTTATTGTGCGCACCGGAAACGAAACGGAACCTGCGTGCTTTGTGCATGCCGAGGATGCAGGAGATATATTTAACTGTATCGGTATCGTTGCCGCGCCGAGCGAGCGGCTTGTGGCCATGCTGCGCACGGCGGCAGTTACGGCACGCCCACGCGCGTTTTGCAGAAACGATGCAACGGTGTGCAGGGCAGACGATCCGGAGGCGTGGGGGTTTATAGCCGAGTTCGAAGCGGTCGATGAGCTGCCGCTGGCCGTCAGCGAAGCGATATCCCGGGCATCCGAGCGCGGCTGCGGCAATGAAGCCGAGCTTCTGGACAAGGCGGCGTACATGACCGAGCAAGGCATTCCTCAAAAGGTTATAATAAGCACTTTTGAACAGATGCTTGCAGACCCCAAATATCCCGAGCTTGTTCCGTGTCCGGCTGTTAAATTCGTTCAGTCGGATGCTTACGGGGAGCTGACGCGTGGTCTTGCCTATAGACTTTCGGGCTTGAATTTAAGACTTATCGGCGGCAAGGGCTGCGGCAAGAACACCCTTGCGCAGACGCTCGACTGGATTCTTAACGTTCCGCAGTACAGAATGCAGGGCAACGCGGAAATGGATAAGCTTGATCTGCTTGGCGGCCCAACTATAGAAAACGGAACTTTGCGATATAAGCTCAGCGATATGCTTCGCTACATAGAGGCCGGGGCGGACGTCGTTCTCGACGAGGGCAACACCATAAAACCGGAATGCGCGGACGTTCTGCACTCGCTGACGGACGAAGCGCGCAGAATTCAGGTGCCTGGCTACGGACTTGTAAAAATGCATCCGAAGTCTTCATTCACGATAACCATGAATGAGGGCTATGCCGGAACGAATTATATGAATGAAGCGACCATAGACCGCTTTACGCCTATCCAGATGTCCGAGCATGAAAGCGTGAAGGAAATACTGCGCCGCGTTGTTCCGACGGCTTCCGAACACTGTCTGAACGTTTGCGATGTGGTATACTGTGCGATTAAAAGCCGCATCGATTCCGCCGGTGGACTTGAACCCGATGCAATGACGATACGCGGTCTTGTTGACGCATTGCGCGCCGAGCCGCTTCTTGGACTCAGGTGGGGGCTTATGGACAACGTTGCCGCAAAGCCGCAGGATCAGTACACTCGCTTGCAGCTTACGGAGCTGATCGAAAGCATGGTGCCCTGATGCGCGAGATGTCAGACGCGGCGTTTGAGCGATACGCCGAATTTCTGCGGGCAGATCCGATCGAGAGCATACTCGCAAGGAATCTGTCGTTCCTGCTTGACGACAATAAGCTTGTCTCGGCAGTCAAGCTCGATACTTCGCTGAAAAACCGCACCGAAAATGGGCAGATCGTACTCGGAGGCGCGCCGTATCTGCTGCGTGATGATTTTGATGGACGGCATTGGACTGCCGGCTTGCGCGTTCTGCTTGCGCATGAGGTGCAGCATGATAACAGCTCGGATGCCGACGCGCTCAAAAGAGTGCGCGAAAATGCAGAGAGCCTCTTTGCCGAGCAGGGCTTTCGCCCGTTCGTCGGGCGTATACTCGGGCAGAGATTGATGAACATCCTTGAAGATGCGCGGGTGAATAATATTATCTGCCGTCGGTTCCCCGGCTATATTCCCATGCTCAGATTTGTAAACTATGCGCGGACAGACGCAGCGATACACGGCGGCGCTTTGGAGGAATTCTTTTCGGAGCTTGAGCGCTTTGCTCTTACAGGCACGGCACGGGATCTGGAAGCGGATATAAAGGAAAGAATCGATAAGGCGGCGATCTCGAGAGATTGCGCCGAGTGTGAGACTATTTGCAATGAACTTTTGGCGCTTTTGATGCCAAGGCTTGCTGCCATGTGCAGAGCCGAAGATGATCTTTCGGCAGTGCTTGAGAAACTAAACGCCGATCTTGAATACTATGCGTTTTCCGCAGATACGCGTGCCGAACAGCGCGGAGACGGCAAAGACAGTTATCTGCGCAGTCACGCCGAGGCTGAGACCGAGCGCAAGGGAACACCCGATGACGGAGACGATGCCGACGGTGATAAGGGCGACAGCGCAAGTCCCGGCAGCGGCGATAATTCCAAGCGCTACGGCGATATGAACGGAAGCCTTACAGGCTCGGATGTTAAGCCCAAAGCGAGTGCCGGAACGGACGGTCGCGAGGACAGAGGCGCATCCTCGAGCGCAGGAAGATCGACGAATCACGGCCAAAGCAGCTCAATCGGCATAAAAAATGATTCCGGCAGCGCCCTCGGAAAAGCGGCGGCAGAAGGCCCGAATTCCGTCAGAGAGGTCATAGGAGCGGACTTTTCACGTCGCCGTTTGGCAGCATTGAGCGAGCTTGAGCTTAAACAGATGCTCAGTAACGCGGCTGCCGATCTCTTAAGGGAAAGACGATATGAAAAAATGAGCGCTGTTCAGACCGCCGGCATCGGTCGGTTGAGCCTTGACGATAAGTTCAGACTTGGCGGAGCATACTCCGATGTGAAGTTTGAGGAAAGCAGCATTGTCCCGTCGCGCCGCCGTCTGCCGCCGGAATATGCGGAAAAAGCGCGCCAGATGCACAAAAGGCTCGACCGCATCCTGCGCGAGCAGCGGATACGAAGTCTCAGCCAGCGCCGCGGCGTTCTCAGCGAGAGCGAGCTTTGGAAGATACCTCTCGGCTCAAAGCACGTTTTCAAGAGCAAGACGCCGCCAAAGGCGCGCGAAACTGCATTTTTCCTGCTTATCGACCGCAGCGGCAGCATGGGGACCGGCCTCGGTAACGGAAATTCAAAGCTGTTTACTGCGCTCATGACAGCAGCGATGATAGAAGAGGCGCTCAAAGGCATTGCATACACAAAAATAGTCGCTTTTGACGGCGGGTCGAATGTGGTTGAGCATTGCGTCATAAAGGACTTTGAGCAAAAGGAGATCGGAAGCCGTTGCTTTGACGCGACAACGCAGTTAGCTGCCGGAAACGGGAACAAGGACGGGTATTCGATACGTGCAGCGTCGATGGAGCTTGTAAAGCGATGCGAAAAGCGCAGGATACTTGTCGTCTTGTCCGACGGATTGCCGTCGGCGTACAGAAGCGAGGATGAGGCGATAGAGGATGTGCGCAGTGCGGTGCATGAGGCAAAGCGACGCGGCATAGTAGTTATCCCGGTGATCTACTCCGCCGATGCAAGCCGGAGTATTGAGGCGTACACAAAAATGTATGGCAAAAACATCGTTCTGGCCTCAGACAGCAGTATAATGTCAGAGTTTGAAAAAATGCTGATAAAGCTGGCGAGCCTGCGATAATAAAAAATATCCGAGGACAAGAGTCCTCGGATATCAGTAGTACCAGAGCCTTTACCGGCAGCGGAAAGAGACCATTGAACGCGTCTTTGCAGACGCCAAAGAAAAACACGCTATGCGTTATACACAATACAGAGGCTTGGCTCAGGTGACGAACTGGGTGAAGCTTAAGTTTGCTGCCATGAATCTGAAAAAACTGGCAACCCGGAAGTGGAAGGAGTGTTTTATCTATCCGCTTTTTCGAGCCGTTTTCCTCTTTCTTGAACGAAATCCGGCTGTAGCTTGATGAATGGGATCGGTTTTTCGACAAACTGATGCCGCCATCCAAACGGATGGCGGCAATTTTTACAAAATGTCCATTGATGTCATAGAAAATGTATGATAGGATAAAAATATATGGCAAATAGTTGAAAAAATTAAAGCATTAAGGAGATGAGATCGGCTTGAAAAAGTATACGCTGTGGATAATTATTGCCGTGCTGGTCGTTTCGGCGGCAGTTACGGCCTACGCGATGCGCGATGAGCCTGCATCGGAGCATGATGATGCAAATGTTCCGAGAACTGTCGAGGTCAAGGATAAGCAGGGCGAGGAGACAACAAACAGGCTCCTTTCGGATATCGGCACATGGTCGGTCAAAAGCTGCCTTGTGCTTGACGGCGAGGAATACGACCTGTATGCGACCTTCGACGACCCGGAAAAAGCGATTGGGAACGTGAAGGAAAAATGCCCGGATGCTCTCACAAAGCTCAGGCGCGGCTCGCTTACTCTCGGCGAGCTAAGTGACGGAAACTGGCAGCGCTACCGCGATGCGCTTGCCGCAACAAGCGACGGAGATAATGAGCAGAGCGACACTCTGGCGGCGTTTTTCGACATATACGAAAACGAGGATAAAAACGCGCAGATCATAAAGCTTGCCGATGCGCTTTCAGGCTCTGCCGCAGATAAGGCCGGCGAGCAGTACGACAGACTAATGATGGCCTTGCCTTATACGTCAATTGAGAAATAAACGTGAAACCGGCTGCCAACTGGCAGCCGGTTTTCTGTATGCTCAGCGCCTTGCGCCGGTTTTGATTTTCAGCTCGCCGAGGCATGCGCCGCCGAGGATGAGCACAGCGCCGAGAAGCTGAACTGCGCCGAGCTTTTCGCCGAGGAACGCCGCAGATACGATCAGGGCGGTGAGCGGTTCAATGTAGCTTATAAGTGCCGAGGTCTGCGCAGGGAGCTTTTGCAGCGCGGAAAAATACATGTAATAGGCAAGCCCGGTGTTGACAAAGCCTATGATGATGACGTTAACTGTATCATCTGCTGCCGGGATAACGGGCAGCTTCACGCCGCTTACAAGCAGGTAAAGCACCATCACGATAAATGAGATGAAAAGCTCATAGGCAGAGCAGTTTAGCCCCGACATGTGCGTTATGCGCTTTGTCACGATGATGATGAGCGCATAAAGCGCCGCAGCGCCGGCACCCATGAGAAGCCCCGTCTGCATATCGGAGCCGCTCGATACGTTTCCCGATATGCACAGCATGCCGGCCGCGACCGCTATGACCGCTATCAGCTTGTTGGCGGTGAGCCTTTCCTTGAAAACTATCGGGCTGAGGATTATCGCTATCATCGGTCCACAGTAGTAAACAAGCGTGGATATGCTCACGCCGGCGTATTTGTACGCCCCGAACAGCAGCACCCAGTTTAAGCCCAGCGCCACGCCTCCGACTGTGGCCGGAACGAGGTCCGATTTAAGCTCGGCAAACGAAAAGCTCCGCCGCGCGGCAACGACCGCGAGCAGAAACAGAAAACCGAAGAAGGTCCTGAGCAGAACTATCTGAGCGCTCGGGAGCGAAATGCGCGCAACGAGCAGGCCGTTGGTTCCGAATATGATCATGGAAGCTATTAAAAACACAAGATTTTTCGACCGTGGCATTATAAAAACTCCAAAAATAAAAACTTTTTTCAGTATATCACATACTCGATGATCTTAAAAGAAAAAATGCCATACCGATTGGTATGGCATTTTTGCATATCCTCACAGAGCAAATTTCTTGCTGTATTCCTCGTAATACTCATCAAAGCAGTGCGAGCGGACTTCGATGAGGCTGTTTATATATTCATGCGTATCAAAGCTGTCCGACTCAAGCTCAATGAGAGCAACGGCGATGTTAGAGCAGTGGTCGGAAATTCGCTCGAGATTTGTCAGCAGATCGTTGAATACAAAGCCGTGGTTAAGTGTGCATATGCCCTTTTGCAGGCGGTCGATGTGGTGCAGCTTCATCTCGTCGCAGAGGTTATCTATAAGCTCCTCAAGCGGCTCGACGCGGTAAGCGCTTTCCAGATCGTTTGTGATAAACGCATCTATCGCGGTGTTTGCGACCTCGGTCACGGCGGATATGAGGACGTTCACCTCGCGCGCACCGTCCTCGGAAAAGACGATGCCCTTTTCGTGTATCTCCTGCGCGCATTCTGCAACGTTCAGCGCATGGTCGGAGATACGTTCAAAGTCATTTATCGTGTGCAGATATTTGCCGACGGCCTCGTTCTGCTCGGGGTTAAGCTCGCGGCTTGTTATATGTATGAGATATGTTCCGAGCTTATCCTCGTATTTATCGACGATATCCTCGGTATCGGTGACGTGGGCAAAGCCGTCATCGGAGTAGTTGTCAATAAGCGCAAATGCGTCGAACAGATTTTCACGCGCCTTTTTGGCCATGGAGTTTACCGTCAGGCGGCTCTGCTCAACGGCGAGGGCGGGGTGGTCAAGGAAGCGCTCCTCCAGTCTGTCGAAGTCCTCGAGAACAGCGGCGTCCTCGGGCTTATCTTTGATGATGAGCTTGCAGATTTTTTCGAGCAGTGGGATAAACGGAGCAAGTATTGCGACGATGACAAAGCGAAACACCGTGTTCATAAGAGCGAGGCTCACGGTCGTCATGGTCATTGACATGAAGGAGAAATCAAATATGGCGTTTAGAGTGTAGAACACAAGTGCGGTTATGACAACGCCGAGCGTGTCTACCATTAGGTAGGAAAGCGCGGTACGCTTTCCGTCGGCACTCGCGCCGAGAGCCGAGAGCAAAACAGGAACGGCGGCACCGATCGCAATGCCCATGATGATGGGCAGCGCGATATCAAAGCGTATGGCACCCGTTATTGCAAGCGCCTGAAGAATGCCGACCGCGGCCGAGGCGCTCTGAATGACGCTGGTGAAAACAATGCCGAGGGCAATACCGAGGATCGGGTTCGAGAAGGTGGTGAGCATGTTTATAAATGTTTCGCTCGAACGCAGATCGTAGACCGAGCTGCTCATCGCCTTCATGCCGAACATCAAAACCGCAAAGCCGAGCATGATCTCGCCCACATGCTTTTTCGTCGGAGCCGAGCAGAACATGCGCAGAACGATACCGATAACGGCAATGACCGCCGTAAGCGTATCGGTGGACAAAAGCTCAAGCCAGCCCGAGGATCCGCCGCCAATATCGGAAAGGCAGATTATCCAGCCGGTGATGCTCGTTCCGATTATCGCGCCCATGACGACGCCTATCGCCTGACGAACCTTCATCATGCCGGAGTTAACAAAGCCGACGACCATAACGGATGTGGCCGAGGACGACTGGATAACGGCCGTAACTCCCGTGCCGAGCAATATGCCCTTCAAAGGCGTGCTCGAAAGGCGGAACAGAATAAGCTCGAGCTTGTTGCCTGCAACCTTTTTCAGACTGTCGCCCATGAGCGCCATGCCGAACAGAAACAGTGCAACGCCGCCTAAAAGCTCAAGCACGTTTGAAATCCCCAAAATAGCATATCTCCTGTGATCGATAATATCGCAATATAACTATAACGTAAAAGCTGTGTAAAATCCAGCTATTTTTATGATTTGCGTCTTTTGTCCAAATACCGCAAAGCGCGCGTATACGAAATTTGTGCTATATGCCGTCGCTTTTGCTTGAAAAATCGGCGCTGTGTGATATTATTATCACTATAGGAGGGCAGAACTATGTCATTTTCAATCAAAACCGGCGCACAAGCCGTCGCGACCGGCGCAAGAGCCGTTGCAAAGGGCACGGGAGTGCTGCTTGATTTTCTCGACAATGCGAGCGTGAAGCTCAGACCGCTTTCACATATTCCCATTATCGGCGACACCATCGGCGATGTGCAGGACCTTATATCAATGCTGCACGATTACTATCACGGCGAATATAAAAAGGTTCCGGCGGTCGTAATGGCCGGAACGGCTGCGATAGTTGCGTATCTTGTAAGTCCGCTCGACCTTGTCCCGGATAATATTCCGCTTTTAGGCTTTGTGGATGATGCGCTTATAATAAATCTTGTCATGCAGCTTTGCATCGACAAGGAGCTTGAGCGCTACCGCGCATGGCGCGAGCAGCAGGCATAATAATAACTGCCCCGGACAATGCGTAAAACGCCGTCCGGGGCAGCTTCGTTTTTTACTTATAGATAACAAGCGCGAGATACACTAACGGCTCGCTGCCGGTGTTTTTCAGGGAATGGCCCTCGCCGTCGGGGCAGAATGCCGTGTCGCCGGCGTGAAGCATGACGGGGGTGCCGTTATCGCTGTATTCGCCCTCGCCCTCAAGGATGCAGTAATATTCTCCGTCGCCATTATGGATGTGCCAGCCGCACTCGGCACCGGGGTCGAGCGTTATAAAGGAAAAGACGCGGCCCTTGCCGTAAAGCTCCTCGGGCGTTTCGATTATGTTCTTAAAATGCGCCTTTCCGCTGCCGCCGAGCAGGTTTTCAACAGTTTTGCGTTTGTGTTCTTCATTCCGGATGATCATCAGTCATTTCTCCTTCCGCCTACAATAATAAGAAATCTCATGAGCTGCGCAAGCGACACTGCAAGGGCGGCAACATAGGTCATTGCCGCGGCCGAGAGCACCTGCTTTGCCTGCCTGAACTCCTCGCCCTGCAAAAGATTTGTCTCCTCGATGGTTTTGAGCGCCCTTGATGAAGCGTTAAACTCCGTCGGGAGGGTGACGAGCTGGAATATCGTCACAAGGCCGTACAGCGCGCAGCCTATATACGCAATCGTAACGAACACCTCGCCGAAGGACGAGAGGATAAGACCGAGTATGATAAGCGGAACCGACAGCTTTGCGCCGAGGTTCGTTATCGGAACTATCGCCGTGCGGATCTTGACGGGCGCGTAGTTTGTCGCATGCTGTATCGCGTGGCCGACCTCATGGCAGGCAACGCCTATGGCGACAGTCGAGGTGCTGCCGTAAACATCATCCGACAGGCGCACGACGTTTGCCGAGGGATCATAGTGATCGGTCAGCGAGCCGGAAATGTGCTCGATCGGAACATTGCTCAGCCCGTTGCGGTCAAGCACCCAGCGCGCCGCCTGTGCGCCGGTCAGGCCGCGCGAGTTGCGTGTGTTCTTATATTTTTTGAATGTTGAGTTTACCCTTGAGCTTGCCCACATTGCAAACAGCATTGCAGGAAGAACAAGGACTATATACGTCCAGTCAATGTACATTCATCACATCCCCAATTCTTCGTCAATGAGCACGATCTCGACCTTTTCCATATCCATCATCGGCCCCCACAGAACGAGCATCGCGTTGCACACACGCTCCGGCGAGCGGCAATCGTGGCATTTATCGTCGATCTTGCAGGGCGTTTTCGCGGGAAAACGCTTGCAGTTCTGCACCGCGGCAGTGTTGCGCGCACGGAAAACCGCCGACTCGAAGTCGGGGCAGATCTTGTTTGTTCCGGCAATGATATAAACGGTCTTGCGGCCGTAGACCTGACCGGCAAGACGGTTGCCGCGCCCGTCGATGTTTATGATCTCGCCGGTTTCGGCGATGGCATTTGCGCTTGAGATGAACACCTTTGCGGCGTTCTCCTTATCCAGTGTCTCAAGTCCCGGCTCGCGCCAGTGCCAGAAAACCTCGTTTCCGTTATCGACAAGCTTGTCGTACAGGCCGAGCTGATCGACCGTCTTTGATCCGCCTATGCCGACGCTCGTGTCCTTTATCTCGCCGAGAAGATATTTGCAGGCCTCCTCGCCGCTTGCAAAATGCTGCACCGAAAAATGGCGGGCTTTCAGGTTCTTTATTGTTTTTTCAATGTCCATATGTACAACCTCCGTCAGAGTATCTTCTGACGGATATTATATATTAGAGATATTAATTAATCAAGCCGCTTTTCAAGCTCACTGACCAGCGCGCAGGCCGCTTCGGCAAGCTCACGTGCGGTCTCTGTATCGTTCGCATTTGCCTCGATGCGCAGCTTTGCGCCGACGGCAAGCGGCGATATGCGCAGCTCGTAGTCGTCTCCCTTTAGGCTGAAGCCGTCCGAGTAGTCGGCGCCGAGTTCCAGAAAAGCGGCGCTTATGCTGTCCATAAGCCGCGCGCGGTCGGCGCAGCCGCAGTCGGCGTGCTCCATGCACTTGCATTCGGGCTCCGAGCATTCGTCGGGCGCGTCGGCCTCAAAGCCTCCGTCAAGCTCAATTTTCAGCTTGCCGGACAGAGCGTCGGCGCAGCATTCGTAGTAGCTTTTCGGAGTGCCGATGTCGCACCAGTAGCCGTCGCACGGAACGCCGAGCAGCTTCTCGCCTTCATCCAAAAGCCGCGGAAACAGATCCTTTGCAAAGTCAAATTCCTCGTTTTCGGGAACATGCTCCATTGCACGCGGAGAGATGATGTATATGCCGGTGTTAACGAGGTTTGTCACAACATGCCGCCAGTCGGGCTTTTCGATGAACGAGCGGATGAAGCCCTCGCGGTCGCACAGCGCAAGGCCGTAGCGCAGCGGCTCCGGCTCCGGGCACAGAGCTATCGTCGCGGCAGGGGAGCGCCTTTGGTGCTCGGCAATGAGCTTTGACAGGTCGATGTCGCACGCGGCGTCGCCGGATATGACGAGGAAATCCTCGCTGCCGTAGAAATCGGCGCAGTTTTTTACGCCGCCTGCCGTGCCGAGCGCGTTTTGCTCGACCCGGTATTCAAGGCGCACGCCGAACTTTTCTCCGCTGCCGAAGTAGTTTTTTATGTCGTCCGGGCGGTATTTTAGCGCTGCGCAGATATCTGTTATGCCGTGCCTGCGCAGCAGCAGAATGATGTGCTCCATAACCGGCCTGCCGCACAGCGGCACAAGCGGCTTCGGCGTGCTGCCGGTTATCGGCTTGAGGCGTTTTCCCTCGCCGCCTGCCATGATAATTGCCTTCATAAGCCATCCCTCCTTAAATCTATTGTTGCCGCCGCGGCATGATATATTCAAAGAAAAGGCTTGACTTTAGCAGAAAAGTGAATTATAATACACAAGCTGAACATTTGAATATTGTTTGTACTCGGAGAAGTCGCGTAGTCCGGCCGAGCGCGCACGATTGGAAATCGTGTAACACCCATAAGGTGTTCGAGGGTTCAAATCCCTCCTTCTCCGCCATAATAACAAGTCCCGTCAACAGACGGGGCTTGTTTTTTTGTCCGCTGCATCCCAAAGGGAATGCAGCGATTTTTTTGCCCGAAATCGGGGGAGCCGGAGATTTATCAATGCAGAAATTGTTGCAATTTTCACAAAAAACGGACTTCAATTTAGTTATGCTGATGGGAAATGATAATTTTAAAATTAGGGTATTGCTTTCGATTTTGGTCGAAGATTTGTTATGAAAAAAATATACCGACAAAGAATTAGCTGCAATGTCCCAATAGGAATTGAAGACTCTTCAAGGAAAGGCTCCGACGGAAAACAAGCTCTTGGGACAGCGGATCGAGAAAATCCTTACCAACGTTTTGCACCAAACTGCAGTTGATGGCAAATAAACCTTTTAATTAATAACGCCAAGGAAAAAGCGCGTAAGGGTGCTTTGAGCCCAACGAGCTATTTCTGTTGTCACGCCCCGTAGAAACCAAGGTCGTTCTTCGCGACATCCATGATCCGGTGCGTCTGCTCTATCGCGGAATCAATATCCTTATTCATAAGTGCCGAGAAGAGCGCAAGCTTTATTTCATACAGCTTCTTCACACCGCTGCGCTTGCAATAGAGTGACCACAGGTACTCGCCCTGCGTCTTAAAGGAATAGTATAGCAGCGGCAGCAGCACGTTGCCGGACATTATCGCAAGCTCATGGTGGAAGCTGAATACCCGCTCTGCGGCCTCGTCGGCGTTGCGTGCGTCACGGATGCTGTCAAGGATCGGGCTGAGCTTTTCAAGCTCGGCCACGTCGTTCTTCTCGCACACAAGGCGCAGGCACAGGCACTCCATCGCGTCGCGCGTTTCGAGCAGGGATTTTACCTCGTTCTTCCTCATCGCACCGCCGTTATAGCGCATGATGGCGATAAGCGTCTCAAGGCTGCCCTTACGCCGGTAGTCGCAGACGAACACGCCCTGCCGCGTGCGAATCTCAACAAAGCCGAGCTTCTCAAGCTCCACAAGCCCCGCGGAAATGACCGTCCTGCTGACGCCCATTTTCACCGACAGCTCCCGCGCCGGCGGCAGCTGCTCGCCGATAGCGAGCTCCCCGGAGAGTATCATGTTTTCAATCTGCTGCACGAACAGCTCCGTCATGGACACCGCTACTATTTTATTGAACCCCATATTTGCCTCCCAAACGCGGATTGCCTGTGGTCATACCAAATTCCACGTTTCAAATTTTACCTGCAAGATGCTTAAAAGTCAAGCGTAATGCTGACTATTCCGCTGAAAATACGGCAACAGCATTGACCTTTTGCCGGTGATTGTTATAAAATGCACAGTACAAACACGTGGTATTACCACAAATTAAGGAGGAGATACTGATGCCAAAATATGATGCCGTTGTGATCGGCGCCGGAAACGGAGGTCTTGCCGCAGCCTGCCGCATGGCAAAGGGTGGAAAAAAGACCCTGCTTATCGAGCGCCACAATATGCCCGGCGGCTGCGCCTCAAGCTTCCGCAGAGGCCGTTTTGAATTTGAAACGGCGCTTCACGAGATCTGCGAATGGGGCACAAAGGAAAACCCCGGCGGCTGCCGCAGGACCTGTGATGAGTTCGGCCTTGACATTCCGTGGCACATGGTTCCGGATAACTTCCGCGTTATCACCACCGCCTCCGACGGCAGGACGCATATCGACGCGACCCTCCCATGCACGGTAAAGGAGTTTGTCAATGAGATGGAGCGTCTTGTGCCCGGCTGCCGCAAATCCATACAGGATCTGTTCGACCTCGGCACGGAGTTTCACGCCGCCGGCGACTACTCTCTGAGCGTCGCGGGCAAGACAGACCCGAAGTATATGCAGGAGCACTTCCCCAACTTCCTGCGGCTGGGCAGCTACACGGTCAACCGTGTGTTCAGGGCAATGAAGATGCCGAAGCTCGCGCAGGATATAATGAACACCTACTGGGGCTATCTCGGCGTCGACGCCGACCATCTGTCCTTCCTCCAGTACGTCAACATGCTCTGGCTGTACGTAAACCACGGCGCGTGGATACCCGACAAGACCAGCAACGAGCTGACGACAGGGCTGCTCGAATGCTTTCGCAGCATGGGCGGCGAGGTGTGGATGAACTGCACCGCGACCGAGATACTCTTCGATGAGAGCAAGGCCGTCCGCGGCGTTAAAACTACCTGCGGCGAGGTCGAGACAAAACACATTCTATGCAACATGAACCAGAACATGGTGTACGCCACGATGTGCCCGCCGGAGGTCGTACCGGAGCGCATGGTGAAGCTTGGCAATGCCCGCACCTATTCGGCGAGAATGTTCGTCGTATACATGGGGCTTGACAGGAGCGCCGAGGAACTCGGAATCCGCGATTACACCGTCTTCCTCCCGACCTCTGCCGATACGGCCAAGGAGTACGAATCCGGAAAAACCATCGCGACAAACTGCAACCAGGTCATGGTGTGCTACAACGTTGTGAACCCCGGCTTCTCACCGGAGGGTACCTGCGTTGTCTCCCTCACAAGCACCTTCATGGATGATGACTGGGCAAATGTAGATCCGGATGATTACGTAGAGACGAAGACCGCCTTTGCCGAGAAGCTGATAAAGCTTTTCGAGGAGCGCTATGGCGTTACCGTCACCCCGTACATTGAGGAGCTTGAGATCGCGACGCCGTGGACGATGTGCAACTATGTCAACGTTCCTCAGGGTGCGGCCTACGGTTTCGAGCTGAAGGACTGGGACAACATGATGCCGCGAATGATGATGATGGGTACAGAGTTTCCGGTAAAAGGGCTGAAGTTTGTCGGTGCGGCAAGCATCCGCGGCGACGGCTACAACTCCGCGATATTCAGCGGAGATACGCTCGCAAAAAAGACTCTCGCAGAAATGAAAGAAGAGGAGGCTTGAGAAGATGGCAGATAAGCTCAATTACAAGGTAGGCATGATCGGCGCGCTCGATATGCTCAGGTTCAAGAACATGCCCAAGGTGCGCGAAAAGGCGATACAGGCGGCCTCCTCCGCTCCGCTGCCGAAAACTCTCACCACCAACGAAAAGGCAAAGCAGCGCCACCCGGAGAAGCAGGAGGTCATCGTGGCCGAGATACGCCGGAACGGTGCCGATGCAAAGACGATCGTCCTCAAGACTGAGGATGGCTCCGCCCTCGCCCCGTTCAGAGCCGGGCAGTACATCAGCGTATGCGTCCCCATAGGCGGCACCGTGACCACGCGCTCATATTCGCTCTGCTCGTCCCCGGCGTGGGCAAAACGCGGCGAATACAACATCACCGTCAAGCGCGACGACGCCGGTTTTGTCAGCCCGTACATTCAGGATCACTGGGTCGTCGGGCAGCATGTCACTATCTCCGGGCCGCAGGGTCACCTCTACTATGAGCGCCTGCGCGACGCGAAGAAGGTCGTAGCACTCGCGGGCGGCTCCGGCATCACTCCGTTCATGGGCATGGCATACGCCATCCGCGACGGCTTTGAGGACTTCGACCTGACGATACTTTTCGGCTCACGCACGGAGGACGGCATTGTCTACAAGAAAGAACTTGACGAGGTCTGTGCCGCCTGCGACAAGGTACACGTCGTGCATGTCCTGTCCGACGAGGAGAAGCCCGGCTATGAGCACGGCTTCATCACCGCCGAGCTTATCAAAAAGTACGGTGGCGAGGAGTACAGCGTCTTCATGTGCGGTCCGCAGGCGATGTACAACTTCCTCGATGGCGAGATCGCAAAGCTCGGCCTGCGCCGCAAGTTCGTGCGCCGTGAGCTGTTCGGCATGATAAAGGACCCGTGGAATCAGCCCGGCTACCCGGAGGATATCCGCGGCAAGACCTTCAATCTTAAGGTCATTCAGTGCGGCAGGAAATACGACATCACCGCCTCCGCCGATGAGCCGCTGCTGACCTCCATCGAGCGTGCGGGCATCGTCGCTCCCTCCCGCTGCCGCAGCGGCGAGTGCTCATGGTGCCGCTCAAAGCTCGTCTCGGGTAAGGTCTTTGTCCCGGAAAAGACCGACGGCCGCCGCAGAGCCGATATCGAGTTTGGCTACATCCATCCCTGCGCGTCCTTCCCTATGTCCGACATTGTGCTCGACGTACCCAACAGTACGCTTAAATGAAAGCCTGTCTGTCAATCTCTTGCCGTTTTGTGGGATGGAGCTATAATGTAAGCATCCGCAGGGCAACTCCCCGCAATAACGAAAAGGAGTATTGCCATGGATTTCAGAAAGCTTACCGTCAAGGAGCTGCTTGACAATCCCGATACCGCCGCCGTTATCAAGGAGCTTGCGCCTGAGCTGCTCAAGTACCCCATAAAACTGCTCGGCAAGAAAAAGTGCGGCGAGATCTTTGACAAGGTCGTCGCCACCGGCATAGTCCCCGAAGTAATAGCAAAGGAAGCGGAAGCGCGCATAAACAAGATACTCGCAAACTGATACATAGCAAACAGATATCCCCGGCGTCGGTATTATTCCAAAATCCGTACACCGCAAGACTCCTATGCCACATCGCTGCCGAGCATCTGAACGCTGGAATCCCACAATCGAATAAACAAAAAAGGGCTTCCGAAGTCAGCAGCTGACCTCGGAAGCCCTTGATTTCAAGCCTTTTTCGGCACTTTTGTGCCGGAGAGGGCTTTTTGTATCAAAATCAGTAGGAACATTGATCCGCCCTACAACACAGGAAACGAGGGCTGGGTTTATAACGATAACGTCAATGACCCGAAGATCAAGAAGCGGCTGGGCGAGGTCGTCGGCAAAGAGGGCGAGGACTTGACCCGCCATGACAAGCGGCTGTGCATGATGTATCCGCGCTTGAAGCTGCTGGCGGATGATGGCGTTATTTTCATCAGCATTGATGATATCGAAGTAACATACCTTCGCCTGATTATGGATGAGATTTTCGGGAAGACAAACTTCATTGCTCAGTTGATCTGGAAAAGTCGGCAAAACAAAGATACAGCAACATCGGCATCAACAAAATTGACAGTATGCTGAGAGCGCCCAACTGCCCGTTCGTTTTGTTCGTCGGGACGAAAAAACTGGTAAAGAGCCGGGAGTTTGAAGAGTACATCAGCCGTACAATGGCAATTTGAAGGTAAGTTCACTATTGAGAAAAGGAAGCCCTTGTGCTACAATTATAAAATGCATAGGGGCTTCTTCTCATAGTGAGAAAGGAGCTTCCGAATGGGTAAAAGTTTACGAGGCAAAGAATGCGGTAAGGGTATCTGCCAAAGAAAGAACGGTTTATATTACGCACGGCTCGGCTGGTCATGCGCGATCTTGTCTTTATCAACTGGCGTACCGGGGAACCAGCGAAGAACAGTTCCTATGATACCCACTTATATAAGCTCTGCGATGAAGCAGGAATTGAAAAATTCTGTATGCACGCTTTACGCCATACCTACGCCACGAGAGCGATTGAAAGCGGCGTGCAGCCGAAGGTGCTGCAAAAGCTGCTGGGTCATGCCAGTATAAAAACAACGATGGATCGGTATGTTCATGTGACTGCCGAATCGCTGGATTATGCCATCAAGCAATTTTAGTAAAATGGTGTAGTCTGATGAAATCCAATAAAGCCAAATGCGAAAATGGTGTAAAAATGGTGTAACAGCCAAGACGCCAAACGCTGAACCCCCTTGAAAATCAAGGAAAATCGAAGGAGAATGAGTACAAATGAAATTAGGAATCGTCGGGCTGCCGAATGTCGGCAAATCCACACTGTTTAATGCAATTACGAACGCCGGGGCGGAGAGCGCGAACTATCCGTTCTGCACGATCGAGCCGAACGTCGGCATGGTCACCGTGCCGGACGAACGCCTTGACTTCCTCGCGTCGATATATGAGCCGAAGAAGTACACTCCGGCGGTCATAGAATTTGTGGATATAGCCGGCCTTGTCAAGGGCGCGTCCAAGGGCGAGGGCCTGGGAAACAAGTTTCTGTCCAACATCCGCAACACAGACGCTATCGTTCACGTTGTCAGATGCTTCGATGATGAAAATGTCATCCACGTCGAGGGCGGAACGGATCCTGCCCGTGACGTTGATATCATTGACCTTGAGCTCATAATGGCGGACATGGAAATGGTCGAGCGCAGGATAGAAAAGGCAAACAAGAACGCTAAGGGCGACAAGAAATATCTGCACGAGGCCGAGGTGTTCAAGGGACTTCTTGAGCACCTGAACGAGGGCAAGAGCGTGCGCAGCTATGAGTGCGATCCGGACGATATGGAGCTTATCGCAACGAGCGACCTTCTTACGATAAAGCCGGTCATCTATGCCGCGAACATGGATGAGGACGGCATCGCCGATTATGAAAACAACGCTTATTACAAGCAGCTTTGCGATATAGCAGCCAAAGAGGGCGCGGAGGTCCTGCCTATCTGCGCGAAGCTCGAAGCTGAGATCGCGGCCCTTGAGCCGGATGAGCGCGAAATGTTCCTTGAAGAGCTGGGCATGAGCCAGTCGGGACTTGATCGCATGATAAAGACCTCGTATTCGCTGCTTGGCCTGATATCCTTCCTCACCTGCGGCAGCGACGAGTGCAGAGCGTGGACGATACGCCGCGGAACAAAGGCGCCCCAGGCCGCCGGCAAGATACACACCGATTTCGAACGCGGATTTATCCGCGCCGAGATAGTAGCATTTGACGATCTCAAGGCCTGCGGAAGCATGGCGGCAGCCAAGGAAAAAGGCCTTGTCCGCTCCGAGGGCAAGGATTATGTTATGAACGACGGCGATGTTACGCTGTTCAGATTCAACGTGTGATGGAAGATGTAATGTTTGTTCTCGAACTCATCGGTGCGGCGGCGTTTGCAGTGTCGGGAGCAATGGTCGCGATCGAAAAAAAGGCCGATATATTCGGAGTTTTGTTCCTCGCGGTGACAACGGCGCTCGGCGGCGGCGTTATCCGTGACGTGCTCATAGGAAGAATACCGCCGGTGATGTTTGTTAGTTACTGGTATCTGCTCATATCCGTCGTCGCGGCGCTTGCGGTGTTTATAGACGCTTATCTGCGCAGCGAAAAATACAAGCTGCATTTGGACAAGCTTGACGCAGTGAACAATGTCTTTGACGCGATAGGCCTTGCTGTTTTCACCGTATCCGGCATGAACGCCGCAATGCCGGTGAGCGATAATGTTATCCTCGTTTTGTTTGTAGGCATGTGCACCGGCGTCGGCGGCGGCATGCTGCGCGACGTTATGACGAACACCATGCCCAAGGTGCTCCGAAAGCGCGTGTACGCGGTCGCGTCGCTTATCGGCGGCGGACTTTACTATGTGATGCATGTGCTCGACATAAATCAGCTTTTGTCAGTCGGCTGCGGAATGCTCGTGATTTTTGCGCTGCGCCTGTTTGCGACGATCTATAAGTGGAATCTGCCGTCTGTCAAGTTAGATTAAGAAAATATAAAATTTCGTGTGTAATATTGACGCGGCGGCATTGCTGTGATATTCTATAACTCAATAAAAGGGAGTAGCGTGCGCCAAGCGGCGTTCGGCACGTCGTCATCTCAACCGTCAGGTTCGGTGTGCCGAGTACGATACAGTATTTGCAAGACTTTTACGGCAAGAATAATTGCCGTAAAGGTCTTTTTATACTATTTATAGAAAGGACTTGAGAACTTAAACATGGAATCGGACTCAATATTGCCTCAACTATTGCTTCAGCTTGTGCTGATAGCGGTCAACGCACTGTTTGCCGCAACCGAGATAGCCGTTATTTCGCTCAACGAGACGAAAGTGCGGCGCATGGCCGAGGGCGGAGACAGGAAAGCGGCTAAAATGCTTAGAATGGTGACTGAACCTACGGGGTTCCTGTCAACTATTCAGATATGCATAACGCTTGCAGGCTTCCTTGGCTCGGCGTTCGCGGCGGATAACTTTTCCGATAAGCTCGTAAACTGGCTTATAAACGATTGCGGCGTATCCGGAGTGTCGCCCTCGGCACTTGATACGATATCGGTCATCATAATAACCCTTGTTTTGTCTTACTTTACGCTGGTGCTCGGCGAGCTTGTTCCAAAACGTATCGCAATGAAACGCCCGGAGGGCATTGCACGCGCTGTAAGCGGACTGATGATAGGAATGACAACGGTGCTCCGCCCTGCAATTTGGCTGCTGACCGTTTCAACTAACGGTGTGCTGCGCCTGTGCGGCATAGACCCGAAGGATAATGCCGAGGAGGTGTCGGAGGAAGAGATAATAATGATGCTCGATGAGGGTGAGGAAGCAGGCTCTATAGAAAGCGGCGAAAAAGAGCTTATAAAAAATGTATTCTCACTCAACGATACCACTGCCGAAGATGTTATGGTGCATCGTTCGCAAGTAGCTTTCCTAAAACGCGACGATGCTCGAACAACACTGCTCAATGAAATAGCCGAAAGCGGCTATTCTCGCTTTCCCGTGTACGGCGAAAATATCGACGACATTGTAGGAATACTCTACGCAAAGACGTATCTTACCGCCCAAAGCAGGGGCGAACGGTGCGAAATGAAGGATTTCCTGATGCCACCGCGCTTTGTCCACGCGAGCACACACATAAACCGCATTCTTCTCGATATGCAGCGCGAGCATGCGCATATGGCAGTGGTTGTTGATGATTACGGCGGAGTTATCGGAATAATCACGCTTGAGGATATTCTTGAAGAATTGGTGGGAGAGATATGGGACGAGAGCGATGAAGTGATAGAGAACATAAGGGAACGCCCCGACGGCAGCTATGATATAAATGGAAGCACACGGCTTTCAGACATGTGTGAAAGCGTTGGATGCAGCATCGACAGTAATGCCGACACGGTCGGCGGCTGGGTCACGGAAACACTCGGCGGCATACCGGCAAGCGGCGAAAGCTTCGAGTGCAGCGGCATGCTGGTAACGGTCGAGGCTACTGATGAAAGACGTGTGCTCGAGGTAAATGTTAATGTTAGCATACTCAGGGAGGATTCATAAGTGAAGTATTATTGCGAAGAAAAAGATCTCGTGATGCGGCAGCTTGACAGCGGAGAAAACGGCCTGAGCCAGGCCGAGGCGGAGCGGCGCCTTGCCGAAAACGGCAAAAATAAGCTCGCCGCGGCAAAAAAAGACTCGATACTCAAGCAGCTTTTGAAGCAGCTGGCAGACCCGATGATAATCATTCTTCTGGCTGCGGCCGCTATAAGCGGAGTGCTCGCAGTGACGCAGGGCGAGAGCTTTACGGATGTTATAATCATCCTGTTTGTCGTCGTCGTTAACGCCGTTCTGGGCGTTTATCAGGAAAACAAGGCGGAAAAGGCCATTGAAGCTTTGCAGGAAATGTCGGCTGCAACGTCAAAGGTGCTGCGCGACGGGAAGATAGTCACGATCCACAGCGAGGAGCTTGTGGTCGGCGACGTTGTGCTGCTTGAAGCGGGCGACGCCGTTCCGGCCGACGGCAGAATAATTGAAAACGCAAGCCTCAAGATAGAGGAGGCGGCGCTCACGGGCGAGTCGGTGCCGGTCGGCAAGTTTATCGACATCATAAATCTCACAGACGGCGAGGGCGACGTTCCGCTCGGCGACCGCCGCAATATGGCCTACATGGGCTCTACCGTTGTTTACGGACGCGGCGCAATGATAGTCTGCGCGACCGGCATGGACACCGAGATGGGCAAGATAGCCGACGCTCTTGCGCAGGCTTCCGACGGGCAGACGCCCTTGCAGATAAAGCTTACGCAGCTGAGCAAAATACTCACATGGCTCGTTCTCGGCATATGCGTCGTCATATTTGCCGTGCAGCTTCTGCGCGCCGGCGGAATGAGCTTTGAGGTCGTGCTCAACTCATTCATGATAGCGGTATCGCTCGCGGTAGCCGCCATACCCGAGGGGCTTGCCGCGGTCGTTACGGTGGTCTTGTCCATCGGCGTTACCAACATGTCAAAGCGCAACGCGATAATCCGCCGCCTGACGGCGGTCGAAACTCTCGGCTGCGCGCAGGTCATTTGCTCGGATAAAACCGGCACGCTGACGCAGAACAGGATGACCGTTGTCGATTTCTTCGGCGAAAACGAGCAGGAGCTTGCCAAGGCAATGGCGCTGTGCTGCGACGCCGAGATAGACGATGAGGGGAAAGTGACCGGCGAGCCTACGGAGGCCGCGCTGGTAACATGGGCAAACACGCTGGGACTTAATAAAACAGCGCTTAAGTCATCGTTTCCACGCTGCGGCGAAGCGCCGTTTGACTCCGGCAGAAAAATGATGAGCACCCTGCACCTTGCCCCGAACGGCGTGGTTCAGTACACGAAGGGCGCGCCCGACGTTATCATCGGAAAATGTACGCACTATCTCAAAAACGGCGAAGCCGTTCCCATGACCGATGACTACCGCCGTGAGATACTCGATAATAATAAGGCAATGGCCGATAAGGCCCTGCGAGTTTTGGCCTGTGCTCTGCGCATATGGGAAGCGCAGCCTGACGACTGCGAGCCGGAGACGCTTGAGCAGCAGCTCTGTTTTGTGGGCCTTACGGGCATGATCGACCCCGTGCGTCCGGAGGTTAAGGACGCTATCGACGAGTGCAAGGCCGCCGGCATCCGCGCAATTATGATAACCGGCGACCATGTTGACACGGCCGTAGCCATAGCCAAGGAGCTTGGCATCCTGCGCGAGGGCGACAAAGCCGTAACGGGCACGCAGCTTTCACAGATGAGCGATGAGGAATTCGAGCGCGAATTTCAGAATATAAGCGTCTATGCGCGCGTACAGCCCGAGCACAAAACGCGCATAGTTTCCGCGTGGCGCAAGGCAGGCTATGTCACTGCAATGACCGGCGACGGCGTAAATGACGCACCGTCCATAAAAAGCGCCGATATCGGCGTCGGTATGGGCATAACCGGCACCGACGTTACCAAAAACGTTGCCGATATGGTGCTTGCCGACGATAACTTTGCCACCATCGTCGGCGCCGTCGAGGAAGGCCGCAGGATATACGATAACATCCGCAAGGCGATCCAATTCCTGCTCGGCTCGAACATGAGCGAGGTCATAAGCATTTTTGTCGCTACCATACTGGGCTTTACGATATTAAAGCCGGTGCATCTTCTGTGGATAAATCTCGTCACCGACTGCTTCCCGGCGCTGGCACTCGGCATGGAAAAGGCCGAGGGCGATATAATGCGCCGCCGTCCGCGTCCGGCGAAGGACGGAATATTCGCAGGCGGAATGGGCTTTGATATCGCGTATCAGGGCGTGCTCATCTCGGTGCTCGTTCTGGCGGCGTATTTCGTCGGCCATTATATCGAAACCGGCGTATGGACGATAACCGACAGCGCCGACGGCACAACGATGGCATTTCTTACGATGTCAATGGCCGAGGTATGCCACAGCTTCAACATGCGCTCGCTGCGCGGCTGCATCTTCACCATGGGCACGAAAAACAAGGCTCTCGTATGGGCTGCCGTCGGCAGCATTGCCGCGACCACGCTTGTCTGCGAGGTGCCGTTCCTGGCCGAGGCATTCGGCTTCACGCCGGTATCGTTTGCCGAATACGTCATTGCAATGGGCATAGGCATGCTCGGCATGGTCATCGTTGAGATCGTCAAGACCTTCCAGCGCCGCGCAATGCGGAAAAGAGGCGAAATTCTTTGAGCTTGCAGGTTGACAGCGCTCAAAGACGGTGATAAAATCAAACAATCAGCGATGACGGAGAACGATGACGCGCTGTCTGTCCAGAGAGAAAGGCCGTTGGCTGCAAGCCTTTTCGGACAAAACGTCGGAGACCGCTCCCGAGCCGAAGCAAGGAAATGTGCTTCCGCGCCGCGCCCGTTAAGCGCATGATGAGTTCTATCAAGGTGGGACCGCGTAAAAAATATTACGCCCTTGACGCATTGCGTCAGGGGCGTTTTGATTTTGATAAAGGAGTATAAATCATGGAAGAAAATAAGTACACTTTTGAAAATCCCGAATTCAAAAACACCTATCGCCATACAACAAGCCATATCCTCGCCCAGGCGGTAAAGCGCCTGTATCCCGAGGTCAAGCTGGCCATCGGCCCTGCTATCGAAAACGGCTTTTACTATGACTTTGACGCTCCCTTTGCCATAACTCCCGAGATCCTCGAAAAGATCGAGGCCGAGATGCGTAAGATCTGCAAGGAAAAGATAAAGCTTGAAAGATTCGAGCTTCCGCGCAAGGAAGCAATAAAATTCATGGAAGAGCGTGAAGAGCCGTACAAGGTCGAGCTTATAAACGACCTGCCCGAGGACGCGGTCATTTCCTTCTACAAGCAGGGCGACTTTACCGACCTGTGCGCAGGCCCTCACCTCGATTCGACCGGCAGAGTCAAGGGCAACGCAATAAAGCTCACCTCCTGCACCGGCGCTTACTGGCGCGGCGACTCCAACCGCAAGATGCTCCAGCGCGTTTACGGCACCTGCTTCATGAAAAAGGACGAGCTTGACGCATATCTTGCCCGCATTGAGGAAGCCAAAAAGCGCGACCACCGCAAGCTCGGCAAGGAGCTTGGCCTGTTCATGCTCACCGAGGAAGGCCCCGGCTTCCCGTTCTTCCTGCCTAAGGGCATGGTTCTTAAAAACACGCTTATCGACTACTGGCGCGAGGTCCACAAGAAGTACGGCTATGTTGAGGTCTCGACTCCGATGATCCTCAACCGTCAGCTTTGGGAGACCTCCGGCCACTGGTTCCACTATAAAGAGAATATGTACACCACCGTCATCGACGGCGAGGACTATGCGATAAAGCCCATGAACTGCCCCGGCGGCATGCTCGTTTACAAATCCGAGCCGCACTCCTACCGTGATCTGCCCCTGCGCGTGGGCGAGCTCGGCCTTGTCCACCGCCATGAGCTGTCCGGCGCTCTGCACGGCCTGTTCCGTGTAAGATGCTTTACTCAGGACGATGCGCACATCTTCATGACCTGGGATCAGATGAAGGACGAGATTAAGAACGTCGTCAAGCTCTTTGACGAGGTGTATTCGCTCTTCGGCCTGCCCTACGAGATCGAGCTGAGCACCATGCCTGACGATCACATGGGCGACGAGAAGGACTGGGAGTTTGCGCAGAACACCCTCAAGGAAGCCATCACCGAAATGGGCAAGACCTATGTCGTCAACGAAGGCGACGGTGCGTTCTACGGCCCGAAGCTTGACTTCCATCTTGAGGACAGCCTGGGAAGAACGTGGCAGTGCGGCACCATTCAGCTGGATATGCAGCTGCCCGAGAGATTCGAGCTTGAGTATGTCGGAGCCGACGGCGAGAAGCATCGTCCCGTCATGATCCACCGCGTTGTGTTCGGCTCGATCGAGCGTTTCATCGGCGTTATCACCGAGCATTTTGCCGGCGCGTTCCCGACATGGCTGGCTCCCGTCCAGGTAAAGGTCATGCCGATAACCGATCGCGTTGACGATTATGCAAAGCAGATCGCAAAGCGCCTTGACGAGCACGGCTTCCGCGTTGAGACCGACCTGCGCAACGAAAAGATCGGCTACAAGATCCGCGAGGCTCAGACTCAGAAGATCCCCTACATGATAATCGTCGGCGATAAGGAAGCCGAAAACGGCACTGTCTCCGTGCGCACACGCGCCGGCGGCGACGAGGGCAGCATGCAGGTAGAAGACTTCATCGCAAAGCTCGGCGAAGAAGTGGCCACCAGAGCAAAATAATTATTTCAGCCTGCCGATACCCGGCAGGCTGTTCGAAAATAAGGAGAAGCTATGAAATTACTTTTCAAGCAGCGCTTTTTCTCGTGGTTTGACAGCTATGATATTTACGATGAGGGCGGAAGAGGCGTGTTCACGGTGGAGGGTAAGCTCGGCTGGGGGCATGTGCTGCATGTTTTGGACGCAGGCGGCCGCCATGTAGGCACGGTGCGCGAAAAGGTGCTGACCCTGTTCGAGCCGAAGTTCGAGATATTCACCGGTGCAGATGAATACATCGGCTGTATAACAAAGCGATTTACATTCTTTAAGCCAAAGTTCGATATCGACTTCAACGGCTGGCAGGTCGAGGGCGATTTCTGGGGCTGGGACTACTCGGTCGTGTCGCCAACGGGCGAAACGGTCGCCGTCATAACAAAGGAGCTTTTCAACTGGACCGACACCTATTCCATCGACGTTGCGCGCCCCGAGAACGCCCTGTGCGCGCTCATGCTCGTGCTTGCTATCGACGCCGAAAAATGCAGCAGCAATAACGGATAAGGCCGCACCGCTCAAAGCCGAAGAAGAACGGCTGCAATATGCCATTAAGCAGCTATCCCGCTCCAATGAGGAAGTACAGGCGGATATTGCGGCAGTAGACGAAGCGCTAGAATATCTGCAAGAGCAGCGGGAGCTTTGGCCTACAGCCTCGTGGGCGAGGCGGCGCACGAGTGGATCGGAATTGCGATGCTCGCGCTGTTTATTCTCATAGGCTTCCTGGCGGCAAAAACACTCTCCAAAGCAAAATGATATAAAAAAACGGTGCAGCTCCCAACGGGAGCTGCACCGCAGTCTGTCGAAAAACTATGCTGCAAAAGAAAGATAATAGAGCAGCAGGGGAGCTCGAGGGGGCAAAGGCCCCACTCGAAATTGGATTAATAGCCATCAAAAACGCCTGATTTATCAGGCTTTTTGACGAGCGTAGCGAGATTTTTCGTGAAAACCTGTTTTCACAAAAAATGTGGCGTTTTTGCAGCGTGTCAAAAAAGTTAAAGACTTTTTTGACACGCTGCACCGTTTTTCGTTTAGATCAAATTCGGAACACGCGGCCGTCGCGCGTGGGGTGGGCTGCCGGCTTATCGCCGCAGACATAGCCGAGAATGCAGTGACCGATGCCGATGTACTCATCGCCGATGCCTGCCTTGCGCAGTATCTCGCGCGCCTCGGGCATCTCGAACACTTCCTTCGCTCTGTTGACCCAGCACGAGCCGAGCCCGACTGCATTTGCCGCGTTCATGAGATTGCCAAGAACGAGCGTGCCGTCTTCGATATATGTGGGAACATTGCGGTCGGCCAGAACGACAATGACGGTCGGAGCGCCGTAAAACGGGTCGATGTCCTTGCCCATGACCTTGGCGTTGAGCTTTGAAAGCAGCGCGATCGTATCCTTATCCTGCACAACAAGCATGGCCGTCGGCTGCCTGTTCATTGCAGACGGGGCTAACAGACCGGCTTTCAGAACGCTCTGAAGCTCATCCTCCGATATCTGCTCGGGCTTGTAAGCTCTTATGCTTCTGCGCTCGAGAAGGTTGCCGAGTGCCTCACTCATTGCCGCCGTCCTCCTCAATGTCGTAAAACTCGGCGTATTCGCCGCCGTTTTTTCCGGCCTCGACTGCGGCCTTTGCGGCTTCAAGCTCCTCGCGCATAGTTTCGATGCGATCGTCCATCGCCTTTAGCTCGTCAAACAGCGGAGCATAGCTCTCGCCGGGGTTGTCGCGGTTTTCGTCGTAGCAGAGTCTGCCGATCTCGATGAACACCTTGTTCTGCTCCTCAAGCTCGCCGTTTATCTGAAGGGTGAGCTTTGCAATGTTGGCATAGCAGCGCGCGGCCGTGCTGCCCTTGTCATAGGCGTCCTTGAGGCCGCCGCTTTCAACATAATCCTTTGCCTTTTTAGTCACACTGTTGATCGTGCCCTTGAGTATGCTTTTGTAATCTGCCATGATGTTAGCTCCTTTCCTGCCCGTCGGCCTTTTTCGTCCGCTCGCTGCGGTTTACGAAAAGCTCGTCGGGTGAATGTTTTTTTCTTGCGTTGACTATAAGAATGACGGCCGCGATCAGCGCGCTTACGATCGCAAGCAGCTGCGATACGCGGATATCCGTTGTGCCGATATACAGACTGTCGGTTCGCAGGCCTTCGACCCACGCCCTGCCGAGGCCGTACCACAAAACGTACAGCCATGTAAACTGCCCGTCGTACTTTCTCGCGCCGCGGCGCAGAAGTATGTAGAGTATGATAAGCCCCGTGAAGTTCCACAGGCTTTCGTAAAGAAACGTCGGGTGGACGAACACCGTAACGCCGTCGGGTGTGGTAAGTCCCATGCGGCAGAAGATATCCGTTTCAACGCCGAAGGCCTCGCGGTTTATAAAGTTGCCCCAGCGGCCTATGGCCTGTCCGATGAGCAGACCGAACGCAGCAAGATCGCCAAGCGCGAGAACGGGTATCTTCTTCCTTTTGCACACGAGAACACCGGTTATAACGCCTGCGATTATACCTCCGTAGATAGCGAGGCCACCGTCGCGCAAGGACAGGATCTCCGATGGGTTGGCGAGAAAATAATCAAGCTTGAACAGAACGTAATACAGCCTTGCGCCGATTATGCAGGTCGGGATCAGCCATATTACGAAGTCGAAAAGATCATCCGAGGTAAGGCCGAACTTCGCTGCCTGCTTTGCGCAGAACAGTGCGGCGAGGATAAAGCCGAGGGCGATTATCGCGCCGTAAAAATAAATTTCGAAGCCGAAAACCGTAAAGCTGTACGGTGGGTCGATGCTCCAGTCGCCAAGCATCGGGAAGCTTATCGCTGCATCACGCAGCATGGTTGCTGTAAGAAAAGTCATAGGATATCACGCCTTTACAGGGGAAATGACGCTCATTGCGAGCCTGTCGGGAGTCATGAATGCCTTGAGGAAATCCTCGCACTCGTTTTTTGAAACGCTCCCGAGCACTTCAAACGCATCGAGCGCGCAGTAATTGCCGAACACACCGTCGGCAAGGGAGAGACACAAGCTGTCGAAGTCCTCAAGTCCGCGCAGGCGCGAGCCGAAGGAGGCGCGCTTTGCCGCTTCGAACAGCTCTTTGTCAAGCCCGTTTGCGAACACCTCGGCAAGCTCGGCATTTATCTCGCTCAGGACGCGCTGCGGATCGGGGCTTTCGCCGCCGAGCATGATCGTTGCCGTTCCGGCGGTGTAGTCGATCTCGTAATCATAGTCGCGGTTGAGCACGCCCTCGGAGTACAGCCGGTTGTAAAACTTCGCAGAGGTGCCGAACACCGTGCGCAGAGCAAGCTGGGCGACTATCTTCTGGCGCAGAAGCGCGTCTCCGTCGCGCGCAGGAGTGACCTTTGCGCCGATAAGATACTGGGGCGCGGAGACCTCCATCTGCTCCTCGTTGTAGCTTTTTATGGGCTTTTCGGACTCGGCCTGACCCATGTCGGCCTTTGGGATCTCGGCCTTTTCGCGCGGCAGAAGCTCGTCTGCGATGGCGAAGACTTCCTCGGGATCGCAGTCGCCTGCAACGCACAGCGTCATGTTTGACGGCGCGTAAAACGCCTTGTGGCAGTTATAGAGCGTTTCGGCGGTTATCTCCGCAATGCTCTCGATGCTGCCGGCGACCTGATCGCGGATGGGGTTAAACTCATACAGCATGCGCATGAGGCGGTTATACACGACATAGCCGGGATTATCCTCGACCATGCATATCTCCTGCCCGATTATGCCCTGCTCCTTATCGACGGTCTCCTGAGTAAAGTAGGGCGTCGAAACGAACTTGAGCAGCATGCGCAGATTTTCCTCAAAGCCCGAGGTGCAGTCGAAAAAGTACGCGGTCATGCCGCTTGAGGTGAAGGCGTTCGGCTGCGCGCCGTTTGCGGAAAGCACGCTCAGCGCATTGTCGCCGTCGGGCATGTCAAACATCTTGTGCTCAAGAAAGTGCGCAACTCCGGCAGGCGTGTCGTGCATCTTTCCGCCGAGGGAGAAGCGCCTGTGCGCGCCGCCGTAATTGGTGGCAAAAACGGCATACGACAGCCGGAAGCCGGGCTTTGCTACAACGTTTACGTTAAGACCGTTGCGCAGCTGGCCGAAGTACAGATCCTCGCCGATCTTTTCATATCTTTTATGCTTCATCACTGTCCTCCTCACCGTTTCCGCGCAGGTAATACACCGCGTCGCCGACAACGCTGTTTGCTATATCGACAACGGCCTGAAGCTCCACGCATTCGACCGCCTCGGCAAGCTCCTCGGGGTCAAAGTCAAGTCCGTCGATAGTATTGGCGAGGTAAAATCCCTCGAGATTATACTGCGAGTCGAGCGTTGCACGAAGATCGGATGCAACGCTTTTCTTGGCAGCAAGCAGCTCATCGTCCGTGACCTCGCCGCGCTTTATAGCCTCAAGCTGGGCGCAGATCTCGTCCTTTGCAGCGCCGAATTTGTCAAAATCAACGCCGGATGAGACGATCATAAGCCCCTTGTGCAGATCGACAAGCGAGCTTGCGTAATAGCACAGCGAGAGCTTTTCGCGAACGTTCATGAAAAGCTTGGACGTTACGCAGCCGCCGAAAACGGCGTTGAAAACGTAAAGCGCCGCAATATCCGGATCCTCCATGCAGTCGCCGAGGCGATAGCCCATGACGAGCTTGCCCTGAGTGACGCTCAGCTCGTCGGTGAATTCGCGCACGGACTCCTCAACGGCGTTCATGCGTATATCCGTGCCGATATCATAGTCGATCTCTCCTCTGGGCATGCCGCTGAACGCATCCGAGAGCTTCTCGGCAACGTCGTCCGCGCCGAGGCTGCCGCAGTAGAAGATCTCGATCGGGCAGGTCATGATAAGGCTGCGGTAATGCTTGGTGAGTTTCTGATAATATATATTTTCCGCCGTGTCCTCGGTGCCGAGGCGCGATACGGCAAACGGCTCGTAGCAGCACATCTGTTCAATAAGCCTTTGCAGCGCCCACGAACGCTTGTCGTTTAGCCTGCTTTTTATGCTGTCGAGCAGCTTTTCCTTCTCGCTGTCAACGTATTCGGGCAGAAGCAGGCCGCCCTTGGTGCAGGGAGCGAGCAGTATCTCGCCGCAAAGATTTGCAATGCTTTCAAAAACGCCGCTGCCGTTGGGCAGATATTTGTCGTCGGCAAAGCTCGCCAGAAATCCAATGCACTGTATCTCGCCGATCTTGCGCACAACAGGCTCGATATAGCTGCCGTAAAGCCCGTCAAGCTCGGTCGCGAGCGCTTGCATATCGGTGTGATTTCTGCTGCCGCGGCGCAGAACATAGGGGATGAGCGCGTTCATTGCCGCCGTTTCGCGGTCAAGCTGAGTCAGCAGGCTGATGCTCAGACATCCGGTCTTGAATTTGTCGTTTTCGAGCGCGGTTAGCCATACGCCGGGGAGTATCTCTTTTCTGACGGTCTCCATGGCATGACCTCCTTTGATTTATAATAAATCAGTATAGCACACTTTTCAGATATATGGTATACCTTTTCCGTCATAAATTTCGCCGTCGAGCCATACTCCGCCGAGACCGATCAATATATCGTGCGTCCTGCCGGAGCGGGTCTTGAGCGTCACGCGGCAGTCGGAAAAGCCGTCGGGCAGACAGGGGCGGATATATATCATGCCGTGCCACGGTTTAAGGCCAAGAAGCTCCTCGGTAAACACCCTGAAATACCAGCCGGATGAGCCGGTGTACCACGTCCAGCCGGCCTCGCCGACGTGGCCGGGGCAGGTGTAGACATCGGCAGGAATGACAAACGGCTCTGCTTCATAAACGCGCCCGTCGTGCGCTTCCGGCAGCAGACAGCGCAGTATGGCCCAGCCGTCGTTCGGCCGGGAGCGCCTGAAGCAGGCCTGAGCAAGCCACAGCGCAGCGTGCGTATACTGCCCGCCGTTTTCCCGGAAGCCGGGGCCGTAGCTGCGAATATAGCCGGGGTCGCGCCCGGAGCCGAAAAAGGGAGGGTCAAATAGCTTCACAAGGCCGTTTTCCCTGTCAAACAGCAGCCTGAGCGCACTGCCCAGCGCGGTGTCGGCCTTCGTGTTTGACGCTTCCGGGCAGAAGCAGGCCCAGCTTTGCGCGATGGAATCTATGCGGCAGCACTCGCTCTGCCGGCCGCCAAGCTCCTCGCCGTCGGGCCAGTAGCCGCGCAGATACCATTGCCCGTTCCACGCGCGGTCGGCGGCCTTGCCCAATGCGGCGGCAAGAGCACGGTATTCGTCGGCGCCTTGCCTGCCAAGCTCGATCAGAATATCCGCAAATCGTTTTACGCAGCAGGAGAAAAACCAAGTCAGCCACACGCTCTCACCGAAAACGGCGCTCATGCCGTCGTTCCAGTCGCTGCTGCCGAAGTACAAAAGCCCGTGGCTGCCCGTGCCGCGGCCTGCGCAGCAGTCAACGGCGCGCTTTGCGTGCATAAGAACGCTCTCGGCGCAGTCCGAGCGCATGGGCGTTTCATAACGGTCGCCTTCACAGGAGTCCAAAGGCTTTGAGCTTATATAATGCTCGGAGATTTGGCATATTGAAGCGTCGCCCGTTTTTTCGACATATTCGCACAGCGCCCAAACCAGCCAGAGCAGATCATCCGAGCACCGCGTGCGCACGCCCTTATCCGCGCCGCCGACGCTGTGCCACCAGTGCATCACGTCGCCCTCGAGGTACTGGTGCCGGCAGCAGGCGAGTATCTGCTGCTTTGCGATGTTCGGGTCGAGCAGGATGAGGTTCACGGCGTCCTGAAGCTGATCGCGGAAGCCGAACGCGCCGCCGCTTTGATAAACCGAGCATCGCCCGAGAATGCGGCACGCCAGCGTCTGATACACTGCCCAGCCGCTCATATATTTGTCTGCCTCGCCGCAGCCGGAAACGGTCAGACGGCGGCACATACTCCGCCAATGTGCCTTTGTTTTTTCGAGCGCTTCAAATGCGGCATCGGGCTTGCACAGATCAAGGAGGTTTTCTGCGCTTTCGCATCCGCAGACGAGCACTGTGACAGGCTCGGCGGCGTAGCTTGCGGCAAAAACGGGATAGCTCAGTCCACTCGTGCGCGAGTCAAATTCTCCGTGCAGCCAGGATAAACCGTCGCATGTCCAAGCGAGCGCGTCACTTGAGCAAACGGCGCTGAAATTAAGGTCCCGTATAGCCGAGCGCGTGCTCGATGCGGTAAACACGGAGTTTACATAACCGCACGAGACTGCGCCGCGGTCGTTGTCGCTGTCGGACAAAAGAAGCTCGCATTTCCAGCCGAGCTTTCCGGGGTGCTCGCCGAAAAATTCAATTATAAAAACCCTTGCATCCATATCCGGCGGAACAAAAGCCGTGCAGCGCGCTGCAAAGCTGCCGAAGCTTTTTTCCCAAACGGCGAAGCCAAAGCCGAAGGTGACGCGGCAGGGCGCGCCGTCCTCGTCGGCAAAAAGGCTGTATCGTCCGGAGCCGTCGAAGTATTCAAGCACCTCCGCTCCGTCGATCGCTCGAGGGTCGTTTATCCATGGGGTAAGCCGCAGCTCGCGCGCGTTTTTAAGCCACATGTTTCCCGTGCCGCTGTCGGCGGCAATATAGCCGAAGCTCCCGTTTGTCAGGATGTTGCTCCAGACTCTGGGCGGCAGCGCTTGGTTTACATAAAAAGAAAAGCTTCCGTCGTCGTATTCGTTCCGTACAGATGAAGCGCCGATTCTTATTCGCTGCGCAAAAACCCTCGGAGCATTTTCAAATCTGCGGTTGTGTGCATCCTCTCCGACGATGAACGAGGCAGCGCTTTCTATAAGCTCGGCATCCTCGGTCGGCAGCAGGCGCACCCCGGCGTGAGTGCCGATGAGCGCTTCAAGTCCGTGGGAAGCGAGCGTGTCGCGCACCTTGGAGTACACCGGCCTGCGATATTCGCCGCCCTCGTCGGTCAGGAACACAAGATCTGCGTAAACGCCGCAGCTTCTGAGCAGACAGAACTGCTTTGTTATAGATACAACGTCGCCGTCATCCTTGCAGCAGATTATAGGAAGATCGCCCGAAAGGCCACAGCGCCAGAGGCTGCTCTTGGGCGGAAGCTGAGACTTTGGGCTGATAAACCACAAGCTTTGCAGCATGCCCATAGCATCGTCAACTTCACGCGATGACATGTGCGTGACGCTTGCGCAGGCCGAAACCATTGCGCCGTACTCGGCAGGCCCCATCGCGAGCATATGCTGCGCGCCGCTGTATGCGCCCTCGGGTGTGTCGGCAAGGCACAGTGCAAAGCGCACGTCGAGCTTTTCCCCGGCCTTGAGCGACAGCGGAACGGCGGCCGCTACCGTAGGATATGACAAAAATCCGTCCTCGCTCGAGCCGCCTGCCTTTGCAGCCATCGGCTTATCGCAGGCAAGGCACAGCCAGCACTCGGCCTGATTTCCGCGCGGCAGACGGTGCAGCGTTATGCAGTTTTGGTCGCGCCGCGCTTCTATGCCGAGCCGCCAATAGGCAGAATGGTTAACATAATCTGAAGCATCGGCAAGTACGGCCTCGAACGAAAATTCAAGGCTTGCACTGTCAATATCCGATTTTGCGAAAACTGACACCGTGCGCGCCTCGCCGTTTTCGGCGCCCGACACCGCAACGGAAGTGCGCGCCGTGAACTCATCGTAAACGCATGAAAATTCGGCGGATATTTCGGAAAATTCCCACATATACGCGCCGCTTTCGACGGGCGAAGGGAGAAGTGAGCGCACCTTGCCGCCATGCGTAAGCGTTATTTCCGCCCCGTGCCCCTCGCCGATAGGCTTGGACGGCACGCGGTAGATAAGCGTATCGGAGCAGCTTGCTGAGCTTATTCCACTTTCGGTTAACATAATGCCGCAAGCCCCGTTTGACAGCAGTGAGCACTGCGGCGAAGCGTAGTCAATTGTGCTGCCGCGCTTTTCCCAGCGGCTGTTGGGCAGTATCTGCTTGTCGGCCTCTGCCTCGCTCAGATGCAGCACCGGCGCGCCGAGCGGTATGCGCTCTTCGAGAAGCTGCCTGTAGGCGGCCATATCCGGCGAGTGCATGAAAGCGCGCCGGACGCAGCTATCGCCGAGATAATTTGCGATGGCGAGCATGCTCATGCCCAGATGGTGCGCCATGAAGCAGCGCACCTTTTCACCCTCGGGTGTTCGGCAGCGTGACGGAGTGAAGTCGAGCGCCTCGAAAAATCCGTAGCGTGCCCTCATGCCGCACTTTTCGAGCCGACGCAGATTGGCAACGGCAGCGCCGGGGTCAACGGCGAGGGCGAGAAAGCTGGCGTACGGTGCAATGACAAGCTCTGTATCCTGGCCGCGCTTGAGCGCAAGCCGAGCGCAGCCGTGCGCCTTATATCGGTAGTTAAGCGCCGGGTCGAGCGAGTAAAACGCGCTTTCGGATATGCCCCACGCACCTCCGCCGCTGCGGCGCTTTTTTTGAACGTAAACGCAGAATTTCGCCGTTTCGTACAGCAGACTGTCTTGCGTCAGCGGCAGGAAAAGCTCCGGCATGAGATACTCAAACATCGTGCCAGTCCAGCTTGCCATGCCGCGGTAGCCGCCCGACGAGCGCATTGCGCGCGACAGTCTGCGCCAGTGCCTGCGCGGCACGTCGCCTTTGGCTATGGCAGTGTAGCTCGTAAGGCGCGCCTCGCTTGCCATGAGGTCGTAAAGCCCTGGCGAGGCCGTGCCTTTTTCGAGGTCTATGCCGATGTGCATAAGGCCGCGCCGGACGCTGTAAAATATCGAAAAATCCATATCGGCAACAAGCCTGCGAGCGCGTTCGGCAAGCTTGCAAAGCCCAACGGAATCGAGCCTGTTTTGCAGCGTGATCAGACATGCGCACAGATTTCCGCAATCGACCGTGGACAGATACTTTGGCTCGAGCGCGCGCAGGGTGCGCGTGTCGTACCAGTTGCAGAAATGTCCGCCGAAGCGCGGAAGCTTTTCCAGCGTATCGAGCATGTTTTCTATAAACTCCTCGGCACGTGCAAGGTCTATTATCCCAAGCTCCTGCGCGCACATTGCCGAGCACAGTGCAAGCCCGATGTTAGTGGGCGATGTGCGATGTGCGATGCCGACGGGCGGCTGCTCCTGAAAATTATCCGGCGGCAGGAAATTATCCTGCGCGGTGCAGAATGTGTCAAAATAGCTCCATATCTCCTGCGCGCAGCCGATAAGGTATCGGCGCTCCTCGGCTGTCGGCTCTTTCTCTGCCTTTGCAGGAAGGCTCAGCGCCAATGCCGCAAGCGGCGCGAGGATCCACAGCAGTCCGACGGCTTTCGCGAAGATGCCGACCGAGAATATCACAAGGCACAGACCCGATATCGGTGCAAGCCACATATTTTTATAAAACCCGGCCGCACCGTTTCGCTTGCCTGCGCTCTGCGCTGCCGTTTCCCACTCAAGCAGATTTTTGCCGCTTACGAGCATCCGCCAGAGCGCACTCACGGCGGCGGAAAGCGATATCCACGCCTCGTACGGCAAAAACCAGAGTCTGAACGCCGTGCGCACGATGCTCTCGCCTATTCCGCCGAGGGTGCGGCTGTGGTACTTTGCCGTCAGCGCCTCGGGCTTGCCGGACGCAAGCTCGGTGAGCGATATTATAAGTCCGGCAGCAAGCGCGATGAGCGCTGCCCATGCGGCGAGGACAAGGCCGTGCGCCCTGAGCAGCAGTCCGGCGAAAATCGCGGCAAAGGTTGCCGGAGCCACAAGGCTGCGGCGCAGCGAGTCAAACAGCTTCCAGCGCTCAATATCCGGAAGAAGTGCGCTTTTGCGGAATATCCAGCCGGTGTTCTGCCAGTCGCCGCGTATCCAGCGGTGACTGCGCCGAAAATAGGCGATCGGCGAACCGGGGAAGGAGTCGGAAAACTCAACGCTGCTCATATATCCGCCGCGCAGATACGCTCCCTCGAGTGCATCGTGCGAAAGAACCCTGCCCTCGGGAATGTGCATCTTGGAGCACAGCAGCAGCGCTTCGGCGTCGATTATGCCCTTGCCGGAAAAACCGCCGCGGTCGAAAAGATCCATGCCCACCTCGCCGCAGAGCATGCCGTATGGCTCAAGTCCGCCGCCTCCGGAGAAAATGCGCGCAAAATCGGTAGAAACGGCCGAGGGCAGCGTTGCGCACATGCGCGGATGTATGATGCCGTGCCCGGCGGTGACAAGTCCTCGCTCGCGGTCGAGCACCGGCGCGTTCATCGGGTGCAGCATTGCGCCGATAAGCTCGCGAACCGAGCCGGGAGAGGGCACGGTGTCGCCGTCGAGGGTGAGAATGTAGCGCGCAGAGCGCAAAAGCTGAGCGTTGCCGCAGCGCGTGTTCAGCTCGCTTTTATCGCCGCACATGAGCTTTGCAAGCTCCAGCAGCGCGCCGCGCTTGCGCTCAAAGCCGGAGTATTTTCCGCGCCCTTCGTCGAGTGTTCGCTCGCGCGTGAAAAGATAAAATCCGCCGCCGTATTTTCGGTTCAGCGCATCGATAGCGCACTGAGCCGCTGCAATGATTGCCTTGTCCTCAGGCACGGTTTTGGTTTTTGACTCTTTTAGGTCGGCAAGAATGCCCATGAGCAGATTTTTTCCGCAGTCGCGGTTTGCAAGATAAAACTCCTCCAAAATCGCGGCAAAATGCCTGCCGCCTTCCTCGTCCGTGAGCAGCGCCGATATCACGCACATCGTCCGCCCCTCGTCGGGAACGCCGCCGTCAAGCTCAAGCCTCGGCAGGTGCCGCGGCGGAATGCACAGCAGAATGATGTAATCGAGCATGACCTTCGTAAGCTCCGAAAGCGGCAGAAGCAGCAGCGCCGCGGCAATGGCGCTGCGCGATAAAAAGCCGCACAGCAGCGTCAGAAACAGCGTTATCAAAACATTTGCGGATATATATGCCGCCGCGCGTCTTTTCTCATTCGGCGCACTGAATAAGAACGCGCCGACGTGCTTTTCGCGCCCCCTTGCGGCACGGCATTGCTCGATGAGCTTTTTGGCAAAAATGTGCTCCTCGAGCCCCTCGCACTTGGCAAGCTTGGATAGCCTTGCGCGGTACTCGGCGCGGCTCTGCTCATCCATGCGAGGATAAACTCCGGCAGGGTCTGCCGACAGCGACTTTTCGACGATGTCCGCGCGCTCAAGCAGACTATGCATGTCAAGCTCTGATATCAGCCGCACAGAGCCGAAAAGCGCGGCAAACTCCCCGGCAAGCTCTTCCGGCTCCGCAGTGGTTTTAAGCTTGCGGCAGGCGTCGGCCAGCGAGAAAGTCAGCTGCACGAGCAAAACCGCCGGAAGCAGATAAAGCTCTGCCTGCGGCAGCGGCAAAACGCTTTGAAAACCGGCCAGATATTCAAGCATATTGTACTCGGAGAGCTTTCCCGAACACACTTTTATCATATCCCGGCACAGCACGGACAATATCACACCGTCGCCTCCGGCGCGCAGCCGGCGAACATCTCTGAGCGCGCCGCCTGCACGCTTTGCCTCGCGCAATGCAAGATAGCGGTTATCCAAAAGCCAGCGGCAGCTCGACGGCATAGATGCCGCGCTGCCGAAGCGCGCCTCGATAAGCCGGTAGACCGCGTTTATTTCCGTGCAGCTTTGCCGGAGCTGCGCGCGCAGACTGCTTGCCGGGGCTGTCGATGTGCATTCATTGAGCCTTGCGCAGCTTGCCGCATGGCCGAAAACGGTGTTCTTATTCTGACTGTCCATGTTCATTCTCCCGTCAGTTTGTTATAAATGTCAGTTTTGCCGCAAAATTTGAAATATATTCGGCGTAAGCTGACGAGAGCCGAACCTATATCGCCTGTCAGTACCCTTCCGATTGCTTTTGCCTTGATGGGCGCCAGCCCACCTGCACCAAAGAAAGCCAAAAATATCTCGAAAAGCACAGCCAACAGGTGCTCGCAGTTTTGCCGGAGCAGATTTTTGTTCAGGCAAGGCAAAGCTTGAAGAGAATACTGTCGTATTGTCAAGAGCTTTAACGCAGCATGGGCGAAAATCTGCCCGTCAAAACCGATATGTGTTCGACTCTCGTCAGCTCAAGTTAAGTGACAAGAATAAACCCTTGACAGCGGGCGGAGATGATGCTATACTCTGTAAAGCAAAAAACGTTTACAGGGGAGGGTACGCCGTGGAGAACAGTGCAGTGATGCGTTCAATGCTGTTTGATTTTTACGGCGAGCTGCTCACGGATAAGCAGCGTGAGTATTTCGACCTCCGCTATAACGAGGATCTTTCGCTTGGCGAGATCGCCGAGCAGTGCGGCATATCGCGCCAGGGCGTGTGGGACATAATCCGCAGAGCCGAGGCCGCGATGACCGAGATCGAAGAAAAAACCGGGCTTATAAAGCGCTTTCTCGAGCGCAACGCCCAGATAGACAAAATAATCCGGGAGCTTAGGGATAAGGGCACAGAGCCGGGTATACTCAAGCAGCTGGAGGAACTTAAGATTTAGGAGGCAGAGAACATGGCATTTGAATCATTGTCCGACAAGCTGTCCGCTGCCTTTAAAAAGCTGCGCGGCAAGGGCAGACTGACCGCGGCAGACGTCAAGGAAGCCATGAAGGAAGTGCGCATGGCGCTTCTGGAGGCCGATGTCAGCTATAAGGTCGTAAAGGAATTTACAAAAAGCGTTACGGAGCGCGCCTCGGGTGCGGATGTGCTTGAAGCGCTCTCGCCTGCTCAGCAGGTCATCAAAATAGTCAACGAGGAGCTTGTAAAGCTCATGGGCAGCGAAAATCAGCGCCTGAGCATCGGCTCAAAGTCGCCGAGCGTGGTTATGCTCGTCGGCCTTCAGGGTGCCGGTAAAACGACAAACGGCGCAAAGCTTGCAGCCTACATGCGCAAGCAGGGCAAGCGTCCGCTGCTGGCCGCGTGCGATATCTATCGCCCGGCTGCCATAAAGCAGCTGGAAACCGTCGGCAAACAGCTCGACATCCCCGTGTTCCAGATGGGAACGACAAATCCCGTCGATATCGCAAAGGCCGCAGTCGAGCATGCGAAAAAGCACGGCAACGACCTTGTGTTCCTCGATACGGCAGGCCGCCTGCACATTGACGAGGAGCTGATGCAGGAGCTTCAGAACATCCGCGATGAGGTCGAGCCGAGCGAGATACTGCTCGTTGTCGATGCGATGACCGGCCAGGATGCAGTGAACGCGGCAAACGCATTCAACGACGCGCTCGGCGTTACCGGCGTCATGCTCACAAAGCTTGACGGCGATGCGCGCGGCGGCGCGGCGCTTTCGATAAAGGCAAGCACCGGCAAGCCCATCAAATTCATCGGCGTCGGCGAGAAGCTCGATCAGATCGAGCCGTTCTACCCCGACCGTATGGCCTCGCGTATCCTCGGCATGGGCGACGTGCTCACGCTTATCGAAAAGGCCGAGCAGAGCTTTGACGAGAAAAAGGCTCTTGAAATGGCCGAGCGAATGAAAGCAAACCGCTTCTCACTTTCCGATTATCTCGACCAGATGCGCTCACTCAAGGGTATGGGCGATATAAACGACCTTGCCGGCATGATCCCCGGCGTTGACGCAAAAGCGCTCAAGGGCGCAAAGGTCGATGAAAAGGGCATGGCCCGCATCGAGGCGATAATCCTCTCGATGACTCAGGCCGAGCGCGACGATCCGACGATACTCAACGCCTCGCGCAAAAAGCGCATTGCCGCCGGCAGCGGCACCTCGGTCGTCGATGTAAACCGCCTGCTCAAGCAGTTTGACGCAATGCAGGGCATGATGCGCCAGCTTTCCGGCAAGAACATGAAGAAGCTGCAAAAGCGCTTCGGCGGAATGGGCGGCGGCGGCTTCCCCGGCCTCGGCGGATTTAAGCTTTGATTACTCTCGCAAACGCGTTTGTAATATATGAAGAAATAATATGGAGGTGAAAGATAAATGGTAAAGATCAGACTTCGCAGAATGGGCGCAAAGAAGGCACCTTTCTACCGCATCGTCGTTGCTGACTCCCGCTGCCCCCGTGACGGCCGCTTCATCGAGGAGATAGGCACTTACGATCCCATGGCAGAGGGCGAGAACATCAAGGTCGATCTCGAGCGCGCAAAGTACTGGATATCCAACGGTGCTCAGCCTACCGAAACCGTACGCGGCCTGCTTACTAAAGTCGAGGCCTAACAAGGAGAAGCTACCGGCATGAAAGAACTTTTGACCTATATCGTACAGAGCCTCGTTGAAAAACCCGAAGAGGTCTCTGTGACCGAGCGCGTTCACGGCGGCGAGACCGTATATGAAGTACGCGTAGCTGACGGAGACATGGGCAAGGTCATTGGCCGGCAGGGCAGGATCGTAAAAGAGATCCGTATACTCATGCGGGCTGTCGCCCAGAGACAGGGCAAAAAGGTTTCAGTCGATATCATGGACTGATTAAGAAACCGAGGCGTAAGAGCCCCGGTTTTTTTACTGTCCGGATAAGCTGAAACGTTAAGAAATATAATAAATGATATGAAAAGACCGCGTGATTCACGCGGTCTTTTCGTTATAAAGGCATATTCTGAGCCTCTTCTTCAATTTTAAGGTTTGCAAGAAATTTTGATACGAGCTTTATGGCATCAAGCACCTCTCGTTGATCTGAAGACGACATTTTTGCAACTGTATTTTGCATATGGCTTATAAACCGGCGCTCACCTGTATCTATCATTTTTAAAGCGAATTCAGTGGGCTCGACAAAAACGGCTCTTCTGTCCTTTGCGTTATAACTGCGCTTGACCATACCACTCTCGCTGAGAGAGTCAATCATCTTGGTCATTGTTTGCCTGCTGACGTTCATAATAGATGCGAGCTGCGACATGGACATTATTCTATAGTATTTGAGGTAACACAACAAGTGCGTATAGCTGGGCATAAGTTGATAATTTGCTTTAAAGAAATCTTCAAACTTTTTGCCAAGACTTTCATAGCTTAAAAAAAGAAAAGACAGAAGTATCTCTTCATTCTTACCATCTAAATCTTGCTTTAAATATGTGTACTCCATTGGCGACATAGATACTACCTCATGTTTGCAGTGTTGGGCGGCGCGACAGCATTGTCTTATAATAATAGCACATTGGCTGGATGTTGGTCAAGAGAAGATAATAAAAAAACTCTATTGTCGCATTTTTCACAAGAAACATACAAAAACTTTGTACTGTTTAAACAAATGATTTTTCGAAAAACAGATAATAAAATAAGTATACAATCTAAACAACGAACAAATAAGCACTCAGGAGGAAAGACATGAAAAAACAGAACAAACCGTTCCCGCATCTTCTTGCTCCGGGCAAGATAGGCAACCTTCAGCTGAAGAACAGAGTGGTAATGGGGCCGACCGAAACGCTTTATGCGTCAAGCGACGGCGAGATCACCGATAAGATCATTGACTACTATGTTGAGCGCGCACGCGGAGGCTGCGGACTTATTACCGTCCATTCCGCACAGGGTGCGACCAAGGTAGATAAAATCGATCCGTATCCCGGCTCGATTCGCGTTGATGACAACATGTATGTTCCCATGATGGCGGAGCTCACCGAGGCAATACACCGCGCAGGTGCAAAGTGCACTATAAACGTCTCCACCGGCGGCGGCGCACAGTCTCTCGGTTTCCCGTACGATAAGGGAAGTCAGGGAGTATACAATGAGACTCGGGTAGCTCCCGGAACCTTGAAGTCACGCTTCGTCGGCGCTCCTGTTCGCCCGCTGACCAAAGAGGAGATCAAGACCATGATCGACTGCTTCGGCTACAGCTGCCTCAACTGCAAGCGTGCAGGCTTCGACGCTGTTACCATACATGCGATCGGAGGATATCTCATTTCCGAATTTCTCACTCCGTGGTTCAACAACCGTACCGACGAGTACGGCGGCTCACTTGAAAACCGCTACCGCCTCCTGCACGAGCTGATCCTCGACATTCAGGCCAAATGCGGCAAGGACTTTCCGATCATCGTTCGCTGGTCAGTTGACGAATTCCTTGGCGATGCCGGCCGCGGCATAGAGGAATCAAAGATACTCGCAAAGTGGATGGAAGAGGACGGAGTTGCGGCGCTCGACTGCGAGGCTGCGGTATTTGAGACGGTCGAGTGGATGATCCCGACCATTTATCAGCCCAAGGCTACGCTCGCTTACCTTGCAAAGGAAATTAAAGATGTCGTCAGCATTCCCGTCTTTGCTCAGGGAAGAATTTTCGATGCAGAGGTCGCCGAGAATGTTATCGCAAGCGGTCAGGCAGACTTCGTATCGCTCTCACGCGAGTGGATAGTTGAGCCCAATTTTGTTAAGAAGATAGAAAAGGGCGATCTTGACGGTATCCGCAAGTGCCTCAACTGCAACTACTGCATAGGCAAGCGCATATTTGCTCAGATGCCGCTGCGCTGCACATTCAACCCCATCGCCGGCCGTGAAAGCCGTTTCCCGAAGGGTAGCGTCGGCAAGGCGGAGGTAAAGAAGAATGTTGCGATAATAGGCGCAGGTCCTGCCGGCCTGGAGGCAGCATATATTGCGGGACAGCGTGGCCACAGTGTTACTGTCTACGAAGCCAGTGACAGGCTCTGCGGCGGCCAGCTGCGTATGGCGTCCAGCTCTCCCTGCAAGGATATTTTACAGCATGTTCCCGAATTTTTCAAGGTTCAGCTTGAGCGTATGGACAACGTTGAAATAAAGCTCAACACACCCGTGACCGAATCTAACGTAGGTGACCTCAACGCTGACTATGTTCTGCTTGCCACCGGCGCCACTCCTCTCGTTCTGCCGATCCCGGGCATAGAGAAGGCTAAAATCGCTCAGGACGTGCTTCTGCACAAGGCAGAGGTAAGCGGCAATGTTGTTATCTGCGGCGGCGGCCAGGTAGGCGTCGAGACTGCCCTGGAGTTGCTTGAACGCGGCCATAAGGTGAGCATAGTGGAAATGCTGCCTGACCTCATCCTCAAGGAAGAGCTTATGACCCGTATAGTCATGATGAAGAAGCTCGCAGATGCTGAGGTTCCTGTATACTGCCGGCACAAGGTATCCCGCTTCACCGACGGCGCCGTTGAAATTGAAGATATGCAGACCGGTGAGAAGAAGCTTCTTGCCTGCGGTGATGCCGTCATCGCTTTCGGCACAAAGTCAGACAACAAGCTTTACGACATGCTCAGCGAGCGCTTCGACGAGGTTCGCATCATCGGCGATGCGCAGACTCCCGATACCATCACTACCGCAATACACGACGGCTTCTTTGCCGCTCTTGACATCTGAATTAATTATTCCGGCCGAATAATTACATAACGAATAATAAAATAAAAACTTAGGAGGTTTACAATGGCAACTAATCTTCATCAGGTAAAACGCGGATATGCAGATCTGAAGCGTTCAGGCACCCAAATGTATTATGAGAGGATGGGTCACGGTGATCCGGTAATACTTATCCATCAGTGCTGGTGGAACAATTTTGAGTTTGAGGGCGTAATCCCCATGCTCGCGAAGGAGTATACGATATACTCTCCCGATTCCCTCGGCTTCGGTTTCTCTCCCGCAGCGCCCCAGTGGTTTGAATTCACCGACTTTACCGACAGCTTCGTTGATTTTATGGATGCGCTTGGCATAAAGAAAGCAAGCTTTGTCGGACAGCATTCCGGTTCTTTGATCATGGCAGACCTTGCTGCAAGATATCCCGACAGAGTAGATAAGCTTATTTTCGGCGGCCTTGCAATCTATGAAGACAGCCTCCGCAAGGAGAAAGCGGCCAGAAGAGACATGATTGGCGGCAACAAAATGCCGTATACGAAGAGTCTCCGTCCCGGCGACCTCATCGGCCTTGAGTCTGGTCTGCTTCAGCGCAAAGAGGATGGTTCGCATATGGTGGCTTATTGGACTGAGCAGTATCGCGAGAATACCGACAGTAAGTTCGAGTATATCCAGCGTGCAGCAATAGCAAATCTTCTTCACTATGATAAAGGCGGCAGAGATATGATAAATGCGCTGCTTACCTTTGACCTTGAGCGCGTTCTCCCCAAGGTAACGCAGCCGTCCCTCCAGCTCGTAGGCGACAGAGACTGCGTGAAGCCTCCTCTGTTCAAGACTATCAAGGAAGCGGCCGATGAGCTCGGCTCGAAGATAAACAAGATCAAGATCGTAGAAGGGGCCGGCATAATGGGCTTCCTCGACTATCCTTTTGAGTTTGCAGAGGCAATCCTCGGCTTCCTGCGCGATCCTGAGGGATATGTCGGAACCGAAGGCAGAGCGCTTGAAAGAGCTATGAAGGAATACCTTGTTCCCGACTTTGATTCCCTGGTCTTTGAAGATAAGAACGTTTATATTGACTGATCAGATACTTAATATGCATCGGCCGCTTTTTTGCGGTCGATGCATAATAGAAAGAGGTGCAATATGACCGACAAAAGATGGAGATGAGGCAACACGCTTTTATTCGGACACGCTCGGCATGAAAAAGATATTTGATCAGGTACTGCCTGACGGCCTCGTTGACGAGATCGTGTCTGTGCCGAAGGGAACGCATACAAGAATGCTGATGTTTTCCGGAGGCAATACCCCCATAACCGAATGCCTCGAATACTCCCTCAAGGGAAAACCCATGTGTGATACCGCAAAACCGGAGAATGCGGGGATATTTGCCGTATCATATGAGGTTGAGGATATATATGATGTTTTAAATAAAGCTGAGGCAAATGGCTTTGAAACGCTGCGTGTTGCGTCGGAGATCGGTATGAAACCGTATGGCAAAATCCTCTCTGCGTTTATAAACGGTCCTTCCGATATACCGATTGAGGTATATCAGATACTGTAAAGGAGTTTTATTTTATGATTAATAATACATCCGAGAAAAAGCGCTTTTACGGCTGGACTATAGTTGTTTCACTGTGGATAATTTATTTCCTGAATGTCGGCTTCCCGATGTACGGAGGTCAGACGGTGAACACCTTTATGGCTGATGAAATGGGCTTTAAAAGAACAATACTCGGATTAGCTTTCTCTCTCTTCAATCTTTTTCAGGGATTGCCCGGACCTATAATTGGCTACACTATTCAGAAAAAAGGTGCCAGATTCAGTATAGCGTTGGGATCAATACTGATTTTGGTCTCGGCAATAATGATGGGATATGTGGTCAAGTCGCAGTGGCTATTCCTGCTGACGTTCGGTGTTATAGCCGGTGTAGGCGTCGGCTTCGGAACTGTTGTTCCGGTTCAAACCACAGTTACTCAGTGGTTTGACAGAAAACGCTCTCGTGCGATGGCAATTACGCTGACTGCCTCCGGATTCGGCGGTTTTGTTGCGGCTCCTCTGCTGACAAAAGTTCTGTCAGGCACCGGTAAGTGGAATAACTGCTGGCTCGTAGTGGCAGCGGCGGCCTTGATAGCGCTTCTCATAGACCTTATAATGGTCAAAAACAAGCCTGCCGATATAGGGCAGATTCCCGACGGTACGTCGTTTAGCGAAGAGAAAGAGACTAAGTCCAACAAAAAAGCAGTCTCGTATATACCGTATAGTACCAAGGACGAATGGACGGTAAAGGAAGCGCTTAAGAACTCAAAGTGCTGGCTGACACTGCTTGCGGCAATAGGACTTTATATTCCGTACATGATGCTTATCAGCCATGGAATTGCATGCCTTGGAGACCACGGGATATCCGCAGCAACTGCGGCATTCTCCATAAGCCTTATTACAGCGACGAGCATAGCCGGACGTCTTTTGGGCGGCGAGCTGTGCAACCGTATGCCCGCACGCTTCGTTTGGGCGGGATCTCTTGTTGTACTCCTTTTGGGATCCGTATTTTTGATGACAGCAACTGGAGTGGTCGGCATGGTGCTCTATGCTGTTTGCACCGGAATCGGTTTCGGCGCCTCCTTCGTGTGCATGCCGGTCGTATTCTCAAGCTATTTTGGAGCGAAAATTTACAGCAGACTGTTTGGAACGCTGTTCCCCATAATCACCATATGCTCTTCGATATCCCCGACGCTTGCCGGATATCTTTTCGATGCCAGCGGCAGCTATACATCGGGCTTTATTATGATAATTGCATTCAATGTTATCGGAATTGTCGCAAGCCTGCTGAATACTCCTCCCCAAAAACAGTAAACCGTATATAACCCCGATACCGGCGTTTTGAAAAAACGCCGGTATTTCTTTGCCGATCTAATCAATAGAGACACAACGGGCTCAGCGGCTGCTTATACGAAATGCAGCTTTTTCTTGTTAAACCGCGTCCTTTGTGGTAAATTATATACTGACCAACTATGGAGGTTTTCACATGGAAAAGCAGCAGTATATCGAAGCGGGCAAAATCGTGAATACACACGGCGTGCGCGGCGAGGTCAAGATCCAGGTATGGCTTGACAGTCCGGAGTTCATGCGCCGTTTTAAGACTTTATATATCGACTCAAAGCCGGTCAGGCTCCTCTCATCGCGCGAGCATAAGGGCTTTCTTATAGCCATGCTCGAGGGTGTGGAGGACATAAACGCGGCCATGAGCCTGAAGAATAAGACCGTTTACATCGACCGCGCGGATGCAAAGCTCAAAAAGGGCGAATACTTCCTGTGCGATATCATCGGCTCGCGCGTCGAGACCGAAAACGGCGAGCTTGTCGGCACGCTTGAGGATATCCTCGAAACGCCGGCGTCGTCTGTTTACATCGTGCGCGGCGAAGCAGAGCACATGATCCCGGCAGTCCCGGAATTCGTGCTCAAAACCGATGCCGAAAACGGGATAATAACCGTGCATCTGATAGAAGGCATGTAATATGTTATGTTAACTGACGATAAGGAGAGCTTCCCCGGAATGAGAATAGATATAATGACGCTGTTCCCGGATACGATGAATGCGATCATGCATGAAAGCATCCTCGGACGGGCGGCGAAAAAGGGGATAATCGAGATAAATTGCGTGCAGATACGCGATTATACGGAAAATAAGCAGTGCCAGGTAGACGACTATCCGTATGGCGGCGGCTGGGGCTGCGTTATGATGGCGCAGCCGCTCAAGTCCTGCCTTGATGATATTATGTCAACCATGCAGGGCAAGCGCAGCCGCGTTATCTACATGTCGCCGCAGGGCAAGCCATACGATCAGGCGACGGCAAGGAGACTTAAAAACGACTATGACCATCTCGTGCTCGTGTGCGGCCATTATGAGGGCATAGACGAGCGCTTTATCGAGCAGTGCGTCGATGAGGAGATATCGCTGGGCGATTTCGTGCTCACCGGCGGCGAGCTTGCCGCGATGGCGGTTGCCGACTCCGTGTGCCGCCTCGTGCCGGGCGTTCTTGCCGATGAGGAGTGCTTCACCGGCGAAAGCCACTGGGACGGAGTGCTCGAATATCCGCAGTATACGCGCCCCGAGGTCTGGGAGGGCAGGGAAGTGCCGAAGGTGCTCCTCGGCGGTGACCACGCCGCCGTTGCGCGCTGGCGGCGCAAGAAAAGCCTTGAGCGCACTATGGACAAGCGCCCAGATATGTTTGCAAAGCTTGAGCTGACGGATAAAACCGACTTGAAGCTTGTTGAGGAGATCAAAAAAGAGCGCAGCCGCATGAAGCTTACAAAGCCTGTGGAGTGCCGCAAGGCCGTGCCGGAGGATATGGATGAGATAATGCTCATCGTGCGCCAGGCGCGCAATTACCTCAAAAAGCACAGGGTCGATCAGTGGCAGGGCGAGTATCCTGCCGAGGAAAACTTCCTGCCGGATATAAACGCCGGAAGGTGCTTTGTTATGACCTACGGCGGCGCGGTAGCAGGCTTTTTCTGTCTCGGCGAGGAGCCTGAGCCGGATTACGACGGCATAACCGACGGCCGCTGGCACGGCGAGGGCAAATACTGCACGCTGCACCGCGCGGCAGTGGCCGCCGAATTCCGCGGAACGGGAATGAGCCAAAAGCTCATGGAAGCTCTTGAATGGGGTTCAAGAGGTCTGGGGGCTGAGTCTATACGCACCGATACGCACAGAAAAAACAAGGCCATGCAGCAGCTTCTGCGCGCAAGCGGCTTTGTCTATCGCGGAAACATGCTCTGCTCGGCCGAGCCTGGGCACGACCCGGCGCGCCAGTGCTTTGAAAAACTGCTTTGACGGAGAAAATGATGGATCTTACGAACATAAACGATATAACGGCGCTGCTTGCGCGGCACGGCTTCCGGTTTTCAAAATCCATGGGGCAGAATTTTTTGACCGCCGCGTGGGTGCCGGAGGATATCGCCGATTCCGCCGGAATTGACAAAGACACCGGCGTTTTGGAGATCGGCCCCGGCATAGGCTGCCTCACCGAGCAGCTTTCAATGCGCGCAGGCAAGGTCGTTTCCGTCGAGATTGACAAGGCACTCAAACCGGTGCTTCGGGAGACTCTCGGAGGCTGTGAAAATGTCGAGATAGTTTTCGATGATGTGCTCAAGGTCGATATTCCTTCGCTTTTGGATGAAAAAATGCCGGGAATGCGACACGTTGTGTGCGCAAATCTGCCGTATAATGTGACGGGACCTGTGATATCAAAGCTTCTGGAGATCGGCTGCTTTGACTCCGTCACCGTTATGATCCAGCGTGAAGTGGCACGCAGAATATGCGCAAAGCCAGGAACGGGCGATTACGGAGCGTTCACGGTGTTCGTAAACTGGTTTGCGCAGCCCGAGCTTCTTTTCGATGTGCAGCCCGGCTGCTTCATTCCGCAGCCCAAGGTGACCTCGAGCGTAATACGTCTTACGCGGAGATCCGAGCCGCCGGCAGAGGTCAAAAGCGAGGCGATGTTTATGCGCGTCGTAAAGGCTGCATTTGCTCAGCGGCGCAAGACTTTGCTGAACGCTTTAAGTGCAGGATTTGGCGAAATGAGTAAGGAAACCGTCGAAAAATGCCTTACAGATAGTGGTTTTGACCCAAAAGTGCGCGGAGAAGTACTTTCAATTGGTGAATTTGCAAAAATCGCGGATGCTTTTTGCGCTGTTTTAGATTAATTTTTGTAAGCAAAATGCATTGATTAAGAACTATCAAAGATGGTAGTCTTAATTAAGGTGTTATTGGTAATAATTTTTATGAAAATATGGAGGAAAAGATCATGAAACTGACCGATAATGTCCACATTCTCAAGTGGGTCGACGAAATGGCCGCACTTACGAAGCCTGAAAAGATCGTTTGGATCGACGGCTCTGAAGAGCAGCTCGAGCAGCTGAGAGCCGAGGCTATGGGCACAGGCGAGCTTATTAAGCTCAACGAAGAGAAGCTCCCCGGATGCTACCTTCACCGTTCGGACGTAAACGACGTTGCGCGCGTCGAAGATCGCACCTTTATCTGCTCCAAGCGTCAGGAGGATGCAGGTCCGACCAACAACTGGATGGAACCTCGGGAGATGTACAAAAAGCTGTACGAGATATTCGACGGTTCGATGAAGGGGCGCACAATGTATGTTATCCCCTATTCGATGGGTGTTATCGGCTCTGATTTTGCCAAGTACGGCATCGAGCTGACCGACAGCATCTATGTTGTCGTTTCAATGGCGATCATGACCCGTATCGGCACCAAGGCGCTCGATGCTATCGGCGACAGTGCCGACTATATCAAGGGCCTGCATTCCAAGGCTCAGCTCGACCCCGAGAAGAGATACATCGTCCACTTCCCGGAGGACAATACCATCATGTCCGTCAACTCCGGCTACGGCGGAAACGTTCTGCTCGGCAAAAAGTGCTTTGCACTGCGCATAGCCTCCACCCTCGGCAGGAAAGAGGAATGGATGGCAGAGCATATGCTCATCCTCGGCGTTGAAAACCCGCAGGGTGAGATTCGTTATGTTTGCGGCGCATTCCCGTCTGCATGCGGCAAAACGAACCTCGCAATGCTCATCCCCCCCGAGGCCTACCGTGAAAAGGGCTGGAAGTGCTGGACGGTCGGCGACGATATCGCATGGCTGCGCATCGGTCCTGACGGCAGACTGTGGGCAGTAAACCCTGAAAACGGCTTCTTCGGCGTTGCACCCGGCACCAGCGCAAAGTCCAATCCCAACGCTCTTGCCGCAACCAAGAAGAACACCATCTTCACCAACGTTGTTCACAATCTTGACGACAACACCGTGTGGTGGGAAGGCATGGACAAGAATCCTCCCAAGAACGCGGAAAACTGGAAGGGCGAAAAGTGGGACTGCACCGACGGCAGCAAGGGCGCACACCCCAACTCCCGTTTCACCGCTCCGGCCGTGAACTGCCCCTGCATCAGCCCCGAGTTTGAAAGCAAGACCGGCGTTCCCATCTCCGCCATCATCTTCGGCGGCCGCCGCGCAAAGACCGCTCCTCTGGTCTATCAGTCCCGCGACTGGGATCACGGCGTGTTCGTCGGCTCCATCATGGCAAGCGAGACCACCGCAGCTGCAACCGGCAAGGTCGGCGTTGTAAGGCGCGATCCCATGGCGATGCGTCCGTTCTGCGGCTACAATATGGGCGACTACTGGCAGCATTGGCTCGACATGGGCGCAAAGCTCACCAATCCCCCGAAGATTTTCAACGTCAACTGGTTCCGTACCGATGACGAGGGCAATTTCGAGTGGCCCGGATTCGGCGACAACCTGCGTGTTGTCGAGTGGATACTCGGCCGCTGCTTCGGCGAAAAGGACGCAGTCGAGACCGAGCTTGGCTATGAGCCCAAGCCTGAAGATATCAACCTCGAAGGCGTTGATGTCACTCTCGACACCGTTAAGGATATCCTCGGAGTCGATAAGGAGCTGTGGCTTGAGGAATGCAAGGGCATCCGCGAGTATTACGCACAGTTCGGCGATAAGCTGCCCAAAAAGCTTGCACAGGAACTCGACGACCTCGAGGCAAGACTTAAAAAGTAAAAAACGCGCGCTTTTGCGCGCGTAAGCATAGAAAGGATGATTACCCAATGAGCAAGAAGTATGTTTATCTGTTCTCCGAAGGCAACGCAAAAATGCGTGAGCTTCTCGGCGGCAAGGGCGCAAACCTGGCGGAAATGACCAACATCGGTCTGCCCGTACCCCAGGGCTTCACCATTACCACCGAGGCATGCACGCAGTACTATGAAGACGGCCAGAAGATCAATGATGAGATCATGGCAGAGATCATGGAGTACGTAGTGAAGATGGAAGGCATCACCGGAAAGAAGTTCGGCGACCTTGAAAATCCTCTCCTCGTATCTGTCCGCTCCGGCGCACGTGCATCCATGCCCGGCATGATGGACACCATCCTCAACCTCGGCCTGAACGAGCAGGTCGTTGAAGTCATGGCTAAGAAGTCCAATAATCCCCGTTGGGCATGGGACTGCTACCGCCGCTTCATCCAGATGTACTCCGACGTTGTTATGGAGGTCGGCAAAAAATACTTCGAACAGCTCATTGATGAAATGAAGGAAGCACGTGGCGTAACTCAGGACGTTGAGCTCACCGCAGACGACCTTAAGGAACTTGCAGGCAAGTTCAAGGCAGAATATAAGGAAAAGATCGGCGAGGACTTCCCGACTGACCCGAAAGAGCAGCTTATGGGCGCTATCAAGGCAGTTTTCCGCAGCTGGGACAACCCCCGTGCAAACGTTTACCGCCGCGATAACGACATCCCCTACAGCTGGGGCACCGCTGTCAACGTTCAGATGATGGCATTCGGCAACATGGGCGACGACTGCGGCACCGGCGTTGCATTTACTCGCGACCCCGCAACCGGCGAGAAGAAGCTCATGGGCGAGTTCCTTACCAATGCACAGGGCGAAGACGTCGTCGCCGGCGTCCGTACCCCGATGCCCATCGCACAGATGGCAGAGAAGTTCCCCGAGGCATTTGCCCAGTTTGAGAACGTCTGCAAGACCCTTGAAGATCACTATCGTGATATGCAGGACATGGAGTTCACCGTTGAAAACGGCAAGCTCTACATGCTCCAGACCCGTAACGGCAAGCGCACCGCACAGGCCGCGCTCAAGATCGCATGTGACCTCGTTGACGAGGGTATGATCAGCGAAAAAGAAGCCGTTGCAATGATCGACCCCAGAAACCTTGACACTCTGCTGCACCCCCAGTTTGATGCTGCCGCCCTCAAGGTTGCAACTCCGATGGGCAAGGGCCTTGGTGCATCCCCCGGCGCTGCATGCGGCAAGGTCGTTTTCACCGCCGAGGAAGCAAAGGCATGGAACGAGCGCGGCGAAAAGGTAGTTCTCGTCCGTCTCGAGACCTCTCCCGAGGATATCGAGGGTATGAAGGCCGCACAGGGCATCCTGACCGTTCGCGGCGGCATGACCAGCCACGCAGCCGTTGTTGCTCGCGGCATGGGCAAGTGCTGCGTCTCCGGCTGCGGCGACATTAAGATGGACGAGGAGAACAAGCAGTTCACCCTCGCCGGCAAGACCTTCCACGAGGGCGACTTCATCTCTCTCGACGGCTCCACCGGCAAGATCTACGACGGCATCATCCCCACCGTTGACGCTTCCATCGCAGGCGAGTTCGGCCGCATCATGGCATGGGCCGATAAGTACCGCCGCCTCCAGGTCCGCACCAATGCCGACACTCCGCACGATGCACGCAAGGCTCGTGAGCTTGGCGCACAGGGCATCGGCCTGACCCGTACCGAGCACATGTTCTTCGACAGCGACCGTATCGCCGCATTCCGCGAGATGATCTGCGCCGACACTCTTGAAGAGCGCGTTGCGGCTCTTGCAAAGCTCGAGCCCATGCAGCAGGCCGACTTCGAGGGCATCTATGAAGCAATGGAAGGCTGCCCGGTAACCATCCGTTTCCTTGATCCTCCTCTCCACGAGTTCGTTCCCACTGAGGAAGCCGATATCGAGGCTCTGGCAAAGGCACAGCATAAGTCCGTTGAGACTATCAAGGCTCTCATCGCATCCCTGCATGAGTTCAACCCCATGATGGGTCACCGCGGCTGCCGTCTGGCTGTCACCTATCCCGAGATCGCTGCAATGCAGACCCGTGCTGTCATCAGCGCTGCAATAAACGTTCAGAAGCGCCATCCCGAGTGGAAGATGGTTCCCGAGATCATGATCCCGCTGGTCGGCGAAGTCAAGGAGCTTAAGTACGTAAAGGACGTCGTTGTCAAGAACGCCGACGAGCTGATCGCAGCAAGCGGCCTTGATATGAAGTACCTTGTCGGTACCATGATCGAGATCCCCAGAGCGGCTCTGACCGCCGACGAGATCGCCAAGGAAGCAGAGTTCTTCTCCTTCGGCACCAACGACCTGACTCAGATGACCTTCGGCTTCAGCCGTGACGACGCAGGCAAGTTCCTCGGCGCTTACTACGATAAGAAGATCTATGAGAACGATCCGTTTGCAAAGCTCGACCAGGTCGGCGTAGGCAAGCTCGTCAAGATGGCATGCCAGCTCGGCCGTGCAACCCGTCCCGATCTGCACCTGGGCATCTGCGGCGAGCACGGCGGCGATCCCTCCTCTGTGGAATTCTGCCACAAGGTCGGCCTCGACTACGTCTCCTGCAGCCCCTTCCGCGTTCCCATCGCTCGCCTCGCTGCCGCACAGGCTGCTATCAAGGAACAGCGCCAATAAAAAGTTGACGCTGACGGCGCAGGCAAACAACCTATAAAAATACGGTCACACTGTTCTTTGGAATGGTGTGACCGTTGTTTTTTGCCTATTTTGATCAGAGCACTCGTCATAGCCCCTGTTTTCGCAAGAAAGCAGGGGCTTTTTTTGCTGCTCAGAAAAATTTTTGAAAAAATTTTGTTTAGGGGGTCCATAAATGAGCCTTCTCGCTGCCTACCTATGGCAACGGGCAAAGCGTGCAATATTCCTATGACAAATTTGACAGGACGACAAAAAAGCAGTATAATAACGTCACATATGAATATGCCTACGATGCCTCGGGGCAGCTCGCAAAGCAGACCTCGACAGCAGGGGAAGAGTATAACTACGAATACGACAGCCTTGGCCGACTGATCCGCAGTAACGAGTATAACGACGGCACGTTCGAGCAGCGCACAGAGCATATCTACGACGCTTCCAATCGCCTGACGAAGCAGAGCTGGTATAACGCCGGGGGCGTGACAACCATGTCGTACGCCTACAGCACAACGACCGGTCTGCTCTCAAGCCTGAATGCGACTGTTCAGAACTCGAGCATTCCCGTGACCTACACGTATCAGGGAGCGAACCAGCTCCGCAGCAAGGCAATAGGCAGCGTGATGACGAAGGCGTATAACTTCGGCACAAGCAGCGGCTACAGGACGGCGCTGCCGAACTTCGTGAACTACCGGGACCCGGACGGAAACCTTATCTATGGCGACTACTGCGTGTACGACGGCAACGGGCGCATAGTGAGCATAGCCGATTCGGGCAATACGTCGAGCGTGCGCGCGACCTACGGCTACGACGAGCAGGGGCAGCTCACCTCGGCAGCGGTCGGCGGAACGCGCTACGCTTACACCTACGATACCGCCGGCAACCTGATCACGAAGACCGACGGCGGCACGAGCCACAGCTATACCTACGGCAACGGCGCATGGCGCGATCTGCTGACGGCGTATGACGGGAAAAGTATAACCTACAGCGGTGGAAACCCGACAAAATATTACAACGGCAGCACGTTTACATGGACGCAGGGCCGCAAGCTGGCAACTGCAAAGGTGGGCAATACGAACATCAGCTACACCTACGACATGGCAGGGGTTCGCAGCAGCAAGACCGTGGGCAGCACGACATATAAGTATACGACACTCAGCGGACTTGTAACGCGGCAGACGGGCGGCAATGCAACAATAGACTTCGTTTATGATGAGAGCAATCAGCCGCTGGCAATGAAGTACAACGGCAAGGTGTACTACTATGTTCTCAACGCTCAGGGAGATGTAGTCCGGATCGTTGACGGCAGCCGAAATGTTGTTGCAAGCTACAGCTACGACCCGTGGGGTAAGCTGCTGAGCAGCAGCGGCACACTTGCGAATGTAAATCCCCTGCGCTACCGCGGCTACTACTACGACAGCGAGACTGGCTTCTATTATCTCCAGTCACGCTACTATGACCCCGAGATCGGCCGCTTCATAAACGCCGACAGCTACGCATCGACAGACGCAACCGGCCTCCTGAGCACCAACATGTTCGCGTACTGCGAAAATGACCCGGTGAACAAGAGCGATCCGACAGGTGAGGTTGCACCTATACTGATCGCCATGGCAGGCGGCGCACTGGTCGGAATTGCAGAGCAGTTCATGACGGATGTTATCTATGCAATGGTAACCGGCCAGCCGTTGGACGCATGCTTCAGCTCCGTTGGCACATATGTGTCATCGGCTGTTGGCGGCGCAATGTCTGTGCTTCCAGGTGGCGGCGTTATGAGAGCGTGTACAGAAATTATTATGACCTCGTATCTTAAAGAAACTATAGATATGATGGTTTCTCCGGAAAAATACAATGAGAAAAACCCAAATAATGAGATAATTAAAAATGCATTTACAAGTGGTGCTTCGAAATATTGGGAAAGCAAATCGTCTGAGCTTTCAGATAAGCTAATTAAATCAGCTACACAAATAACCAAAAACTCTTCTGCGACAACTAAAAAAATAGTCAAAAATGCCGCTAAATTTGCTGGCAGTGCAATCAAGTATTTTAGTAAATATGTCGGTAATGTGTTTAGCATTGTATCAAGCATGTTTAGAAGGTGAGAAGAAGGAGCTTGGTTGAGATGAATTTTTCTGCATACACTGAACTGCTGTGGGATACTATATTGTTTGACTGGAAAATAGTCGCGATAATTGCGCCGTTCTGTTTGGCACCTGAGATTATATATCTTCGTTCAAAAATCAAAATGACGAAAAACGGCAACAAAATGTGGCAGAGTATATCTACATTTATGATTTGCTGTTTACTGTTCTTTTGCATAGATTGTGCATCCATCACTATACCAATACTTAGAGATGTGACAGATATGAACTATATATCGGCTCATGGCGAATATACAGTAGAAAGGTATAGTCGAGTTGTGGGAAGTCGGTCTGTATGGATTATAGTGATAACAGATGATGGAGAACGAATTTCTCTTGGTTACCCGAAGAATGGAGAAGAGCTTATTGATTTGCCCAAAGACGGCGGCCGAGGTACAATTTGGTACTCAGAAAATTCAGGTTATATCTTGGACTTTATCCCTGACGAACCTGCTGACGGCAATTAGCAATTAAAATCAAATCTCGCAGGAGTATATCGCATGATATGCTCCTGCTTTCCTTTTGATGTTTGACAGCGCGGCGTGTGCGGTGTATAGTGAATAAAAGGAATGTTATTAATTTGCCGCACACTTTTTCGAGGAGCCCTATGAAAACGCAGACTATACACAGTTGTTTTCAATTAAGAATATTTATTACGATCATTGCAGACCCGGCGAACAACCAGCCGCTGGACGCATGCTTCAGCTCCGTTGGCACATATGTGTCATCGGCTGTTGGCGGCGCAATGTCTGTGCTTCCGGGGGGCGGCGTTATGAGAGCGTGCGTTGAAATCGTGGGGTTGTCATATATCCAAACTGGTGTGGATTTAATATTTGAATCTAAAATTGAAAAAACTGAGGATCCAAGTGGACGAGTACTGATTGATTCAGCAAAAGGAGGATTATCTAAGGCGGCTGAGGCGAAATCCAAAACGATTACCGCAAAAATTGCCAAATCATCAATGGGAAAATCTAAAATTGGAAAAGCAACTGGAGCAATCATTGGAGCGATAGGTAAATATTTTGGTAATATTATGGATTTGGCTGAGAGATCAATAAAGCATTGGTGGAGAGGGGACTAACCGAAATGAATTTCCCTGAGTTTAATTCTCTGCTTATAAATGGGATGATCGAAAAGTGGATTATATTCCTTATCGTGTTAGTAGTTGCAGTTGCTTGTGACATGTGGTATATACACGAAAGGAACTGCACCAAAAAAGAAAACGAGGAAATGCGCCTTTCCGTAAATTTCTTGATGCTGATAACTGCTGTTGTCTTTGTATGTGTGGCTGTGGCGACGATTCCAATGGCACGCGATGTTATAAACGAGGACTATATTGAGGTTCACGGTGAATATAGCCTTAGCCCTGATTGGAATAAGTCGAGCGTCAATAGATGGGTGCATATAACCAAAGACGATGGAAGCAAGATTGATATTAAGTTTCCTGGGTATTCCCACGGGGAGTCGAAATTGTTCCCATCAGGCGAGTTTACGGGTACGGTGTGGTACGCGAAAAACTCTAAAGTAATAGTAGCGTTTATCCCCGACGAACCCGCGGACGGCAATTAGCAATTAAAATCAAATTTGCAGGAGCATATCATCAGATATGCTCCTGCTTTCCTTTGCAACGGCGGCACCGCGTATTTCGATAACATCAGCCTGACGAAGGAGCCGTGCAGCAGCTACACCTACGACGACAAGGGCAACCCCTTATCGGCTAAAGAGGGCGGTGCAAAAACGAACTGCGAGTACCAGTCCGGCACGAGCATCCTGACCAAATACACCGCGTCCACGGGCGTGACCTCGAGCTTTACCTACGCACCGACGACGCATAACCTGAACACCGTAACGTCGGCGGGAGTCACGACAACGAACACGCACAACTCGGCAGGTCTGCTTACGCAGAGCGTGAGCACGGGCGGCGGACAGAAGCAAAAAACGTCGGCGGCATATGACAGCTATGGGCAAAAGACCTCGTCAACGGACGTGAACAACACGACGACGAGCTACGACCGCAGCTATTACACCGGCCATCACATCAGCGGCATTACCGAGGGCAGCCTGAAGCAGCAGCGCTTCACGTATCTAACGAACGAGCGCCTTTCGATCACGAGCATGTCCGGCCTTGCCGCGCAGCATTACGGCTACGCAAACGGAAATCTCAGCACACTGTCGCGCAAAAGCCGCGTCGGCACGGGCGCGTTCACGTGGCAGAGCTACCACTTCGCGTACGACCCCTTCGGCAACATGACGCAGATAAGCGTCAGCGGCGCGGACAACAACGCAGCGAGCACACCGTCGAGCGCGATCATGCTCGCAAAATACCAGTACGAAAGCGGCGTGAACAACGGCCGATTGCAGAAAATGACGTTTGGTAATGACCAGACTGTTCAGTATTCCTACGACAAATTTGACAGGACGACAAAAGAACAGTATAATAACGTCACATATGAATATGCCTACGATGCCTCGGGGCAGCTCGCAAAGCAGACCTCGACGGCGGGGGAAGAGTATAATTACGAATACGACAGCCTCGGCCGCCTGATCCGCAGTAACGAGTATAACAGCGGCACGTTCGAGCAGCGCACGGAGCATATCTACGATGCATCGGACAGACTGACGAAGCAAAGCTGGTATAACGCCGGGGGCGTGACGACCATGTCGTACGCCTACAGCACGACGACCGGCCTGCTCTCAAGCCTGAATGCGACTGTTCAGAACTCGAGCATCCCCGTGACCTACACGTATCAGGGCGCGAATCAGCTGCGAAGCAAGGCCATCGGCAGCGTCATGACGAAGGCGTATAACTACTGCTATAATGAGGATGGCGGCTACAGAGCCGCGCTGCCGAACTACGTCAATTACCGCGACTCGTCGGGCAACCTGATCTATGGCGATAATTGCCACTACGACAGCAACGGACGCCTGGTCAAGATCCTCGATTCGGGCAGCTCAACGACGACGCGCGCGACCTATGGCTACGACCAACAGGGGCAGCTTACCTCGGCGACGGTCGGCGGAACGAGTTATACCTACACCTATGACACCGCAGGCAATATTCAGAGCAAAAAAGTTGGAAGCACGACGACCAATTATACCTACGGCAACAGTGCGTGGCGCGATCTGCTGACGGCGTACAACGGCGGCTCGATCACCTACTCGGGCGGCAACCCGACGAAGTATTACGACGGCAGCACGTTCACGTGGACGCAGGGACGCAGACTGGCAACGGCCAAGGTCGGCAGCACGAACATAAGCTATACCTACGATATGGCTGGTGTTCGCAGCAGCAAGACCGTGGGTTCGACGAAGTATGATTTCACGACCCTCAGCGGCCTTGTGATACGTCAAACTGGCGGCGGCAAGACCATCGACTTCGTCTACGACGAGAACAACCAGCCGCTGGCGATGAAGTACAATAATACGTTGTACTATTATGTGCTCAACGCGCAGGGCGACGTTGTCCGCATAGTCAACAGCAGCAGAAGTGTTGTCGCAAGTTATACCTACGACCCCTGGGGCAAGATAATAAGCAGCAGCGGAACGCTGGCGGACATAAATCCTCTGCGTTATCGCGGTTATTACTATGATTCCGAGACAGGCTTTTACTATCTCCAGTCTCGCTACTATGACCCCGAGATCGGCCGCTTCATAAACGCCGACAGCTATGCGTCTACCGATGCCACCGGCCTCCTGAGCACCAACATGTTCGCATACTGCGAAAATGACCCGGTGAACAAGAGTGACCCAAGCGGCGAATTTTGGAATATCGTTGTGGGCGCGGGAATGGAAGTTTTAACTCAATTAGCAACTGGTACAAAGCTGCGAGACATAAACTGGGTAGGCGTTGCTGTACAAGGTGCAGCTGGGGCTGCATCAAGCTTTACAATTGGCTTTAAAGTTGCAAGTAAGGCGCTTAATTTAGCAGTCAATATAGTCAAAAATGTGGGCGTATCTACAGTGGCTGAAACTATCAACCAAAATATAAACAGAAGTAAGAGCAAAGGCAAAACCGCAGCCGTTGGTGCACAAGCAGCAATTGATACTTTGGTAGACAGAGGTAGTGCATGGTTGGTTGGTTCTACGAAGGCCAAAGCTGCAAAAATCATTGTTAAAACGGTGAAAAATACATTTTCGTTTACTTTCGGAATAAGCATTGAAACACTTTTCTCAAGGCATCACTCACGGTATGCAAGTGGGAGGTAGCAATGTGAAAAACTCCCTTAAGCCGAAAACGTATAATCCAGGTAAACGAGACCTTGTTCAAAATATCATAGGATATTCTATTCCCACAGTGGTTTCGGTTTATGGATTGTTGAAGTGGCCTTATGAAACGTTTTGGCTGATTTTGATGTTCGTTTTTGTAGTTCTCGACGTGATTTGCGTGTACTACATGTTACGTGATCCAACTTGCAAAACATTTATCACTATCGACAGTGAAGGTGCTCATATATTCTTCTCCAATATGGAAAAAACGATTTTTATTCCATGGAGTAGTGAAGTGTATGTTAATGTGTGCATCGAACAGGGATACCCATCATATAGACAACTTATACAGCGTCGGATACTGTGTTTATCTAGCGTTGATATGAAAGATGAGTTTTTGCTGCATAAACAGAGCATAAACTGGACACATGAAATGCCGACTGACGAAAGTGAGCCATGGATGGTGTTTTTGGTTGTTTCTTACCTGTCCAAATGCGAGAAAGAAGCAGAGCGTGTTTTGGCGTTCAAAGAAGCTGCTTTAACAAAGAGATAGCATAAAATCAAATTAGCAGGAGTATATCGCCCGATATGCTCCTGCTTTCATTTTGATATTTGACAGCGCGGCGTGCACGGTGTATATTAAAAAACAGATTATTTGCCAGCCGCTGGCAATGAAGTACAACGGCAAGGTGTACTACTATGTTCTCAACGCGCAGGGCGATGTTGTCCGCATAGTCGACGGCAGCCGCAGCGTTGTTGCGAGCTACACCTACGATCCCTGGGGCAAGATAATAAGCAGCAGCGGAACGCTGGCGGACATTAACCCTCTGCGTTATCGTGGTTATTATTACGACTCTGAGACGGGCTTCTACTATCTCCAGTCGCGCTATTATGATCCTGAGATCGGCCGTTTCATAAACGCCGATAGCTACGCATCAACGGATGCAACCGGCCTCCTTAGCACCAACATGTTCGCATATTGCGAAAATGACCCGGTGAACAAGAGTGACCCGAGTGGGGAATTCTTCGATACAGTACTAGATATAGTATCATTGTGTGTAAGCGTTGCGGAAGTCATTGATAATCCGTCAGACCCTTGGGCATGGGCAGGCTTGACGGGCGACTTGATAGACCTAATTCCGCTTGTAACTGGTGTTGGAGAAACCATACGTGCGGTAAATACAGCTAGAAAAGCTGCCAAACGTGCAGATTGTGTTGTAGATGCAACTAAGGTCGCAGTTAAAGCATCGGACAGAACGAAGGCGGTTAGGCAAGCGTGGAAAAATGAACGTATTAATGTGCAAGCTGGCGGAAATGGTGTGTCTAGACATTGGACGGCGCTCGAAAAGACGGAGTTGCTCTCAACGGGAAAAATAAAAGGATATCAAGGTCATCATATGAAGAGTGTGAGAGGATATCCCCAGTTGGGAAGTGACCCGACAAATATTCAGTTTTTGACCCGAAAAGAGCATCTTGCTGCACATGGCGGAAACTGGAAAAATATAACTCATGGATATTTTGACTATCGGATATGGAGTGGACCGCGGTGAAATTCGTTGAAAAATTGAGAATGCTTAAAACCAACTCGGTGAAAGATACTGTTCAGCGGGAAAATGGCTCTATACTAATTGAACCAGGTAATATACCAAAATATAGGCACATACTGTTTCAAGGGCTAAAACGGTCCGATATCGATGAATACCTTGTTGCAAATTATAATAATACTTTTCCGAAAGAGTATGCCGAGTTGCTTCAAGCGTTTAATGGAGCAAATCTATGCACGGTAAAAGTTCGTGTTAAGGCGGCAAATATTAGCTTTGCAGAGAGCTTGCTGACGATTTATGGCTTACCGCGTACCCAGCCATTTAACCGACCTGCAGATATTGAAGAACCATTTGACGTAAGGATTGAAGATTTAGCACGCAATGAGAAAATTCCCAGTTCGTGGCTTAAATGCGCAGGCTACGATAAAATGCCGGGATTCATTAGAATCGATATTTTTATGGACACTGGTAACGGGAAAGTGTATGCTTGTCAGAAAAACGCAGCTAAAATACTGCGCAGCTGGGACAATTTGGACGCGTGCCTGTGCGATCTCTTTGATGAAATGTCAGTAATGCCAACGGAATACGAGGTGTAATAGAGATACACTAACCTGTCCACGGGCAGCAGCGCGAAGTATTATTACGTTGTGAATGCACAGGGCGACGTGGTCGGGCTGACGAACTCGTCGGGCGACCTCGTGATAGAGTATGTCTACGACCCGTGGGGCAGCTTACTCGAAACGAAGATTGGCGTAGACGAGTCCAACTCAAAATACTCGGTTTATAACAACATGGCGCTGCGCAATCCGCTTCGCTACAGGGGTTATATCTATGAGCGCGACACAGGGTTCTATTACCTCCAAAGCCGCTACTATGACCCGGCCATCGGGCGCTTCATAAACGCCGACAGCTACGCATCAACGGATGCAACAGGCCTCCTGAGCACCAACATGTTCGCATACTGCGAAAATGACCCGGTTTGCAAAGTGGATGTGTCAGGCAGAGCAACGGTTAGCATATTTGCGGATTTGAATGCCACCTTGCTACTTGGTGTTGGTATAGGCATTGGCGTAAGCTTTGATGACCATGGTAATATTGCAATCCAATGGTATTATTCTCATCCATTCGATGAAGATACTGTCTTTGTTGGGCTGGCAGATGTCGGCGCATCAGCTCAAATTCAGATTACGGAGTGCGAGACGGTTGATGATCTTAATGGCGTTTCTTCATCTTCAGGGTTTTCGATTGGCAGTGGCCTTATATGCTGGTGCAGATGTGACCTCTAATAAAGGAACAGCTGACACAGTTAAAGGCTTTAAGAGTGCAAAAGAAGGGTTTAAAGCATATGTAGGATATGGGGTAGGACTGGATGTACACGAACAGCAGACAAGAACAAACACAATTATAAAATTCTCAATTAAGAAATTGTGGCACAGTATTGTTGAACTGTTCGCATCGGGGGTGATAATATGAATGTATTATTTCATATATCGACACAAAAGCTTATACATAGCACATGTACACCAGAGCAATGTCTAACGATAATTGATAGGCTGGCTCAAGAATCAGCTCTTGGTAAGTGCTCAGTGATGCGCGAGGGAAAGCTGATCGAGTCGAAATGTACCCACGATGTAGGTCTGTATTATAACAGCTTTGCCCCGACTACAAATATCTGCATCAACAAAACAGAAAACGGTTCGGAAATAGTGCTGCTTTTCGAAATGAGCAGAGCGGAAAGAATTTTTTTGAAATTTCTATACTTATTTCTGATAGTGTTTGAAATTGTTTTCGCATTATGTGAAGTCCTAAGTGGCGCTATTCCCAATGTGCTATTGCTAATGCTTCCGATGGAAATGCTGCTGGTGTGTCACGCTATGGTGAGTATCGGTTTTGCACTGATGGTTAAGCGTTATATGAAAAGACTTGAGGCTGCGATTAAAGCTAAGCTGTAGATTGGCCTTGTCGCTTGGTAATCGATCGCGTATGACTACGACATCGCCGGAGTGCGCTCGGGAAAAACGGTCACGACGAAGAACAAGAGCACCGGCGAAACAACGGTGGTCGAGTATAAGTACACGACACTCAGCGGACCTGTAACGCGGCAGACGGGCGGCAATGCAATTACACATCACAAAAAATAACCGACCGCGAACGCGGCCGGTTATAATTTTACTTATTACTCCATCAGAACCCAGCAGTCGGTGGAGGGGGATTGACCGGAGCACATCGGAACGATGCGCATTTTGGCTTCGCCGAGCTTGACGTAATCTGCGCCCTTTGTGACGGTGTCGGCGGCGGAGGCGCTTTCGGCCGAGCAGTAGACGCGGTCGAATACCTTGAGCAGAATGTCGGCGCTCTGTCCTGTGACCTCGTCCGTGCCGTTTTGCAGGGCTGTGCTGCTCGTAAGCTGCACCGACATCTTCGTCGAGGACGAGCGCATTGCGCGCGTCACGCTTATGCCGAAGCTTGACACGGCGGTGACAGGCGTGGGCTTTACGGCCGAGCTTGAGGAAAATGCAAATTCAAGGCCGCTTACCTCCGGCAGACGCATGCCCAAAAGGACGATCTCGTCAACGCCCATTTTCGAAAGCTCGCTGCAAAGCGAGAGAATGTAGCTCTTCACGGTCGCGTTTGTAGGGTCGAGCCATGCGCCGTTTGAATCGGAGTAAGCCTGGCCGGCGGTCGTTTTCAGCGCAAGCTGCGTGTATCGCGAAGCGAGCGTGTTATCGACAAAGCAGCACATGCGCACGGCAACATACTTATCCTGCTCCTTCAGCGAGGACACGATGGATTTAAGGTCGACCGTGCCTGCCGTGCCGTAGCCCTTGGCGATATCCGCCTGCGAATCCCAAACGAGCATTCCCGTGACGGTTTTCACGTCGAGCAGAACGCCGCTCGCATCCGGAGCCTTGGACAGATACGACTCAACGCCCGAAACCGTCACCGAGGACGCGGGGACGTACACGAGCTTGACCGCGCCGAGATTTTCGCCGGCGACGGCCTTTATGTTTGAATAATCGGCCTGACCGATCTCGAGCTGCGCATTGACAGGCTCGAAGCTCTGCTGCACGACCTCGCCGTCGTCGCTCTCGACGGGCTTTGCGCTGTCATCCTGGAGAAACGGTATCTCAAGATGCAGACCGCTGTTTGTCACCACTATATATTTTTGTAGTCCGTAGAAAAGCATGACCGCAAAGGTAATGACGGCCAGAATGATTATCGTGGCTATCAGCGCCGGGGCGGTTTTCTTGCGCTTTCCGCGGTAAAATTCAGAGTTGTTTGCCAATTAAATCAGTCCTCAATCTGCTTGATGCGGCGGACGTGTCTCTCGTCGCCGGAGAAGGGAGTGTCAAGGAAAGTGTCAACGATCTTAAGCGCAAGACCGGGGCCGACGACCCTTGCACCCATTGCTAGGATGTTCGCGTCGTTGTGCAGCCTTGTCATCTCGGCCGAGAAGCAGTCTCCGCAGAGGGCTGCGCGGATGCCCTTGACCTTGTTTGCCGTGATGGAAATACCGATGCCGGTGCCGCAGATTATGATGCCCTTTTCGCACTCGCCGTCTGCTACCGCATGGGCGACCGCCTTGCCGTAAACGGGATAGTCGCAACTATCCTCGGAGTAAGTGCCGTAGTCTTTGTATTCAAGGCCGCGCGCGTCGAGGTGCTTCATGACCTCCTGCTTGAGCGCCCAGCCGCCGTGGTCGGAACCTAATGCGATCATATCTTTGTGATCCTCCAAATAAATATTACATTTTATTATCTCACTAAAAAGCGATAATTACAAGCAAATTTATCAAAACGGCCAGCTCGGCAGCCATTTGAGCAGATTTGACGCCAGCTGGGCGTTGACTCTCAATCCGGACAAAACCGGGTAAAAGACGACAAACAGCGCGCAGGCAAGCCCCGTCAGCCCGTAGACGTTGAATTTCCAGCCCTTCGTGCTATCCTTCATGAGCCGGAACATGCGCGCGAGCGCGAGCACGAGGAACACCGACGAGGGGAAGTAGTGATACTCAAACGTTGTGCGCGTTATGAACACCCACGGCAGGAGCTGCGCGAGGTAGCCGATGACGATAAACAGCGAAACATCATCGCGCCGCTTTATCGCGAACACGGCGCACAGCGCCATCGCAATAAGCCCTGCCCAGCACAGCACGGGATTTAAAAATGCGCCAAAGGATGAGCGCGTGCCGTCCTCAAAATACTTGAGGTAGTACAGTATCGGCCGCTCGTCTATCACCCACTGCCACCAGCGAGAAGAGTAGGGGTGCTCGGTGTGGACGCCGGAGTGGTAGCTGAACATGAACTTCTGATTGTCCAGAACGAGGTTTGCGTAGTCGGAGGTGAAATACATGCCGATGCCATGCATTCCGCTTGCCCGGCCGTAGGGGTAATAGCTCATGTAGTATATCGCAGCAGGGATGATAATGAAGAACACGACGCAGAACGCGCAGTTTTTGAAAAATGCCTTCACCTCAAAATTGCGCAGCCAGTGGACGAGCCATATGACCGCAAGCCCGGCTCCGGCATAAAAGCAGGTCCATTTGCACGCGGCCCCTATGCCGAAAAACAGCCCCGAAAGCGCAAGGTCGCGTTTTCTGCCGCCGGTGATGTACATATACATGAAAAGGTACATGAGCAGGATGAAGAAAACGGCGTAGGTGTCGATCGTGGCAAGCCTTGTCTGCGCAAAGTGCATGAAGTCAAAGGCAAAGATCGCCGTTGCGCAGGCGCAGATGTCCGTCGAACCGAACATGCGCTTTAAAAGCATGTACAGCACCGGCAGCATCAGCACGCCGAACAGAACTCCGGAAAATCTCCAGCCGAACGGAGTCATGCCGAAAAGCTCGATGCCGATGGCGATGATGAGCTTGCCCAGCGGCGGATGCGAGACCTCGTACGGATACACGCCCTCGATGTTCTCATATGCCGTGCGCGCGTGGTATATCTCGTCAAAATAAGTGCTGTTTAAATAGCTCTGGTATTCGGGCACGGTGCTCTGCTCGTCGAAAAGCTCCAGCGCGTCGGCGCATTGGCCGAAAAGCTCACCGCCGCAGCGCACTGCAAGCTCGCCGAGGCGAACATCGCCCGATGCCGTCAGACGGATATAGCGCGCATTGGGAACCTGCAATGCGTCAAGCTCAAAGTCGTTCCACTTAAACAGCGCAACATAGTTTTGCTCAAAGCTGCCTGCGTCGGAGAAATTATTTCCGTCATCGGACAGCTCGATGCGGTAGCTTCCGGTGTTCAGCCCGGAATAGAGCATTATGCCGTCGATGCTGCGCACCTCGCCGAGATCGACCGTCACGCTCTCGCCGCTGTGAAAATCATGGAATGACTGCGGCGCGTCGGTGTCGCCGAGACCGATAAATGCCGTGACGGCATAGACTGCGGTTATTATTCCGAGCGCTATCGCATCGCGTCGGCCAAAGGCGCTTTTCGGTGCATTTTCGATCACCGCCGAGGCGGGGGATGGGCAGCCGAAGAAGAAAAGCACTATGAAAAGAAGGATAAGTATCGGAAAAACGTATGTCAGCTGCACGTTGAGCCTCCAATTCAAATAATAGTTAATTATATTAAATTGTATGCCGCTTGTCCACCGTGCGCGGCAGTTGTTTTAAAAAATTCATATATTTTTTGTTCGTGCTTGACATAATGCGGTTTTGGAGATAAAATTAATCGGATAATATTTTAGACCACTGCACCCATTTGGGGATTAGGATCGGTGCAGCGTTCATAAGATGCCCGGGGAGGCGTCTTTGCGAAAATATTAGTTTCAATTTTACGGACGGAAAGCGCTTGAGGCTTCCGTCTTACCCTTAAATTACCCGGCAATTTTACCGAAGGGAGCATCCCTTCAACGGAAAACCACCGCAAAATTCTTAAAGAATGGAGGTGTGTTTACTTTCTATGGACTTATGGTTAGCAATCGTTCTTATCGTTGCTTTTTGTGTTATAGGATTTGTACTCGGCATGACTTACCGCAAAAAAGTCGCCGAGCGTGAGATATCCAGTGCAGAAGATGAAGCAAAAAGAATAATCAATGATGCCATAAAGAGCGCCGAGAGCAAAAAACGTGAAGCTCTCGTCGAGGCAAAGGAAGAAATACACAAAAGTCGCTCGGAGTTCGAGCGCGAGGAAAAGGCACGCCGTGCCGACCTGCAAAAGCAGGAGAGAAGACTTCAGCAGAAGGAAGAAAACCTTGACCGCAAGACAGACTCTCTTGAGCGCAAGAACGAAACTCTTGCACGCAAGATAGCCGACGTCGAAGCGCAGCAGCAGGAGATAGCACTTATCAAGAAGAGCCAGCTCGAAATGCTCGAAAAAGTATCGGGATACACGGTAGATGAGGCAAAAGCATACCTGATCAATGCCCTCAAGGACGAGGTTACACACGAAATGGCCGTCAAGGTCAAGGAGATCGAGGCCCAGTACAAGGACGAGGCCGAGGAACGCGCACGCGAGATAATCGTAACGGCTATCCAGCGCTGCGCGGCAGACCACGCAAGCGAAGTCACAGTATCCGTCGTACCACTCCCCAACGACGAGATGAAGGGACGCATCATCGGCCGCGAAGGCCGCAACATCCGCAGCATCGAAACTCTCACCGGCTGCGATCTTATCATTGACGATACGCCCGAGGCTATCACCGTATCGAGCTTTGACCCCGTCCGCCGCGAGGTGGCGCGTCTTGCTCTTGAAAAGCTCATTGCCGACGGCAGGATCCACCCGGCCCGCATTGAGGAAATGGTCGCAAAGGCGCAGAAGGAAGTCAACGCGACTATCAAGGCCGAAGGCGAGCGCGCAGCGTTTGAAACGAACATCCACGGGCTAAATCCCGAGATCATAAAGCTGCTCGGCCGCATGAGATACCGCACCAGCTACGGTCAGAACGTCCTGCAGCATTCGATCGAGGTATCGCATATTTCAGGCCTTATTGCCGCAGAGCTGGGCGTTGACGTCAACACCGCAAAGCGCGCCGGTCTCCTGCACGATATCGGCAAGGCCATCGACCACGAGGTCGAGGGCAGCCACGTCTCTATCGGCGTCGATATCTGCAAGAAGTATAAAGAGAGCGAAGCGGTCATCCACGCTATCGAAGCGCACCACGGCGACGTTGAGCCGCGCACGGTCGTTGCCTGCATCGTTCAGGCCGCCGACGCCATCTCCGCCTCCCGCCCCGGCGCACGCCGCGAGAATATCGAAAACTACGTCAAGCGCCTTGAAAAGCTCGAGGAGATATCCAAGAGCTTCCCCGGCATTGCCGGCAGCTACGCAATTCAGGCAGGCCGCGAGATCCGCGTAATGGTAAAGCCCGAAGATGTTTCCGAGGATCAGATGGTTCTCCTGGCTCGCGATATCGCAAAGAAGATCGAGGAAGAGCTGACCTACCCCGGCCAGATCAAAGTCCACGTCCTGCGCGAGACAAAAGCCGTCGAGTACGCAAAATAAGAGAAAAAAAGCAGAGCCATGGCTCTGCTTTTTTACGGCGAAAAATATAAAAAACCGCACCAAACGGTGCGGATTGTGCTGCAAATTATGCCTGAGGAGGGTAACCAAAGAACTTGTCAAGCTTTTCAAGCTCATTATGAGTGCCGTTATCCTCATTCCAAAGAATATTGCGAATGATAGCGTAGATAAAAGTAATAGGGTTCATAAATTGTCTCCTTTCTTATAGTTTTTCTGACTATTTCCGCGGTTATGTTATCATAGCTTATCACTTATGTCAACCGATATTTGTGCAAAAAAACCGAAAATGACGATAATAAATACTTAAAACCCCATAAATTATGCACTTTAAATAAATCCGGCACAATTCGTTTAACAAAAAGCACCGCAAAGCGGTGCTTTTACATGTTCTAAAGCTTAGTACGGCTCGTACATACCAAAGAAGTTGTCAAGAATGTCGAGCTCATCCTGAGCATTTTTTTCAGCCTTGAGAATTATGGCGGTGACGAGATGATAGATTTCGGTAATACCGGGAATATACATTGGTGTTTCTCCTTTCTCTTAGTTATTAAAATTGTTTAATGACTATTTCCACCGTGATAATATCATTAAATAACCAGTTAGTCAAGGAAAATAAGAAAAATAACTAAAGAAAATAGCGAAACGTGAGCTTTTTGCTCACATTCCGCTATTTTTCCTGTTAATATCAGATGTTCCAGGTCTCAACGCCTTCTTCAAGAATCTCACCGTTGTTATAGGCCTCGATGATCTTCTGGATCGCGTGGTCGGCAAATACGGTGCTTATCCTGTCCTCGGTGGCCTCGGGCCATTCCTCGTCGGTGAGCTCGGGTATCTGCTCGATGTTGCGCATCTGGTTGACAGCCTTGCGCCAACGGTTCTGATTTTCAACCGTGTGGCGAACAAGTCTGTCATCGGGAGCAAGCTCGGTCACATCAAGCTTGCCGAGGACGCGGTCGATGACTATCGTGCCGTGGCCGTTTTCCTCGTTGCCGTGGGGGAAGTACCAGTAGACAAGCTGCCGGTCGTTTTCTTCTTTAAGTTTGAAAGTTACCATGTCTCATTCTCCGCTTATAATTAGTGGACACCAGTATAGCACACAGAGCGGAAAATATCAATCAATATGAATTATGCTCTCCATAAGCTCGGCGGCGCTGACGTTGGGGTTGTGGTAATGCTCGCGCTTTACGCTCTTTTCGGTCAGCGTGATAGCCTCCTTCGGGCAGTATTGCAGACAGCTGAGGCACTGGATGCAATTTGTGCCGAAGGTGGGCTTTCCGTCAACAAAGCGGATGTTGCCCTTTGGGCAGAGCTTTTCACACTGGCGGCAGCCGATGCATGCGTCGGTGACGGCAAATTTCTTGGCCTTGCCGACTGCGAGCTTAGGCCAAACCTTGCTCTCAAGCGCGTTGAGCCCCATTTTAGGCGGAGCCTTCTTGCTCTTTTCGCCCGCGAGAATGGATTTGACAAGCTTTTTTGCCGTGCGCTCGCTGCGCTTCTGCGCCATCTTGGGCGTAACGGGCGGCAGCATGAGCTGGTGGGGGAACAGCCATATGCAAGAGCACTGGTGAGAAAGGCCGGTCCACAGATCGAGCTTGAACTGCTTGTCGATCTTGTGCAGGCCGCAGCCGAGATATCCGGCGTACTGGCCGACGGCGAAGGTGTAGGCATTCGGAGAGATCCTGATGCTGCCGAGAAAGCTCTCGACGTCACCGGGCAGACCGCCGCCATAGCAGGGGACGATAAAGCCGACGCGCTCCGCGTCTCTAACATCGGTCTTCACCGGCGCCTTACGCATCATGATGATGTCCGTATCGCCGAGACCTTTTGCGACGTTCTTTGCAAAGTCCAGACAGTTGCCGCTTCCGGAATAGCAGAATATAACGTTTTTGCTCATTGTTCATTACTCCCTTGTTAAATAATCTTCATGCGCCGATTGTAGCATAAAACAAAATATGATACAATAGTACCGCAGCAAAATAATACAAAGGAGCCGAAAATGTACCACATCAAGGAAGATAAACGCGCCAAAGCCTCGGTCGAGCTTATATGCGATGGGCTCAAACGCTGTTTGAAGGAAAAAAGCTTTGAAAGCGTAACAATATCGGATATCCAGCGCGTATCCGGCGTAAGCCGATCAACGTTTTACCGCAACTTTGACCGCATCGAGGATGTGCTCGCGCTTATGTGCGACAGAGTGTTCGAAGAGGCGTTCTTGTCGGACTATGCCAACATCAGCGAGGCGGTCTTTCGGACATGGTTTCGCCATCAGGAGCTTATCGAAACCATTGTCGGCATTGACCGCGGCGACATGCTGTACGCAAGCCTGCGCCGCTGCACGAGCCGTATGCGCTCCGGACTGCCCGAATCGGGAGATGCGGCGCTGCTGGATTATCTTGCGTCCATAATCGCATCGTCGATGATGGGCATAATGATAACCTGGGTCGAGCGCGGCAAAAAGGAGAGCGAGGAGGAGCTTAAGGGCATGATCCTGCAAAGCTTCAAGGCAATGAAATTCATCGGCCTGATGTGAAAAAATCTCCGACCGGCGGTCGGAGATTTAAATTACTGATATTGCAGGAAGTTTTGCCTCGGCTTGGGTCGGTATTTTACGCCCGAGACCAATCCTACTGCGGCATACATCGCGACGACCGACGAGCCGCCGTAGCTGAAAAACGGAAGCGTTATGCCGATAACGGGCGTTATGCCGATGCACATGCCGATGTTTATAAACGTCTGGAATGCAAGCGCGGTTGCAACACCGAAGCAGATGAGCATTCCGAACGGACTGCCCGAGCGCACCCCGATAACGCAGCAGCGGATGATGATTATGCTCAGCAGGACGATGATGGCTATGCAGGCGACCATGCCCAGTTCCTCGCCTATCGAGGCGAAGACACAGTCTGTGTGCCTTGCGTTATAGCTGCTCTGCGAGAAGCTGCCCTCGCCGAAGCCCACGCCTGTCCAGCGGCCGGAGGCAAGAGCGTCCTTGCACAGATTCATCTGCCACGTTATGCCCTGACCTGTGGGATCGACCACGTCGGGAATGTACGGCGCGAGGATACGGTTTTTCTGATAATCGGCAAGGAAGAAGTTCCAGAACAGAGGGATCATTGCCGCAACGACAGCCGCTGCCGCGGCCATCCAGTACCACGCGATGCCTGCGCAGATGAGCATGACCACGAAAATCGCGAGGAATATAAGCGCGCTGCCCAGGTCGTTGGGGATGACGGTTATAAGGCCGAAATACAGTGCCCAGTGAATGCCGAGCTTCAGAACCGACGGGAATTTGTTGAGCGTGCGCTGCTCTTTATATGTCGCCATCTGTTTTGCGATAAGGACGATGAATATGACCTTAACGATCTCAGACGGCTGAACGCCGATACCGGCAAAACGATACCATGCGCGCGAGCCGACCTCGTCGCCCTTACCGAAGAAGATAAGTCCGACGATGAACAGAACGTTGAATATCGTAAGATAAACCCACTTATCGGCAATAAGATCGGGGTCGATGACCGTGAATACGACGAATGCGCCGATGCCGAGAAACATTGCAAAGCCCTGAACGACAACGTATTTTGCCCAGCCGTAGGAGCTTGTCATACTGTAGATCATGACGATGCCGAAGATCGTACATATCATGCAGACAGCGAGAAGGAAAATATCCGCCCGTTTAAAAAAGTCTTTAATTTTTCTGGAATCGATTTTAATCGCTGCCGCCGCCCTTCAAAAATGCCCGATTTCACAAATAATCGCAGCTTGATGCGTTACATTTTAGCATATTATTGCCCTTTACGCAATGAGGTATCTTGTGGTATAATTCAAATTCAGAAAAAGTTTAAAAAATGAGGTGAGGTCAGTGCAGACGTATATAAGCCACAGTGAAGCGGAAACAGAGAGCATAGGCGAAAAGTTTGCAAAGGATCTCCCCGACGGAACCGTTATTGCCATGTACGGCGACCTCGGAGCCGGAAAAACCGCCTTCGTGCGAGGCATGGCAAAGGGCATGGGGCTTAGCTGCCGTGTGTCCAGCCCCACGTTTACCATCGTAAACGAATACATCGGCGAGCGCGAGCTTATCCATTTTGACATGTATCGCCTTGAAAGCGCGGACGAGCTGTTCGACATCGGTTGGGAGGATTATCTCCGCCGCGGCGCCGTGTGTGCAGTCGAATGGAGCGAAAAGGTCGAGGATGCGTTTTTCGGCGACGAGATCGTCCTGCGCATCGAAAAGCTCGGCGACAGCGAAAGAAAGATCACCATTGAGGAGGGAAATGCAAAATGCTGATACTTGCACTTGAATCCTCTGCTAAGGCAGCATCAGTTGCGCTTATGGAGGATGAAAAGCTTGTTGCGCAGTACAGTCAGTGCAGCGGACTTACTCACAGCCGCACGCTTCTGCCGATGGTGGACGATATGCTTAAAAATACTGAAAATACTGTTGCCGGCGTTGATCTTATCGCCGTTGCTCACGGACCGGGTTCCTTCACGGGGATCAGAATCGGTGTTTCCACCGTTAAGGGTCTTGCATGGGCAGCCGATAAGATGTGCGTCGGCGTTTCTACGCTTGAGGCGATGGCGTGGCACGGCGTTCCGGCAGGCGGCATTATCTGCCCGGTCATGGATGCGCGCCGCAGCCAGGTGTATAACGCGCTGTTTGAAATAAAGGACGGAAAGCCCGTTCGCCTGTGTGACGACAGAGCGATAGCCCTTTCGGAGCTTGCCGGGGAGATACGCGGCAAAAATGTTTTCCTTGTCGGCGATGGGGCGTTCATTGCGCAAGAACACATGAAAAATGCCGGCATAGACTGCCGCATGGCGCCGTCAAACCTCGTGTATCAAAGCGCCTACGGCGTGGGCATGGCCGCACTGGACAAAACGCCGGGCACGGCCGACGATCTGCTGCCGGTTTATCTTCGCCTGAGCCAGGCCGAGCGCGAGCGCCAGGAGCGCATGAATAAATAGTGTATAGAAACCGGGTCTCCGGTGTATATAAATAGGCTCCGACCAGGAGCGGACTAAAAAGGAGAAAAATAATGAGCAAGGTATGCGTATTTGACCACCCCCTCATCCTTCACAAGCTGTCGATACTCAGAGACAAGGGCACTTCCGTCAAGGAATTCAGAGAGCTCGTTTCCGAGATAGCGATGCTCATGTGCTACGAAGCCACGAGAGATCTTCCCCTCGAGGACGTCGAGATCGAAACTCCCGTTGCAAAGGCAACCGTGAAGCGCATCGCCGGCAAAAAGCTTGCGATCGTTCCCATCCTGCGTGCAGGACTCGGCATGGTCGACGGCATGGTCAGCATGATGCCCAACGTAAAGGTCGGCCACATTGGCTTGTTCCGCGATCCTGAAACTCTTGAGCCTGTGAAGTATTACTTTAAGATGCCGCCCGATATCGATGAGAGAGACGTTATCGTTGTTGACCCCATGCTTGCAACCGGCGGATCGGCTTCCGCAGCGATCCAGTTCCTTAAGGACGACGGCGTAAAGCACATCAAGCTCATGTGCATCATCGGTGCTCCCGAAGGCGTTGAGCGCATGCAGAAGGATCACCCCGATGTCGATATCTATGTTGCCGCTCTCGACGATCATCTCAATGAGCACGGCTACATCGTTCCCGGTCTCGGCGACGCGGGCGACCGCATCTTCGGCACAAAGTAAGTCAGCATAATAGTTTAAGCCCGACAGGTGTTCCTGTCGGGCTTTTGCATTTTTGCTTATATTGATGCTTTTTCTTTTTCGGCCATACTTATCGCGGCGTAAGAGACACCCAGCAGGATGAAATACGCGAACAGATCCCTCGGATAGAACCAGATGTATTCCACGATGCAGGAAAACGCAATGCCGATAAACGAGGCAGCGCAGGCAATGAGCACGGTCTTTGTAAGCGTACTTGAGCCTCTGCGCGCGATAACGGAGTTTTTAATGCTGCGCAGGGCAAGCCACATGAACGATACAAAGCCGAGTATGCCGGTTTCCAGAATAAGCTCAAGATACAACGACTGCGTGTGCGCCGCACCGTCGATCGCAAGCGGCTGAGCGTACAGCGGATACAGCGACGCAAACGCGGCCGGCCCGAGGCCGATGCCGCTTACGCCATAATCGCGGATCATGTACTCAACGCCCTGCCACAGCGCAAAGCGGTGCTGCGCGGAGGAGTCGATGTGCCCGCTGCTTCCGAGGAAGCTTGTGACTATGCTCGTGAGCCTTGTTATTATCGTCGATGGCAGCAGCGGTATTGCAAGCAGCGCCAGCGCGATGAAAAGCGGAATGAGCTTTTTGTTGCGCAGCCAGATGTAAACAAAGGCTGCGAGCATGAGCGATATCCAGCCCGAGCGGGAGTAGGTCATGATAAGCGCAACGGCAGGGAACGCAAGCCCGATCAGAAGCACAACGCAGCTCAGCTGCTTTTTGCGCGTCCCGGCAAACGCCGCGCACAGCGGCATGAACAGAACGAGAAATTCCGAGAAGTTGTTCGGGTTATCGAGCGTCGATGTAACTCGGCTGGGAATGCCGGTGTTGAGCTTGAGGTCGGTGAAGGAGGCGCTGACGTAAACAAGGCCGAACTTGCGCTGTATAATGGCGTAAAGCGAGGTGAGGATAACTGCGGCATAGATAAATGCAAGCAGCTTCACAAGGCGCTTTTCGTCGCTTATATCGGCGGCAATGACATAGGTGAAGATAAATGCCGCAATGAAAAACAGCAGTATTCTTATGCTGTCGGAGCGGCTCTGCGTAAACAGCAGGCTGACAAGCAGCGCTATTGCAAACAGAGCAAACGGAAATCCGAGCTTGTCCGGATACAAAAGCTTTCTCTTTCCGCAGCCGACGAGGATAAGATACAGCGCAAGGAAGCCCACGGCAGCAACGACCGCATATGCATTGTTCCAGCTCTCGTGCGGCATGACGAACATAAGGCATATAAACGCGCCGAGCAGGAACTCAAAATTCAGAATAAAGCTGCCGCGGCAAAGCCTTGCTATAAGGCTGCCCTCCCACGCCGGGGCGAAAAAGCCTGCAATGGCGGAGAGAATTTTTTCGATAAGATCAAGGATGAAGCGGATAATGCGCGCAAACAGCGAAGTCTCGTACACCGCCTGGACGCGGTCGCCGCGCCGCAGCCACTTTACCGGAGCAAGATCGTCGTAAGCCCGTTTAAACGGCCTCCAGATCTTTTCGAGTATGGCAAAGAACACGCTGTGAGTCCAGGCATTATAAACATAGTTTAATATAGCGCCGTACTGCAAATAAGCCGCCCTCCTTTCGCGTTGATATCATGGCTCATAATTACGCTGCTTCGGAAACGCCGGAAACGCTGGCGTAGATGGTCGCCTTGCCGAAATGCATGGTGAAGCTTGCGCCGACGCCGTAGAGTCTGCCGCCGACGTAAAGACCCTTTTCCGTGAGGTTGCCCTGAAGCTCGACCGTTACGGTGACGGCGTCGTTATATGCAACCTCGGCCTTAGCCTGATTGCCGTCGGCATCAACAAAGTAGGTGTACGACGGCTCGCTTTCAACGGCAACGACCTTGCCGAAATCGACGTTTGTAGTGTCCTCAAAGGCAGGAGCACCGATCTCTATCGCGTCGGCTGCGCCGACCTGAGCCTTATAGCAGAAAAACTGAACTCTGACGGTGCTCGTATCGGTCTTCGCGGCTTCCTGAGCCGGGGTGAACGCCTTGGTTGCGAAAAATACGGCGGCTGCGATAATGACAAGGATTATCAGCAGGTCGATGATGTTGATTTTTCCGAAAAGTTTTCCGTTTTTGTCGATCATTGTTTCAATACCTTTCAAGATTATTTATATGTTTCAAACACGTCGAGTGCCAGCTTGCGCAGGTCAAACTCCTCGCTTACCTTCTTTAACGCGTTTGCCGAATACTCTGCGCGCAGAGCGTCGTTTTCTATAAGCTCAAGTATTGCATCGGAAAAACCGTCGCTGTCGCCGAATTTGAGGACTCTGCCGCAGACGGTGTGTGTTTCGGCAAGGTCGCGGTTTCCGCCGACATCGGTCACAACAAGCGGAACGCCGGCGTTCATTGCCTCAAGTATCGCAAAGCTCATCGCCTCGTTTTTCGAGCTTGTGTTCAGATAGAGATCCGAAGCCTTCAGCATTCTGTCGGAATCGCGGCGGAAGCCGAGCTGGATGACACAGTCGCTCATACCGGAGTTCGTGCTCATAACCGCAAAGTCGTCAAACTCCTCGCCGTCGCCGGCAATGAAGCACACAAAGGGCTTATCGGTCTTGCGCCTGAGCTTTGCAAGCGAGGCAAGCAGGAAGGGCAGACCCTTTTCCGGGGCATAGCGCGCCATGATGGACATGACGAAGGTATCGTCGTTAACTCCGAACTCACGGGCAAAGCTGCGGTCATACACGCGCTCGCGCTTCGGTTCGACTCCGTTGTAAACGACCTGAATGCGATCCTTTTTCACACCGTTTGAGATCATTATATCCGCTCCCTGGCGGCACACGGCGATTATGCGGTGGTCAAACGGAGTAAACAGACGGTTGAGTATCTTCCATTTCGTGTTCTGATATATTGTAAGATGGCTTGTGTACACGACCTTTACCTTGCGGTAGAAAAGCCGGGACAGGATGGCGATGACGTTTTCCATGGGATACTGTGCGTGGATAACGTCGATCTTGTTCTCGCGGCAATAGCCTGCAAGCTTCTTTGCCGCAGAGAGAGCTTTTTTTGTGCTCATCTCAAAGCGGAAGCACGCAAAGCCCTCGCTGCTCACGGTTTCCGAAAGCTGGCCGGGAACATTGTAGGCCAGATGGCATGTCTCGCCCTGCGCGGACAGAATGTGCATAAGGTTCAGAACGTATTTTTCGGTTCCTGCTTTTCCTGCATAATTTATTAGGTACAGGATGTTCATATAAACACCTCTATTTTTTAAACTTGTCCTTATAATATACAATGTAATTGCTTCGTTTTCAAGAACAAAAGGTTAAGCTTTGCCTTTAATACTGTTGCACAACAGTTTTAGATTAATGTATATTGACTTAGCAAATATTTGCGGTATAATATTTGTAAACTATACAACGTGTATACGAAGGTGCTGGGGATGAATATTAAAAGCCTAAATAGGAAGCTGAACAAAAAGTTCGCGGGAAGGGTCACGGCAAGGCTCAGTGACGGCTGCATAGTGCTCACGGGTGAGCTTGACGATTGGAACGACGTTGTCGATGCCGGCATGACTGCGGCCACGCCGCATTCGAGCACACACGTTGTCAACGACATCGTGTTTACCGGTGCCGCAGAAGAAAAAATGCATATGCCGGCAATCGATGACAAGGCGCTTGACGGTGAAAAGCCCGATGTGCTGGTCATTGGCGGGGGTATATCCGGCTGCTCGGTGGCGCGCGAGCTTTCGCGCTATAAGCTCAGCGTTTTGCTTATTGATAAAGAGGCCGATCTCGCGCTCGGCGCCTCCGGCCGCAATGACGGCGAGGTGCATCCGGGCGTTGATTTGTCGAAAGGTTCGCTCAAGCATAAATACATAAGGCGCGCAAACCACATGTACGAAGACCTCTGCCGCGAGCTTGACGTTCCCTTTAAGCGCACGGGGCAGTACGCCTGCTTTACGCACAAAAGCTGGCTGCCGTTTGTAAGCCTCTATGCCAAATGGCGCAGAGATCATGACGGCATTGAGGACACATGCATCGTCATGGGCGATGAGATACGCAAAAAAGAGCCGAAAATATCGGCAGACGTCGCCTTTGCGCTGTCAAATCCCTCGTCGGGCAGCGTAAGCCCGTATAATCTTGTCATTGCCTATGCCGAAAACGCGGTGCAAAACGGCGCGCGAGTTTCGCTCAACACCGCCGTTACCGGAATGGACGTTTCGGGCGGGGAGATAAAAGCGGTGTACACGAACCGCGGAACGATATATCCGCGCGAGGTGATAAACTGCGCCGGAGTCTACTCCGACGTTGTTGCGCAGATGGCGCAGGACAGATTCTTCAGCATTCATCCGCGCCGCGGCACAAACTCTATTCTTGACAAAAAGACCGGCGCAAGCTTTCATGGAATCGCCTCCATCGTCATGTCGCAGAGCCCCGTCCAGACGCACACCAAGGGCGGCGGCATTCTGCACACGATGCACGATAACCTGCTCATAGGCCCCGACGCCGTCGAAACGCCCGAGCGCGAGAACACCGCCACGAATGCCGAGAGCATAGCGCGCGTGTTCACAAAGCAGAGAATCACCATGCCCACTCTCACGGAGAAGGACATTATAACATATTTCACCGGCGTTCGCGCGCCGACCTACGAAGAAGATTTTATTATCGAGCCGGGCAGAAAAACGAAGAATATCTACCACGTTGCCGGCATACAATCTCCCGGACTTACGACGGCTCCTGCAGTCGCTCAGGATGTTGCCGAGTACGTCGCAAAGCTCTTTAACGCGGAGAAAAAAGCGGATTTTGACCCCGTGCGCAAGGCTCCACCGCATCTTGCGGGGATGAACGACGCCGAGCGCGCAGAGCTTATACGCCAAAATCCCGATTACGGCGTTATCGTGTGCCGCTGCGAGGAGGTCAGCCGCGGCGAGATACTTGATGCGCTCAGAAGCCCCGTCTGCGTGCCGACGCTTGACGGTGTTAAAAAGCGCGTCAGACCCGGCATGGGCAGGTGCCAGGGCGGCTTCTGCTCGCCGCTGGTAACGAAAATAATTGCGGAATATCTCGGCGTTCCGCTCACGGAGGTAATGAAAAGCTCCGATCGGTCGCCGATAGTTTTCGGAAGCAAAAAGGGAGGCAGCGACAATGCATGATTACGATGTTATCGTGATAGGCGGCGGCCCTGCCGGCCTTGCAGCCGCACTTGCGGCAAACGAAAACGGCGCGAGAGTGCTCGTCGTTGAGCGCGAGGAGCGCCTTGGCGGAATGCTCAAGCAGTGCATACACGACGGCTTCGGCCTGCGCCGCTTCGGCGAGCGCCTTGCAGGCCCCGAGTATGTCGAGCGCTTTATGGATAAGATAGCGCAGTCGGATATCGAAGCGGCCTGCAATACCTTCGTTACGCGCGCGGAAAAAACCGAGAGCGGCTTTGCCGTCACCCTCGTGTCGCGTGAGGGGCTGCGCACAGTCACGGCCAAGAGCCTTGTCCTTGCCACCGGCTGCCGCGAGAGAAGCGCAAAGCAGGTGTTTATCCACGGAACGCGTCCGGCAGGAGTGTTCACTGCCGGCACAGCGCAGCATTTCACAAACCGTCTCGGTGTCATGCCGACGAAAAAATGTGTTATCCTCGGTTCGGGCGATATCGGCCTTATCATGGCGCGCAGACTTACTCTTGAGGGAGCGGAGGTCCTCGGCGTTTATGAAATTAACCCCACGCCCTCGGGACTTACGCGAAATATCTATCAGTGCCTTACCGATTATGATATACCCCTGCACCTGAGCCACACTGTAACGCGCGTGTTCGGAAAAGACAGACTCGAAGCTGTCGAGGTCTGCGCCGTTGACGAAAACTATAAGCCCATCCCGGAGAGCGCCGAAAGGATCGAGTGCGATGCGCTTATCGTCTCCGTCGGACTTATCCCGGAAAATGAGCTTGCCCAGTCGCTGGGCGTTGAGCTTGATAAGCACACGGGCGGCCCTGTGTGTGACGCTCAGCTTATGACAAAGGTTCCGGGCATATTCTCCTGCGGAAACGCATTGCATGTAAACGACCTTGTTGACTTCGTTTCCGAATCCGGCGAGGAGGCCGGAAGAAACGCGGCAGCATGGTGCGGCGCAAAGCAGCGCAGAGTGGATATAAACATCGGCGGCGAGTTTTTGTATCTTGTTCCGCAGCAGATAGACCTTGAAAGCGATAATTCAAAGACGGTCGTCTACTTCCGCTCGAAAAAAGTTCTGGACAAAAGCGTTCTGCGCCTTAAAATAGACGGTGAGGAGGTCTGGAAAAAGACCTATCCGTTCCTGCGTCCGCCCGAGATGCAGCAGCTTACGCTTGATATGACAAAATACGATATAAACGAAAACAGCGACGTGCGCTTTGAGATCGAGGTGGTAAAATGAAACAGCTCGTATGCATAGGCTGTCCTCGTGGCTGCCGCCTTACCATTGAGGAGAATAACGGCGAATACACAGTCACCGGAAACACCTGCCCGAGAGGCAAGGAGTTTGCAATAAGCGAGATGACAGCGCCGAAACGCACGATATGCTCAACGGTGAAAACCGCATTTTCCGATGTGCCGGTGCTGCCGGTGAGGGTGTCGGACGATATTCCAAAGGAGAAAATATTCGACGTCATGCGTGAAATTAACGCGGTGACGCTTAAAGAGCGCATAGGCAGGGGAGATGCCGTTATCAAAAATGTGCTCGGACTGGGCGTGGACGTCATTGCAACAAGTGATCTTTTAAAACAGATATAAATGCAAAGACGGAGGGAGAAGAAACAATGAACAGACCGCTTATACTGACTTACGACGTCGGTACTCAAAGCACGAGAGCCATACTGGTCGATAAGCAGGGCAATATCGTTGACAAGGAGCAGGTCAAATACGCAGAGCCTTATTTCCGGCAGCGTCCGGGCTGGGCGGAGCAGAAAACGGACTTTTACTTTGACAACATGTGCAAGGCATCGACGGCGCTCATGGCGCGCAATGCCGACAAGGTGCCCGATATCATCGCCTGCGCAGTCACCGTTATCCGCGATACGCTCGTGTTCCTTGACGAAAACTATCAGCCCACGCGCGATATCATCCATTGGCTGGATGCACGCAAATGTGTTTTTGACGATCCGTTCCCCCTGTGGAAGGAAGCCGTGTTTGAGCTTATCGGCATGGGCAAGGGCACGAGGATAGCTTACCGCACGTCTAAGGTCAACTGGGTGCGCCAAAAGCAGCCGAAGGTCTGGGCGCGCACGAAGAAGATAGTCTGCCTGCCGGCCTATATAAATTACCGCATGACCGGCCGCCTTGCCGATACACCGGCAAGCACCATCGCGCACATCCCCATGGACTACAAGAAAAAGCGCTGGATGAAGGAAAACGACCTCACTCGCTGCTTTTTCGATGTTCCGCAGGATAAGCTGTATGAGCTCATTCCTTCCGGAGAAGTTCTCGGATGCATAACAAAGGAAGCCGCCGCGCTCACCGGCGCGCCCGAGGGACTGCCGCTTATCGCAACGGGTGCGGATAAAGCCTGCGAAACGCTCGGTCTTTCCGTGGCAAGCCCCGATAAGGCGTCGATATCCTTCGGAACAAGCTCGACCATCGAGATGTACACCGAGCAGTATTTTGAGCCGCAGGCATTCCTGCCGTCGTATCCGTCGGTCATCAATAAGGCGTGGAACCCGGAGATACAGGTGTTCCGCGGCTTCTGGATGCTCAGCTGGTTTATCAAGGAGTTCGGCGACAAGGATAAGGAAGAGGCCGAAAAGCTCGGCGTGTCGCCCGAGGAGATACTCAACAAAAAAGCCGCTCAGGTCCCGGCCGGCTGCCAGGGACTCATGCTCCAGCCGTACTGGACGCCCGACGTGCTCAAGCCCGACTCCTACGGCGCGATCATCGGCTTTTCCGATTATCACACGAAGTATCATATTTACCGCGCAATTATCGAAGGCATATGCCTTGAGCTTTACATGTCCATGAAGAGCATGGAAAAGCGCGGCAAAAAGCACATAAAGCAGCTGTATGTCGGCGGCGGCGGCTCGAAGAGCGACCTTGCCTGCCAGATACTCGCCGATACCTTCGGCCTGCCCGTAAAGCGCATCCACACCCACGAGGCGTGCTCGTTGGGCGCGGCGATGGTGGCTTTTGTCGCCAAAGGTGAGTTTGCGGATTTCGACGAGGCGATAAAGAGCATGGTCCACGAAAAGGATGTTTTCACGCCCGATCCCAAGAACCACGAAATATACATGAACATGTACAATAAGGTATACCGCAAGATATATAAAAACGTAAGACCGCTGTATGCAACGATGAATAACCTCAAAGAAAGGAACATGATCTGATGAGCCACAAGCAGTACAAGGGCTTCGAGCCGAAATGGGTAAAAACCCCCGCGCCGGCCAACAGCTACCGTTCGATATTCCGCTGGGGCGACCCCGAGTTCTTCAAGTTCCCGAAGGAATCGCTTTACAAAATGATGAAGGAGGTCTTCAAGCTCACCGACGATGACTTCAAAGAGTATTCCGACGATATCGGCTTTGATCCCGTTGACCTGTCCGACCACCCTGTGAAGCTTGCCCAGGAGCATCTTGACGCGCTCAAGGCTATAGTCGGCGAAGAGGGCTTCTCCGTCTCCGATTACGACAGGCTGGCAGTCGCTTACGGTTTCACAGCCTACGACATTCTCCGCCTGCGCCATAAGATCATTGACTCCGTTCCCGATGTCGTTCTGTATCCCGATACGACAGAACAGGTCGAGAAGATTGTAGCTTACTCTACAGAGCATGATATTCCCCTGTACGTCTACGGCGGCGGCAGCTCCGTAACGCGCGGCGTCGAGCCTGTAAAGGGCGGCATTTCGCTGGATATGAGACGCCGCTTCAATAAAGTGCTGTCCTTTAACGAGATCGACCAGACCATAACCGTTCAGGCCGGCATGTCCGGTCCTGATCTTGAGAAAACGCTTCAGAACGCGCCCGAGCTTTTCGGCGCAAAGCGTCAGTACACCTGCGGCCATTTTCCGCAGAGCTTTGAATATTCCTCCGTCGGCGGCTGGACGGTAACGCGCGGCGCAGGTCAGAACAGCACCTACTACGGCTGCATTGCGGATATCGTGCTCAGCCAGAAGTATGCCACCCCCATCGGCACGATCACTACCAGCCACTATCCTCGCGAGGCCTGCGGCCCCGATCTCAACCAGATCATGATGGGCTCGGAGGGTACATTCGGCGTGCTGACCGAGGTCACGCTTAAAATTTTCCGTTGGATGCCCGAAAATCGCAAGAGATTTTCTTACATCTTCAAGACCTGGGACGACGCAATGAAGGCAGCACGCGAGATGATGCAGCACGAGTGCGGTTATTCATCCGTGTTCCGCCTGTCCGACCAGGAAGAGACGAGCATGATGCTCAGACTGTATAACGTTGACGATACTCCGCTGTATCCGCTGCTCGACAAGCTCGGCTATAAGGATATGGAAAGATGCCTGTTCCTCGGCTTCACCGACGGCGAAAAGGGCTACTCCAAAAACGTCGCGAAGAACATCGCAAAGATCGCCCGTCAGCACGGCGGCCTGCCCCTGACCGGGTACGTCACGAAGAGTTGGGAAAAGGGACGCTTCAACGATCCGTACCTGCGCGATACGCTCATGGACTTCGGTATCACCACCGATACCCTTGAGTGCACCGTCAATTGGTCGAACATGGAGCAGGTGCATCTTGACGTGCGCAAGGTCTGCCACGCGCTGCCAAACACCGTCGTCACAACTCATATGAGCCACTGCTATCCGCAGGGTGCGAACCTGTATTTCATCTTCCTGACGAAAATGCAGGACGAGAAGGCGTTTAAGGCATACCACACCACAATTCTTGACGCTATCCAGCGCTCCGGTGCGTCTATAAGCCACCACCACGGCATCGGCAAGATGTTCGCGCCCTGGCTCGAGGGCTACGTCGGCGAGAAGGAATACGGTGTGTTCAAGGTGCTCAAGAACTACTTTGACCCGAAGTATAACATGAATCCCGGCGGCACCATCGGCCTCGACCTCCTGCCCGAGGAAAAGAAATTTGACCGCCAGTACACCGATTACGAAGCTCAGCAGAAGTTCGATTGATACAAAAAAACAGCGCCGCACTGCATTTTCGCAGCGCGGCGCAATTTTTCCTTGAAATGTCCGCAGCATCATGCTATAATACAAAAGCTGCGGAGAATTAGCTCAGCTGGTTAGAGCGCTCGCCTCACACGCGAGAGGTCAGCAGTTCGAGTCTGCTATTCTCCACCAACATTTAAGACCTGAAAGTTAACGCTTTCGGGTCTTTTTTGCGTTTTTGCAAGCTTTTTACGGCAAATTGAAAAACACAAACACGGGCACTTTTTACAATGCGTCCAAAAATACGTCCAAAAGTTAAGAAAAATAAATTTCGTTCATAAGATTTGCCGTCTCAATTTTAGCCTCGTTGAGGCAATGCGCGTATATATTCATTGTCGTTCTAACAGTCTCGTGACCTAAAAAATCCTGCGTCTGTTGTGGTGTTGCTCCGCTGGCTATTAACAATGAAGCTTCCGTATGCCCTCTATATCCGGCTGTCCATCGAGGATTACAAATACGACAGCTGTCAATCGTTTCTTTCCCCAAAACCTCGGAGATTTCTTTCAGCGTCGTTTTCTCCTTGCCGCCGAGGAAAAAAGAAACTTACGCAGACTGATAGAAGATACAATAGGCACGCTTGTGCATTATGCCTGCGCTGCCTTTCCGACGCGCGACGGACGGTCGCGGACGATCATGAAAGCAAATGCGGCAAGGAAGTTGAAGAACAGCCCGAGGATCGGCCAAAGAGATTTGTTCATTCCCTCGTTCACGGCCTCTTTATAGAGCCAGGCTACAACGTCAAACCAGTAGAACAAAACGAGTACCGCCCAGAGAACGCCGAGTCCGCCGATGATTGCATAGTTTGTTGCGTTGAGTGGAGTAATGCTGCTTTTGAGCGCTCTTTCCGCCTGATGCACGGTCATGTCGGCGGCCTGTGCCTGCTGGCGGAAGTGTGATGCGTCGCTTATCTGCTGCGACAGACTCAGCGGAATGGCCACTGCAGTGAAAACGGCCAAAACGATGAAAATTACTAAAATTAGTCTGAATGCTTTTGCAAAGTCCTTATGCATGATCCTGTTTTTCATATTGTTTTTCTCCTTTTATGTTCCGATATGCTCCGGCCAAGCTGAGACTCCCACTCGTAAAAATATTTAAAAGAAGAAAGAGGAGAGAGCTGCTGCATCTTTTTGGGGGGATGAGAGCTGCTGATTTTGTGGGGTGGGGGTGAGTGGGAGCCTTAGCTCGACCGGATATAAAAAATCTGTCCTCCCTATCGGACAATGCCAGTATAGGAGAACAGATTAAACCTGCAATAAATCAATTTTAAACGATTTTTAAACGGTATCCAACGCCCCAGACGGTCTGAATGTATTCCGGCGCGGAGGGGTCTTTTTCAATCTTCTCGCGCAGACGGTTGATGTGAACGGCGACGGTTATGTTGTCGCCCATGCTCTCAAGCCCCCAGATCATCTCGTACAGATCCTCGCGGCTGAAAACCTGATTCGGGTGGCGCAGAAGAAACAGCAGCAGCTCAAACTCCTTGTTCTTGAGCTTAAGCTCGCACCCGTCTATCGACGCCGTGCGCGCGTTGGAATCCATGGTAAAAGGCCCGGCACTTATGATGCTGTCGGCGGATTTTGCCGCAGGGCGCAGCCGCTCGTACTGCGCAAGGTTTGCCTTGACGCGCGCGACGAGCACGCTCGGCGAAAACGGCTTTTCGATATAATCGTCCGCGCCGAAGCCGAGGCCGCGTATCTTGTCGATATCCTGTGTGCGAGCCGTTACCATTAAAATGGGTATGTCGAGCTTTTCACGCAGCTTTTTGCATATCGTAAAGCCGTCAAGCCCCGGTAGCATCAGATCGAGCAGGATAAGGTCAAAGCCGCCGGACAGCGCCTTGTTCAGCCCGTCCACGCCGTCGTACGCAACGTCGGTCTCAAAGCCCGAAAGCTCAAGATAATCTCTTTCAATGTCGGATATCGCGCGGTCGTCTTCAATAATAAGAATTTTAGCCATCGGCTTTACCTCCGGGAAGATCTATAACTATGCAAAGTCCGCCGTAAACGCTTTTTTCGGCGAATGCGCCGCCGCCCATCTGCTCGGCGGCTTTTTTTACTATCGCAAGTCCGAGGCCGCTGCCCATGCCGGAGCCGGCGCGGGCAGGATCCGTGCGGTAAAACAGGTCGAAAAGCTTCGGACGCGCCTCATCGGAAACGCCGTTGCCGTCATCTGCAAACCTCAGACGCACCTTGCCGCAGCAGTCCTGCGAGGATATGAATATCTTCACCCTTTTGCGGCCGGAATAGCGTATGCTGTTGCATATTATGTTTTCGGCGATGCGGCGGAACTGATAGTGATCGGCTGTGACGACGGCGGCTTCAAGCTCGGACATGTCGATGTCCGCATCGGGCGTGATATCGGAAACAATTCGCTCAAGCTCGGTTTTAGCGTTCAGCGTTTCGGGCTGAATTGGGTATTCGCTAAGCTCCAGCTTGGAAAATTCGAGCAGTCGGGCGACCATGTTCTCCATCTCGCTGCCCTTCTTCTTTATTGTCTCAAGATACTTTTTCTGCATCTCGGGTGTGTCGGCGACGCCCTCGAGCAGCGCCTCGGTGTAGGCGCGTATTGATGTCAGCGGACTTTTCAGGTCATGTCCCATGCCGGCCATAAGCTCCTTGCTGCTCTGCTGACGGCGCTGCTCTGCTTCGAGCGAAGCCTTGAGCTTTGCCGCCATAAGATCGACAGCGTCGCAGGCGGCCTTGAACTCATCCGGCTCCGTGTAGTTTATGGGATTGTCGAGATCGCCCGAGCGAATGCGGTCAACTCCGCCGACAAGCGTATCGAGCGGCTCGGAAATGTGCGTGAACAGCTCGCGCGTGAGGTTAACGTTCGTGAAAACGATGGTCAGCAGCAGAGCCGTGCCGACCGCGCCGATATATATCCACACGAAGGTCTCAAAGCCTTGAAACAGATCTTCGTTTTGCTCGACGGCGATGTGCAGGTCATATAGGCTCAGCCCGATTCTCGGCAGATATTTGACCTCCAATATATATATGGCGATCCCCGCGCCGAGGATGAGCAGCAGCGCCGCCGTCACCAGCGGAATGAGGAACATATATATATTTGAGCGGTGAAGTCTCTTTTTGATCGTCATTTTAATCACACCTTATTAATGGTGCGTTCATTATATCAGGGATTTAGGCCGCTTAGTTAAACAAATTTTAAAACGTCGGCGAAAGTTTTTAAGTTTTGTTTAATTTCTCGTTATACCTGCTTAAAAAAGCTCGGGTAGACTAATAGCCGTGGACAGGAAAGAAGCCACAAACGAATTTAAACTACCTGAGGAGGCAGACACAATGAAAAACATTATTTCTAATATCAATATAATCAACACCATTCTTGAGGCACTTGAGCGCAGCGAAGAGGATATTCGCCGCCGCGCGGCCGATGCTGCCGCAAATGAGGTCGGCTATGCCTACGGCGCGGGCAGCCTCACGGTCAAGCTGTTTTCCGACTGCACCGGCAACTACGCCGAGGTAACGCTGCCCGGCAGCTATGAATATGCCTGCGGAATGAAGCTGTGCTGCATCGTCGATACCGACACCATGGAGGTTCGCGGTGTGTGCCCGGTCGAAGAATTCTGAAAACTAACAAGCACAAATACAGCAAAACCGATGTCGGCTCCCGGCATCGGTTTTTTCTCTGTTATAGTGCGGCGCGCTGCTCGGGAGTCATGCGGTATTGCGGCTTGACGTGATAAGCGACCTCGGCATACTGCCGCGCGCGCTCGCGCAGCGAGAAGTTGCCGTTCTGACTGCACCAGACATAAAGCTCATGCAGAATAAGATCTGTCGCTATGCGCGACAGAAGCTCCGGCGGTTCCTCGGTTTCGATAATGCCGTTTTTTGCGCAGTTTTTCGCGAGCGTGGCGAAAAGATCGTCCAGCGCATGCACCGCATCGCGTATGCCCTTGGGCGAGTCAAACTGCATTATAAACAATCTGCTCGTGAGCTTCGGGCCGAAATCGAGCGCGATATCAATGAAGCGGTCAAAAAGCTGCCAGATGCGCTCAAAATCGTTTTCCGCGTTGGCAAACTTGCGGAAGCTCTCCTCATCGTTCTGCTGCGGCTTTGAAACAACATAGTCCAAAATGGCGCGCTTGCCCTTGAACACGCTGTAAAAAACCGAGCGCGATGTGTGAGCAGACTCGCATATTTCGTTGACGCTTACATTGTCGTAGCCCCGGTCGCGGAACAAGGCTATCGCACATTCGGCAATGTCATCCTTGAGGCGGTTAGACGTACTTTGCACAAAAAACACCCCACTATCAAAATGTCCTGATTTCAAAAACATTTTACGATTTTTGTCCGAGAATGTCAACTGATTATCAAAGACGTTCTCAAAGTTTTTGCAATTATTTTGTGAGTTATTACAAATTGAAAGGCGCATTATTGACTGTTTTCAACAAAAAATGTATTCTGCGAGTAGCAATTGATACATTAATAACAAGGATGAAGCAAACCACACATTTTATCAGGAGGCCTGAAACTCATGACAAAAGACCAGAAGATCGCAAAGCTTGGCAAAGAGATCACCGACCGGGCTACAGTGCTGCTCGGAAAGGATAAGATCACCCCGAATTCCCCGGAATACCTGGGCATCAATTCCGCACTGAAATACACCGCTTATAAGTACGATCAGAAGATGGCGGACGATATACTCGATATCTGCCTGACCATGAAAAAGCGCGTTCCCCTGACCATCGAGCAGCTGGCCGCGAAGAACCCTCAGTTTGACAGAGCATACCTTGAAAAGGCAATGCAGGCAGTCAGCGAGAGCGGCCTTGTTGAGTTCCACTGGGAAAACCTCGACGGCAAGAACCCCAACCATGAAAAGCGCTGGGTGCTGGATATGTTCGTTCCCGGCAGCGCAGAGATCATGATGATAAACCCCGAGCAGTCCGATATGTATCCCGAGACCGCAGACTTCTTCGAGCGCATGGCATACCTGCCCCTGGCAGACATCACCGAGCTTGTACCTCCCGGAGGCGCAGGCATCGGCATGCATGTTATCCCCGTTGAGAAGGCTATCCCGGCCGAGAGCAAATCTCTGCCCATCGAGCATCTGAGCCACTGGCTGAAGAAGTACGAAGGCCACATCGGCGTTTCCGTCTGCTCCTGCCGTAAGCAGCAGCGCATCCGCGGCGAAGGCTCGGGCGATATCGAGGGCGAATGGTGCATCGGCGTCGGTGACTTTGCCGACTACTGCCGCGAGACCAACCACGGCCGCGACATCACCTATGAAGAGGCAATGGAGATCCTCCAGAAGGCCGAGGACAAGGGCTATGTTCACCAGATAACCAACATCGACGGCGAGAACAAGATATTCGGTATCTGCAACTGCGCAGTAGGCGTCTGCAACGCTCTGCGTACCTCCCAGCTTTTCAATACCCCCAACCTTTCCGCTTCCGCATACACCGCAGAGTCCGACCCCGAGAAGTGCGTCGCCTGCGGCAAGTGTGTTGAGACCTGCCCGGCCGGCGCCGTCCGCCTCGGCCAGAAGCTCTGCACCAAGGAAGGCCCCATCCAGTATCCGCATCACGAGCTTCCCGACGAGACCCAGTGGGGCGAGGATCACTGGAACAAAAATTACAAAAACGAAAACGGCTCTATCCAGACCTGGCCCACCGGCACCGCACCCTGCAAGGTCGCATGCCCGGCTCACATCGCCATCCAGGGCTACATCAAGATGGCAGCCGACGGCCGCTACGCCGATGCTCTCAAGCTCATCAAGAAGGATAACCCCTTCCCGGCAGTCTGCGGCAGCATCTGCCGCAAGTACTGCGAGGACGCATGCACCCGCGGCACCGTCGATGCACCTCTTCAGATAGACGAGATAAAGAAATTCATCGCCGAGCAGGATATGAAGGCCGAGCACCGCTATGTTCCTCCCATGGTCTCCTGCACTCACGAGAAGTTTGACCAGAAGATCGCCATCATCGGCGCAGGCCCTGCCGGCATGAGCTGCGCTTACTTCCTCGCCATCGAGGGCTACAGCCCCGTAGTGTTCGAGAAGGAAGCCGTTCCCGGCGGCATGCTCGTAAACGGCATCCCCTCCTTCCGTATCGGCAAGGACATCGTAAAGTCCGAGATCGACGTTCTGCGCGAGATGGGCGTTGAGTTCCGCTGCGGCGTTGAGGTCGGCAAGGACGTAACCATCCAGCAGCTGCGCGATGAAGGCTTCAAGGCATTCTACGTTGCAGTCGGCCTGCAGAAGGCGGCAACGCTGAACATACCCGGCGAAGAGCTGAAGGGTGTTTTGGGCGGCCTCGATTTCCTGCGCTCTGTAAACAGCGGCAAGACCAAGAAGCTAAGCGGCGACGTCGTCGTCATCGGCGGCGGCAACGCGGCTATCGACGTTGCCCGTGCAGCACGCCGTCTGACCAAGGGCAGCGTCAACATGTACTGCCTTGAGAAGGACGAAGAGATGCCCACCGTTCCCGATGAGAAGAACGCAGGCCTCGCCGACGGCGTTGTTATCAACAATTCCTGGGCGCCCAAGGCCATCCTCGGCGAGGGCGGCAAGGTCACCGGCATCGAGCTTATGCGCTGTGTTTCCGTGCGCGACGCAAGCGGCAAGTTTGCTCCCGTTTATGACGAGAACGAGACCATCACCGTTTCCTGCTCGAACGTTCTTGTTGCTATCGGCCAGCGCTCGGAATACGGCGCAGTTCTCGCCGGAACGGCAGCAGAGACTCCCGACGGCAGCCTCATCGACCACAACGGCGTCACCTTCCAGACCGAAGAAGCTGACATCTTCGTCGGCGGCGACTGCGCGACCGGTCCTAAGTACACCATCGACGCTATCGCATCCGGCCGTGAGGGCGCAGTTTCCATCCACCGCTATGTAAACGTCGGCCAGACTCTGACGATCCACCGCAACCTGCGCGAGTTCAAGGAGCTGGACAAGGAGAACATCACCCTGCCGGCAGAGAAGTTCAAGAAGCCTGCACGCGCCGAGGTCGCAATTGATAAGAACAAGGTCCTCACCATGCAGGACGACCGCGTGACCTTCACCGAGGAGCAGATAAAGAGCGAGGCATCCCGCTGCCTGAGCTGCGGCCGCAGCGTAGTCGATCCCAACAAGTGCATCGGCTGCGGCATCTGCACCACCAAGTGCGAGTTTGACGCTATCCACCTCAAGCGCAACCGTCCGCAGAACAGCAAGATGATCCCGGCCGAGGATAAGTTCAAGGCCATAGGACCGTATGCTGCAAAGCGCCAAGTCAAGATAATCAAGAAAAAGCTTTCCGGAAAATAATCCTCCCGGAGCAGAAACCAGGGTGTGGGAGAGATTCCACACCCTTTTTTGAAAGGAAACGTTATGCACGAGCTGAGTATAGTTACATATGTAATAGAGCAGGTCGAAAAGATCGCAAAGGAAAATGAGCTTACGGATATACAGTCCGTGACGTTGGAATTCGGAGAGGTATCGGGCATCGTTCCGGAGTACCTCAGCGATTGCTGGCAGTGGTATGCAAAGAAAAAGCCGATCATAGAGCATGCCGAATTCAAATATGAGATAATCCCGGCAATAACCTGGTGCGACGACTGCAAGAGCACATATCCCACCGTCAAATACGGCAAGACCTGCCCGCACTGCGGCAGCGGCAGAACGTGGCTTCAGCAGGGGCAGGAAATGAATATCAAGCAGATAGAAGCCTGCTGAGAAGGAGATACAATGGGACAGTATAAAGTTTACGAGATAAAGCAGAGCATATTCAAGGCAAACGACGACGCTGCCGACGTTCTCCGCGCGAAGATGAAAAGGGAGCACTGCTTTCTGCTAAACCTCATGTCGTCGCCCGGCAGCGGCAAGACAACGACCCTGACGCGCACGATCGAAAAGCTCGGCGACAAAATGAATATAGGCATCATGGAAGCGGACATAGACTCCGACGTTGACGCAGAGCGCATCTCAAACACCGGCGTTAAAAAGGTCATCCAGCTGCACACCGGCGGCATGTGCCACCTTGACGCGGACATGACCCGTCAGGGACTTACGGAAATGGGAACGGACGATCTCGACCTCGTCGTTCTCGAAAACGTCGGCAATCTCGTTTGCCCGGCGGAGTTTGACACGGGCGCGGCGAAAAACGCCATGATCCTCTCCGTTCCGGAGGGACACGACAAGCCGCTGAAATATCCGCTCATATTCCAGGTCTGCGATGCGCTTATAATCAACAAGATCGACGTTCTGCCTTATTTTGATTTCGACATGGACAAGGTCGTTGAGTTTGCGAAAATGCGAAATCCCAACATAAAAATATTCCCGATAAGCGCAAAAACGGGCGAGGGCGTGGACGAGTGGTGTGCATGGCTGCGCGAGCAGGCCGACACATGGAATGCGCGCTGACGCTTTTTCAACAAAACGGCAATAATTGTGCATCTTGTATATTGCAATTTCACACCTCAGTGTTAAAATAATGACAGTCGGCATTTGGCGACTGCTTGCTTTTATGCCGATAAAAGTATGCTAACTGATGAACGGAGAAAGACATGAAAGATTTAAAGCATCTGCTGTATTTTGAAAACCTCCTTCAGGAGGCTCAGAATGAGCTAATACTCCAGGCGCAGAGCGAGGGGAAGGTCTGCGTAGCTTACGTCTGCGAAAATACTCCCGAGCCGCTGCTGAACCTGCCGGGCGCGTTTTCGACCCGTCTGCGCGCGCCGCGCACCGGCTCAATGGAAATGGCCACATATTATATGACAAGCTTCCTTTGCGAATACAGCCGCGCGCTGCTTGAGCGCGCGATCGAGGGCGGCTATAATTTTGCCGATTGCCTCATCACTCCCGACGGCTGCACGATGATGAACCGCGCGGTCGAGAACATGGAGCTTTTGAAGGCTCTGGGCAAGGACAAGGAAAAATTCTTCTTCGAGTACATGGAGATCCCAATGAAGGCCGACGATAACGGCCTGAATCTGTACACTCTCCAGTGCAAAAACCATATACTCGATCCGCTGAACAAGGCATACGGCATCGATACCTCTGACGCCGCCATCCGTCAGGCGGTCGCCGAGCACAACCGCATATGCGAGCTTATCCGCGCCATCGGCGAGTTCCGCAAGGGCGATAAGCCGCGTATCACCGGCTATGAGTTCCAGGTAATAACCCTCGCGACCTATGTTGCGCCGAAATATCTGCTCATCGATAAGCTTGAGGAGACCCTTGAGGAGCTTAAGACCCGCGAGCCTGAGGATAAACCATATCGCGTCCGCGTAGTCGTTGCCGGCTCGGAGGTCGATGATACCGACTTTATAAAGCTTGTTGAGGACTGCGGCGCATATGTCTGTGCCGACCGTTTCTGCTACGGCTCGTTCCCCGGCAGAAATCCCATCGAGCTTACAGATGATGAGGATGCCCTCACGCAGGTCTGCCGCCAGTATATGTACCGCGGCCAGTGCCCGAGATATATGAACACCGCAAAGATGACCGGCCGCCGCGAGTATGTAAACGAGCTTGCGAAGGAATACGGCGCCGACGGCATCATCTATGAGCAGATCAAGTTCTGCGATCCCTGGGCGTACGAGCGCATGATGGGCTCGCACATCCTGCATGACGATTACGGCTATCCCGTGCTGTCTATCGACCGTCCTTACAACATCGGCACCACCAACGGACAGCTGCGCACCCGTGTTCAGGCATTCGTCGAGAGTGTTGAGATCAAAAAAATCAACGGAGGTGTAAAGTAATGTCCAACAAGAGAATCGGCGCCAAAAATTTCGGCGATATTTACGTTGAGGGCAAGCGTTACAGAAGCCGCCGTGAGTGGCGCGGCGTAGTCGATACCCTTTATGATTATTCCAGATGGCTTTATAACTGGATCAACATGTTCAGGATCGTTCTCGTAAAGCCCCGCAATATAAAGGCAATGTTCCGCTATCGCTGGATGGCGAACTATCTGGCAGTTCCCATGATGGTCGATCGACATACTCAGGGCCTGCGCGGCGAGCATCTGCGCATCTGCCATGCAGAGCAGGACGTTATCATCGAGGACGTTGCAAAGCTTCTCGATAAGCTCTTCCGCGGCGACCGCCGCATAGGAAACGACGAGGAGTTCTCCAAGAAAGTTGTGCTCGTTGATGAAAACGAGATGCAGTCCGTTATGATGGGCTTCCCGACAGTAGTTCCTCTCAGCCGTGAGATCGCATCCACCTATATCCCCGTGCTGCTCAACCAGCGCGCCGCAATACATTACATTGACGTTGCTCAGGAATACGGCCTTGCAGGCGACGTATGCCCCATGCCCGAGGCGGAAGCCGGCGTTTCTATCGATGACGACGCGCCCATCCTCGGCTGCTGCGCCGTTCAGTGCAACACCACCTGCGACGGCTCGCTGCTCAGCAACGGCGTTATCTCCAAGCGCATGGAGTTTGAGGACGGTATCCCCGTGTTCCAGCTCGCATCGCCGCTGCGTCATATGAACGAGGACGTTCAGGAATATGCCGCTCAGGAGATCCGCAACGCCATCGCTTTCATTGAAGAGCACACCGGCGAAAAGTGGGATTGGGACTACTACTTCGAGTGCGCAAAGCGCGTAAACTACGCCACTAAGTGCCGTTTGGAGTGGCTTGAGATGAGCAAGTCGCCCTATCCGCAGGTGTTCGGCTCAAACCTTGCGCTTTACACCGAGACTAACTATATGGCCATCAGCGGCCGCCTTCCCATATTTGAGAAAACCGACCGCAAGATCATGCGTCTTGCCGAGAAGGCGTACAAGAAAAAGAAAATGGCCGCAAACGAGTACCGCCACAGAGCCATCGTGTGGGGCGTTCAGTCGCATTACTATATGGATCTGCTCGTGTGGATGCTCAACTGCTGGGGCATCGTTCCGCTCACCGACATGCTGTCGATGGACAACACCACAATGATAGCCGAAGAGGACACGCCCGAAAACCGCGAGCAGGCAATGTATGATATAGCGATGCTCACCGAGAAAATGATCATGCGCAACCGTACCCACGGCGGCTACAAAGTTCTGCTTGACGACCTCTGGGAGATCGTTACGGAGTTCAATGCCGATATGGTCATCCTTTGGGAGCACATGAGCTGCAAGGCGCTCGACGGCATGCACGGCATGTTCGAGCAGCGCGCGCGTGAGCTCGGCATACATCTCGTTTGGGTATCCCACGACCTGTTTGATCCGCGCGTTGTTTCCCGTCAGGGCGTTCGCGACCAGATCAACACCTACATGCGCACCGTTATGGGCGAAGAGCCTGTTGATCCGACACTCGAAGTCCTCCCCGACGAGGAATCATGGTAATTGGAAAGGAGATAAAAATGGCCAAGTTTTATCCTGTTCTCAAAAAGCTGTCGCTCGCAGGCTTCTCATTTTTCGCCGTGACCTTCGCGGTTTATTACTTCAACCTCGATATGAAGCTCACCGCGGCTATGGAACCCGTTCTCGAATACTTCTACGATAAAGTAGACCGCGACCAGCACCTGTAAACAAAATCAAAATCGCCATGACAGATTCATTCTGTCATGGCGATTTTTTTGCGTTTTACGATGCGGCGCTCTGTGCGTTATCACGGAGGTTCAGCCAGTACTGCGCGCCGTCATCCCATGCGGCCGCGTTCTCTTTTGTCTGCTCGCGGGGAGAGTAGCCCTTGTCGAGCAGCATTTTACCTGTCCACTCCGAGAATTTGCATGCACCGTAGAAATTGAGATGTCCGCCGTCATACAGATCCCGGCTTATATCAAGGCCGATCTCGTCAAAGCTGTCGGCAAGAAGCATGAAGTCTGCTTCGGGGGCGATCCCGGTCAGATCTCTTTCCAGCTTATCATAGATATCCGGAGAGCACTGACTGAAGGTAGGGTTAATAGTGACGATGAGAGCTATGCCGTTGTCCCCGCATAGCCCGGCGATCTTTTCGAACGCTTCAAGGTGCTTTGCATAAGCTGCCGTATCCTTGGACGGCTCGCGATGATAGGGCGTGCTGCCCTTCGTGTCATAGACGTTATCGACATAGGTATAGCCCTTGTTGACATCCGCGGAGGCAGGCGTTATAAGCTTGGCGATATCCTCCCGGGTAAGCTCCTTCCACCGATCATGGTAAAAGTAAAGATCGAAAAACAAGCCCAGGCGCTTATCCGGCTCGGCGGCGTCCAATATGGCTCGCGCACGATCAATTCCGCGCGGCATATAGTCAAGGTTTATCTGAGTGTAATTCTGGTACATCTCAAAGAAAAATGATGAGCCTTCCATTACCACGACCTGAGGCGACTGCGTTTTCAGAGCCTGCTTGAGATACCAATATGTAATGGACGGCGTTTGCTCGGAGCCTGCCATGACGTAGCCGGTCAAGCCGGATGCGGCATACATTATCTCCGGGTTCCAGTCACAGTAAGCATAGCTGCTGCCGAGAAACAGTACGTCTATCGAGTCCTCCGGCTCGCACAGATACGCATCCCATGTTGAGCCATAGCTGTTGTGCACAGGTCTCATTATGATCGAGGCGCAATGTATAAGCACGGCGGCAAGCACGACAAAGATGACGGCGTGTGCCAAGTCTTTTCTGTTTGCTTTTTTCATACCGGCCTCCCGTCAAAACTGCCCGTAAATAAATGACTGCGCGTCATATCCGGTGCCGTAGCTTCCGAAAATAAGCGACGCAAAAAGCAGCGCCAGCAGCAGAAGGCAGCGCAGCGGCCACGGCTTATCTGCCGCGCGCTCGGCCTGATCGCCGTGCCTGAAGTGAAGTATATCGGCAATAAGCATGACGATGCAGCTCACGGCGGCAACGACAAACTCCCATTTGTCCATGCCCATTGCCGACAAAGGGGCGGCCCAGAGCGGCGAGCCTGCGCAGGCGCGCAGAACGTCTATGGCGCCGGAAACGGAGCCTGCTTCGAAAAACGTCCATGCGACAGTTGCCAGAACGAACACGCAGAGCATCTGCCACAGCACGGTGAGCTTTCCGTTATCCTCAAGGTGCAGAGCGCTGCGAACTCTTGCGCGAAGCGGCGCGGTGATGCTCCCAATGACCTGATAAATGCCGTTTAGAAGTCCCCAAACGAGAAAAGAGGTCGCCGCCCCATGCCACAGACCGCTGACCGCGAACACGATCAGCACATTTATGTACTTTCGCGCTTTGCCGCGGCGGTTGCCGCCGAGCGGGATATACAGATAATCCCTGAACCACGTTGAGAGCGAGATGTGCCACCGACGCCAGAATTCCGCAACGGAGCGGGAAAAATACGGCGTGTTGAAGTTTTCCGTAAGCTTAAAGCCCATTGCGCGCGCAGAGCCAATGGCCATGTGCGAATACGCCGCAAAGTCGCAGTAGATCTGGATCGAAAAGGCGCAGGCGGCCGCAATGACCTGAAGCGAGCCGAAGCTCTGCGGAGAGGCGAACACGGTGTCGACCATGACGGCGAGCCTGTCGGCGATAAGCAGCTTTAAAAAAGCGCCGTAGGCAAAGCGGAAAAGCCCGACCCGCACATCTCGCCACGAAAATTCGTGCCGCTGCTCAAACTGCGGCAAAAGCCTGTCGGCTCTTGCAATGGGGCCTGACAGCAGCGAGGGAAAAAACGACAGGAACAGAGCGCTCTTTACAAAATCCTTTTCGGCAGGAACTTTCCCGCGATATACGTCGATAAGATAGCCCATCGCCGCAAAGAAATAAAACGATATCCCGGCAGGGAGCAGAAGCTTCGGCACGGCAGCCGTCCAGTCAAGCCCGAAAACGGATAGGGCGCTGCTTATGACGTTTGCGGCAAAGCCGAGATACTTAAATAATGCAAGCAGTCCGATAAAAAGCACGAGCATGAGGGCAAGCAACGCTTTCTGCGGCCTTTTTTCGAGTCTGCGCGCGGCAAAATAAACAGCTATCGACGAGCCGACGAGAAAAGGCAGATATTCAGGGCCTGCGCACGCATAGAAAAACCAGCTGCCGATAAGCAGCCAAAGGTTCCTGCACTTTTGCGGCAGAAGAAAATATATTAAAACCGTTACAGGGAAAAACGCAAAATAAGCCGGCGATAAAAAACTCAAAATATGCAACTCCAGTCAAACAGACATTCGCTTTATTTTACACGCTGCGCGAGGAGCTGTCAATTTCTCCTGTACGTATTTGCCGGCTGAAATATCATTAGACTGTCAGAAACATTAACAAATTATTAACGAATATTGCGAGCCTTGATATGGATATTAACATGCTATGACACTAAAATAACAATCATCAGGGCGCGGCGGTTTTTGGCACCGTCCGCCGAAATTCACCTGTTATAAGGAGGGAAACATTGTGATAACATTCATAATCGGTCTCGTGATGCTTTTCGGAGGCGCTGCGCTTTACGGCAAGCTCTGTGAAAAGGTTTTCGGACCGGACGACCGTAAAACTCCGGCTTACACGAAAAACGACGGAGTTGACTACGTTCCCATGAAGGGCTGGAAAAACAGCCTTATCAACCTTCTGAACATTGCCGGTACCGGCCCCATCCTCGGACCTATACAGGGCATTCTGTTCGGACCCATCGCTTTTATAACCATCCCCATCGGCAACGTCATCGGCGGCGCAATGCACGACTATTTCTCCGGCATGATCTGCCTGCGCGACGGCGGCACTCAGATGCCTGACATGGTCAAAAGGTACACCAATAAGGGCATATTCACGGTTTACAACATCTTTGTCTGACTGCTCCTGCTGCTTGTCGGCGCAGTGTTTATCTACACCCCCGGCGACATTGCCGCAACCCAGGTCTTTAACTTCTCGGGCGCTGCCAACGCGACCTCGACATGGGTCATCTACGGCGTTATCTTTATTTACTACCTAGTTGCGACCGTATTCCCCATCGACAAGATCATCGGCCGCATTTACCCGATCTTCGGCGGCATTCTGCTGTTCTCGGCAATCGGCGTTTTCATCGGTCTGTTTGTCAAGGGCTATCCCCTCGTTGAGGTGTGGAACAACGTTTGGGAATATAACGGCGTGTTCAACTACAGCGAGTATTTCGCAAACGGCCACTTCTTCCCGATATTCTTCGTAACCGTCGCCTGCGGCATACTCTCCGGCTTCCATTCCACCCAGACGGCTATCATCTCCCGCACCATGAAGAGCGAGCGTCAGGGCCGTAACACCTTCTATAACATGATGATCCTCGAGGGCTTCATCGCAATGGTCTGGGCGGCAGGCGCAATGGGCGTTTATAACCTCGGCCTCCAGGCGGCCGACGCATCCCTCGCGACCAAAACCGTCGGTATAGTCTGCAAGGATATCCTCGGCAGTGTCGGCGGCATCATCGCGCTGCTCGGCGTTATCGTCCTGCCCATCACCTCGGGCGACACCGCGCTGCGCGCACTGCGTATGTCGGTGGCCGACACACTGCACATCAAGCAGGATTCCAACGGTAAGCGCCTTGCTCTGTCGGCTGTCATTTTCGCGCTCGTCGCGGCGATCCTCGTATGGGCAAAGTCCAGCCCGGCCGGCTTCACCATTCTGTGGCGCTACTTCGCGTGGGCAAACCAGACTCTTGCACTGTTCGCGTTCGTCTGCATCTCCGTCTGGATGTTTGAAAACGGCAAGAGCAAATGGGTTTGGATGCCTCTCATCCCCGGCGCGTTCTACGCATTTGTCACCATTACCTATATCATGAATGCGTCTATCGGCTTCAACCTGCCCTGGACTGCGGCTTACATTATCGGCACTGTCTGCGCTGCTGCCTACCTCGTCGGCATCATCATGTATGGCAAAAAGCGCGCGGCAAAAGTGAAGCTCGCATAAATACATACCTGCAAAATACGTTTAAAGGCGGTCTTTTGACCGCCTTTTTCTATTCGCTTTCTTCCTGCGCAATGTACATCTCCTCGCACTCTTTCTGCGCCTCGATCATTATCCGCAGCGCCTCCTCGGAAGCGCGCATGAGCGTGTAGTACATCTCTTCAAAATCCGGCATGATATCACCTCCCAAGTATAGTTTAGAACAAAATGTTCAAAATATCAATAGACCAATTTGTTCAATCTATACTTGAATCGGTGATAATGATGCAAAAATATCAGCGTATTCGGGATTTGAGAGAAGATGCAGACCTCACGCAGAAGCAGGTGGGGGAGGCAATAAATGTTCCGCAGCGGACATACGCATATTACGAGAGCGGACAGCGAATGGTGCCGCCGCGGGTTTTGTGCGCCTTGGCCGATTTTTATAATGTAAGCGTGGATTATATTCTCGGTAGGGTGGATGAGCCGTGATGTACAAACGACTGCGCGATATGCGCGAGGACAAAGATCTCAAGCAGCGTGAGCTGGCCGAAATGCTCAACGTGAGCCAAACTACATATTCACGCTATGAAAGCGGCGAGCTTGACATACCCAGCGCCGCACTTATAAAGCTTGCCGACTTTTACAACGTCAGCGTGGACTATATCCTCGGCAGAACGGATAAATAGACGGCAAAAGCCCGGACGATCGACCGATCGTCCGGGTTTTTGTGTATTTTATACTCAGCTTAAAAGCATGCGGTCGTTATCCAGCGCCTTGCCTGAGCCTGCCTTGAAACGGTCTAGGAAGTCCTGCACGGTCATGCCGTCGCGCTCTGCGCCCGAAACGTCCATGATAATATTGCCCTTATCCATCATCAGCGTGCGGTTTCCGAGATCGAGCGCCGACTGCATGTTGTGGGTGATCATCATGCAGGTGATGTTGTCCTTTGCAACGATGCTCTTTGTAAGCTCAAGCACTTTTTCCGCAGTTCCGGGATCGAGTGCAGCAGTGTGCTCATCGAGCAGAAGAAGCTTCGGCGGAACGACGGTCGCCATGAGTAGCGTGAGCGCCTGGCGCTGACCGCCGGAGAGAAGCCCGACCGGCTGCGTGAGTCTGTCCTCAAGTCCCATATCCAGAAGTGCAAGCTTTTCGCGGAACATTGCACGATCGGCCTTTGTTATGTGTGAGAACCAGCCGCCGCTTTTTGCCGCCATGGCGAGGTTTTCCTCGATGCTCATGCCCGGCGCGCTGCCGCGCATGGGATCCTGAAACAGACGCCCGATCATGCGTGCACGCTTGTGCTCGGGCATGAAGGTAATATCGCGCCCGTCAAGCTCGATGCTGCCGCTGTCGGTGTAAAAGCTGCCAGCGATGGCGTTAAAGAGCGTTGATTTTCCTGCGCCGTTTGCGCCGATTATGGTGATGAAGTCGCCGTCGTGAACGTCGAGGGTAAGTCCGCTCAGCGCGGTTTTTTCGTTGACCGTTCCGGGATTGAAGGTCTTGCTGATGTTGTTGAGCTTCAGCATGTCACACACCGCCTTTCTGCGTTTTTATCCCCATGCGCCGCTTTATCATCGGCATCTGCTTTTTGAGATAGGGGATGGAGATGGCAAGCACGACGATGATAGAGGATATGAGCTTGAGCATGAATGCCGGCATATCAAAGCGCAGCGCGATGGTGTAGACCAGTCTGAACAGAACAGAGCCGAGCACAACGCCGACTGCGCGCGTGAATATGCCGCCCTTACCCATGATAACGCCGCCGATGAGCAGCGAGGCCAGGGCGATGGTCACCATGCCGGTGCCGATGTTTATATCAACTGCCTTCTGCGACTGCGCCAGCAGGCAGCCGGACAGCGCCGTGAACGAGCCTGCGATGCACAGACCTATGATGGTCGTGAAAGCGGTGTTTATTGACGATGAGCGGACCATGTCGGGATTGTTGCCCGTTGCGCGGATGGCAAGGCCGAGGCGCGTTTTCAAAAATAGCGTCAGCAGAACAAGTATCACGATGACCGCGATCAGCGCGACGGCGAGCTTATACTGCTTTGCGAAAACCGTACCCTTGAGAAGATCCTTCATCAGCGAGAACACTGTATCGACCTTGTTCATGTTAAGCAGCGATGAGCCGCCCATGATCGCAATATTGATTGAATAGAGTCCGGTGTTTACGATGATGCCGGAAAGCAGACTGTCAACGCCGAGCTTGGTCTGCAATATGGCGGTGACAAAGCCCGAGCATATGCCGGCGGCCATCGCGGCAGGTATCGCAAGATACGGATGCCCCGAGATGACAACTATCGCGCCGACCGCAGCGCCGAGCGTAAAGCAGCCGTCGGTGGACAGGTCGCACACGTTGAGCATGCTATAGCTCAAATACAGCGCAAGCACTGTCAGCGAGCAGATAAGTCCCAGCTCAAGCGCTGTCTGCCCAAGGCTCAGTATCGTTGCAATATCCATGTCGTTTCCTCTTTCTTATGTGCTGTGTGCGATGATGTTTTTATTTACTGCTGAACGTCGCTGAAGCTCTCGGCAGTGGTGATGGTGTTTATCTTGGTGCAGTAGGGCTCGAATGCCTTTGCAACGGTGTCGTAGTCGTAGCCGAGCTCGGTGCAGATCTCGGTGTTGATGGTCGCGGTGCCGTTATCGAAGGTCTTGACTGCCAGAGTTGCGGGATCGGCGCCGTTAATGAGGATGTCTGCTACCATGTTTGCGGTCTCAACGCCGAGGTTTGCATAGTCGACGCCGTAGCCGAGGAATGCGCCGTTGAGTGCGAAGGAGTCAGCGCCGGCGAATTGGGGGATGCCTGCCTTTGCGAGGGTCTCGTAGATAGCAAGCTCTGCCTTCATGATGGTATTGTCGGTCGGGGTGAAGACGGCGTCAACGCCGTCTGCTACCATTGCCTGAGCTGCGAGCATGACCTCGTCTGCGGTGGAGCCGGTGTGCTCAACGATCTCAACGCCCTTGTCGGTGAGATACTTTTTAGCTGCTTCGATGGATGCTGCGGAGGAGTCCTGGCCAACGTCATACAGCAGGCCGATCTTCTTTGCGTCGGGGTCGTTTGCGAAGATGAGGTTCATGATCGCGTCTGCGTCGAGGTAGTCGCTGGTGCCGGTGACGTTTGCGCCCGGCTTATCGAGACTTTCAACAAGCTCTGCACCCACGGGGTCGGAAACTGCGGAGAACACAACGGGGATATCGGTGTCTTCGGTGAGTGCCTGCATGCGCATCGCAACTGGAGTTGCAACGCCGATCATGAGGTCAACGTCATCTGCGATGAAGTTGGAGATGATCTGCTCCATAACGGTTGCGTCCTCGTTGCAGTTATCGTAGCTTACCTCGAAGGTCACGCCCTTTTCCTCGCCGATGGCCTTGAGCTGAGACTGGATGTTCTCGACGATCTGGTTGAGGGAAGCGTCGTCAACATAGTTGCATATGCCAACCTTGTAGACCTTTGCGCTGTCGCCGCTTCCGTTATCGCTGCCGTTGCTGCTGCATGCGCAGAGGGTGAATACCATTGCCAGTGCGCATACGAGCGCGAGTGCCTTCTTGATGATGCTGTTTTTCATTGTTTTTTCCTCCAAAAATGTTTTTTGTAGCTTGGGTGCAGATGGAGGGGAGCTTGCTTAAAAAAATAAAAAAAGCAGCCTCCTATCCCAACAATGGGACAAGAGCTGCGCTCCTGCGATACCACCCAAATTGACGAAAAATTCGTCCGCTCGCTTATGCGTACCATCATACGCACCCCGATTGATAACGGGAGGGATCCCGTCGGCATCTACTCAAGAAAAACTCTTTCAAGCCGCCCTCCGAAGTCCATTCATTCCGCACCGACGACCGTGATCTCACCACCCACGATTCTCTTAACAACGGCTTCCCGGAACTACTACTCTTCGTCACAGGTTTGATGCTTGCATTATAGCACCGGATTTCATCTTGTCAAGACCCAATTTAAAATTTTTTCGGAAAAGATTTTTTGCACATTCCCTCTTGCAATGGAGCGCGCGATCGGTTATAATGCATACAAACTTGATAGGGATTCAAATTTTTTTGCAATCCAGTTAGCGGCTGCTAACTCAAATGCAAAATTTTTTGCTTCCATAGTTAGCGGCTGCTAACTAAATGCCCGAATACGCCGATACCCCGTCAAAAAGCGTATAGACGCAGACAAGTATATCTCGCAGTTAGCATATGCTAACTGACAAAAATCACAAAAGGCAATAATGTGGGCTGTCGAAAAAGGTATCACCAAGGGCACGACAGATACGACCTTCAGTCCCAACGCCGTCTGCACCCGTGCACAGATCGTTGCGTTCCTGTACCGCGCATCCGGAGATGATGCGTCGAATCTGAAGCTCCGGTTTACCGATGTTCCGGCAAACGCATGGTGCGCCGAGGCCGTCGCATGGGCGGTTTCCAAAGGCATAACCAACGGAACCACGGCAACGACATTCAGCCCGAACGCTACCTGCACCCGTGCACAGGCGGTAACCTTCATCTATCGCGCTCAGTAAGATCAGCAAAAACCCGTACATCCGGCACGATTTGTGCCGGATGTAGTTTTTTAATGGATAATTTCTGCGGCTTTTGTTATATTTGACGGTTGACTTTTGCCATTTAAAGCGCTATTATTGCAGCATGAAAACACGGTGGACGCCACCGGGTGAACTTGAGAAAGGAGATACGGCAATGAGCATCTGCACTGCACGCAATATGATGAGCACCGGCAGACGCGAAATGTCTGCGTCCTCCTATTTCAGCTTTACTAAGGTCTGCTATGCAGGCCGATATTTTGCTGCTCTCAATTCTACCGACCGGTGCGAATGTCCTTGTACGGTTTTCTGATGCAGGAAATCTCAGGGTGTTGCCGGCTCGGCAGCACCCTGTTTTTTTAATCAAAAAGGAGAAAAAACGTTATGAAAAAGAAGATCACAGCTTTGGTAATGGCTGCTGCAATGTGTCTGAGCGTTGCGGCATGCGGCTCATCGGATAACGGCGGCAGTGGAGATACCGCCAAGGATACCTACACCGTCGGCATATGCCAGCTGGTGCAGCACCAGGCGCTCGATGCGGCGACCCAGGGCTTTAAGGATGCTCTGAAGGAGGAGCTCGGCGACAAGGTCGAGTTTGTTGAGCAGAACGCCGCAAACGATATCCCGACCTGCGGCACCATCTGCAACGGCTTCGTTTCCGACGGCGTTGATCTCATCCTTGCAAACGCAACTCCGGCACTTCAGGCCGCAACCGCAGCTACCCAGTCAATTCCAATCCTCGGCACCGCAGTTACAGAGTACGGCGTTGCGCTTGATATAGATAACTTCTCCGGCACAGTCGGCGGCAACGTATCCGGTACCTCAGATCTCGCCCCTCTGGATCAGCAGGCTGCAATGTTCTCCGAGCTTCTCCCCGATGCAAAGACCGTCGGCATCCTCTACTGCTCGGCTGAGCCAAACTCCGTATATCAGGCAGACGTCGTAAAGGCCGCTCTTGAGGACAAGGGTATCACCGTTAAGATCTACACCTTTGCAGACTCCAACGACGTTGCAACCGTAACCGCGACCGCATGTGACGAATGCGACGCACTTTACATCCCCACCGATAACACCGCCGCTTCCTGTGCCGAGGCAATAAACAATGTTGCTCTGCCTAAGAAGACCCCCATCATTACGGGTGAGGAAGGCATTGCAAAGGGCTGCGGCATCGCAACTCTGTCCATCGACTACTACCAGCTCGGCGTTACCACTGGCAAGATGGCTGCAAAGATCCTCACCGGTGAGAGCGATATCTCCACCATGCCCATCGAGTACTACCAGAACCCCGTCAAGAAGTACAACGCAGACATCTGCGAGCAGCTTGGTATCACCGTTCCGTCCGATTACACCGCTATCGGCTAATTAATCGTAATTGCTAACCAATCAACCGAAATGAGGTCTGAAAAATGACGATGTCCGTTTACCTGTCCGCTCTGAGCGTGACAAACCTTATATCAAGAATGCCTGCTGCCGTTGCGCAGGGCATCATATGGGGACTCATGGCGCTGGGCGTGTTTATAACCTTCCGACTGCTGGATATACCCGATATGACCGTTGACGGTTCGTTCGCGACCGGCGGTGCGGTCACGGTAATGCTCCTGCTTGCCGGTATGCCTGCATGGGCGGCACTGCTCATAGCCATAGTTGTAGGCGTGCTCACAGGTCTGTGCACCGGCCTTCTGCATACAAAGCTCGGTATTCCTGCGATTCTCGCCGGTATACTCACGCAGTTTGCGCTGTATTCGATCAACCTGCGCATCATGACAAAGGCCAATCAGACAGCCAGCGTGCAGAAGTTCGGCATGTTCTGGGAGAACGGAAACGGATTCCTCGTCTCATCGCTGCATATTCCGCAGGCGATATTGGTCGGCCTTGTCCTTACGGCGATAATCGTCGCTCTTTCTTACTGGTACTTCGGTACCGAGCAGGGCAGCGCATTGCGCGCTACAGGCAATAATCCGGCGATGAGCCGCGCACAGGGCATCCATATCGGCACGATGAAGGTCATCGGACTCGGCATCTCAAACGGCATAGTCGCCCTCGCAGGCGGCCTTATGACTCAGTTCCAGGGCACTGCCGACGTCAGCATGGGCCGCGGCGCCATAGTAATCGGCCTTGCGGCGATCGTCATCGGTGAGATCCTGTGCGACGCTATCTTCAGCAAGGGCTGCAACTTCGCCGTAAAGCTCTGCTTTATCATATTCGGCGGCATTGTCTACTACGCGGTCATGGTCGTCATCCTCTGGCTGAAGCTTGACCCGAACGACCTTAAGCTGTTCACGGCCATCATCGTTGCCGCCTTCCTTGCGATACCGCAGCTCAAGGCGCAATCGAAAAGCTCGTTTTCACGCTCTAAGAAGAGGGCAGTAAGCGAAAGGAGCGATGCGTAATGCTGGAGATAAAGAATGTTTCAAAGACCTTTAATGCAGGAACGATAAATGAAAAGCGCGCGCTGACAGACCTCAGCCTCAGCCTGAATGACGGCGACTTCGTTACCGTTATCGGCGGCAACGGCGCGGGCAAATCGACGCTTCTTAACGCTGTTGCGGGCGTGTGGCCGGTCGATTCCGGATCTATACTCATCGACGGCGAGGACGTCACCGGCATGCCCGAGTACAAAAGAGCAAAGTACATCGGCCGTGTTTTCCAGGATCCGATGATGGGCACCGCGCCCAATATGCAGATCGAAGAAAACCTCGCTCTGGCCTATCGCCGCGGAAGAAAACGCGGACTCAAATGGGGCGTTACGAACGCCGAACGTGAGATATACCGCGAAAAGCTTGCGACCCTCGGCCTCGGCCTTGAGGACAGGCTCACTGCCAAGGTCGGACTGCTATCCGGCGGCCAGCGTCAGGCGCTGACGCTGCTCATGGCTTCGCTTCAGACCCCGAAGCTGCTGCTTCTGGATGAGCATACCGCAGCTCTCGACCCCGCGACGGCCAAAAAGGTCCTTGAGCTTTCCGATAAGATCATAAGCGACAATAAGCTGACGGCGCTCATGATAACCCATAATATGACCGACGCCATCCGCCACGGCAACCGCCTGATCATGATGGACAGGGGCAAAATAGTCCTCGATATATCCGGCGAGGAAAAAAGCCGCCTGACCAAGGCTGATCTTCTCGAGCGCTTTGCCGAAAAGGCCGGCGTTCAGGAGGAGACTGATTCCGTCCTGCTGTCGTAAATTTCAAATTGTTATTGCACCGCCCGCGAGGATACCTCACGGGCGGTTTTTGCGTGTAGATTTGTTCACATCTGCATGATATACTTTCGGCGATATATACCCGAAGGGAGAAGCGTATGAGCTTTACGATAATATTGGCAGTTGTTTATGCTGCGCTTATCGGCTTTGCGGCCACTGCATTCGCGAAAAAGCACAGGGCGCTCGGCGCAGGGCTGCTTGCTGCGGTCTCGGTATTGACTGCCGTGCTGATGTATATGTGGATCAACTCGCCGATGTGACGTAAAAATGAATATAAAAAAACAAGAGCAGCTGCCTCCTGCGCGGAGAACAGCTGCTCTTGCGGTTTTAAAATCAGAATATGCAGTTTTCAATATAACGGTGGAGTATTGCTGCCACCTGAGCGCGTGTTGCGCCTGCTTTGGGCATGAGACGGCCGTCGGCCGAGCCGTTTATTATGCCCTCTGCCGATGCCCAGGCTATGGCAGTGCGCGCATAGGCCGAGACGCTTTCGAAGTCCGCAAAGTTGCCGAGGTCGGCTGCTGCCGATACGTCGATGCCCTTGAAGGCGGCGTAGCGATAAAGTATGGCCGCCATCTGCTCGCGCGTGACGGTCCCGTTGGGGGAGAAGGTGTTGTTATCAAAGCCGTTGACTATGCCGTTTGCTGCCGCCCAGCCGACAGCCTCGCTGCACCAAATCCCACGCGTATCGGAGAAGGTGGGTGCGGCGGCCTTGGGGCTTCCCTCCATGCGCCACAGAACGGTCACGAGCATGCCGCGCGTCATGGTGACGTTGGGAGAGAACGTGTTTGCGCCCGTTCCGGCAAACAGAGCATTGTTGTAGGCGTAATATGCATCGCCGAAGTACCATGCGTTTGTGGGAACATCGGCAAACGGGAAGCCCGTTACGGCGGTCATGATGCCGGTCTCGGTCGAGCAGGTGAGCCAATTGCCGCTTACGCTGCTGCCGGTCGCCTTTATCGTGCCGTCATCAGCTATTGCCGCTGCGACGCAGCCGCCGGTTTTTACGGGAACTCCGAGCGAGCACTGAGCGTTAATGCTCCTGCCGCCTGCTGCGGCGGAGACAAGGAAGAGCTGCGCACTGTCAAGCTTTTCGCCGAGAGCGCGTTTCTGCACTGCGTTCGGCTGAGCGGTACCGACCGAAACGCTCACGTCGCCGCCCGAGGTGAGCACGGAGGATTCAAACTCCGCGCTGCCGTTTGCGGTGGTAAAGCGAACAGAGCTTGCCGCCGAAAGCGCCGAAACTCCGCGCTCCCAAACGTTTACGGTGTCCGCACCGGTAACGGATGCGTCGATAATAACGGTTTTGCCGCTTGCGCCGATCGTGCGCATCATGCTGCTTGTCGGGAAAACGGTGCATACACCGTTTTCGACGATGGCCGGCGCACTGACGGGCACAGTGCCGGTGGTGATGATCACAGGACGTATATCGAGCTTGCCCTCGAGAACGATGAGCGCGTCATTGTCATCGGTGAAATTTGTGTCGTTGCCCATGGAGTCGGCAATTTTATAGATGTAATCGTTTATGCCGGCTTTGACGGCCTTGGTAAAGATGTTGTCGAACTTTATTGAGCTTGCCGCATCGCCGAAAGCGTGCTTCTTGATGATCGAGAGCAGCTGGTCAAGTATCTCGCCGCTTTTTATCTTGTTAAGACCGGCCTGCACCCAATCGGGGTAATTGCCGTCATCCTCGCCGCCGAGGTGGCTCTGATAGATGTAGTTTACGGCGTCGAGCAGTGTCTTGGTGTCCGTAACGGGGATATTGACGCCCTCTGTGATGATGCTCTGCAAATTTGCTATTATGCGGCCGTTTATCCATGTTGAAACGCTGTTTTCAACGGGGACGAATTTGTTCAGAAAACTGCCGACGAAGCTTCCGGCAACGGTGTTGAGCATATCGGCGGTGAAGCCGCGCTCTCTGCCGTACTCGGTCACGTCGTCGATGGTCTCGTACTTGCCGGAAACGGCGTTGTAGTAGCTTACGGGGCCGATGTGATTGAGCGTGTTCACGGCGGCAACGAGACTTCCGGAGACCTCACGCAGCTGAACAAAGCGCATGGGCGAGGGGTAGGTGAGGTTTGAGCCGGTCTCAACATCGTAAAGAGTGTTTCCGCTCTTGGTCGTCATTACGGCGATGTCGTTTGCGTGCATATGGCCGGTGAAGATCATTTCAAGTCCGGCATCGGCAAGCTGGGCGGCAATGGAAGCGTAATCTTCAATAAGGTACATTTTGAGAATGTCCGGCTCCATAGAGAAGTGCGGAACGAAGCCGTGATGCGAAAGGCCGATGACGTGATTCCCTTTTGCCTTGGCTGCCTTTATCTGCTCGGTTGCCCATGCAACGAGCTCGGGACTCATTTCGCCGCGTGTTTCGTGCTCATTGTCGTTATCCGACGTGTTGTCGGCGCTGTAGCAGCAGGTGTCGAGCGCGATAAGCGTTACACCCTTGCAAGGCTCTGCAACGTATGAAAGCTGACCCGATTCCTTGCCCTGGGGAGGAGTGTAGCGCGCAACTATGCTGCTGTCGGAATACACGAAGTCATAGACGGATGCAAAGTCCTCGGGCTGAGTGCGCGTTGCCGGAACTGCCTTACCGTCGGGAGTGTTGAAGTTTTTTGCGTTTTCGTTGCGGATGTCATGGTTGCCGTTTATGACATACACCTTCATGCCCGGAACGTCCTTCTGAACCTGCTGCAGGCGAGCAGAGAACTCCTTGTGGCCTTCAAGCTCGCCGTCCTTCGTGAGGTCACCCGAAATAAGCAGAATGTCTGGCTTGTCCTCACGCACGGCATCGAGCAGCTTGAGGTTTATCTCGCTGCTTTCCGTGAGCAGCTTTCTGTCGCTGTTGAGTGCATCGGTGTAGTCTGAGGTGTCCTTTATCATGTTCGGGGACAGGTAGTGCGTGTCGCTCATGACGGCGATTTTAAGATCTATGCCCTTATCGGCGTCGTCCCGAGCGGCCAGCGCAGGGCTGCACAGCGTGCTTATCATTATAATGGTAAGCAGCGCGGCGGCAAAGCGCCGGAAATGGTTTTGCTTTCTCATTGTTTTCCTCCTATTTCTTCAATTACTGTATCGGCATCCTAACCAAATACAATCATACATGAAAAATGCGGCGAAAACAAGAGTGATAACGGTTGACAGGTAAAATGTGCGTATATATAATGTAAAACGTTTTTGAAAGAGGAGCGTTATGAACAGAGAAAACTTTTTCAGAAAATATGATAAGATTGTCGCCGGCTTTGGAGACACCAAGCCGAGCATACTGCTGCACAGCTGCTGCGGGCCGTGCTCAAGCTCGGTGATCGAGCTGCTTTCGCAGCATTTTGATGTAACGGTTTTGTGGTATAATCCGAATCTCTGGCCGGAGGAAGAGTTCGAAAAGCGCCTTGCCACCCAAAAGCAGCTTATATCCTGCCTTGCCGAGGACGGGATTTGCGCAGGGCTTTTGACACTGCCGTGGCGCAGTGAGGACTATTTTTCGCGTATAAAAGGACTTGAGAACGAGCCTGAGGAGGGCAAAAGATGCCTCGAGTGCTTTAAGATACGCCTCGAAGAGACTGCCCGGGTCGCGGCCGAGCGTGGCTTTGACTGGTTCTGCACAACGCTCACCGTGTCCTCGCGCAAGGATGCGGTCATCATAAACGCCATCGGCCGCGAGGCCGAAAAAAAGTACGATGTCAGATGGCTGCCCTCGGAATTTAAAAAACGTGAGGGAAACCACAGATCAATTATCTTGTCCGAAAAATACGGGCTGTACCGTCAGGAATACTGCGGCTGCGTATTTTCGCTCAATGGAGGCAGCAATGAATAAAACCACAAGAAATATAGTGACAGCCGCCGTCATCGGCGCGCTGTATGCCGTGCTTACGATGGTGCTTGCGCCGATAAGCTACGGCCCTGTGCAGTGCAGAATATCCGAGGTGCTGTGCATACTTCCGTTTTTCATGCCTAGCACCACATGGGGGCTGTTCTTCGGCTGCGCGATAGCCAATATTGCAAGCTCGGCCGGACTTCCGGATATCATCTTCGGCTCGCTTGCAACGCTTATAGCATGCCTGTGCATATCGTGGTGCGGAAAGCACAATAAAAAGGCGCTTGCCTGCCTTATGCCGGTTATCTGGAACGGACTTATAGTCGGCGCGATGCTCACGGTCGTCGTAGCAGGGCTCAATCCGATCAAAAACTTCGGCGCATTTGCCGTCTTTGCCGGCGAGGTAGCTCTCGGAGAAGCTGCTGTAATGTTCATTGCCGGCCTTCCGCTTCTGTCCTGGCTGCCGAAGCAGAAGTTCTTTGCCGACTATGTAAGCAGGTCTTGACAAAATGCAGCAAAAATATTAATATGTCATTGCAAAAGGGGTGCTGAGTTTTCTCGGCTGAGACGGAAAGAATCGAATTTCCGAGACCCTCGAACCTGATCCGGGTAATGCCGGCGTAGGAAACGAAAATTTTTATATCAATCGTTTTCCTATGACCGCATTGCTTTTGCAGTGCGGTTTTTTATGTTTTAGGAGGAATAGAAAAATGACAAAGAACAGAACGCTCCCTCTTGTGGAGTGCGCTATCATGATAGCGCTTGCCACCGTGCTGAGCATGGTAAAGCTTGCAGAGCTTCCCTACGGCGGCTCGATAACGATAGCGTCGATGCTTCCTCTGCGATAATCGCTTATCGCAGAGGAATGGGCTGGGGACTCGGTTCGGCATTCGTTTATGCCGTCATCCAGCAGCTTTTGGGTCTTAATTCGCTTTCCTATGTTACAACTTGGCAGAGTGTTGTCGCAGTCATATTGCTCGACTACATAGTTGCGTTTACGGTGGTCGGCTTTGCGGGCATTTTCAGAAATGCTATCAAAAGTCAGGCAGCGGCTCTGACACTCGGCTGTGTTTTTGTATCCGTCCTCCGCTATGCCTGCCATGTGATTTCCGGTGCAACGGTTTGGGCAGGATTGTCCATCCCTACGCAGGCGGCACTTTCCTATTCGTTCATATATAATGCGACCTATATGCTTCCGGAGGCCATAATTTTGGCTGTATCTGCGGCGTATATAGGCTCTGTCATAGATTTCAGAGAGGAAAAGCTTCGCCGGCTGGTTCGTGCAAATTCCGGCGTACATGCATCTGCCATGAGCATAGTCGCGGGACTTGTTGCCGCCGCTGCCGTGGTATATGACGTTGTTGAGGTGTTCTCGCATCTGCAGAGTGCCGAAAGCGGCGAATTTGACATCACCGGTCTTGCAGCGGCAAACTGGACTGCCGTTATAGCGGTAACGGCATCCGCGGCTGTTGTTGCCGTTTTGCTTATCGTGGTCAGCAAGGCACTGAAAAACGGCCGAGAGGCCTAAAAAAACCTTGACACGGTAAAAGAGTATCGTATATAATAAACTTCCGATGCTTGTGAGCATCGGAAGTTTATTACTTTGTCAACTACTTCGGGCTTTGCCCGATGTTGAGTATTATTCTGAAAGGAGTGCACAAAACATGCTGCGTACTTACCAGCCCAAGAAGCGTCAGCGCAAGAAAGAGCACGGCTTCCGCAAAAGAATGGCTACCGCAAACGGCCGCAAGGTCCTCGCTCGCCGCAGAGCAAAGGGCAGAGCAAAGCTGAGCGCCTGATTTGGCAGCTCCGAGCAGGAAAAGCAAATAAATTTTTTAGGGCAGCTAAGCTGACGGAAGTCTAACCCGTGCTGCCCTTAACGTGTTTGCTGATATAAACGGAAAGCAAGGGTGGAATAATTGGATTTCAGGTCAACTCTGAAAAAGAATTATGAGTTTAAACGGCTTTATAACAAAGGCAAAACCGCCGTTACGCCCTACATGGTCGTGTATGCTCTGAAAAATCATAAGGGGATCCGCCGCGTTGGATATACCGTGTCCACCAAACTGGGCAAGGCAGTCGTGCGCAACCGCATCCGCCGCAGATTGAGGGAGATATACAGGCTTAATTCGGACAAGCTCAAAACAAATGTCGATATCGTCATCGTTGCGCGCAGCCGCTGCGTAGAGGCGGAGTATTCCAAAATGGAAAATGCCTTTTTGCATGCCTGCGCCGAGCTTGATATTTTAAGAGGCGATGAGCAATGAAAAAGCTTCTTCTCGCGCTTATCCGCATATATCAGAAATACGTCTCCCCGGCGTTTCCGCCGAGGTGTAGGTTTATTCCGACCTGCTCACAGTATGCCGTTGAAGCTATCGAGAAATACGGGGCTTTGAAGGGCGGCTGGCTCGCCCTTAAACGACTGTCGAAGTGTCATCCTTTTCACTTCGGCGAACACGATTTCTTCGATCCCGTTCCCTGACGAGGATCGGAATACAAGGAGAAACTTATGTCACTATGGGATATTATAGTCTGGCCGTTTGCCAGACTGCTGGAGATCCTTTATAACTGGACCGACAGCTACGGCCTTGCCATTATCCTCTTTGCTCTTGTGGTCAACCTGATCCTGCTGCCGTTCATGGCAAAGAGCAAAAAGGGCATGATGAAGACCACCCGTATCCAGCCTCAGCTTAAGGAGCTGGAGAAAAAGCATAGGGGCAATCAGCAGAAGTATCAGCAGGAGGTCATGAAGCTCTACAAGGAGCAGGGTGCAAGCCCCACCTCCGGCTGCCTGTGGTCGCTGATCCCGTTCCCCATACTCATCGCACTTTACAGTGTCATCCGTCAGCCTCTCGGCAGCATGATGGGCCTAGGCGATGAGAGCATCAAAAAGCTCACCGAGTGGGCTACTCAGAATGCAGGCTTCGTCGCCTCCAAGCAGGGCACCTATGACCAGATCGGCGTTGCCGACGCGATCCATAAGAACTGGGACGCAGTCACAAGCGCCCTCGGCAGCTTTGACGGAAAGCTGCTGAACATTGACTACAGCTTTCTCGGTATGAACCTCGGCTCGATCCCCGATTGGAAGATCTGGAACTTTGATTTTTCAAGCGCCGATATCCTTGCGACCATCGGCCTGTTCCTGATCCCGATCATTGCGGCGTTCCTTTCCTGGGCGTCGATGAAGATCAGCCAGGCGACCAACCCTCCCCAGGCAGGACAGGCTCAAATGAGCATGAAGACCATGAACCTCATGATGCCCATTATGTCCATCTGGATCTGCTTCATCATGCCTGCGGCTCTCGGCGTTTACTGGATCGCCAACAGCTGCTTCGGTATCGTGCGTGACCTTGTGCTCACAAAGCACTACAAGCGCAAGCTCGATATCGAGGATGCAGAGCGCATCGCAGCACAGAAGGAGAAAGAGGCCGAGCGTGCACGCCGCCATGAGGAGCACGAGCAGCTCAAGGTGGAGGGTGCAACGACCCGCAATAACAACACCAGCAAAAAGAAAATGCAGGCTCAGCAGAAGCAGGCCGATGCAGAGCGCATCGCCGCAAGCGAAAGAGCGGAGCGCGAGGCGCGCCGCGAAAAGCTTGGCATAGAAAAGCCCGAAAATCCCTCTCAGGTCGGCAAGCGCCGCTACGCAAGAGGCAGAGCTTACGATCCCAGCCGTTATGCCGACGAAATGGCGGCGGCAGAGGAGGTTAATGAGCCGGTCGAGGAGACCGCAGCGCAGACCGAGGGCGAGCCTGAACAGTCACAGGAGAATAGTGAAACATGATAAAGTCTTTGGAAACCACAGGCCGCACCGAGGATGAAGCCATCGCCGCAGCCCTGAAGGAACTCGGACTTGAGCGCGACGATGTTTCAGTAACAGTCGTTGAGCGTGCAAAATCCGGCTTCCTGGGAATAGGCGCTTCACCCGCAGTCGTGCGTGTCGAGTATGAAGCTCCGGATGAGCCGGAAGTCGAAGCCGAGCCTGCTCCGGTTGAGGCCGAAGCTCCCGTAAAGGCGGCGGAAAAGTCTGTCGATGACGGCGAGTTTGCCGATATCAGAGCCTTCCTCGCAGGACTTCTTGAGCGCATGGGAGTTAAGGCAAATATCGAGATCAGCCGTCGCGACGGCAAGAGCATTGCCGTTAATCTCTCGGGAGCGAATATGGGAGCTGTCATCGGCCGCCGGGGCGAGACTCTCGACGCAATTCAGCACCTGACCAACTACGTCATCAATCGCGGAAGCGACAAGCACATGCACATCTGCGTTGACGCGGAGAGCTACCGTGCAAAGCGCGAGGAGTCGCTTGTGCGCCTTGCCGAGAAGATGGCGGCAAAGGTCATAAAGTATAAGCGCAGCATGGCGCTTGAGCCGATGAACAGCTACGAGCGTCACATTATCCACGCCGCCCTTCAGGATTACGAGGGTGTTACCACCAGCTCGACCGGCACGGAGCCTAACCGCCGCGTCGTCGTGTCCTATGATCGGCCGCAGAATAACGGCAATAAGCCGCAGAGCCGCGAGTGGGCATAAGAACCGTATATTGGAGGAACTAAAATGATACTTGAAAAGATCCAGCAGATCCTTGCACAGCAGTTTGAAGTATCCGCCGACAGCATTAACGCTGACACCAATATCGTTGATGACCTCGGCGCAGATTCGCTTGACGTTGTCGAACTGATCATGTCCGTTGAGGATGAGTTCGGCGTGCAAATCCCCGATGAGGATGCAGCAGAGCTGGCCACCGTCGGCAAGATCATTGAGTACATCGAAGCAAGACAGTAATTATAAACCACGAAAAATCCCGCCCGGCAGGGCGGGATTTTTTGCGTCAATATGCGCGCAAGTGCTGCCGTATAACGGAATGCGCACTTTTTGTTGACTTAAAACACGGAAAAGAGTAAAATAAACTGATTAAGCTGACGAGAGTCGAACACGTATCGGTTTTGACGGGCAGATTTCCGCCCATGCCGCGTTAAAGCTCTTGACAATACGTCAGTATTCTCTGCGAGCTTTGCCTTGCCTGAACAAAAATCTGCTCCGGCAAAACTGCGAGCACCTGTCGGATGTGCTTTTCGAGATATTTTCGGCTTTCTTTGATGCAGGTGGGCTGGCGCCCATCAAGACAAAAAAGGCGAAAATAGCCGGAAGGGTACGCCGACAGGCGATATGGGTTCAACTCTCGTCAGCTTAAATATTTTTTCGGGTATTTTTTCGGAGAATACTATGGAAAAACTGTCGCATGCATATATAGTGTCCTCGGCGTCGGAGAATGCGCGAATGGGCAAGGCCTTTTACCTTGCCGAAAAGATGTTGTGCCAGAGTGAGGGCGAGCGTCCCTGCGGTGTGTGCCGTGATTGCAGGAAGGTCAAGGCGCGCGTACACCCCGATCTTGCGGTCGTCGAGCGCATCACCGACGATAAGGGCAAGCAGAAAAAGGAGATACTGGTCGATCAGGTGCGTGCAATGGGCGCCGACGCCTACGTTCTGCCGAACGAGGCCGCCGAAAAGGTATATATCATAAAAGACGCCGACACCATGAACGAGCAGGCGCAGAACGCTGCGCTGAAGATACTTGAGGAGCCGCCGAAGGGCGTTCATTTCATCCTGTGCGTATCCAATCCCGAGCGGCTGCTGGTCACCGTGCGCTCGCGCTGCGTGCTTGTAAGCTGCGCCGGCGAGGAGGATGCGGAGGACGAAAACGCGGCAGCTATGGCCGATGAATTTATCGCTCTTGAGCGAAAGGGCGACACTCCGGGGCTTACCGCGTGGTGCTTTGCGCATGAAACGCTTGATGCTCGCTCGCTCGGCGAGTTTCTGCTCGCGCTCAAGCGGCGCTATGCCGCGCTTCTTGCTTCGCAGCAGGATAAAATGCGCATAATGGATATTATACGGCTCGTTGACCGATGCATGGAGTATCAGACGGTCAATACGGGCGTGAAACACATTCTGGGGTTGCTGGCAGTCAGGTCGGCAGCGGAAACGAGGAAAGCAATTGACTGAAGTTATAAGCGTTAAATTTAAAAATCGGGGAAAGAGCTATTATTTTTCGCCGAACGGAAAGACCGTAAAAACCGGCCAGCAGGTCATTGTCGAAACCAGCAAGGGTCTTGAGATAGCCGACTGCTTCCGCGGCAATCACGAGGTCGAGGACGATGCGGTCGTGCAGCCGCTGCGCCCGGTCGTCAGAGTCGCGACGCGCGATGATCTTCGCGTTGCCGAGATTAACAAGCAGCGCGAAAAGGAAGCGTTCGAGATATGCCAGCAGAAGATCGCCGAGCACGGCCTGGATATGAAGCTCGTTGACGTTGAGTGCAACTTCGAGGGCAACAAGACGATGTTCTTTTTCACCTCCGACGGCAGAGTTGACTTCCGCGAGCTTGTAAAGGATCTTGCGGGCATTTTCCGCAACAGGATCGAGCTGAGGCAGATCGGTGTGCGCGACGAGGCAAAAATGCTCGGCGGACTCGGTATCTGCGGAAGACCGTTCTGCTGTAGCCAGTTTATCGATGAGTTCCAGCCGGTTTCCACAAAAATGGCGAAGGTGCAGTCGATGTCTCTCAATCCCGGGAAGATATCCGGCAGCTGCGGCAGGCTTATGTGCTGCCTGAGATACGAGCAGGAGGCCTATGAGGAGCTTACAAAAAATGTGCCCAAGCAGGGCGCGTTTGTAGAAACTCCGGCAGGCTACGGCATTGTTACGCAGGTAAATCTTTTGCGCCAGATGGTTAAGGTAAAGCTCGACGGCGAGGGCGACGATACGGTAAAGACTTATCGGGCTGTTGAAGTTGCGGCAGTGCCCGGCGGCCGCCCCAAGGATGGTGAGACTCCTCCCTCGGTGCTCAAGTACATCCCCGAGCCGGAAGAGGAAGAAGAGGAGGAGCAGGATATCTGGAAGCTGCCGCAGCTGTTTGCCGATGACGACGCAGCCAAGGAGAAAGAAAGCGCACAGGAACAGAAAAAGCGCAGCCGCCGCTCGCGCAGAGGAGGAAAGAAGCCTCAGAGCGATGCAAAACCGGCGCCTCAGTCTGCACAGGCACCTTCTGCGGAAGAAAAGAAGAACACGGCAAAGCCGAAGCTGAGAAATCGCCGCGGAGGCGGAAAGAAGCCTGCCGAACAGAGCGCTTCCGCCGAGCAGCCGAAGCCGCAGCAGGCCAAAAGCCAGGACGGCGAGAAGAAGCGCTCAAACCGCCGCTATTATCACCGCGGCAAGCCCAAAAATAAAGGCGGACAGGCGCAGGATAAATAGTATTCCCGGAGGCTGAGATATGAGTAAAAAAAGCAATAACAAAAGCGGAATGAGCATGAAAACAAAGTGGATAATAACCGGCATCCTCTGCGTTCTGGCTGTGCTGACGGTGGTCGTCGTCGCGGCCGACGGCTGCTTTGACTTCAAGCCCGGCTCGGTTCAGTCCAACGACAAGGCCGTTGCCGAAAGCGCAGCGCCCGCCGGCGACAAGGATACCGCAAAGACCGGAGGAACACACACCGTTCTCGTTACGGCCGGCAACGGCGGCACAACTGATCCCAGCGGCAGCCTCGCGGTTGAAGACTGGGAGAGCGTGAAGATCAACTTCATACCCAATGAGGGGAATGAGATCCAGTCGGTATCGGTCGACGGTAAGGATATGGGCGCTATCGAGAGCTATGAGCTGTCAAACGTCACAGAAGATCACAGTATCATCGCGACGTTTGTAAAGAAAGCCGTTCCCACGCCGACACCTGCTCCAGCGACCCCTACGCCGGATGACGGCGAGTGATATGAAATTAAAGCTGACTAGAGCCGAACGCATGTGTTCGGCTCTAGTCAGCTTATATGCTCCCTATGCAGCATATAAGCTACAGGGGGAGCATTTTTTGATACAGCATACAAAAAGGCCATCCGCGGATGCGGATGGCCGAATTGCTTTTTGGGGGAGTATCAGACGGAAGCGCTGCTTGCGCGGTAGATCAGAGTGACTGCCTGACCGCGGGTGCAGGTCGCGTTGGGAGCAAAGGTCGTTGCGGTGGTGCCCTTGGTAACGCCGTTGGCAACTGCCCATGCAACTGCGTCTGCGCAGTAGGAGTCTGCCGCTACGTCAGTGAAGTCGGTGCCGCTGGTGACCTTGTCGTCGCCGCTTGCGCGGAACAGGAAGGTTACGATCTGGCCGCGAGTGCACACGGCGTTCGGATCGAAGGTCTCGGCGGCCGTGCCGTTGGTGATGCCGGTGGAAGCCGCCCAGACGATCGCGTCGCGGTAAACGCTGCTTTCCTTAACGTCGGTGAACGGATTCTTCAGACTACCGACGCTGGGAGAACCGGCAGCGCGGTACAGGAAGGTTACGATCTGCGCGCGGGTGCAGCCGTCGTTGACGCCGAAGGTGTCGGCGGTTATGCCGTTTGTGACCTTGTTCTCAACTGCCCAGAGGATCGCGTCGTAGTAGGGGCTGCCGGACTTGACATCCTTGAACGGATTCTCGGCCGGAGTGGGCTCGGGATCGACGGCAGGAAGCTGATCGACGGGGATGACCGCGTTGACGGAGCCGTTGTCGAGAGTGATCTGATAGTTCTGCGAGTATCTTGCCTTGCCCTGCTCGTAGGTGTAGATGACGAGGGCGAGGGTGTGGCCTTCCTCAACGGTGTAGAGGTTGGGCTGGAGGTAGATGGTGTAGTCGTGGTTTTCGCCGACCTTCAGAGCAACCTTGGTGTCGGCCGAAGCGGAGTTGTAGCCTGCGCCGGGGTTGCACAGATCCATCCAGCCGCGAGCGATGATCTTGTAGCTGACGTCGCTTGCCTTGAGTTCTGCGTAATCATAGTTGCTCAGGCCGCCGCCCATCCATGCGCCGTTTTCGGTGAGGTCCTTGGGAACATAGCTGCCCTCGGTGTTGAATGCCTTGAAGGTCTTGCCTTCGGGAGCGATGTCAACGAGCATTGCGCTGACCATGAGCGCGTCGCGGTCGATAAGATCGGCTGCGTCGGGCAGGGAAACAGTCACGCCGCTGCCTGCTGCGCTTGCAACGTAGTTGTCGTGATCAAGCGCGCTGAGGTCAAGCTCGGGAGAAACTGCGTTGTCGTGATCGACGCCGCCGCGCGGAGCGTTGGGAGCGTCGTAGTTATCAACGCTTGCAGAGAAGTTAACGGCAACCGAGCCCTTGATGACCGTGTCGGCCTTGACGGGCATGGTGTACATTGCGCTGACTGCGGTATCGCCTTCGGTGAGCTTATCTCTCCAGTTGCGGCTGTTGATGCCGAGGGAGGAGTAATCGCTGTTTATGGTGGTGCTGCCGGTCTTGCCGGAGGAAAGGGTCACGCTCTTTGCGGTGTCCCAGCTGTCATAGGTGTGCCATACGGAAGCGTCGTGGCTGTCCTGAGCGGTGACTGCCGCCATGTTTTCTGCGCCGTTTTCAACGCCGCACAGATAGTGGCTGAACCAACGGTTAAGGACATTGTTGTAGCTTTCGCCGTCAATGTAGAACTCGAGGTTGCCGGCAGGGTAGCTGGGAGTGAGGTGAGCGTCCTGGTGGAGCAGGAGCTTTACGTTTACGCCGGCCTTCTGGTATGCCTGATACATCAGGTCAAATTCCTTGGTGCGGACGTTGTCGTCGTTGAGACCGTGAACTATGAGTGCAGGGCACTTGATGTTCTCTGCGTCAAGAGTGTAGTCACGGGTAGCCCAGTGCTTGGAGTAGTCGCCGTTGGTGGCGAGCTGATCCTGCTGGATCTGATACAGATAGTTGCCGTACTTCTCGGCGATGGTAGCGTAGTCGGCAGGATCGAGGTAACGGCCGTTGCAGTACCATGCGAGCATCTCAGAATAGCTTGCCGACCATGCGCTGGTGGAAATGCCCTGAGAGTTGGTGTACTCATACCAGCTTGCGATGCCTGCTACGGGGACGATGGTCTCGAGGCCGGCAACGCCGGTGGTGGCCAGACCGAACTGAGTGGTGCCTGCATAGGAGCGACCGGTCATGCCGACCTTGCCGCTGGACCAGTCTGCCGCGATGGTGATGTTGCTGGTCTTGTCGGTGTAGGCTACGCGATCGCCGTGCAGCCATTCGATGACGCACTTGAACGCATCGATCTCAAGATCGGTGCCGCAGGTCTCGAAGCCGTCCGAGCCCTTGGTGCCGAGACCGCCGCACTCGACGACGGCAAAGCCGCGCACGAGGTAGTAGTCGTACCACTCGAGATCTTCGTAGTCGTACGTGCCCTCGGAGGGGTTCCAGTAGTACCAATCTGCGCTGTTTGCGTTCGCGGCGGCCTGCGCGGTGGTTGCGCTGCCTGCCGGAGTGCGTGCTGCCGGCTGGCTGTAGAGCTTGGAAATGTCATAGCTCTCGCTGCCGAGATTTTCGCCGGGGCTCATGGAATCGTTGCAGCCGGTGATGTAGGGGCGAGCTTCGTAGATGGTAGCTGCCTTGTAGTTGCCCTCGACTGCCGCACGGGGAACCTGAACAACGGCCTTGACGAGGTCGAGCTTGCCGTCATCGTCGGTGTCGTAGTTGGTCTCGACGTATACGCAGTAGCGGATGATGTCGCTGTCGGCATTGCTGTAGCCGGTCTCGACAGAACCGGTGGTGTACGGGAATATGGGCTGAGCCATACCGTTCATGTAAAGCGGCTGGAGCTTATCGGCATGCAGTGCGTCGTACATGGTGTTGGCAACTGCCTTCATCTGACGGTAAGCGTCAAGGGTGCAGGCCGCGTCGGTGTCGGTATCGGCACTGATCATGCCCATGCTGCGAGCCAGAGCAAGATAGTCGGCAGGGAAGGTGCCGAGCTGCTTTTCGCTCATGCCCGTCCAAAGCAGCAGTGCGCGCACTGCGTCTGCAACAGACAGCTCTTCGCTTGCGGAAGCGCCGTCGGGGATGGTGATGCTGCTGTCAATGTCTGCAAGATCCGCATAAGTCAGCACGTCGCTGCTGTCTGCCGTCTCGGCAAAGGCTGCGCCGGGCAGAACGGAGAGGATCATGACAAGGCTCATCAACAGAGCAAGAAGTCTTCTCTTCATAATACGCCTTCTTTCTGAGTATTCTAAATCAGTACACCTAATAATACAAGGTTACCGACTTATGTGGTTTAGTTTAAAACGCGAAAGTGAAATTTTCAATTGACAGAATTAACGAGCGTTAAGAAAAATTAATACAGATATTTGTAGTATTTATATGAAATCGCGAAAGTGTATCAAACTTACGTGATTAAACGACAAAAGCAGCCTGAAATGTCCAGCATTTCGGGCTGCTTTTGGAAAATGATTATATTCAGAAAGCCATTCCGCCTGCGAAGCGGTTGAACATGACAGCGACCTGCGAGCGGACCGCGCTGCCCTTCGGGCTTAGCGTTGTGCTGCTTGTGCCGTTGATGATCCCTGCGCCTATTGCCCAGCACATGCTCTCGCGTGCAAAGGAGCTCACCTGCTGCGCGTCGGAATAGCCGCCGATATCGGCGTAAACGTCGGTGTTATAGCCCTTGTAGTTTGCGTATCTGTGCAGGAAGGTGACAAGCTGCTCGCGTGTGAGCGTTTCGTTCGGCGCGAAAGTGCCGTCGGCGTAGCCGTTGGAGATGTTGTTGTGCGAGCCCCAAAGCAGGGCGTCGTAGCAATACTGCGAGGAGCTTACATCGGAAAAACGGTTTTCGTATCCCGAAACATCGGGGCTTCCGTCGAGGCGATAGAGCACTGTCACGAGCATGGCTCGGTCCATTGTAACATTGACGCCGAAATTGGTCTCCGTCAGACCCTTGAACATGCCTGCCGCAACAACATTGTCAATGTCGTTATGCGCCCAGTAGGTCACGGGAACATCGGCAAAATTTTTCGAGGGACAATTATCTCCGAACAGGCAGCCGTCCTTCCACACGGCGACGGCTGTGACGTCCGATGCCGGCATCGTTATGTACCAGTATCCGTCGCTGCCCTTTGAGGCTGTCGCGCCGCTTACTTCCCAGTGGTCAAATATCTTTGTTCCGTTAGCGCCCGGAACAAGCTTTATTTTTGCTCCGGCCGTGTAGCTTCCGCTGCCTTCGCCTCCGGAAACGGTGAGCTTATAGGTCGTCGGCTCCGGAGTGGCGCCGCCTGCCCAAACGGCGACGAGAGTCCGAGTTTTGTCTGCGATCGTCGAGGTCGTAACGGCCTGACCTGTGCCGGAATCTTTCCAGTAGTCGAGCTTGTATCCGTCGCGCTTGACGGTGGGGAACGAGCCGTAGGCCTTGTCCTTGTAGTAAGCAACGACGCGGTTTCCGCTTACCGTGCCGCCGTTTGCGTTGAAAACTCCGGCAACGAAGTGCGTAAGCTCGGTGCTGTAATTGTTATAAAGGAAGATCTCCGCCTCGTTTATGCGGCGCTTGACCAGCCCGGGGAGGATCTCGCCGCCGGCAGAGCACAAAACTGCGAATGCGTCCGCAAGCTCAAGATCGGGAACGGGATTGCCGTAGCTGTCTTTAAAGCCCTGCTGTATATACCGAGCCAGTCTCCAGCCTGTGTTGTAATCGACCCAGTTCGGCCCAAAGTTGTAAGCAAGGCTTACAAGCGCGTCAAACTGATTTTGCGTCAAGCTCAGTCCGTATTTTTTCGCGGTGTTGTTGACGCCTCTTTCAAATCCGACTATATCCTGCTCAAAATATGCATCGGCCTGCTCGAGCGTGATCTCCATGCCCTCGTAAATGTCCGAAGCATAATGCCCGTAGCCGATGGTCCAGTATTCCTCGCTCGGATGCGCCTTGTATGCCGTAAGCCGTAGCCCCTCCCAGCCCTTAATGAGGAGCTTTAGGTTGTCGCTGGCTTTCATGTCTGCCTCCGCAGCATCGGCGAAGGCCGCCGTCGGCACAAGCGTCACGAGCATCAGAACGGCAAGCAGGAAGGATATGTACCTTTTCATATGCGTGTCTCCTGTTTTGCGTGATGTGTGAAAATAAGTTTAAAAATGAGTGGCAAAATTATTACATTCTGCATTCTAACAAAAAAAGCTTGAAAAATCAAGGCTTTTGTTGTCGAACGGCCCGGACGGTAAAATTTACTGCGCCGAAAATGCCCGAAAGGGGCAAAAGTCGCCTAAATGCGAGGTGCTTGGACGGCCTATTTTGTCACAGACGCTTATTGACAGAATCGGACGGATATTATAAAATTTATTGTCCGATATTTATAATTATTGAGGAGCTGAGTGCAATGCGTGATTACAGCAAGGAATTTGCCGACAGAGTGCAGTATATAAGAAGCCTCGTGGAAACGAGCGGCGTTGACGGCATCGTTTTCGGAAACTCCGGCGGCAAGGACTCTGCCCTTGTCGGCATACTGTGCAAGTTTGCCTGCGAGAACACCGTGGGTATCATGATGCCCTGCGCGTCAAAGCGCAATTTTGAGCAGGATATGAAGGATGCTAAGGAGGTTGCCGAGCATTTCGGCATAGAAAGCCGCGTCATCGACCTGACCGATGTCCGCCAGGCAGAGATAGACAGGCTTCAGAGCATAACGACGCTGACAAATGCCGCCGTCAATAACATTGCTCCGCGCCTTAGAATGACAACGCTGTACGCCGTTGCGGCCTCGGAATACCGCCTCGTTGCCGGAACGGGCAACCGCAGCGAGCGCTACATGGGCTATTTTACAAAGTGGGGCGACGGCTCGTGCGATTTTAACCCCATATCCGATCTGACCGCGACCGAGATCATCGAATTTCTCAAATGGCTCACTGCACCTGCATGCATCATAAACAAAGCACCCTCGGCAGGACTGTTCGACGGTCAGACAGATGAGGACGAAATGGGCGTAAGCTACCGCGCGATAGACAGCTATATAAACGGAGGCGAGGTAAGCCCCACCGAGAAGAAGATAATCGACCGCTACCACCGCGTAAGCGAGCATAAGCGCAGCGGCATAAACGTATTTAAGCAGATAGATGAGTAAACACGAATTTTATGAAAATCCCCTGTGTGGGAGATATGCCGGAGAAGAGATGAAGCGCCTTTTCTCCGATGACTTCAAGTTCTCGACCTGGCGCAGACTGTGGATCGCCCTTGCCGAGAGCGAGAAAGAGCTTGGACTCGATATAAGCGATGCGCAGATCGAGCAGATGAAAGTGCACGTTGACGATATCGACTACGAGTCGGCGACCCGGCACGAGCATGAGGTGCGCCACGACGTTATGGCGCATGTGCTCACCTTCGGCGAGTGCTGCCCCGACGCAAAGCCGATAATCCACCTCGGTGCAACGAGCTGCTATGTCGGCGATAACACCGATATCATCCGAATGCGTAAGGCGCTCGTTCTTGTGCGGAAAAAGCTCGTTAACGCCATTGCGGCGCTGCGCGATTTTGCCGAGAAATACAAAAGCGTTCCGACGCTTGCGTACACGCATTTTCAGGCAGCGCAGCCGACGACAGTCGGCAAGCGCGCAACTCTCTGGGCGTATGACCTCATAAGCGACCTTGAGCAGCTTGATTTCCAGCTCGGCAGGCTCGAGCTTTTGGGCTGCAAGGGCACGACCGGAACCGGCGCAAGCTTCCTTGAGCTTTTCGACGGCGACGAGAAAAAGGTGACGGAGCTTGAAAAACTCATAGCCGAAAAAATGGGCTTTAGCCGCTGCGCCCCAGTGAGCGGACAGACGTATTCGCGCAAAGTCGATTTTTATGTTTTGCAGGTGCTCTCCGGCATTGCGCAGAGCGCGTCGAAATTCTCAAGCGATGTAAGGCTCCTGTCGCACCTCAAGGAGGTCGATGAGCCGTTTGAGTCAAAGCAGATAGGCTCGTCGGCGATGGCCTATAAGCGCAATCCCATGCGGAGCGAGCGCATAGCGTCGCTTTCGCGTTTTGTAATAAGCGATCTGCAAAACGCAGCCTTCACCGCGTCGAGCCAGTGGCTCGAGCGCACGCTGGATGATTCGGCAAACAGAAGGTTGAGCATCCCCGAGGCTTTCCTTGCCGTTGACGGTATCCTCAACCTTTATATAAACGTTGCATCCGGCATGAAGATATATCCTGCCGTGTGCAAAAAGCATCTGGATGAGGAGCTGCCGTTCATGGCAAGCGAAAACATCCTCATGTACTGCGTTAAAAATAAGGGTGGCGACAGGCAGGAGCTGCACGAGCGCATCCGCGTCCACTCCGTTGCCGCGGCGCAGCAGGTCAAGCTCTATGGCGAGAAAAACGATCTGCTCGAGCGCATAATGGCAGACCCTGCGTTCAAGCTCAGCGAGGATGAGCTGCGTGAGCTGTGCGATCCGCGCGGCTTCACCGGCATGGCCGAGCATCAGACCGAAAAGTTTATAAATGAGTATCTTGATCCTGTCATCGACGCAAACAAAGAGTATCTCGGCGTCGAGGCAAGTGTAAATGTGTAAAGGAGCGTAACAATGTTAACTGCAATCGTGGGAACAAACTGGGGTGATGAGGGCAAGGGCCGCATGGTCGATCTGCTCTCTGAAAATTACGACATCGTTGTCCGCTATCAGGGCGGCAACAACGCAGGCCACACCGTGGTAAACGACAAGGGCAAGTTCATCCTGAACCTGCTGCCGTCCGGCATCCTCCGCGACGACACCGTCAACGTCCTCGGTGCCGGCATAGTCATCGACCTTGAGCACCTGTTTAATGAGACCGCGCGTCTGCGCGAGGGCGGTATCGCAATAAGCCCGGAAAACCTCAAGATCAGCGACCGCGCAACCATCTGCATGCCCTATCACAAGCTCCTTGACGGATTGGAAGAGGACAGACTCGGCGACAAGAAGTTCGGCTCGACACGCCGCGGCATTTCTCCGGTCTATTCCGATAAGTTCATGAAAAAAGCACTGCGCATGGGCGACCTTAAAAACCTCGATCACCTGCGCGGCCGCATTGCCGATGTCATCGAGTGGAAAAACCTCACCGTCGCCGGCGGCTACGGTCACGAGCCGATAGACGTTGACGAGATCATGGCGTGGCTCGAAAAATATGGCAAGCCCTTTGCAGACTATGTGTGCGATACGACCGTGTACCTCACCGATGCGGTGAAGGCCGGCAAGTCGGTCATGTTCGAGGCTCAGCTCGGCGCACTGCGCGATATCGACTTCGGCATCTATCCCTACACCTCCGCCTCAACGACGCTTGCGGCCTATGCGCCCATCGGCTCCGGCGTTCCTCAGCTCAAGCTCGATGAGAGCATCGGCATCATGAAGGCTTACTCCAGCTGTGTCGGCGAAGGCCCCTTCACCTGCGAAATGTTCGGCGACGAGGCTCACGCACTGCGCGAGGCAGGCGGTGAGTACGGCGCTGCAACCGGTCGTCCGCGCAGAGTCGGCGGCTTCGACGTCGTTGCATCGCGCTACGGCGCAATGATGCAGGGCTGCACCTGCATTGCCCTGACAAAGCTCGATGTTATGAGCTATATGGACAAGATCCCCGTCTGCGTGGCTTACGAGCTTGACGGCAAGAGAATCGAAAACTTCCCCGGCAACATCGAGGAGCTTGAGCGTGCAAAGCCCATATATGAATATGTCGAGGGCTTCAAGTGCGATATTTCCGGCTGCCGCAAGCCCGAGGATCTGCCCAAGGCGGCGCTTGACTATGTCAAGTTCATCGAAAAGGCAGTCGGCTGCCCGATCAAATACGTTTCAGTCAGCGCAGAGCGCGAGGGCTGCATCGAGATGTTTTAACGGGAGGGCAAGGAATGCAGAATCAGCGCGTACTTGTTCTGGACTTCGGCGGCCAGTATAACCAGCTTATCGCACGCAGAGTCCGTGAATGCAATGTCTACTGCGAGGTAAAGCCCCACAGCATGACGATAGACGAAATAAAAGCATACGACCCCATCGGCATTATCTTCACCGGCGGTCCGCAGAGCGTTTACGCTGCCGGCTCGCCTCAGGTAGATGCAAAGATATTCGAGCTTGGCATTCCCGTGCTCGGCATATGCTACGGCTGCCAGCTCATGGCGCACTACCTCGGCGGCGAGGTCACCGCCGCGCAGTCGGATACGGCTCGCGAATACGGCAAGACCCCCACCTTTTTCGACACCGACTGCCGCCTGTTCAAGGGCCTGCCGGAAGAGAGCGTAACGTGGATGAGCCACGGCGACTACATGGCCAAGGTCCCCGAGAGCTTCCGCCTTGTTGCGCACAGCGCAGCCTGCCCGACCGTCGGTATATGCGACGAAGCTCGCGGCTTTTACGGCGTGCAGTTCCACCCGGAAGTAAACCACACCGAATACGGCCAGAAAATGCTGCACAACTTCCTGTATGAGGTCTGCGGCGCAAAGGGCGATTGGACGATGGGCGACTATATGCGCGCATCCATTGAATCTATCCGCACCAAGGTCGGCGACGGCAAGGTGCTGCTGGCGCTCTCCGGCGGTGTAGATTCCTCCGTTGCGGCGGCGCTGCTCGCCGAGGCTGTCGGCAATCAGCTCACCTGCATTTTCGTCGATCACGGCCTCATGCGCAAGGATGAGGGCGACGAGGTCGAAGCCGCGTTCAAAAACTGGGATATAAACTTCATCCGCGTAAACGCACAGGATCGCTTCCTGTCCAAGCTCGCCGGCGTTTCCGAACCCGAGGCAAAGCGCAAGATCATCGGCGAAGAGTTTATACGCGTATTTGAGGACGAGGGTAAAAAAATAGGCTCGGTTGACTATCTCGCTCAGGGCACTATTTACCCCGACGTTATCGAGTCCGGCACAAATGTTGCAGCCGTTATCAAGAGCCACCACAATGTCGGCGGCCTGCCCGATTTCGTTGACTTCAAGGAGATCATCGAACCGCTGCGCCTGCTGTTCAAGGATGAGGTCCGCGCGCTCGGCCGCGAGCTTGGTCTGCCCGAGTATCTGGTAATGCGTCAGCCATTTCCCGGCCCCGGCCTTGCCATCCGTGTTATTGGCGATATCACGAAGGAAAAGCTCGATATCCTGCGCGAGGCAGACTTTATCTTCCGCGACGAGATCGCAAAGGCGCACCTCGAGGGCACGATGAATCAGTATTTCGCGGTTCTCACGAATATGCGCTCCGTCGGCGTAATGGGTGACGGCAGGACCTATGACTATACTCTTGCACTGCGCTCTGTAACAACGACGGACTTCATGACTGCCGACTGGGCACGCATTCCCTACGACGTGCTCGATAAGGTCTCTGTGCGCATCGTCAACGAGGTCAAGGGCATAAACCGCATCGTCTACGACATAACCTCCAAACCCCCCGCAACAATCGAGTGGGAATGAGAAAAAAGTGAATATGATGGGCTGCAAAGCCTTGAAAACACTCACTTTTTGAAAATCTCATTTCATGTTTGATAGCAAAATGATAGCAGATACCAAAGCCAATTTGTTTGTTCTTATTTTGGCGAGCGAATGGTTTGCAGGTTTGCTGTCGCATCCAATCCTATATTGAGAGCGAAAAAGGCTCTGCTGACTTTCTGTAAAAGAAGGTCGGCAGAGCCTTTTGTTATTC